>Ga0306924_10002018_pt1 | contig 18978 bp, 16 predicted proteins | sample sta12Can44000111_FD_203756 | JGI IMG/M metagenome (GOLD analysis project Ga0306924, IMG submission 203756) | Lab enrichment of tropical soil microbial communities from Luquillo Experimental Forest, Puerto Rico - statanox.12C.anox.44.000.111 (v2)... | ecosystem: Environmental > Terrestrial >...
TCCCGACGACGTAGAACCACATGCCGTCGACCCAGATCCGCAAACTGGGCCAGATCCGGTCGATGCCGAGCCGGGTGGCCGCTGCGGCTCCAAGTACCGCCGCGGGCTCGTTGGCGGTGGCGGCGTTGAGGTAGGTGCCCTGGGCGACGGTGGTGCTCGCCACAGCGGGCAGGCCGAGACTGGTCGCGGCGACCGAAATGGCGTTGGTTTCGATCGAGGGGATCTTCGGGTTGCGGTATGCGCTGGCGTTGTTGAGCGTGCCGGTTTCCTGCACCGCTGTGACGCCGGGAAGTCGAGCGATCATGCCGGGGGCGGCCTTGGGTAGTTCGGCGGCCTGACCGGTGATGGTCTGTCCGTTGGTGACGGTCAGGAGGTTTGTGCCGAGGCGACTGATCTCGGTCAGCAGGCCGTTCTGGGAGGAGCGGGCGACTCCCAGCACGGCGACGATCGCGGCGACGCCGATCGCGATCCCGAGTGCTGAGAGCGCGGCGCGGAGCTTGCGGGTTCGGAGCCCGACGCTGGCCACGCGCGCGAGGTCGCTAGGCCGAAGCCGGGCGGGGATGAGCATCGCGGTAGCGCTCATCTGCACACACTGTTCGGGTCCCCGTTCGCGGGCGCGATGGCTGTCGCTGCGTGCCCCGTCGGTGTGATCTGTGTCGGGGTCATGATGCTCCTTGCGCGGTGGTGTCGGACACGATTCGGCCGTCGACGATCTCCACCTGGCGGGGCAGTTGACCCGCGATCTCACGGTTATGGGTGATCACGAGGATCGTCGCGCCCTGAGCGTTGAGCTCTCGCAGCAGCTCGAGAATCGAGGCGCCGGTGGCTTGGTCGAGGTTGCCGGTCGGCTCGTCGGCGAGCACGATCGCGGGGCGGCCGACGAGCGCCCGCGCGATCGCGATCCGCTGCCGCTCACCGCCGGACATCTCGGTCGGCCGCGATCTCGCCCGGCGCCCAAGTCCGACCTGCTCCAGCGCCTCGGCGGCTTGACGGCGCCGCTGCGCGAACTCGACGCCTGCGTACAGGAGCGCGTCGGCGACGTTGTCCAGCGCGCTCTGATGCTCGGCGAGGAAGAACTGCTGGAACACGAACCCGATCCTGCGCGCGCGGAGTGCCGCCAGGCGTCGGTCGTCGAGCCCGCCCGCGTCGATGCCGGCGATCCGCACCCGTCCTGCGGTGGGGCGTTCGAGCGTGCCGATGATATGCAGCAACGTGCTCTTGCCCGATCCGGACGGGCCGACGATCGCCAGCAGCTCTCCCGCGGTCACCGTGAGGCTCACACCGAGCAGCGCTCGTACCGTCGGCGACCCGGGATACTCCTTGGTCACCTGCTCGAGCTCAAGCACCGGCGACGATGGCTCGCTGGCTGACCTCCCGGCGGGCGTTGCGGTTTGAGCACGGGTGCTCATGTTGCGGGCACCACGACGCGCTGCCCCCGCGTTAGCGCTCCGGTGACCTGCACGAGGCCGGCGGTGTCATCGAAGATCCCGACGGTTACCGGGACCAGGCGCCGGTAAGCGCCGGCGCCGGTTACTTCGACGGCATAGCCGCCCGAGGGCTGGGCCAGCAGCGCACCGATCGGGACGACCACGGCGTTTCCGGCGCTGGCGGTCGTGATCGCGACGGTCACTGGCGCCTGGTCGAGCGTTCCTGCCGCCGACGGGTGGACGAGCGCCACGTTCACCGGGATCGTGGCCGAGCTGGCCGACCCGGACGCCACCGTGCCGACCGACGTGATCTGCCCCGGCGTCGTGGCCCCGTCGGGGAGCGTGACGGTCACTTTGTCCCCGGGCTTCACGTCGCTTTGCTGTGCGGTGCTCAGGTTGATCGTCACCACATGCTGGTCGGAGGTCGCGGCGAGCACCGGCCCGGACGCCGGGCTGCCGAGGCTCCCGAGCACGTCGCTGACCCGGATCGCGGTCGGCTCGAACACCACCGACCCCAGAGACAGCGATCCCGACGGGCTGGAGATCCCCAGCGCGGACTGCAGCTTCTCCACCCCCGCCTCTGTCTCCCAGGAGAAGTAATCCCAGCCCAGCGAGCTGATCTGCGAGCCGCTGGCATCACCGAGCCTCACCAGGTCGCGATTTAGCTGGGTGACGTCCGCGCCAGTGACGCCCTCATCCAGCGTCCGCCACGCCGGCACCGACCCGTACAGCAGCACCACGGGGCTGCCGTTGTCGGTCTTGTACAGCACCTGCCCCTGGCGGATCACCCGGCCCTGCGATGGCAACCACGTCAGCGTCCCAGTGCCCTCACCCCGCACCGTGTAGGACCCGGCATACCCCAGCGCGGCGGTAACGCTCGTCTGCTCGGACAGGTCCTGGCGGGTCACCGTCCAGGTCGCCGGCGCCGCGGCGTTCCCTACCGGCCCCGCCGACGGGTGCGAAGACAACCGCCCCACATACCAGGCGGCCGCTACCCCGCCTGCCACCACCAGAGCTATGAGCCCTACCAGCCAGCGACCGCGCCGCGGTTGCGGCGCCAGCCCGGGCCCCGCGTCGGCCGGGACATCCGCCGGCTGGCCCGTCTTCCGCTCGTCTAGCGCTGTGTCGCTCATGATCCACCTCCGGGCCGCAGCGACCGGCAGGTTCGCAGCGCGGACTGGAATTTCGACAATGAGCCGCTGCCGCTCGCCTTCATACTCAGTTGGGACTGGCCGTTGACGTTCTGGGGATCGGGGAAGTTCGGCACGCCGTGCGAGCGCATGCACTGGGCGATCCTCAACAACTGGGCGGTGTCCCTCTGCTGCTGGGCCTGGGTTTCCTCCCCGCCGTTGGGGAGCAGCCTCTTACAGGCTTGCGTCGCCGCCTGAAACTGGGGGCTGGACCTGTTGAAGGTGCCTGGGCCGCCGCCGGAGAACGTGCCGTTGCTCGTCGGGTCCGGGAAGCCCGGCACGCCGTGCGAGCGCATGCAGTGGGCGAACGCGACTTTCTGCTGCTGGTTCGGCGATCCGCCGGTGTTGGCCGAGCCGGAACCGCCGGATCCAGCGTTGGCCGAACCGGAACCGCCGGAGCCAGTGGAGCTCGGGGACGAGCCGGGGCCGCACGCTCCGAGCAGGAGCGCGACGGCGACCGCCACGGCTCCTCCCCCCGCCAGCCGCGGCCCGCCGCGACCACCTCCACGGGCACGGGCACGGGAGGTTTCCTTGCTTGTCGTGTTCTGGCCGGTGTTGTCTCTCATTGTGTCGTTCTCGCGTGTCGGTGAAGGTGCTTGCCCGGTGGAGTATCGGCGGCGGACCTCGGGATGCCCCATGAGTTGAGTGGGAGTTCGATGCGAATTTCGACGCCGGGATCCCGTCGCTCTCACGAAACTCACACCTCACTCACGCCCGATCTTGGAGTTGGCATTGTTTGATGAAGCACAGGACACAGCGAGCCGTCATGGCTCAAGCACCGATCACCCTCCTGCCGCCCACGGGCCGGGTAGTGGTGGACGACTAGCCGTTCGTGCGCGAGCTAGCGCTGCTCTGGCACATGCCCAGCCGGGCGCCGTCGGCGGGGCATGGGCGGGTTAGGCCGCGTTTCGTTCACAGCACGGTGACAGCGGCAGACACGCGCACACAGGGAGCTGACTCGGGCTTTTGTCATGCGTCGCGTAGCTGGAGTAGAACCCCGCCGCCGAGGAGAGCGGTGGTGGCCCATGCGGCGAGCACCGCAAGCCCGCGCCACGGTGCGATCGGGAGTTTGTGGAGATTGGTGGTGCTCTGAATCGCGAGCCCGGCGGTCATTGGTGCGATCTGCTCAAGGTGGCGTTCGACGTTCGGATCCTTAACCACGTCGGCGAGGATCGGGAACAGGTAGAGCAGGCCGAGCACCGTCCCGATCGCCACGGCGGACTCCCGGATCGCGGTGGCGACGCCGAGGCTGAACAGGGCGATCAGTACGAGGTACACCACGGAGCCGACGGCCGCACGTAGCGTCGGTCCGTGGCTGAGCGCGAGGAGCGGGTAGCCGTGGGCGGCGGTGAAGCCGTTGGCGGGAAGGATCAACCGTCCGGCGAGCAGGCTTCCTGCTACGGCGATTGTGCCGGCGGCGAGGACGAGCGCCGTGAGGATGGCTGCCTTGGCAGCCAGCACCTGGGGTCGGCGCGGCATCGCGCTCAGCGTCGCGCGGATCATTCCCGTGCTGTATTCGTCGCTGACGGTGAGCACGGCGAGGATCGCGATGATCGCCTGGCCGAGGAGGATTCCGACGAGGCTGAGCTTGGTGATGTCCTGGTCAGAGCCGGTGGTCTTGTAGCTCGCCGCGAGCGCCACGACCGCCCCCAGACCGACGATCAGCGCGATCGACGAGACGAGCAACCAGCGCGTCGCCGAGAGGGTCCGCTGCTTGGTCCATTCCGCGTGTAGGGCGCCGCTCATGCGTCTCTCGTGCGCAGGAGATAGCCGGCAAGCGCGAGCGCGATCAGGGCATACCCAGCCAGGACCGCGAGCCCTGCGGCAGGGGTCAGTGGGTAGAAGTCGTTGGCGGGCGTGTACTGGTAGCTGACCTGGTGGTACTGCGGGAGGGTCTGCTGCACCGCGAACGCGGCGGCGGGGGTGAGCCGCGCCAGCCACTGCGACACGCCCGCGGGTAGGGCCGCGGTGATCGTGAGCACGTACGGGAACACGATCAACACCATCACGATGCACACCGCTACCGCGCTGCGGCGAAGCGCGGCGCCCACCGCCACCGCGAGCACGGCCGTCAGGGCGACAAGCGCCGCGGTGCCGACGATTAGGCGCAGATCTGTGAGCGTGGTGGTGGGGTATATGTAGTTGCCTCTGGCTCGCAGGTTGTGCAGGCCGAGCGGGAGCGCGATCCCCGCCGCGACGGCGATGGCGAAGAACGCGACCGAGCCCACGACGATTGCTTTGGCGGCCAGCACTCGTCCCCGCCGCGGGGTAGCGGCGAAGGTGGTGAGGATCAGGCCACGCCGGTACTCCGCGGTGACGAACATCGAGGCGACGACGATCAGCACGATCAGACCGACGAACACGCCATGCAGCGGTTGCGCGGCGGTCTGGCCGGCCGGGATCCCGACGGCCGGCGCGATGTCACCAGATCCGCTGACGGTGAAGCCGCCGCCCGAACGGTGATAGCCGACCGACGACAGGATCGGCATAGCGTTAGTGGGGTTTGCGTTATTGGGCTCTGGGCCGACGTTCTCAGCTTGCCAGGCGCCGCTTCGCCAAGCGCCCTGAAGCCCGAGCCGGTCGAACGCCGCGGTGGCCGCGGTCGCCTGTTGCATGAAGCTGCTCGACTCGCCCTGCGCCAGCTGCGCGGTTTGGGGGGAGGTGACGAACAGGCCGGCCTGCACGGTTGCGGGCAGGCCGGCCAGGTGAGCCGCGCCGATCTTGGCCCAGTGAAAGCCGTCGGCGGATGCGTAACCGGTGAGCGTGCCCCCGGAGCGGGTCAGGCGAAGCCACTGCGGGGAGCCCGCCGCGCCCGCGGTACCGGCGGTGTCGTGGGTGTAGTCGTACTGCATTCGTACCCCGTGCCCGCCAGTGACCATCACCGCGGCGTACGCGGACCCGGGGTTGGTGCTCGGGGTGACGATTAGCCCGGCCTTGGCCCACGGCTGCACCCGACTGGGAACCCCGACCAGATCGCTGGGGGTGACCACGTTACCCGGACCGGCTTGGATCCGTCCGGTCAGCAGGCTCACGCGGACCGTGATGCTTCCGCTCCCGGCCAGGGTTCGGTGAACGAAGTAGTAGTTGTCGGTCACCGCCTCCCCGCCGGGACCGACCGGCACGCCGCAAGATGGCGAAGTGCAGGAGTTCGTGCTCTGGGTGGCCCCGCAGGCGGCTAAGACGATCACGATCACCGAGGCGAAGGTCGCGATCATCCGGCCGAGGACGGTTCTGAACTTGGTCCATTCAGCACGCACCGACTGTGCAAAGCCGTCGCGGCAGCGCGGGAGTTCGGAGTGATACGGGGCGGTGGTGGCGGTCACCGCGCGGCCTCGGCGGGCGGGGTGCCGGCCTCGGGCTGGGTGGCTTGCAACTCGACGGCGTGACGCGTGATTTCCATGTAGGCGTCCTCCAGGGTGGAGCGATGCATGGCCACCTCGGAGAATGCGATCCCGCTGTGTCCGAGTACCTCGACGATCCGCTCCGATCCCAGTCCCGAGACCGTGACGGTGTCGGACCCGTTTGCAGACACCGTGGCGCCCGCTCTAGCCAGCGCCTCCATTGCCTCTGACCGGGCGTTCGTGCGAAGGGTTGCCCGGCCGGCGGAGGCGGCCGCGATCAGGTCCGCGACGGTGCTGTCGGCGATGAGCCTGCCCCGGCCGATCACGACGAGACGGTCGGCGGTGTCCTCGAGCTCGCTCATCAGGTGGCTCGATACGAGCACCGCCCGCCCCTCGCCCGCCAGCGAGCTCAGAAGCCGGCGCATCCAGACGATTCCCTCCGGGTCCAGGCCGTTGAACGGCTCATCGAGGATCAGGATCGGCGGGTCGCCCAGCATCGCAGCAGCAAGCCCCAAACGCTGGCGCATCCCGAGCGAGAAACCACCGGCCTTGCGCCGCGCCACCGATTCGAGGCCTGCCTGCTCGATCACCTGGTCGACGCGGCGGGACGAAAGCCTCTGAGAATGGGCCAGCCACAACAGATGGTTGCGGGCGGTGCGGCCAGGCTGGAGGGCACCGGCGTCCAGCAGCGAACCGACCTGGGTCAGCGGGTGGCGCAGCTTGGCATACGGCCTCCCGCCGATCAGCGCGCTGCCCTCATCGACCGCAGCGAGACCGAGAATCACCCGCATCGTGGTGGACTTCCCAGCGCCGTTAGGGCCAACGAACCCGGTCACACACCCCGGCCTGACCGTGAAAGTGAGCCGGTCGAGCGCGAGCGTGTGCCCGAACCGCTTGCGCACGCAGTTGATTTCGATCGTCGCGTCCATGACGCCTGCGCTAAGCAGCACGCCTGATCAGTCCGGCGATCCCCCCCGCGGCCGGGGTCGGGGCGGTCTTGCTGCTCATCATCGGCCCGCCGAAGACGAAGGTGGGGGTCCAAGCGGCAGGCCTCTTGCGCACTTCGTCACCGCGTGCTGGAACGCCGCCGCTGAGCTCCGGTTGATGTTGGGGAAAGAGATGGTGATCGATCCGTCGATGAGCTTGGGATCGGGGTAGTCGGGAACACCGTTCGCCCGTATGCAAGCCGCCGCCTTGAGCTCCTTCGAGAACTGCTGGCGCTCTTGCGCGGCCGTCACACCGGACGGCAAAGGCCCGCATGCTCGCTCGGCGGCCTGGAACGCCGGCGAGCTTGGGTCCAGATCCCCAATCGCAGTTGTGCGCCCATCGTTGACCTGGGCGGCGGTCCGGATCTGGATCGCGCCCCGACTGTTGGGATCGGGGAAGTCAGGCACTCCGTGCGCTCGCATGCAGTTGGAGTAGTGGAGCGCGCTCGACCTCAAGGCCGTAGCAGAGTTCGCATGAGCGTCGCTCCCGCAGCCCGCGGGGAGTGCGGCGGTCAGCAACGCCGTCAGGAGCGCCCGGCAGGCCGACAAGCGGGAGCGCCCCTTGCGCGGTGGGCGTCTGATGAGCACCGGGCGTGGAGCGGCGGTCGCGCTGATGCGGTTGTTGAGCTTCATGCTAACCGGACCTGCTTCAGGCTCGAGGTTCGGGTCGTTGGTGCGCCGTGTTGGCGGCCGGGCGGAGCCTTGGCACGTGGAAGCACCGGGTTGTCGGTGATCGTGTCGTCCCCAAGGTCGGTAAAGGTGCTCACGCGGTCCAGTATCGGCGGCGAATCTCGGGACGCCCGGTGAGTTGTGTGCGAGTACGCTGCGAATCTCGACGCCCGGGCCCCGGGGCTCTCACGAAACTCACAGCTAACTCACGGCCGATCTTGGAGTTGGCATGGTTTGATGAACCACAGGACACAGGGACCTCGCCATGGCTGAAGCACCGATCACCCCTCCTGCCGACCACGGGCAGGTGCTGGTGGTGGACGACGAGCCGTTCCTGCGCGAAGCCGTCGCTGCCTCGCTGCGGTTCCTCGGCTTCGAGGTGAGCACCGCGCAGACCGCGAGAGAGACGCTCCGAGTCATCCGTGAGCGCCGGTTTGACCTGGTGGTCCTCGACGTGATGCTGCCCGACTTCGACGGTTTCGAAGTGACCCGCCGGCTACGCCGAGACGGCATCGGCGTCCCGGTCATCTTCCTGACCGCCCGCGACGCTCCGCAGGACACGATCACCGGGCTGACGATCGGCGGGGACGATTACATCACCAAGCCGTTCGGGCTCGAGGAGCTCGCGGCCAGGATCCGCACCGTGCTGCGGCGCACCCGCCCCGCGGCCACCGGGCACGTGCTGACGTTCGCCGATCTCGAACTGGACCAAGAATCCTACGAAGTACGGCGCGCGGGGCGGCTGATCGAGCTCTCGCCGACCGAGTTCCGGCTCCTGCGCTACCTGATGCTCAACCCGGGACGTGTGCTCACCCGCGCGCAGCTGCTCGACCACGTGTGGGACTACGACTTCGCCGGCTCCGACGGCGTCGTGTCCACCTACATCGGCTACCTACGGCAAAAACTGGCCGACCATGGGCCCGACCTGATCCACACCCAGCGCGGCGTCGGCTACAGCCTGCGAACCCCCGCCACCCCCACGCCGGAAGGCTCCGGTGAGGCGTAGGCGACGGCGAGGCCCGTCTGTGACGTCGAGGCTCCCCACCGGCGCGTGGCTTGCCGCGCTGAGTGGTCGAATTCGCCCGGCCCAGCTTCGCACCCGGGTGCTCGCCGGCGTGCTCGCGGTCACGCTCGCCACGCTGGCGGCCGTCGGCTTCGCCGCCGTCACCGCTCTACGCGGATACCTGCTCACCAAAACGGACCAGGACCTGCGAGCGGTCTTAAGCGACTACCGGCCGGTGCTGGCCGCTCTCGGGCACGGAGCCGCCACGGCGTCCACGCCCGGCCGAAGCGGACAGCCTGCCTCGGGCGGGAAGCCGGCCGAACCGGGGACGGGCCCCCCGACGCCGGCAAGGGGCGCGGAGCGGGTCGTTGAAGTCCGCGTCGCGGTGCGGATACCAGAGATTCTCGACAAGTACGGCGTCGAGCTCAAAACTGGCACAGCAACAGTGATCGGGATTGTAGGAGGGGCCCCCAACCTCGTGCCCCGACTCCCGCCCAACCTGACCGGGCTGACCGATCATCGTGGCCAGACCGTGACCAGTAGCAACGGGCGGGCGCCGCTGCGCCTGCTCGCGGCCTCCGCCAACGGCGGAACCATCATCGTCACGACCAGCATGGAAAGCCTCAATGCCACCATCGGCCGACTCGAGGTCATCATCGCCGTCGGGACGCTAGCTGCCGCCGTGCTCGTCTTCGTCGGGGTGCGCATCGTGGTTCGCCGTGGCCTGCGCCCAGTCGAGACGATGGCCGCCGCCGCGGACAAGCTGACGGCCGGGGACCTCACCAGCCGCGTCAGCCCGGACGATGCGGCAAGCGAGATCGGCCGTCTAGGAGCCGCGCTCAACGGAATGCTCGCCCGCATCGACACGGCCGTGCGCGGACGCGAGGCGAGCGAGAACGCCGCCCGACAATTCCTCGCAGACGCCAGCCACGAGCTGCGGACGCCACTCGCCTCCCTGCGCGCCAACGCCGAGCTCTACCAGCAAGGTGCCCTGGCCGACCGCGCGCAGCTCGACGAGGCCATGCGCCGCATCGCCTCCGAAGCCCGCCGGATGGGCACGCTGCTCGACGACATGCTCCGCCTGGCCCGCCTCGACCAGCACCCCCGCCAGCACCACCAGCCCGTCAACCTCACCCGGCTGACCATCGACTGCGCGGAGCGCGCCCGCATCGCCAACCCGCAGCACACCTGGCACGCCCGCATCGCACAGGGCCTAGTCACCAACGGCGACGAAGAGATGCTGCGCCGCGCGATCGACAACCTACTCGCCAACGTCGCGACCCACACCCCGAACGGCACTAACGCCACGGTCACCGCCGCAGCGGGCGACGACGGCACCATCACGATCGAAGTCAGCGATCACGGACCGGGTGTCCCCGCACACCAGATCCAACACATCTTCGACCGCTTCTACCGCACCCCAGCCCAAACCCACCGCCCTGGATCCGGCCTCGGCCTCGCGATCGTCGCCGCGATCGCCACCGCCCACCGCGGCACTGTCCGAGCCAAACCAAATAGTCCCCACGGGCTACGCATCACGCTCACCATCCCGGGATCCGATCAGCCCCACACACCACCAGCCGCGGCAGACCATGGCTCGTCCGGATGAGCCGCAGAGCCCAAGCCGACCACGCCCCTCTGGCAGAGCCCGCGTACTTGTCGATTCCAAGCCCGTGATGTCGACTGGCCGGTGCTTGCGCAAGGCCTGGCCGAGCGGGCGCGCCCGGAAGACCGCCGTCGGAGTTGTCACTTGTCTGTCACGATCGCGCGTCGCACCCACAACACCATGACGACGAGGCGAACGGAGGACAAGGTCGCGACGCGCATACGAGCGAGAGATGGCAGCCACATCCGACCAACAACAACGCAGCGTCTTGCATGTGGGCCGCCGGCCGATCGGCGGCACTCGCATGCGCTCAACTGGGCGGCAGCGATGGCGGCGTTACAGGCGTTGTTGGTACTCGCCGCCGGCCGCGGCGGCTCGAACGGTCCGGCTATCGGGGGCTGGGGATCCACCGAGGCTCAGCTCCTCAGGTGTCAATGGCCATCGGTTTCTCCCCGGTGGTGGCCACGAAATTCCCCGCTGGTGGCCATCGTTTCTCCCCGGTGGTGGCCATCGAATGTCCCCACTGGTGGCCATCGTTTCTCCCCATGTGGTTGGGGAGCCCGGGGTTTAGGTCAGGGGCCTCACCCCCTTGCCGGCGGTCGCTTGGGCGAGCCGGTAGCTGTCCTGTCCGTCAGTGATGATGACGTGCGCGTGATGGAGTAGCCGGTCGACGGTGGCGGTCGCCATCGTCTTGGGCATCAGCTCGTCAAACCCGGATGGGTGAATGTTTGAGCTGATCGCGATGCTTCGTTTTTCGTAGGCGGCGTCGACGATCCGGAAGAGGGCGTCGGCGGCGTCGGTGGACACCGGAAGCAGGCCGATGTCATCGACCAGGATTAGATCGGAGCGGATCAGCTTGGTGACGGCTTTGTTGATGCTGTCGTCGGCGCGGTGGCGGCGGAACAGGGCGGCGAGCGTCTCGAGCGTGTGCCAGGAGACGGTCTTGCCCTTGTCGATCGCGAGGTGGCCGAGCGCTTCGATGAAGTGGCTCTTGCCGGTCCCGCTTGGGCCGCAGATACAAAGCACCTCCGCGCGGTCGATCCACTCCAGGGTGCGGAGTGCTTGCTGGGTGGGCTTCGGGATCACCGACGCGGCGTCCTCCCAGGCGTCGAAGGTCTTGCCGGCGGGTAGCCCGGACGCGCGTCGGCGCATGCCGATCGTTGCCTTGTCGCGGCCGGCGGCCTCCTCGGCGAGGAGCACCCGGAGGACTTCGGCGTGTTCCCAGCGCTGGGCGTTCGCGGTCGCGATCACATCGGGCGCGGCCCGGCGGACGTATGGCATCCGCAAACGGCGCAACAGTCGGTCGAGCTCGTCGGGCAACGGCGGTGGGGTGGGCGGCTTGACCGTCATCGCCGACCCCCAACCGGCGCGAACGGGGCCCATGTCGGCCAGGGGATCGGTCGCGGTCGCCTCTCTGAGGGCCGCAGAACGGCTCTCATCGTGTCGGTTTCGGGCTGGGAAGCGAGAATCGGGTCGTTCATCGGCCGAATCCCTCCCAGCTGCGGGTCGAGCGCTGGAGCGAGCGGTCCTCGGGCGCCCGTGTGGGGAGCGGGATCACGGTCGCGGTCTGCTGGTGAGCGAGGATGCTGGCCAGGTCACCGTCGGCGAAGCGGCCGTAGCTCGCGCATCGCTCGAGCGCGTTATTGACCGAGCTGGCGCCGTGGAGCTTGGCCAGGTCGACCGCCTCGACCATCTTGCGACGAATCCGTGGCGTGCCGTCCGCAGCGGCGCGCTTGAGCCACCGCTCGGCGCCCGGCCCGATCGCGAGGAACTCCCGCTCCTGCTCTGAGCGGGCACGGGGCTTGCGCTCCAGCGCGCCGGCCGGCCGCGGTGGGTAGTGCTCGTCGTTGATGCTCGGGCGCCCAGGCGTGGTCAGCTGATGGCGGGCGACCTCCCGCGGCCCCTGCGGCTCATCGATGTGCACGACCACGAGCTGCTCGGTCTCGGCCCTGACCCACACCCGCTCGCCGATCAGCTCGTGCGGAACCGAATAGATCGCATCACCAACCGACACGGTCGCTTGGCGGTCGACCTTGCGGGTCTGCCCGAAGCACAACGTGTGCGGCAACCGCGGCAGCCGGTGCAGATGCTCATGCTCCTGCTCGAGCAGCACCACCGGCGGCTGACGCGTCGCGCGGTGCCGCCGGGTGTTGACATCGGCCATGAACTCCTGGCACGCCTGCTCGAGCGCCTGCCAGTCCGCATACTCCTCGCGGAGGTTGTGCTCGGTCGGCACCAGATCCGCCTTCGCGATCTTGACCGTCGCCTCGCTCCCGCCCTTGCTCTGCGGGTCCGCGGGCTCGCAGGTCGCGATCGTCAGCCCGTAATGCCGCGAGACCTCAACGATCGTTGCGTTGCGGACCGCGATACCGCACACATGCTCGACCGTCACCGTCTTCTCGTTATCCGTCAGTGCGTACGTCGGAACCCCGTCGATCATCCTCAGGGTGCGGTCCAGCCCGATCACCACCGACGCAAGCGTCTTATCCAGCAACGGGACAACCACCCGGAACCGCGACCACGCCAGCCACGCGCAGAACAACACCGCGTGGCGCCCGGCCACGACCGGCCCATCCCCGTAATCCCACTGCAGCCACAACCCCGGCTGCGGGATCCACGGCCGTGTCCGCCGCCCGTGCCGCTGCCGCCAGCGCTGCTTGGCCTCGGCGACCGCCCGCCGTGTCGTCCGGTATGACCCCGCGTACCCCATCGCGACCAGCACCCCGTGCACAACATCAGCCCTGACGTGCGCGCGTGAGCGCTCCACCAGCTCATCGATCTTCCCGCCGAAGGGATCCACCGCCGGCCGCCGCCGCGCCCTGACCGGCAGCCCACCCTCGGCCTCCCGCGCCGCGACCAGCCGCGCCACCGTCTTGTGATCACACCCCGCCAGCGCCGCAGCACCACGCAACGTCCCCGTCAGGTCGTACGCCTCAAGGATCTCCATCGCTTCCTCTGGTTTCTTCACACTCGCCGTCCTCGGATCGCGCGTTGACAACAACGCGCGACCGACTACCGGCGCCCTAGGACAGAATCGTGGGGAGAAACCGTGGCCACCCATGGGGAGAAACGGTGGCCACCAGCGGGGCGTTTCGATGGCCGCCTACGGGGAGCTTTCCATGGCCACCGTCAGCAATGCACCGCAGGCACGGCTCGGGCGAGCTGGGCCTGCCCGCTGGAAGGCCCCACGAGCATGCCGGCCAGCGCGCCTCCGAGGACGACGGTGACAGCGATGCCGGCGATTACGCGGTTCATCCTTCTTCCCCTCCGGTTACAAAGCGCTCGAACTCCATCCACCGAAGATCCCACGCGCAGATCACGCATGCAAGACGCCCATATCGGATTCGTCGGACGGCGAAGCTGGCGCGCGCTGGGTCTGCGGTCCTTGACGCCACCCACGGCGGTCGAATGCATGCTTGGATTCCGCCGCATTCCGGGTGTCTTGCCGACGCCGCCGGGATGCGTGTCCCAACGCCGAAGCAAAGACGGTTGTAGCGGTGGCCAGGTGGCTGGGTGTCCCGGTTGCCGCCCCGGGTCCCGGGACGGATCACCCGTGCGGTGTTGCGGGAATCGGCGCCTCCCGCGGGAATGGGAGGCGCCGTTCGACGGCGTCCGGCCGCAGCATGTGCCGGCCGGCGTCGCGCTTGCGGCACGCTTTCGTCCGCCGTCGCCACCGCGCTCGCCGCTCGGCGTTCTCAGTTATGGCCTGTCTCCTACTTCGCTTCAGATGGTGGGGGCTGGATCGTATGCTCGAGCGGGAATTCGGCCGATCGCCAGGAGCCGAACGCCGTCAGGACCGGGCTGGATCTTGCGTCGCGCCGTCGGCCCGACGCGGATGATGTGGTCTGCGTCCAGCGCGGACCAAGCGACCCGACCCGTGGACTACGGCACTCGCGGAACGATTACTTCTCGCAGTGGCAACCCGACTGGCAGGACCGTACGGGATCGGGCAGCGTGTTACGCCCAGTTCGCCGGCGACGCTAGATCCGGGCCGGATGCAGCGACCCGGCGCGCTGCGCGCCGGGCGAGCCCCGTCTCCGTCTCCGCGCTCACGGCAGCCGATGACGATGGCTCGCCGGCACAGCGTGCGGCTCGGCCTGCCTTAACGGTCTTCGCCCTAACGGCTCGCTGTCCGCTTCCGCGTCGTGGTCGCCTTGGCGGCGGTGCTCGCCTTGCGTCGCCCAGTCGCCGGGCCAGTACTACTCGTGCGTGGGGGCACGGCTCGTGCCGGAGCAGGCTTCCCCGCCGGGGCACCCGCGAGTCGCTTCTGCGCCTGCTCGAAGTCGCGCTGCAGCGCCTTCGCGAGCTTGCCGCTGTCACGCCGCGCGCTTGTGACGAAGGTGCGCAGATCCTTGTACAGATCGCGTGCCCCCTCGCCAACATCGCGCCCGGTGTCCTTGCGCAGCTCCCCCAGCGCCTCCTGGGCAGCGTCCAGCGATCTATTCAGCCGCTTGAGCGCGGCCGGTTCCTTGAACCCCGCGCGTTTCCGAGGGGAGGAAGGGGTGGGCTTCTTCGCTGGCGGCATGTAAACCTGCTGCGGCCTGCACGAGGGCGCTAGCCGGACAGTACTCAAGTCAAGTCGCGTGTCAAGCCACGCCGCGCGTGTAAAGGTGGGTCAGGTCGCCGACAGCCGATCGACGATGCTCCGGAAAGCGTCAACGCGCAGAGATTGCAGCGGCGGCCCGAGTCAGCCCACCCCGACGCGATCGGCGAGGCGAACAACATCCCGGCGCCAGCCGACGAGGAGCAGAAGCACCTGTCCGGGCAGCGCACCAGCGACGCGGCGACGCTCACCGAATGGACGAGACCTGAAAGCGCCAGCGCGCCTCGCGCGTGCGGCTCACCCGGATTTACCAGCTGAGCGCAGGAACGCAACTATCGATCGTGACGAGACTCAAGTTCGATCGCCTCGCGGTCACGCGCGCCGGATAGACGGGTGTACTCACAAGCGATCCCCAAGTCTGGCCCGTCGCCTAGAACTGGTGCTCCATGGCGAGGCGAGAGCCGGTTTCGCCAAGATCGACCGCTATGACACGCTCGCAACGGACCAGGTGCGCTACTGACCCGCGCGGGCACGGTCGGGCGTCGCCAGACACCCGCTCCTGCGGGCGATGCAGCAGTGGGCGGCGAGAGTGGTGGATCTCGATCGAAGGGGAGGCCAGCGGGATCATCGAGCTGGGTGTCGGGAGCCTTTGGGCGTAGGCGACGATCCGACGCGCTTGACGCCCGTGCTCCGACGCGGGAGGATCGGCACGGGCGACCCGAAGGAGGAACCCTTATGGCCCGGATGATGGCCGATTGCCGCCGCTGGCCCAGCGAGACAAACTGCTCGCTGGTGATCATCGGCGAGGCGGATGAGGTAGTGCAGGCCGCGGCCGAGCACGCTGCCTCGGTGCACGGCCACGAGAACAACGAGGAGCTGCGCGCCCAGCTGCGCGATTTCCTCGAGCCGGCGGATAAGTACACGCCTGAGCGTCAGGCAGAGGGAGCGCTCCCGGGCTGACGAGCAAGACACGGCGCGTGCCTCACAGGCGCGGCCCCACACCGCTTACCACACGACAATTTTACCTCGGGCCGCTTGCGGCAGCGTCAGCTGCGTCGATCCGACGCCCGGACGCTGCTGGTTTGGAACGAGGGCATGAGCGCCGTCGGACGCGACGTCGAGACGCTCGAAGCCGTGATAAGTGGTCCGACTCGACGATCACGTCCACCAGAGCGCCGTCCGCGTCAGGCGCGATCGGACCGCGCGCCGGCAACCTCGCTGCCGAGCAACACCGCGCCGCCGCCATCGCCCCGCAGCGCCGCGGTCTTGCGGTCCTTTCGTTGGTCAGCCCGGTCAGGATCTCGGCGCCGATCACGAGAACGCGCTCGCACGGCCCGCCTCGATCTGCGCCGCAGGCGAGCGACCCACCGCTCAAGCAGCCGGTGCAGCCGGCACCCACGCCGATCGCCCCAGCGCGCTCGGCAACCAGAGCACGGGCGACCACCGGCGCCGCATTGGGCATCAGCCAGTCCTGGCTCAGGGTCGCGGCCAGCACGAAATCCGCGTCGATCGGATCCATGCCTGCGTCCTGGAGCGCTGCCCGCCGCGCGCAGTGGCGATATCAGCGAGTTGCTCGTCAGGCGCCGCCCGACGACGCGAACGAATCCCACTGCGCCTCACGATCCAGTCGTGATCGACGCCAATACGCTAGGCGATCGGCGCGTTGGGCACGACCTCGGCAGCTAGTGGCCGAGTCCCACCACCGAGGCGGTGCGCCGTGGCGCCGCGGTGTCGCGCACGTCGAGCTCGGATGTCTTGTCCTACGCGCGAGGCTCATCCCGATTCAGGCTTGACAGCGCGCTCGCCGATGTCACCGAACCGCCATTCCCCCGGGCGGGGGGTTGGAGCCGGCGCGACACCGGATCGACGGCGCAGCGACTGCGCGACATTACCGGTCGCTGGCCAGCGCCGATGCAGTCGCCATGACCGTCAGTGGCGGTCAGGATGACCAGTGCTGTCCGTCCGCAGCGCTGTGATAGTCATGGCTGCAGGGTGTCGGGCGTCGATGGCAAGCGGTTCATCGCGGCGGTCGTGTCCCTGGCGGCAGAGTACGGAGCGGTACTCATGCCGGCGCTCGGCGTTCACCAGCTCATGCCGTAACACCCGGTGGTACGCCCTAAGCTTCCGGTTCAGGGCCCCGCTCGTTGAAAGGAGATCGCCGATGGCCGATCGGATCAACCCTAATCCGGGCATTCTGCTCTACACCCGGATTAGGAAATCGCCTTATTACTACGCGGCGCGTCGTCACGGCGTCCGGCTCTACAGCGTCTACAACCACCACTACCACCCGCGGCTTTACCGCGATCCGATCGAGGAGTACTGGCAGCTACTCGAGGGAGTGACCGTATGGGACGTCGGCGGCGCCGAGCGCCAGGTCGAGATCACCGGTCCGGATGCCTTCCGGTTCACGAACATGCTCACCCCGCGCAACCTCGAGCGCTGCGAGGTGGGTCAGTGCAAGTACGCGTTTATCACCGACGAACGCGGAGGTATCATCAACGACCCAGTGCTGCTGCGGCTGGCGGAGAACCACTTCTGGCTCTCGCTCGCCGACAGCGACGTTCTCCTGTGGGCCAAGGGCGTGGCCTACCACGCCGGGATGGAGGTGACGATCACCGAGCCGGACGTCGGCCCGCTCCAAATTCAGGGACCGAAGTCCAAGGAGGTCATGACCGATCTGTTCGGCGCTGGCATCATCGAGCTGCCCTACTACCACATGGCGGAGCGCGAGCTCGAGGGGATGCGGATGGTGGTCTCGCGTACCGGCTACTCAGGCGAGCTCGGCTACGAGCTCTACCTTCGCGACGCCAGCCGCGATGGTGTCAAGCTGTGGGACGCGGTGATCCAGGCTGGCGAGCCGTACGGCCTGGCGCCCATCGGGCCCTGCCACATCCGTCGCATCGAGGGCGGGATCCTGGCCCACGGATGCGATATGACGATCGACGAAAACCCCTACGAGGTCGGCTACGGCTACAAGTGGATGGTCGAGCTCGAGCAGCAGCAGGACTTCATCGGACGTGAGGCGCTTCGCGGGATCGCACAGCGCGGCGTCAGCCGCAAGCTAGTCGGCGTCGAGCTCGGTGGCGCCCAGCTTGGCGCCTACAGCGACGGCTCGATGCCCGACTTCTTCCCCGTCGCGAAGGACGGGGTCAGGATCGGCAAGGTCACTTCCGCCTGTTTCTCCCCGCGGCTGGAGAAGAACATCGGCTACGCGATGGTGCCGGTCGAGCACAGCGAGCTGGGCACGCAGCTGGTGGTCGAGCGCCCCGACGAGACGGTCAACGCTGTGGTGGTCGACCGCGTGTTCTTCAAGCCCGACCATGCCGAGGAGGAGCTGGCATCCGGCTCTGGGTCGACCGCCTGACCAGCTCTCTCACAGCGATTGGCCGGCGCCGCGATGGCGGAGTCGGGCATCGACACTGAGCCGGAGCCGCTCGAGCGAGATGCCCGCTCCACCGTGCGAGGGAACGGTGTGCGATTCCGCCCGTTACTGACGCGTTGCCGGCGGTACCGGCACGTTTCAATTCCGTAACGGGAGTCGCGAGACGGACGAGGCGATACTCCCGCGAGACCGGCCGCGGGCTTCTCCGCCTCGCGATTGCGACAGACGTGCTCAACCTCCTCCACGACCCGCCGCTCGATTTGTGCGATACGCACAACTGGCGGCACGTGCGCGACCGGATCCCCCTTCATGTCGATCGTTCCGCTCTGCCACGGAGAGCAGCAGCTGCGTCGAGAGTGCCCCGACGGCGAGAGAGGGGCAGCCGGGCATGATCGCCCCAAGCGCGGCGCCGGGCGCTCGGAGTAACTGCGGGAGCACAAGCTCGTCGGCTCCGGTCGGCATGTGCCTTCGTAACGCCGAGGTCACAGATGAGTGGCTCGCGGCCCGACCTTCTGCCCGGAGCAGGGATGACGCCGACGCGCGGCAAAGACCGATGTTGCCGGCGTTGCAGGTCTATCGGACGGAGCGCTCCGGTCGATGGCGACCGGAGCGCTCTTGATTTCTGCGTTCAGGCCGCCACGGCCGCTATGGCACAGGTCAGACCATCGCAGACGAGCGACATGCCGGGCAGGTCAAGCCGGGCAGGTTCGCGTTGCGTGGCGCAATGAGCCGGCGGGACCGTACCCCGTGCTAGGACGCCTGCGCACCCGGCGCCGGCGTCGCGTGTAGAGGTCTCTCGAGAGGGGGCAATCCGGGGCGCGACCGTGATCC
>Ga0306924_10002022_pt1 | contig 18966 bp, 14 predicted proteins | sample sta12Can44000111_FD_203756 | JGI IMG/M metagenome (GOLD analysis project Ga0306924, IMG submission 203756) | Lab enrichment of tropical soil microbial communities from Luquillo Experimental Forest, Puerto Rico - statanox.12C.anox.44.000.111 (v2)... | ecosystem: Environmental > Terrestrial >...
GGATCCGGTCCGGCGCGATGTAGTCCGGCGTGCCCAGGATCTGGCCCCTGCCGGTCAGCCCCGCCGAGGCCGCCGTCGTCTTCTTGGTCAGCCCGAAATCCGACAGATACACGTGGTCGGCCCGACCCGGCCCCACGTCCACCAGCATGTTCGCCGGCTTGACATCGCGGTGCACCAGCCCGGCGCCGTGCGCGGCATCCAGCGCCGAGGCCACCTGCGAGATGACCGCCGCGGCCCGCCCGGGGCTCAGCCAGCGTCCCGGCGCACCATGGTCCCCACATCCCCGCCGGGCACGTAGCGCATCGCGATGTACAGCAGGCCGTCGGCCTCTCCGGCGTCGAACACCGGGATGATGTGCGGATGATCGACTGCCGCCGCGGCCCGCGACTCCCGGACGAACCGCGTCCGGAACGCCTCGTCCGCGGCATCTGCCGGCGCCAGGATCTTCAGCGCCACCAAGCGGTCCAGCCGGTCATCGCGGGCCAGGTACACCGCGGCCATACCGCCCCGGCCCAGCAGCCGCTCCAGCCGGTATCCCCCCACCCGCGCCCCAGCGGCGAGGCCGCCCGCGATCCCCGCCGGGGCACCGGCATCGTCGGCCGGGTCATCGCCCACGATCTCACCCCCAGGACCTCATGATGGCGGGGAATTTTACATGCTTAACCGCGACGAGCGCCACACAACCGAGCCAGCTAACACACCCCATCCCGAGCCCAGACCGCCTCGCAGCCGTCGCAGTCCACCACGCGAAGAGCAGTCCGGCCGCCGCCTCCGCGAGGCCCGTTCTACCGCGGACCAGCGAATCCGCGGCCCCCGCCCAAACAGCGGCCAAGGCGACCCCAGCCGAACCCGGTCAGGCCACAGACGCTGCCCACCGATGCCGTCCGCAGCAGCCCGTAATGCTACGCCCACGAGCATGCTGGTCCCGGCTGAGCCGATCATGCCGGGCACGGGGTGCGGTCAGTGACCGGGGGCGCAACTGTTGCCGCGCCAATCACCTCGCGCACGCCGAGGCGTAGATCGCGTCACCGAACGCAGAGCAGACCTGGATAATCTGCGTGTAGCTCCGCCAGCAGACACGACAAGCGTTAAGCAATCCGATTCGGCGATCTTGCGCCTCGCTCAGTCCTTGACGTCCCGGCGCGGTCACTCGACGTGGCAATGGCCAACTGGGAGGAGGCTCGGCTCGCGCCAAGTAGCACGTTCGCGATGTTGTCGCTGCCGTTGACTGCAAGGGCACCCGCCACGCATGGCGTACTCGCAATTATCTTCGGCCGTTTGAACACTGCCGGGCATGCCGGGTTCGGGGGGCCAAACAGGGAGCCAACAGCGACAGACTCTGAGCGACGCCACGCGACTTCCGCCGATCATCGACGCAGCTAAACGCCACGTCAGGCGACATCAGGCGACTTCCCGCGATCCTTGAACTGCGCCTTCTAAGCAGCAGGCCGCGGGTTCGAATCCTGCCGGGCGCGCTCAGACGTCTGTCACCATGCCACAAGCAAGCGTCGCGATCAGGGCAACGGCTCGATGTACCGTGACGCTTCTAAGAACGGTACATCTGTGCCGTTGGCCTGGCGTCAGCCTTGCCGGCCGCGCATCTGCATGGAGGTCAGCTGTCGTGCCAAGACCGGGAGCGGGCACACCCGCACTGCTCACGGCATAGTCACTACCAAACCCGCTGACCGCCACACGGCGAAGACCATTTACACCACACTGCGGGACGTCACCCATTCTGGCTAACTGGTATCTGAAAATGGCGGCCCGCCGGGGGCATGCTGGGGTGCTGGCCAGGACGACATCAATGCGGCTCCCGCGCGATCCTTGACAGAAGCACCGACATCACCCGACCACAGGAGGGCGGGATGACACAGCTACGGATCACCAAGCACCGCACGGCCAGCGCCCGCCGACGTGGCGATATGGAGCAACTGCTCCCGCTAGACCCTCGCGACCCCGACATCACCCGTGCCAAGCATCTGCAGCGCAGGCAACCCCGGGAACGGCGCTCTGGCTAACGTCGCTCGACCGGGCGCTGCACATCGGGGGTTGTCTCCTCCACTGAGAGTGGGCCCACGCTTCCGCAACGTGGTGCAGCACGCGTGATGGTTAGCTGAGGCGGTGTTCAAGACCTCGACAGCGGCGGCAGCCACGGCAGCCACCTCCGCCCGTTCCGGATCCTTGTTGAATTTTGTTTCTTTGACCAGGCGAGGCAGTGCCTTGTCGAGAGTCTGCAGGTCCGCGAGACGAGGCTGGTGAAAGTGCGCGGCGCCGGTGCTGTGGGCGGGGATCGCCTGCCCCTGGACCGCAGGAGATAGATCTTGCCTCCCGAACCAGTCGTATAGCCATTCGCGCGAGGAGCATCGCTGTCCGGCGCACGTGCTTCGCACTGCCGCAGGGGCGGGAGATCAGGTTCGCTAGGCGCCGCGTTATGAGACTTGATACTGTGTTTGCGAGACTCAGTACCAAACGGCTCGCCGAATCGGCGTGGGCACCACCGTCGCCGCGTTCCGCGCGGGCCGTGAGGACGGATCTGGTGCAGCCCTACAGGGCCTGGCCGGGGATCTGGCCTGATGACTCTGGAGTCACGTGCGGCGGCATTGGCGTACCCCCACTCGCCTTGATTCTCCGCACACTGCCTGCCGGATAATTCCTGCGATCATCGATGGCCGCTCGTGGCGGTCATGGAATGGGCGACCGAGGAGTGAGGCTACGTGCAGCGAGTGGTCTGCCCCGGTTCGTTCGATCCGGTGACGAACGCCACCTCGACATCATCAGCAGGGCCGCGGGCCTGTACGACGAGGTGATCGTCGCCGTGCTCATCAACATCACCAAGCGCAGCCTGTTCACCGTCAAGGAGCGGATCGGCATGCTGCGCGAGGTCACAGGCGGCTACGGCAACGTCCGGATCGAGCGCTTCCACGGGCTGCTGGTCGACTTCTGCGCGGCCAACGGCATCAGCGCGATCGTCAAGGGCCTGCGGGCGTGCACACCCGGACAAGTCCGGCAGGAGACGGGAGGGATCATGCCAGGAAAGGCGCGGGTGCCACGATGAGCCCTGACCAGCCGGCACAGTTGCTCCCCGGGGCCGAGACCGGCCCGGCAGCCGGCCAGCCGCAGAGCTCGCCCCCCTGGGCCGGCGACGAGCCCGGGCGCCCGCGTGCCGTGACGATGCCGGCCGGCTGGTGGGACTCACCGCCGGCCGTGGGCTGCCCGCTGAGCCGCGGTCCGCGGTCCGCGGGCGCGGCGCGCCGCCTGACCCGGGACACGTTGCGGGACTGGGGCCTGCCATCGCTCGCTGAGGACGCGGAGCTCATCGTCGGTGAGCTCGTCGCGAACGCCGTCACGCACGGCGCCCGGCCTGGCGGCGACCGCAAGCCCGGCCAGGGAAACCTGGGCCTGCGCCTGCGGCGCGGGACCGGTGAGGTGATCTGCGCGGTGCTCGACTCCAGCGACACGGCACCGGTGGTGAAGGCTCCCGGCGGCACGAAACACTCAGGCCGCGGCCTGCAGATAGTGGACGCGCTGAGCGATGTGTGGGGGTGGAGCCCGATAGCCGGCCGCGGCAAGGCGGTCTGGGCGGTCCTTTCCGTGCCGCATGACCGGGCCGATGGGCGGTGGGGCGTTCCGTCTCAGGGGGCTAGGTAAATATTTAAGCTCCTGAGCGGCGCTGTCCGCGGCCGGCACATCGCCACCAGGTGCACGATGCGCGAACGCAGCCGCCCAGGACAGGCGTGCTCACAGACCGGGCCGCCGTTGCCACAGAGCGGCCGGCTGCGCGCCCAGAGCATGAACACCATGACATAGATGGCGGCGTGAGGGCTGCATGACCTGGTGCCCGGACGCCAGGCTGGCTGGGGTGTGGGAGGCGGTGTGGGCCGGACGCGGTATGCCCGCAGCGGTGGGTTGCAGATCGCCTACGAGCTGCGGGGAACATGGCACTGGCGGCGGCCGTGGCTGGTCCTGATCCAGGGGATGGGTCTGGACCGCTTCGGGTGGGAGCCGGTTCTGCGGAACCTTGGACGGCGTTTCCGGCTGGCGCTGGTGGACAACCGGGGCAGCGGGCACAGCGGCCTGCCGGCTGGTTCGTTTGGTGTCGCCGACATGGCCGCTGACGTGGTTGCCGTGCTCGACGGCGCGGGTGTCCGCAGGGCCCACGTGGTGGGCGCGAGCCTGGGCGGCATGGTCGCCCAGGAGCTGGCGGTTGACCACCCGGAGCGGGTCGACGGCCTGGTTCTGGTGTCCACGACGCCAGGCTGGCCCTTCTGCTACCCCATGCCGGCCGCCTCCGTGCGGCTGATCGCAGCGACCAGGAACATGCCGCGTGAGATTGCGCTGCGCCGTCACGTAGAGAATGCCCTGTACGGGCGCGGCATCCAGCGCCGCCCCGAACTCGCCGACCGCCTCGTCGACCTGCGGCGCTCCCGCCCGACCGACCCGGGCGCGTGGTCAGCCCAGGCAGCCGCGGGTGCGCGGTACGCCGGCGGTCTGCGGCAAACGCGCATCCGCGCACGCACGCTGGTCCTGCAGGGCGCCGCGGACACCGTGGTCGACCCGCGCAACGGCAAGCTACTCGCGGACCGCATCCCAGGCGCCCGGCTCGTGATGTTCCCGGGACTGGGGCACCTGATCTGCTGGCAGGACCCTGGCAGTTTCGCCGACACGGTCACCTCGTTCCTGCTGGACAGCACGGATACCGGGGGTAGGCCTCGTAGCCGTCGCAGACGAGGAACGCGGTAAGAACCCCGGCCGGCTCCTTCGATGTCGGCGCCCCGGAGTTGCTGCTGTCCATGCCCAGCCGGCGTTCCAGCTCCGCGACCCGCAGCTTCAGCCGACGTCCATGGTCCAGCGCCGCCGCCAGCTCCGCCCGCAGCCGCGACAAGACCGCGTTGCTCTGCGGCACCGCCATGCACATCAGCCTCACAGGGCACCAACTCAAGCCGCGCATCCGGACTACATCGTCAAGCACCAGCCAGCCTGCGGGTCGCATCGGCCAGCCAGCGCCTCGCACCCCCTGGATGGACACAAAACTCGAGGTGTCCGGACCCTCGCTCCTGCCGGCACTGCGCGAAGTCAGAACGCATGGCCCAGATCTAGCGGGAAAGCGGCGAACAGGGCGACAGGTGATCAGGAAGGCGGCGACTCCGTGCGCTCGGCCGGTGGAGTTGCCAGGCCACGGTGTCACACGGATGCGGAGTGCGACACACGAACTTTACATAGCCGACTGTTAGAACTTACATGACTGACGGTTAATGGGTAACTACCTGGGACAATCTCGGCTCGTCGCCATCATGGCGGCTGAAGGCAGGACTGGGATCGGGGCCAGTCCGTGCCCGTCGTATACGGAGGTTTAGACCATGCAATGCCCGCACCGTGACGCGGAACACTGGACCAGGAGTGGAACCGCGCCTCATGCCGCATGAACGTTCACCGGGCCAGCCATGCCAGTACACCGCCCTTCCTGATCACGGTCCATGCGTCCGCGAGGGAGCATGGCGAGCCGGCACGTAGCGTTCGGCATGGCGATCATCGGCGAGTTCCCCGGCGCCCAGATGGGGCTCGGGCTGGTGATCGCGACCGCGCAGAACAACTTCACCCCGACCGGCGCGTTCGCCCGATGTTCATCATCGCGATCCCGGCGCTTACGCAAAGTGCCTGACCAGCCTGCTGGAATGGCGCCTGCTGTCCCGGCGACCGCGATCCCAGTCAGAGGAGGCCGCGACCTGACGAACCGTTCCGGATCATCGATTCACCTTCGCTACCCTACGGATACCAGCAGAAGCAACCCTCAATGTTCAGACGTTCCCTTATCAAGATCGCAGTCGCGGCCAGCGTCGCGGCATTCAAGGCAGGCCTGGCGGCCTGCAGCAGCTCAGGCAGCTCGACTGCCGGCGGGTCCACTGCAGCGGCCACCCGTTTCCGGCGTGCCGACCGTCACGATGATGGCCGGCGGCATCGACAAGCAGATCGACCTGTCCTGCCAGCTCGTCCAGGACTTCGGCTGCTCAAAGCAGTGCGGCGTCAGGATGGTCCTGGCCACCAAGCAGAACGCGGCACCGGCGCGCTGCATAACCACCGGGTCGCCTGCGCCATGACCACTCACCACGGGGCGGTCGAGAACCAGGGCATCGGCACCTCCGTGAGCAATCTGGCGTTCACCGCCGGCAGCTAACAGCGGATGGGCGGCACTTACCCGGCGGCCGTGCTGGCTCGCGCCGACTGGGCCCCTCCCGCCAGGCCGTCGTGCAGAAGGTGGTCGACGCGCTGGCCGCGGCAATGCACTGGATCAGCACCCATACCGCCGCGCAGATCGCGGACGCGATGCCGCTCTTGTTCGTATCCAACGGGCTGACCACGAAGGCCGACTACATCGCCGAACTGGCGCAGGACAAGGATCGGTTCCTCCCCGACGGGAGGATGCCTGCCGGAGGTCCATAAACCGTCCTGGCCGTGGACAAGCTGGCCGACAACACCACCGGCCGGTCAGCCTGTCCGCCACCTATACCAATCAGTACGTTGTCGCGGCCAGCAAGCTCGAAGGATTCACCAGGTAAGCACGTAAGCCGATCCGCCGGGACAGGCCGGCCGGTCCCGGCCGTGTTGACTCCCCGCTCTCAGCCCTAGGACGAACCATGCACGCACCCGCCTTCGACAATGAAAGCCCTCGGCCGACGCCCGGGCCGCTGAACGGCATCCGCGTGCTGGATATCAGCACGGTGTACGCCGCGCCGATCACCGCGATGCTGCTGGTGACTACGGCGCTGATGTTCTCAAGATTGAGCATCCGCGCGGGGACCCGGCCCGGATCCACGGCTACGGTAAGGACGGGTATCACCTGTGGTGGAAGGTGATCGCCCGCAACAAGCGGGCGGTCACGCTCAACCTCTCGCACCTGGCCGACCGCGAGCTGCTCGAGCGACTGGCCGCCGATACCGACGTCCTCGTCGAGAACTTCCGTCCGGGCGTGCTTGAGAAGTGGGGCCCCGGCCCGCACCGCATGCACCAGGTCAACCCGGCGCTGGTGATCCTGCGCGTGGCCGGCTCCGGCCAGATCGGGCCCGGCGCCGCCCGGGGGCTGCTTGCCGCCCCGAAGATCGCGGCCGTCTCCGGTGTCCGGCACCTGTCCATGGGCGGCGCCGACTTGCGGAAAGACCTCGGCACCGACGACGGCAACCTGCAGATGCCGTATACGCGTTCACACATCGTCGCGGCGCCGCGCCGCCGATCGACAGCGTCTACCCGCGCCTCGGCGCGTTCGCCGCCGCCGACGGCAACGCGGTCAGGCTGGCGGACGGTGAATTCGTCGACCTTCCCGTCGCCGACCGCGCTCGGCGCTCGGCGGCCGGCACCCGGCCTGCGCGGGCGGACCAAGACAGCACGTATCCGGCTGACTCAGCCATCCCACGATATGGAGGTAACCACCATGGCAGAGATGAAGGGGCAGGTAGCACTGGTAACCGGCGGTATCCGCGGCATCGGCCTGGCTATCTGCGAGCGGCTGGCCGGTCGCGGCGTCACGGTCGCGGCCGGCTACTCCGCGAACGCCGAGGCTGCCCGGCAGTTCCGTGACAAGTACGCCGACTACGGCGCCACCGTCCACCAGGGCGACGTCGGCTCCGGCGAGGACTGCGCCCGGGTCGTCAGCGAGGTCCTGGACCAGCACGGGCAGCTGGACATCCTGGTCAACAACGCCGGCATCACCGTGGACAAGACCGTACGGAAGATGACCCCGGCCGACTGGGACCACGTGATCGGCGTGAACCTGTCCGGCGCGTTCTACCTGTCCCGCGCTGTGCTCCAGCACATGCTGGACCGGGGTTACGGCCGGATCGTCAACATCTCCTCGGTCATCGGCTCGGCCGGCGGGTTCGGCCAGGCTAACTATGCCGCCGCCAAGTCCGGCATGTTCGGGCTGACCATGAGCATGGCCCTGGAGACGGCGAGGAAGAACATCACCGTCAACACGGTCACCCCGGGGTTCATCAGCACCGACATGACCGCGGCCGTCCCGGCGGCTGCGATGGAGAATATCCTCGCCAAGATCCCGGCCGGCCGGCTCGGTGACCCCGATGAGGTCGCCCGGGTGGTGGAGTTCCTCGCCGACCCGGAATCGGCCTACATCACCGGCCAGGTCTACCCCGTCAACGGCGGCCTGTACATGTAGCGCCAGTGGTGGACTACCGATCACGCATGCGGCGTGAGGTGATGGCGGAACGTCCGTATGGGCTGGCCTGCACGGCGGGCGGTGTGGCGGCGCGGGTGCGGCAACGCGGCAGTCCGGTGCTGTCATCGCCGCGGGCGGCCACGCCGCCCCGATGGACGAACCAGCCTGCACCGGCGTTGAACGACCGCCACTGAGGACAGGGGGCCGCTCACGGCTCTCGCGTCGCCTCCCAGCGGGCACGGCGCTGCTCGATCGCGTTGACTGCGCAGCTATCTGTCAATCCGTCACCCGGGTGACAGGCGAGACATTACTGGAGTGATACATGAAACCATTCGTGATCAACCGGCATGGCCGGCTGGTCTTCCCGGCCAATTTCCTAGGTGATCTGGACTTCTCGGTTCTGGAGACGCTCGACCAGTTCACCGCGGTGATCGGCCGGGATTTCGAGGCGAAGGCCCCGACGGGTACCGAGCTGCTGGCCCGGATCGAATCCGGCGCCTATTCGCGGCGGTTCGACCTGCTGCGCGACCTGGGCCAGAACCTGTTCTGGGTCAACCGCTACTCGATCACCATGTTCGACAAGCGCCCGACGCGCTGGCGTGACCTGCCCAAGCGCCGCAGCGACGTGTTCTTGCCGGTGGTGACCCCGTGGCAGGACAGCGAGCGGAAGGTCGCCGCGGTCGAGCGCGCCTCCCGGGAGCTGCCGCCCACCTGGGATGCCGAGGCCGAGAACAGGGTGTTCGCGCTGCTGTTCGACGTGTTCCGCACCAAGCTGCACCACGCCACCGAGCTGCCGGCGATCAAGCCGACCGTAGCCGAGTTCATGAAGCAGCCCGATGCGCTGACGTTCGTCATGCCCGACTACGACCCGGACTACCCGGTGTTCAGCACCGAGGACATCCTGGACGCCCATGAGGAAGTGCCCGAGCTGGAAGCGCTCATGCGGTGGGCGATGGTGCTGCACAACCAGTACCCATGGGACCGGTCCGGCACCGAGCTGCGCGGCCCGGACCGGATCGGCGATGACGACTACGTGGTCGCTCTCCACCCGCGCAGCCGGGACGTGACGGCCTTCATCGACCGGGTCAAGCGCTCCGGCTCCTCCGGTCAGGACACCCTGGGAAAGACCGCCCCGGCCGCGCAGCGCCCGGCCGAAGCGGTCGCGCCCGCCGCGCCTTACCAGCCGGTGCGGGTGCGGGAAGCGTTCGCGATCCAGCCGGTGCTGGAGGCGCTGGCGATCGTGCGCGGCGAGCACGTCTGCCGCAACACCGACGTCATCCGGAACGCGAGCTTTTCCTGGTCGCCGATGAGTCCCGAGCAGATAACCGCGAAGACCGGGATCCAGCAGCGCCGCTACACCAGCCGGGAGCCGGAGCAACTGGGGCTGTACGCGGCGCAGGCGGCGCTGGCGAAGTCCGGCCGTGATCCTGGGGAGATCGGTGCGGTTCTGGTCAGCACCTGCACGAGCAACCGGCAGATCCCGTCGATGGCGTGCTGGCTGTCCGGCGAGCTCGGCCTGCTGCAGACGCACACCTCGGCGGACCTGGTCGCCGCCTGCGCGGGCCTGCCCTACGGGCTGGCCGAGGCCATCCGGCAGCTGCAGGAGGTCCAGCGGCCCGTCCTGCTGGTCTGCGTGGAGAAGTTTTCTGACAAGATCGGCAGCGTCCGGACCTCGCGGATGATCTTCGGGGACGGCGCCGCGGCCATGGTCATCGCCCCGGCCCCGCCCGGCGAGGCCGGGGACGTGCCGGTCGTGCAGACGTACGCGAGCGGACCGCACCGCGAGGTCAACTCGATCATCTGGCCCAACCAGGACTTCGACGGTGACATCACCGTGTACGGTCCCGACGTCAAGGCGCTCGTCCGGCGCTACCTGACGCAGATGCTCGGAGAACTACGCGCCCAGCCCGATCCGGACGATCCCGGGCGGACGCTGCTGGACAGCATCGAGCTCATCATCCCCCACCAGGCCAACAAGACGATGATCCTCAGCCTGGCCGACGGGGCCGGGCTGTCCGCCGACCAGCTGTACTTCAACGTCGGGAAGATGGGCAACGTGTCCTCGGCAAGCATCCCCATTGCGGTCTATGACGCGGTCCGCGACGGCGTGATCACCCGCCCGACCCGGGTCTTCGCGCCGGGTTTCGGGGCCGGAGCAGTCGGCGGCTACGCGGTCATGCGCATCGATCCCGCGATCGTCGCCGACGAAGTCGTGCTGGACATCCGCACTGGCGACGGCCGGCCCGCGCCGGCGGAGCCGGTGGCGGTAGCACCACGGACGACATCCCTGTCGCCTTCGGCGAGTAGCCCAGTGGGGGTGGGCAGCTGATGGGTCACCAATCAGGCCGGACCTTCTCCCGCATCGCGGTCGTCAACCGGGGCGAGCCGGCGATGCGCCTGATCAACGCCGTCCGGGAGTGGAACGCCGAGGGGCGACAGCCCCTGCGCGTCATCGCCCTCTACACCGCCGCCGACCGGCGCGCTACGTTCGTCCGCGAGGCCGACGAGGCGCTGCTGATTGGCCCGGACCCGGATTCCGGTGACGGTGGCGGGTTCAGCGCCAGCCCTTATCTCGACTACGCCGAGCTAGAGCGGGCGCTGCTGAAGTGCCGGGCCGACGCGGTGTGGCCCGGCTGGGGGTTCGTGTCGGAAAGGGCGGAGTTCGCGGAGCTGTGCGACCGGCTGGGAATCATCTTCATCGGCCCGCCGGCCGAGGTCATGCGCCAGCTCGGCGACAAGATCGAGTCCAAGCGGCTGGCCGAACGGGTAGGCGTACCCCGGGCCGCGTGGAGCGGCGGCCCGGTCGCCGACCTGGCCGAGGCACGCGCGCAGGCCAAGTCGATCGGCTATCCGCTGATGATCAAGGCCACCGCGGGCGGCGGCGGGCGCGGCATCCGGCTGGTTAGTTCCCCGGACGACCTTGGCGGGGCGTTCGAGCGCGCAAGCTCGGAAGCGTCAAAGACAGCCGGCGACGCGACGGTGTTCCTCGAGCAGGCGATCAGCGGTGGCAGGCATGTCGAGGTCCAAGTGGTCGCGGACGCCGTGGGCACCGTGTGGACGCTGGGTGTCCGGGATTGCAGCGTGCAACGGCGCAATCAGAAGGTGATCGAGGAATCCGCCTCGACGGCGCTAGACGCCGAGCAGGAGAGACGGCTTCGCTCGCATGCCGCCGAGCTGATCCGGGCCGCCGGGTATGTCAGCGCCGGGACGGTCGAGTTCCTCTACCAGCCGGACGAGCGCCTGCTGTCGTTCCTGGAGGTCAACACCCGGCTCCAGGTCGAGCACCCGGTCACCGAGGTCACCACCGGCGTGGACATCGTCAAGCTGCAGCTGCACATCGCGGCGGGCGGCACGCTGGCCGAGATAGCCGCCACCGATCCGCCGGCGCACGGGCACGCCATCGAGGTCCGGCTCACCGCCGAGGACCCCGAGCGCGGTTTCGCGCCCGCCCCCGGCTTGATCGAGTATCTGGCCCTGCCGGCCGGCCCCGGGATCAGGGTCGACGCCGGGGTGGCCGAGCGGGATGTCATCCCGCCGCAGTTCGACTCCATGATCGCCAAGGTGATTGCCTGGGGCCGTGACCGCTCCGAGGCCCGCGCCAGGCTGTCGCGCGCGCTCAAGCAGACCGCCACCGTGATCCACGGCGGCACCACCAACAAGGCGTTCCTGCTCGACCTGCTGGACCGGCCGGAATTCGTCCGCGGCGAGTTCGATACCACCTGGCTCGACACGATGATGGCCGGTGGCTACGCACCGCCGCGACGAGTCGACGTCGCCCTGCTGGCCACCGCCTTCGAGGCCTACGAGGGGCACGAGAACCGCCGGCAGGCCCACCTGTTCGCGTCGGCGGCACGCGGGCGCCCGGAGACCGGACACGAGACGTGGCACCAGCTCGACGTCCGCGCGGGCGGTGAGGCCTACCGGCTGCGGGTGTCCCGGCCCCGCCTCCACCGCTATCACGTGGAACTGGACGGCCATGCGGTCGAGGCCGATATTGAGCGCTCGGGACGGTTTGAGCTCACGCTGGGCGTCGGCGACCAGACCTTCCATGTGCTCTCCGTCGCCCAGGGCCCGGACTACCTCGTCGAGGTCGACGGCGCGGTGCACCGGATCTCCGGCGGTGAGGCCGGGCTCGTCCGCGCTCCGGCCCCCGCCATGGTGGTGGCCATTCCCGTCCAGGCCGGTGACGAGGTCGCCGAAGGCGACGTCGTGGCCGTCGTGGAGAGCATGAAGCTGGAGACGGCGCTGCGCGCCCCGGTCGCCGGCCGGGTCGCCGAGGTGATCGCCGACATCAATACCCAGGTCGAGAGCGGCGCCAAGCTGGTCCGGATCGAGCAGGAAGCGGAACGCGACCACCCCGGGGCCCAAGGGGTTCAAGAGGTTCAACGGTCCCCGGCGCCGGCCGGAGGGGGCCGGGCCGGTCTGGCTGCGCTGGCCGGCGCGGCAAACACCGACCGGGCTCCGGCCGCGCTCGCGGCCGACGCGCTCGCGGCACTGCGCTCCCTGGTGCTCGGCTTCGACGTCGACGCGGAGGAGGCCGCACGGCAGATGCGGCGGCTGGACGCCGCGCGAGCCGACCTGCCCGCCGACGACCGGCAAGTGCTCGCCGGAGAGACCAGCATCCTACAGATCTTCGCTGACCTGTGCGCGCTATGGCGCAACCGCCGGGTCTCCGGCGATCCGGGAGCGCCGGGCGACGCGGAAGCCGGCGACGAAGCGGCCGCCGATGCCGAAGCTGCCCGCAACCCCCAGGAGTACCTGCATGCCTACCTGCGCTCCTGGGACGCCGACGCCGAAGGCCTGCCCGAGTCATTCCGGATCAGGCTGCGCCGGACCCTGGCCCACTACGGCATTACTGACCTGGAGCCTTCGCCCGACCTGGGACCGGCGCTCTACCGGATCTTCCTCGCCCATCGCCGCGCCGCCGCGCACGTGCCGGTCGTGTCGGAGCTGCTGCGGTGGCGGCTGTGCCACCCCGGATCACTGCCCGGCGATGTCCGCGACGGCTACCGACGAGTGGTGGACCAGCTGGTCACGGCCACTCAGCTGCGGTGTCCAGCGGTCGGCGACCTGGCCCGCCAGGTCCGGTACCGCTGCTTCGACGCCCCGCTGATCGCCGCCGAGCGGGCCCGGGCCCAGCAGCAGGTGTGCGCGGAACTCGATCGCCTCTCCGCCGAGCCCGAGATCAGAGCGGCCCAGATCGACGCCATTGTCGCCTCGGGCGAGCCGATCCTCGGCGTCTTCGCCGAGCGGCACCACCCCGTCATGCTCGAGGTGATGACCCGGCGCTACTACCGGGTCAGGCCCTTGGACCATGTCCAGGTCACCGAGCGGAACGGCCGCCCGGTGCTGACCGCCGAGTACGTCCATGACGGGCAGCGCTACCTGGTGATCGCAACGGTGGCCGATGCCGGGGAGATCGCGCCCGCGACCGATCTGACGCGGCTGCTCGACACGATGCCGTCCGGCCGGACCGTGCTGGTCGATCTCTACCACACCACCACCCGGACGCACGAAGACGAAGACGGCGGCCCCAACGCCCGCGCCGACGGGATCCGTGACAAGCTCGGCACGATCCCGCCCGTGGTCGGGCGGGTTGCAGTGGCGGTGCGCCGCGCCGACGACGCGGGCCTGGGCAGCCCGGCCTGGTTCACCTTCCGGGGCGCGCCGGAGACCGGTGCGGCGATGGAGGACCGGACGCTGCGCGGCCTGCATCCGCTGGTCGCCGAGCGGCTGGGCCTGTGGCGGCTGTCCGGATTCGAGCTGACCCGGCTGCCCGCGGCTCCCGACGTGCACCTGTTCCGCGCCACGGGCCGCCGGGTTCCCGCCGATCAGCGGCTCATCGCCCTCGCCGATGTCCGCGACCTGACCGTCCTGCGCGACCGGGACGGGCGGATCCGCAGCCTGCCGCAGCTCGAGCGCACCCTGGACGCCTGCCTGGACAGCCTGCGCTCGGCCCGCTCGGCCGACCGCGAGGCGGCGAAGCTGGACTGGAACCGCGTCGCGCTCTATGTCTGGCCGGTCGTGGACGTCTCGGTCGCCGAGCTCGACCAGGTCATGCGGTCCCTGGCCCCGCGCGCCGAGGCCCTGGGCCTCGAACAGGCGATGATGCAGCTCCGCATCGCCCGAGGGAACGGTGAATCCCGCGAGTTCATGCTGCGGATGTCCCGGCCGCCCGGGGCGGGGCTGACGCTGCGCGTCACCGACCCGCCGTCCCAGCCGCTGCGCGAGCTGGATTCCTACACCCAGAACGTGATCCGGGCCCGCCGCCGGGGCGCCGTCTACCCCTACGAGCTCATCCCGCTGATTACCCGCTCGCCGGACGACGACGGCGCCGCGGGCACGTTCACCGAATACGACCTCGACGATGCGGGTGCCCCGATGCCGGTGGACCGGGCTCCGGGCTCGAACACCGCGAACCTGGTGCTCGGTGTGGTCAGTACGCCGACGAAGCGGTACCCCGAGGGGATGCGCCGGGTCGTCCTGCTGGGCGATCCGACCCGCGCGCTGGGGGCACTCGCCGAGCCGGAGTGCCGCCGGGTCCTTGCAGCCATCGACCTGGCCCGGCGCTTCGACGCCCCGGTGGAGTGGTTCGCCCTGTCGGCCGGGGCCAAGATCGCGATGGACTCCGGCACCGAGAGCATGGACTGGATCTCCCGGGCGCTGCGCGCGATCATCGAGTTCACCCAGGGCGGCGGCGAGATCAACGTCGTGGTCGCCGGCATCAGCGTCGGCGCGCAGCCGTACTGGAACGCCGAGGCCACGATGCTCATGCACACCAAGGGCATCCTGATCATGACCCCGGATTCGGCCATGGTGCTGACCGGAAAGCAATCGCTCGACTATTCCGGCGGGGTCTCTGCCGAGGATAACTTCGGCATCGGCGGTTACGACCGGATCATGGGCCCGAACGGCCAGGCCCAGTACTGGGCACCCGACCTGTCCGCCGCGGTCGACGTGCTCCTCGCGCACTACGAGCACACATACACCGCACAGGGCGAGCGCTTCCCTCGTCCGGCCCCGATCACCGACCCCGTCGACCGCGACATCTCCGCGTCGCCGCACACCGGCCCGGGCAGCGACTTCAGCACGCTCGGGGAGATCTTCGATCCCGCCAGCAATCCCGGGCGCAAGAAGCCCTTCGACGTGCGCTCGTTGCTGCGCGGCGTGGTGGACGCCGACCACGAGCCGCTCGAGCGCTGGGCCGACATGGCCGACGCCGAGTCAGCCGTGGTGCTCGACGCCCACTTGGGCGGGCAGCCAGTAGCGCTGATCGGCTTCGAGTCGCGACCGCTGCCCCGCCATGGGCCCTACCCGGTGGACGGCCCGTCGCAATGGACGGCCGGCACGCTGTTCCCCCGCTCGTCGAAGAAGACGGCGCGAGCGATCAACGCCGCCAGCGAGAACCGCCCGCTGGTGATCCTCGCCAACCTGTCGGGATTCGACGGCTCGCCGGAATCGCTCCGCCAGCTTCAGCTGGAGTACGGCGCGGAGATCGGCCGCGCGATGGTCAACTTCGACGGCCCCATCGTCTTCTGCGTGGTCTCCCGCTATCACGGCGGAGCGTTCGTCGTGTTCTCCGGGACGCTCAACGACAACATGGAAGTCGCCGCCGTAGAGGGCTCCTACGCCTCGGTGATCGGCGGCGCGCCCGCCGCCGCGGTCGTGTTCGCCGCCGAGGTCCGCAAGCGCACCGCCGCTGATCCCCGGGTGACAGGCCTGCAGGCGGCCATCGCCGAGGCCACCGCCGGCGGTGACCACGACAAGGCGTCCCGGCTGCGTGCGGAGCTGGACTCGGCCTGGCCCGCGGTGCACGCCGACAAACTCGGGCAGGTCGCCGACGAGTTCGACGGCCAGCACAGCATCGAGCGGGCCCGCAGCGTGGGCTCGGTCCAGGCCATCGTCCCGGCCGCCAGGCTGCGGCCCTACCTGATCGAGGCGATACAGCGCGGGATGCACCGGACGCTGGCCGCGCTCGGCAAGCTCTCGTAGGGACGGTCCATGAGCTGGCGCATGGCCGGGGCCGTCGGGCTCCTACCTGGACTGCCTGGATGCCGGCGGAGGCGTGATTCGTCCCGCAGTGTGCCGGGAGTTCGGCCCGCCGGAAGGCGTTCAGATAGACCCGGTCCAGGCACTCGAGGACCACCTATCGCAACCGATCCTGCTTGCGATGATGCGCTCACCTGCACCGATGCAGCTACCTCACCACGGAGCGTGGCAGTCAGAGGCGAGCCTCACCGGTACTGCAACCGCACTTTTCTCATGCCAGCGGCCGGCCTGCGAGAGCGCGGCTTGTCGCAAGAGAGCCTTGGTGGGGCCTCAAGGTTCTGATGCGGTTTACTGTCCGGCCCAGCACTTAGGTGCGTTAGGTGTCCGGGTTGCCGGTGGTGGCACAGCCGGGCTTGGTCTAGCGGCGATGCGAGCGAGACCAGGATCAGCTCGCCTTAGGCTTGCCTGGTCAGCACGACCTTGCCCGTGGCTTGGCGATGAGCGATCGCGCGCAGGGCGCCGCGGGCCTCAGCGAACCGGTAGAGATGAACGGGAGGACCGGGCAGAGCTCCGGCTCGCCGCAGCCTGAGCAGCCGGGCCCATAGGTCAGCCGCCGTTCCGGGCTGCTGCTCGAAGAACTCCCGGGAGGCGGCGCCCAACACGCTGGTGTTGCCCAGCAAGAGCCGGTTTACCCTGACGGCGGGAATCTCGCCGCCGCTGAACCCCACGACGACGAGGCGGCCCTCTGGCGCCAGCGACCGAAGGCTGTCGGTCATCCGATCCCCGCCGACTGGGTCGATGACGATGTCTACCGCCCGTTCCCCCACCAGGTCGCGCACCGCAGCGAGCCAGCCGCCGCTCAGCACGGCGTGGCGTGCCCCGCACTGCAACGCGAACTGCCTCTTGGCCTCGTCACTGACGACAGCGATCGTGCCCAGCCCAAGGGCTAGCCCGACTTGGATCGCGGCGGTGCCGACGCCGCCGGCCGCGCCGTGCACTAGCAGCGTTTCACCGGCCTGCGCCCGTGCCCGCCGGAGCAGCGCGAACAAGGCGGTCAGGTAGTTCAGCGGAGCGGCCGCGCCCGCTTCGAAGCTCATGTCGTCCGGCAACGGCAGCACCCGGTCCGCCGGGGCGCTGATGACCTCCTGCCAGCAGCCGTAGGACAGCAGCACCGCAACCCGCTGGCCAGCCACAAGGCCGACATCGGGCGGGGCAGACCGGATTACCCCGGCGGCGTCCATGCCCGGCGTGTAGGGCACGGGCACCTTCATCTGGTACGCGCCTTTGGTCTGCAGCAGGTCCGCGAACGACACCCCGGCGGCGACCACGTCGATCACCACGCCGCCATCGGCGGCGGGCTCTGCCACTTCCGTCCACACGATGTCATCAGGGCCGGTAAAGCTCACGATCTGATGAGCAAACACCCGCCGCTCCCTCCACAGGCCGCGCGCTACTCGATGAAAGCCAGCAGAGTCGCCGCATCGCCGGTCAGGGCGATCTGTGAGGCCGGGCGAGTGCGCCGCGCTGCCGATGGTGGCATCCGGGCGGGCCCTTATCACAGCAAAGACGGTGACAACCGCCTATGCGCTTCGGGCGGGCTCTCAATCGCGCAGCATGCTGTCGTACACGGCAATGAGCGCCGCCTGCTGCGCATCGCTCAGGCGGTGGTCGGCCCGGATCGCCGACTTCACGCGCTCGGTCACCTCGGCGTCGCCGGCGGCCTGGTCGTCTCCCTCGAGCAAGCCCGCCTGCATCAGCAGCGTCTCGGCGGACACGTTGAGGGCTTCGGACAGCAGCTTCAGGACGCGTACCGAGGGCTGGTGCAGGCCGCGCTCGACCTGGCTCAGGTACGGGTGGGAGAGCTTGGTCATCTCGGCGACCTGGCGCAGGGAGAGCCGGGCCAGCTCGCGCTGGCTGCGGATGAACGCGCCCAGCGCCTCGGTCTGGGCGGTCCACGGATCGCTCATCTCCCACCTCCGTCGCCTGAGGATAGTAGCTGGCGCATAAGTTCGTGCGCGGTGACCGGCTCCGGAGCCGGTCACCGCGCACAGATTTCAGCCCGCTGCAGGGCTTCCGAGTTGTTACTTCGCGGCAGCCGCCGGCTTCTTGGCGGGCTCGGCCGGGGCCTGGTCTGCCACCGAGGCGGTGACCTGGATCACGTCCTCGGCGAACTTGCGCTGCGCGGCCAGCAGCTGGGCGGCGAAGTCAAAGGCGTCCGCGACCACCTCGCCGGGCTTGGGCAGCTGGTCGGCGAACGGCACGGCGGGAACCGGCAGCGACGGGGTCACCGACTGGACGGCGCCGGCCCAGGTCCGCAGCGCGTCGATGACGACCTCCTGGCTCTTGCGGATCCAGTCGATGGTCTGCGTCTGCAGCTCCAGGGTGGCGGTACGGGCATCGGTCATGGAACTCTCCTTATCCAGCTGATACTGGAAACTATAGTATCCAATCCGGCCAGTTTGTCAACCACTCCCTCGGTGTCAGCCCCGGACGTAGTCCCCGGGCGCCGGGCCGAGCGCCGGGTAGCGCGCCGAGCCCATCGCGGGCGGGGCAACGAGGTCGCCGGCCCGGGGGCCGGCCCAGGCCGCCCAGTCCTCCCACCAGGAGCCGCCGTGGCGCTGCGCGTCCTTGCGCCACTGGGCCGGGTCCGCCGGGTTATTGTCGGCGGTCTCGTACCAGGCCTTCGGGCCGGGCGGGTTGACGATGCCCGCGATGTGGCCGCCGCTGGACAGGACATACCGGACGCTGCCGCCAAGCAGGCTCGTGGCCTTGTAGGACGACGCCCAGGGCACGATGTGGTCGTTGACCGCGCC
>Ga0306924_10002025_pt1 | contig 18961 bp, 23 predicted proteins | sample sta12Can44000111_FD_203756 | JGI IMG/M metagenome (GOLD analysis project Ga0306924, IMG submission 203756) | Lab enrichment of tropical soil microbial communities from Luquillo Experimental Forest, Puerto Rico - statanox.12C.anox.44.000.111 (v2)... | ecosystem: Environmental > Terrestrial >...
AAACGGCAAAGCAACCGCGGCGAGCCGTAACCGACCGCCACGCACGTATTGCAAAACGAACCCAATTTTGGTTGGGCAGCGTTAGCTACTAGAATACACAGCGAGGCTGCGCTCATTGGCCTGCGGGGAAACGCACCACTTCCTCTTCTCCATTTCCGCCGTGTCGTCATTTTTTTGAACTCAATTCGCCCGATATCGCCCGTTTGAATGGTACTTGACCTAGAGGTTGTACTGCATGTCCGCATCGGGCGATGTTTCCTTTTTCTCGCGTTTCTTGGTGAAATTCGCCGAGATTATTGCAGCCGGTCTTGCCACTGCGGCGAGCGGTTATTTGATTGCGCATCTCAGCGGAGCTTTGTCCTCTCCAGTGCCGCCGCCTACGCGAGCAATCATCCAGGACACACTAAACGCCAATCCGCCTGCTCAGCCGAGTCCACCTGTTTCTGGCGATCTCAACGAACAGCACCTCGCCCCTAAGCAGGAAGTCACTGCTTCTCCTGTCCCACAATTGGCGCGACCCGCTGCCACCACCAAGATTGCAGCTCCGCGCAAGCATACGGAGACCGCCACGAGCGCGACGCAGAGTAAGCACGATCAGAAATCACTCGTAGCTCGGGTCCGAGCTGCTCTCGGGAGCGTAGATGCCAACCGAACAGAGCCGCTGGATCGCAGTGATGTTCGGCCCGAGTCCGCTGGCGTCGCGTCACAGGCACGACCGTCTGCAGATTCGAGCCGTGGTGCGGTGATCGGAGCAGCTCCCCCCAGTACCGTCGAACTTGGGTCAGTTTCTGCACAGCAGACTCAGCCAAATCCGCTCACTGCGGTCGAGATACAGTCTCGACCGGCAGCCACCGTTGAATCTCCCGCGCCGCCGGCTGAAAAAGAAACTGGTATTCTTTCCAATCTCGAGGACAGGCTGCGCCACGACCCACTTGCAGGCAGCGAGGAGGCCCCGCGCCCGCCTATGCCGGTTGGACAGTAGAAGACGCTCGGTCGCGTTTATCGGCGAGAACGGGGCGAGACCGGGGGTGCGGCAGAAAAAGGGTTAGTTGCCGAACGCCTTGCGAATTGAGCCTAGGCAGACCGCAATAGTCGAATTCATCGATGAGAACGTCGACGGCGGAGCAGGCTATCGCCAATTTGCATTGGAAACTTGCTGTGCCAATGTTGCGCGATATCAATCCCGCGGCAGAACCATACCCGATCAAAACTGCGCATGTGCTCGAGCAGCTTGATCAATCCGCCACATCGTCCGGGCCTGCCAATGAGACGATCATGAAGGCCAATCGAAAGGAGTTTTGGTGAACCGTTGCTGCCCTCACGATACAGCAGGTCGAATGCATCACGCATGTATCTGAAAAAGTCGTCGGCGGTAGAAAAGCCGCTATTCTCATTAAAACGATTATCATTGGCTTCGTACGAGTATGGGATAACGAGGTGCGGTTTGTCCCCAACGCGAACCCAATAGGGCAATTCATCGGCTAGCGAATCGCGATCATAGAGAAATGTGCCGGTCTCGACGAGAAGCCAACGGGTGTTGGGCCCTGGTCGCCCAGTCATCCAGCCAACCGGCGGCGTGCCGGTTATGTTGGTAATGATCTCGATTGCGCGGCGGATATGTTCACGCTCGACGGTCATTGGGACGGCGCCGTAATCGATCCAGCGATAGCCATGACTGACAATCTCGTGACCGCGCTCTGTGAATGCGCGGGCAAGACCTGGATTCTGCTCCAATGCCCGCGCCACACCGAGCACGCTGACCTTGACCGAGAAGTCCCGGAACACATCAAGCACCCGCCACACACCGCGGCGGCTGCCATACTCAAAAACCGACTCGACCAGCGGCACGCGGCGAGCGCTGACTGCAGGCACGCCGATATCGTTCAGCATCCCCTCCGATCCATCATCGCCGTTCGCGAGAGTTGCTTCGCCACCGCCTTCGACATTGAGATTGAAATTGACTGCAACCGCGGCGTCGCCGGGCCATTCCGGATTGGGCGGAAACTCACCATATCCAACGAGATCGCGTTTCGTCATCGGATCAAGCTTAACCTTGGCCATCGATCATGCTCTCAATTCACCGCTTGAGCGCTGCCGTACATGCATCGTAACAGTAGAACCAGTCGGTCTCGGTTGGCCCGCGCATCCAGCTATTTTCGATTGAAATTCGCTGCACCTCCGCGACGCGCGGAATTCGCGTCGCGGCGTAGCAGGCGAAAGCTTCGGCCGCATCGTCGAATTCCGCAATACAGCGACTTAAGATCGCGCCATCCTCAATTGCCATGGCACCGCCCGCGGCCATAAAGGGCCGCATCGGATGGCAAGCATCACCCATCAACACAATGCGATCTCCGCTCCATCGGTCGTCGCGCTCACGATCAAAGATCGGCCAAACGCTGACGTTATCAGCGACCCTCAGCACGCGCTGCAGGTCCTCGTGAAAACCGGTGAAATCGGCCATTAATGCCTGGCGCGAGCTCGGCATGGATACTGCGTCACTATCCCAGTCCCGTGCCGGGACGACGCCAATGACGTAAATTTCGTCGCGCTTGCTGGTCATGAAATAAGGCAGAATGTGTCGATCTCGCCCCCACCATTTGGTGCAATCTGGAATTCTGAAGCCGGCCAACCGGTCCGATGGAAAAATAGTGCGATGTGCCACGGCGCCGACGAACCGCGGTGGCTGATCACCGAGCAGGAATTCACGAACCTTCGAGCGGATACCGTCCGCGCCAATCACGATGTCGGCATGAACGTTTTCGCCATCCCTAAAGCGGAGCAAATAACACTCGCCGGATTTTTTCAAATCGATAAGCTGGCGATTGAAGGCGATCATTTCCGGCGCGACGACCTGCGCTAAAATATCGTGCAGATCGCCGCGATGAATATTGAGGTAGGGAGCGCCGTACCGCTTCTCGCTGGCTTCGTCGAAATAAATCTCATACATCGTAGCGCCGCTGTCCCAGGCGCGACTGATGTAGCACTGCGGCTTGATGCCCGTTCTGATCAGCTCATCCTCAACCCCAAGACGCCCCAGCACTTTCATCGCATTGGCGCTAAGGATAATGCCGGCGCCGATGCGCGAAAAAGTCGGTGCTTGCTCGTAAATCGTTACTGGAAAGCCGGCGCGTCGCAGAAAACCCGCAACAGTCAAACCGCCGAGCCCAGCGCCGACAACTGCAATTCGTGTTCTTCGATTCATTCCTGACCCGCGTGTCTGGGGTCGCGCAGCCGGCTCGCCCAGCCCTTGGGATTGACCCATTTAGTCGAATTTTCTAGCGTCATTCACTGGCGGTCAAAGAAAAATTGCAGCCCCCTATCCCGATCAGCCAGAGTCGGGGCCGCGCCTAATCACTCAGCGCAGGAGCTCCGCATGAGAGTGTTTGCCCGGATCACCGCCGCGACAGTCCTCGCCGCCTCATGTGCTGCTTCGTCGGCCGAGGCGGTAGAAGTCAACTTCATCACCGACTTCGGCTTTAATGGCCGTCACGCCTACTATTATGTCGCCCTCGATAAGGGGTACTACAAAGCGGAAGGACTCGATGTAACTATTTTGCGGGGCCAAGGATCGATCGATGCGGTGAAGAAGGTCGCTTCTGGCGCTGCGATGATCGGCTTTGCCGATGCAGGTGCGATTGTGCTTGCGCGCAGCAACGATGACATACCCGTCAAGCTGCTTGCGATCATCTATGCGACGCCACCGCACGCGATTTTTGCACTGGCCGACAGCGGGATAAAAGCTCCTAAGGATCTCGAAGGCAAGACGATCGCCGACTCAGCATTTAGTGCAATTCCATTGATCTTTAAGGCCTACGCGGCTGCTACTGGTATTGATGAACAGAAAGTCAAATGGATTTCCGCCGACAGTGCCGCGTTGCCGGGATTGCTGGCAACCGGCAAGGTTGATGCGATAGGACAGTTCACCGTCGGCCAGCCGCTGCTTGCAGCAGCAGTGAAACCAAGGTCACTCATCAGGCTGGCTTATAAAGACGCCGGCCTTGATTATTATGCCAATGGAATCGTCGCGACTGAGGCGACGATCAAGGAAAATCCAGATGTGTTGAAGGCATTCATCCGCGCGACCTTCAAGGGCATGCACGATGCCTTCGCAAATCCCACCGAAGCCGGCGAGATCATGAACAAGTACCATAAAGAAATCTCTCCGGAAGTTGGTAAAGGCGAAACCGAGCTCGTTAAAGAGCTTGCTTCCGTACCGGGCCAAAAAATGGGCGTAATTGATGAGGGTCGCATCAAGCGAACGATCGATATTATGGTCAAATCCTATCCCATGAAGCAGCCGGTCCAGCCGCGGGATATGTTTGTTCCAGGCTTCGTTGAATGACGCCGGAAAAGGTGTCACCAAGCTCAGAAACCGCAAACAATAGGTCAGTAACGGCTCAATCGATTCCCGCGATTGAACTCATCGGGGTCAGCAAGGTCTTTGGCACCGAACCTAATGCAGTACACGCTCTTTCCCCAATCGATCTAAAAATTGAGGCGGGGACCTTCGTTTCTGTTGTCGGACCGTCTGGCTGCGGGAAGTCAACTATGTTGCGCTTAATGGCCGGACTTGACCAACCGACAACGGGCGAACTGCGACGTAACGGTGAAGTGCTCAATGGCCCGTCTTCCGAAGTGGGCATCGTATTCCAGGACCATGTTCTGTTTCCTTGGGCGAGCGTACTCGACAATGTCTTGCTTCCGGCCGACGTTCTCGGTTTACCTAAAAAGCCAGCGCGCGAGCGCGCACTGTGGCTGCTGCAATTAACTGGATTAGAAGAATTCGCTGACAAGCGGCCACACATGCTCTCGGGCGGGATGAAACAGCGCGCAGCCTTCTGCCGGGCGCTGCTTGCCGATCCGCGTTTGCTGCTGCTGGACGAGCCGTTCGGCGCCCTCGATGCGCTGACACGCGAGGAGCTGTCGCTTGAATTATCCCGACTCTGGCAGGATCTCGGCCGTACCGCACTGCTCATCACTCACGATATCGACGAGGCTATCCTCTTGGGTGATCGGGTCATTGTGCTATCAAGCCGCCCCGGTCGCATCCGGCTCGATATGCCGATCGACCTGCCGCGGCCGCGCGACGTCAATACCGAAAAACACCCACGCTTTGTCGAGATTACCCAGACGGCGCGGCGATTGCTGTTTAGCCGCGAAAACGGGTGACTCCAATGGCCGTAGCGGGAAGGCCGATTCTGTCGCGGGCGATCACGCCCCTCATTTATGTCGTTGCTGTCATTCTCTGGGAAGCGGCAGCCCGTGTCTTTCATATACCTGGCTGGATCCTGCCGGCACCGTCTGCCATTGCTTCGACGTCGGTCACTTGGGCGCCGGAGCTTGCGTTCCACAGCGTTGCTACTTTACGCGAAACCTTAATCGGCTTCCTGGTCGCGTTGATCTTTTCGGTACCGCTCGCGATCGTGATTGCGTTCACGTCGTTGTTGAGGCGCATCCTCTATCCCATCCTCTTAGGTCTTCAGTCCGTTCCGAAAGTCGCACTGGCGCCGCTGGTCATCCTGTGGCTCGGCGTTGGCAACTGGCCGAAAATCGTCATTGTGATGCTTGTCTGCTTCTTCCCGATCCTGATCAATTTGGTTGCTGGTTTCGAAGCCACTCCCAAAGCAATGCTGGATTTAATGCATTCGTTGCGGGCGTCCCATTGGGCAATTTTCCGGCGATTGCGGCTGCCGATTGCGACACCGTATCTTTTTACTGGGTGTAAAATTGCGATTACGTTTGCCGTCATCGGCGCAGTCATTGGTGAATTTGTCGCCGCCCAGGAAGGGCTTGGCTATCTGATTTTAATCTCAACGGCGCAGTCCCAAACTGCGCTGGCCTTTGCCGCCATCATCCTTCTGACAGTGATCAGCGTGGTTCTATTTTACGGGATTGAATTAATTGAACGTCAACTCGTCACGTGGACACCATAACCTATGCGCCGCGAACAGAACTGGCACAAAGCATGACGCTGGATTGCACAACCTATATGATACTTGTTGCTGTTGATTTCATGAAATCAAGCACCGCACTGAGTGCGGCGTGTGCTAAGGGATCACCGCTGCTAGCGCTTCCTGCGCCATGTCCCCGACGAGTCGTCAACAGAGGAGTTCGATGTCACAGCTTGATCTTTTGCGCGGTGCGTATTGTCCGCTGATTGTACCGTTTTCCGGCGGAAAGATTGACTTTGACACTTATGGCAAGTTGATCGAGCGTCAGATTGCAGAAGGGACTCACGGCTTGCTGGTCAACGCGACGAGCGGCGAGCCGACAATGCTGACGGTCGAGGAACGCGGCCAACTGGTCGAATTCGCCACCAAGGTGTCCAATGGTCGTTGTCCGGTTTGTGCCGGGACAGCTTCCGAATCATTCGAAGCAACTGCCGCACTCATCGACCGCTTCGACAAAACGGGCGTGGACTCGATCCTTGTTGTGACACCGTTCTATTCAGTGCCGCCACAGCGTGGAGCGGTCGCCTATTTCGGCAAATTGGGAAACCGCACACAGAGACCCTTTCTAATCTACCACATTCCAGGCCGTACCGGTTTTACCCTCACAGTTGACACGCTGGAGGCGATTAAAGAACAAGTTCTACATTTTGCTGGCTTGAAAAACACCGACACCGATGTTGGTCTCGTAGCAGGCGCGCTTAGGCGCCTAGGTCGCGATTTCCGTATATTTGCTGGCCTTGAACTTCCGACCCTGCCGATGCTGGGGATCGGAGGCTGCGGGATGATGATTACTGCAAGTAATGTTGCACCACGCCTTGTAGCACAGCTGTACGAAACATTTGCTAGCGGGGACATTGACGGCGCTACCGCACTAAATTTGAAACTCTATCCACTGTTCCGCGGGGTTGCCTTTGAAAGCAGCCCCATCCCGGTCAAGTACATGCTCAAGCGCTTGGGCGTCCTCAACGCGAATGAACATCGCTTGCCTTTGGTTCCTGCATCTCCTGACGTGGAGAGACAGCTCGACAAGATTTTGGCCGATCTTGGTATGGTCTGATCGCGATGATAACGGAGCGGAAGGTTGCCTATTGCCATAAAGCGGACATCGAGCGATGTCCGAGTTGAGTCCACTTTGGGAGGAAAAGCAGAGCTAACCCCGCAGCGGCAGCTCCTCGATAAGGATTTCGCGTAAGCGGGCCACGGCCCGAGGCGGCTCTGGTTGCGCCGTGTAAAGCGACAGCGCGATCTGCGGTAATTTTGGCAGACCACTGGACTTGCCCAATACCGTGAGCGGCGACCGTAAACCGAGCGCAGTGCGCACTGTGACCCCAAGGCCGGCGACAGCAGCCGCCCATAATCCGCTCAGACTCGGTGAGGTAAAGGCAAGCCGCCATGGCCGCTGCGTTCGTTCCAGCGCTTCGACAGCAGGTTGCCGAAAAACGCACGGCGATTCGAATAGCGCCAGCGGGACCGTAGCGCCCCTCGGCACCGCGTAACCTTTGAGGCCGATCCACACCATCGGCAGCCGCTGCACCGTCACCGTATTGGCAACAGGCGGATTGCCCCACATCAGCGCCAGATCAAGGCCACCCTCGGCGATACGCTCGACCAGTTTGTTGGCCCGATCGACGCGCGCTTCGATGAGCACCGATGGATGTGCGCGACTAAAGCGCGCCAGCACTCCCGGCAACCAGCTATCGCCAAAATCTTGCGGCACGCCAAACCGGACGGAGCCGCCAATGGCGATGCCGCGCGCCGCAGCTACCGCCTGATCGTTCAATTCCAGAATTTGCCGCGCATAGCCAAGCACGACGTCGCCGGCATCGGTCAGGGCAAGTCCCCGACCCTCACGGCGGAATAATGGGCGGCCGACGCGCTCCTCGAGCCTGCGCATTTGCAAGCTGACGGCTGACTGCGAGCGACCCAGACGCTCCGCCGCCTTGCTGAAACCGCCGAGATCCATCGCGACGGCCAGCGTCCGCAGCACATCGATGTCAAGATTAGCCAGATGCATTGATCAGTTTCGCAAAACTATCGCTTTTAAAGTATCAATTTTTTTTATCTGAGACAAGGACCCATATTCGAGGGTGAAGTCCTGGCAACGGCCATTCCGACAGGAGGATCATCATGCCTCTCATTCGCGTTTCACTGCGGGCGGGCAAGTCCGCCGATTATCGCCGGGCGATCGCCGAGAACATCTACGGGTCGCTGCGCGAAACCTTCAACGTGCCGGAGAACGACTTCTTCGCCACCGTCGATGAGCGCGAGCCACGCGATTTCATCTATGACCGCAAGTACTTCAACATCGAGCGCACCGACGATCTTGTGCTCATTCAACTGACAGTGAGCAACACCCGTACCGTCGAGCAGAAGAAGGCGCTCTACCGCCGCATCGTCGAGCGGCTCGGTAAAAATCCGGGGCTCCGGCCGCAAGACATTTTCCTCAACCTCTTGGAAGTCGCCAAGGAGAATTGGTCGTTCGGGCAGCTATCGGGTGGCGGCAAAGGGACAAGCAAAGAAAGATCGCCCCAGATCAACTTGGGAGTTTCACATGTCTTGCTATTCGCACACTGAGTCGGGCGCAGCATTGGCTGCACGCCGAACGTTTTCGCTTCGTGCTGTTTTCAACCGGGTTGTCGAACGGCTCCGTGTCGCACGTAATCATCGGAGACAGTGCCGGGAGCTTATCGAATACCTGGCGAGCGACCATCGTGCCGCCAATGACCTCGGGATAACCATAAACGAGGCCCGCAACTTGTGCCGCGGAAACTCGGCCGCGAATCGCCGCTGAGAATCTTCCGTACGCTCTGAAACTGGTCCGCTTTTGGCACAAAGCGGACATTCTAGTTGTGCTCAGTGATGGTACCCAGCGCTCTCAACGCACTCGATCGATGGCCGCTGTCAGGGGTAAAGCGGACTTTGGTGCTTGTCCGAGTGACGTCCGTTCCTGACCCGTTACGGACATTGCGGGGGCGATGGCGTGATCCGGCTTATGGCGCACAAGCGGGCGCCAGCCGCGTAAACGGCGGAGCCCTGAGTGCCAAAAGATTGCTCGGCAAGTTCTTGAATATGCTCACCAAACGAACCCGGCTCGTCCTTTGTGACCTGGTGCGCTTGACAGCTGCACAACCAATATTGTAATCCATACCAACCGGTTGGTATGGATATCACGAAGGCTCAAACTGGATCAGAGACGCGCGCCAAGCTGCTCGACGCGGCCCGCGACGTCATACGGACCAAGGGCTATGCGGGCAGCACGGTCGACGACATCTGCGTGGCTGCCGGGGTCACCAAAGGCAGCTTCTTTCATCACTTTGACAGCAAGGAAGAACTCGGCGTGGCGGCGATCGAGCGCTTTGGCGCCATGGCCGCGACGCTTTTCGCGAGCGCGCCATACCGTTCCGAGAGCGATCCGCGCGATCGCGTGTTGGGATATGTCGATTTTCGCATCTCGCTGTTGCGGGGTGAGATTCCGCTTTACACCTGCTTAGTCGGCACCACCGTTCAGGAAGCTTATGCGACGCATCCGAATCTTCGGGCGGTGTGCGAGCGGGTGCTTTCCGAGCACGTTGCAGAATTAACCCGCGACCTTGCGACCGCCAAAAGCAGGTACGCGCCCGACGCGGTCTGGGGCCCTGAAAGTGTCGGGTACTTCATACAGTGTGTGCTGCAAGGCGCCTTCATCTTCGCAAAAGCTAAGCAAAGTCCCGAGATCGCCACCGCGAGCCTTGGCCACTTGCGGAACTACCTGGTGAGCCTTCTTGGCCATTCCGAAAACCACGAGAGCAACGAGTAGCGGTAATGAGCAATATCAGCTCGATTCCGAACGGCATGCACACAGTGACGCCTCACCTGGTATGTGCAGGCGCGGCCGAAGCCATCGAGTTTTACAAGAAAGCATTCAACGCGACCGAAACGTCGCGGCTGCCCGGCCCCAACGGCAGGCTCATGCACGCCAGCATCCGCATCGGCGATTCGACGGTCATGTTGGTCGATGAAATGCCTGAACACGGGGCGCTTGGACCAAAATCTCTCAAGGGCTCCCCCGTCACCATCCACCTCTTCGTCGATAATGTCGATTCTGTTGCCGCGCGGCCCGTCCGGGCTGGAGCAAAGACAACGATGCCCGTTACTGACATGTTTTGGGGTGACCGCTACGGCCAGATCGAGGATCCGTTTGGTCATCGCTGGTCGATCGCCACTCATATTGGGGACGTCGCGCCGGCCGACATGCAAAAAGCCATGCAAAGCATGTGTAGCCAGCAGAAAGCGACGCAATCCGCGTGAACAAACCGGCGCGAGGTCATTCCCTACAAGGAATGACCTCATCTATCCCCCGAGCCAACGCGGTCTTGGCGGACTTGGTCGAGCGAATGGTCGGCGTAATGGATTGGCGCGGCTAGAGAACCCCGGGACGGCGAAAACTGAACAAGCCGAGTAAACCGGAGACGGGCAATGACCTACCGCTTCATAACTTGGGCAGCCGTACTTTGGATCGCAGTTTGGCTGACACCCTACGTGTACGCCGTGAACGATCTGATAACATGGCGCTAGCTCATATGATGACACATGCCTCAACTGCTTCAGGGGTCCAACGGATAAGCGGCTCAGCACAAGCGGCTCCCTATCGGTGATCAAGCGAATTACAAAACAAAGCCAATTTTGGTCGAGGAGCGCTGACATAGACGGCAGGCACACCAGATCCCTGCAGCGATAGTATGGAGCCGCACAGTAGGCAGCCCCGCCATTCGGTATCCCGCTGGGGCTCTTCGAACCCGACGTGCCGACAGCGATTATACCTTCTCGGGCGGCGACTTAAGCGGCCTAATGCGGACAACGTCGACACCATTGCTACTAGGGCCACGATCGGCGTGCAGCTCCGACATGCACGCTCACCGTTTTGCGATACCAGACGCCAACGCCTTGCGTACATCCGACTGAGAAATTCCGAACTGCCGAGCAATCCGCGATGGCGTAACGCCTGCTTTAAAAGCGGCGCGAACAGCGTTTAACTTTCCCTGTGTCAATGGGGCGGCAGCGACCACTTCGACGCGCCGCGGCTCGGAGATTTTAAGTGTGGGCTTCTTGCCTCGTCGCTCCTGCTCGGCAATGACCGCGGATAGCAATTGGTCGAGTTCGTGGTCATCGAGGTGCCTGACCGCTTTCGGCAAATCGCCGGGCAGGATGTGGCGTGACGGGATTGCGCTCGGGGTTGTATCAATGGTCGCCGGTAAGGATCCCGACGGTTCCGAACACGGTGAATGAGCTTCGCGAGTCGGCGCGGGAGAGAATAAGTCGGGTGTCGATGATCGAGTGCGCATGCGCATGCGCTGATCATGCTACTGCCCGCGCCGATCGCAATCGCGGGCCGCATAGAACGCGCTCGATATCCACCTGTTTTACGACCTGAAGGAGACATTGGAGCCCTGGCCAGCTCATACATTTGACTGTTGGGGTGCCTTTCAGTGCATAAGCGCCTCAGTGCATAAGCGCCTCAGTGCATAAGCGCCTCAGTGCATAAGCGCCCCAGCACATAAGCGGCCTCAGTACATAAGCGGCGGCTCAGGGTTTCATAAATCAGGCGGACAGCATCGAGCAAAAGCGATAGACTAAATCGCGACCGCATGGTGCCGAGGCGGGGACGGACCTGGTGGTTAGATTTAATTTCATTTTGTCAGCAGCCACAGGCTTTGTGACTGCATTAATGCTGACTACTTGCGCCTCGCCTTCGCGAGTAGCGTGGGAGTACTACGATCAATGCGCTCGGGAAAACCCATCGTTTCTTGCAATGGCGGAATGTGGGAGACAGAAGCGTCTGGCGGAGTGCGTCCCTAACAATACTTGTTCGCCTGAAGGCAATATGTTCATGCAGTACATAGACACGCTAGTCCTCTCAGTAAAAAAGAAAGAACTGACTGAAGCCGAAGCTATGCGGCGTTACACTGAATACAAAGCCGGTGGAACACCGTCCCACCCGTAGGCTGCGACGCCGTCCGCGCTCAGCGATCCTCTGTTGCGGTCGAGCGGAAACTAAGCGTCCCTTCGCAGCCAACTGAAAAAACAGAACTTTTTCTGACCGAGCCGGTAACTTTTGTACACGTTTTTTGTACTCGCAGTCCAGTTTTCAAAATGAAAACGCCGCACCGAAGCCACATTGGCAGCAACGCTTGATCCTCGGGGATGTCTGGCTTTACGGAGCGTAGCGATGTCCGATCATGCTTTCGACTTCCTGCAGTCGTGGATTGCGGAGAACGTCAACGCGACGATGTATGGGAATGAAAATACGGTGGAGCATCTCGCGCATGACTGCGTTTGGGAAGCCGAGACAAGGGGCATATCAAATGCTGACCTGACGGAAGCCGCTGGCGGCGATCCTGAACGCCTACATGCTCTCCGAGCTGAACCGCGCACTTATCCACGAACTTGAGGATAGAATTCGGGGTTAACCAAACGGGTCCACCGTTTAAGTTGTATTTCTGACGCGAGAATAAAAGCTGTGCATAAGCTTTAATTTCGGCTCAACGCCGCCTTACCGCCCTCCTCCCGTCCAATCGTGATGGCCTCTGTTCTACGTTCGAGCGAAGATCGCGGGGCAAATGCATTCTACCCAAACCGCATCTCTCAAGGGCCTTCTTGCTGAACTCGATGCGGACAGCGAGCATCCTCCATCGAATGGAGGATATCGACAAAAACAGGAGAGACCTGATCGCTATTCCGGCGAGGAATTTCACCTCAGAAGCGACGAGCCGTTGGGAAGCGACAAGCCGTTGGGAAGCGACGAGCCGTTGGGAAGCGACAAGTCGTTCAGAAGCGACAAGCCATCGATGAGCAAACGAATAGCCCGCCGCGCTGCTCTCTTGTTGTCTGCGGTTCTCGTTGGTGTCGCGGGCACGCTCGCCTCTCAGTCGTACCGTGACGAGATAGTCCAAATATTTCCGCCGTTTGCCTGGTTGTCGCCGGTTTCAACGATGACGGCACCCGTCCCATCTCTAACCGCTGCCGACTTGCAGGTGGGCTTAAAACCTCTAGCCGTTGACCTCGCCCTCGTGCGGCGCAGCGTTGAGCAACTGGGGTCCAATCTGGATCAACTTGCCCGCAAGCAAGATCAACTGGCGCAAACCATGGCAACACTGCAGGCCGCCGAGCAGGAGGTCAGTCAGAAAGTTTCCGCCAGTCAGAAAGTTTCCGCCCCGCCAACGCCATCGAAGCCAGTTCACGTTCCACTACCACCACCCAAATCGGTGCAACCGGCGGCGCAATAACGAGACGCGCGGACAAGGCCCTAACGGCAGCGCCAGCAGACGTTCGGCGCGGGTCCGTCGCTCACTTTGTGAGAGGCCGCTTACTCACGGCGCCGCGTTCACATCATGGCGATGCCGAGAAGCAGCGGCTCTGATACCAGGCGGTCGCGCGCGGGCGGCGCAGAAATTCTCCACCGCGGTGACAATGGCGGCGCTGGTGAGCGAACGCCGCTCCGGCGTTCCCAATTCGAGTTCTTCCTGCCGGTTAACGATCGATCCAGCCTCGAGCAGCACGGCCGGCATGCTAGTCCGGCGTAGCACGACCAACTGGTCGTAACGGTACACGCCGGCCTCGGAGTCGAGGAGGATGCGGCGGTGATGGCCCATCAACGCCAAGGTGTAATGCGGCGTGTAATAGAGGCTGCGGCGCTCCAATTCGCGCCCGAGCAAGTGGCCGAACCGCAGGCTGCCGGCGGGATCGGCATTTTCGTTCGATATGAAAATCGCGTAGCCCGGATAATCGTCGTTGAACTCATTTTTCTGTCCGCCGTAATCCCAGCCATGCTTCAGATTGTCGGGCACGGAATCGTGGTGGATGGCGATGAAGAGATTCGCGTGCATGCTGTTAGCGCGCGCAGCGCGCTCCACCAAGCCCAACCGGGGTGCCGTCGTGGTGATCAGCAGCACGGTCTGTTCGAAACCAGCATCGATCAAGGCTTGCTTGATATCGCGTGCGAGCTGGAGGTTGAAGGCGTATTCCGGGATACCCCGCGCGCTCATTGCGCCGGGCACATCGGCCGTGTGGCCGACATCGACCACGACGCGGAATAAGGCGCGCGCGCAACTCTCGGAGGCCGCTTGGCTTGCGCCTTGGGCGCGGAGCCCTTCCACCCCCACCGCCAGCAGGGCAATTGCAAAAATAACGCCTATCTTTGTAGCCGCCCGCACCCCGATCATCCGACTCGCATCTTACCGCGGCGACCGAAAATTTCCATTGCCGTGTTCGGAAATCGGTTACGAAGCCTTAATTTTGTTCGCACCGTGGTGCCGTTAGGCGGATCGGATGTTTGTTTGGGGAGCGCAATATGGTCCCCGGACCGATACTGATCACCGTCGCTATCAGCGGTCTTCGCCGCACACAAATCATGGTCACGGTCTGCAAAATCCCGTGGTTCAGGCAATCGCCACGACGAAAACGAACCCCGAAGAAACGAGTCTTCGGAGTTCGGTTGCCTCAACTTAGGCTTTTACCGCTCGGCGGCCAGGGGTGTCGGGGGATGGGGCGGCCGTCGAGCGTTGGCCTAACGTTTTATTTTTACCTTGTGATCTGCATTGGGGCTGTGACCGGCGTCACTCGGAAAGTGAATCACGACCGATTTCGCCCGGCCGCCAGCACATTTGTAACGCCGTGATGAAGATTAACCGGCGCGCGCCGAGGTTCAAAAAAGCATGCTAGAGCTCGACCTTCACCACCGTGAGTAGCCCGACGGTCGGTTGTAACCTCGAGGTCCGTTGTAAGAGGGACCGCCAAAGGGAGGAAAGGGAGTGCCAAATGATGGCCCGAAAAAGCTCCAGCCGGAATCTGCCTGAACCCTCGCGAATTTAAACTCGCCGCCCGGAGTAACGCCGGTCAGCACAACTTGCGTATTCTCTAAGCCATTCTCCTCCACCAGCGCATAAAGCGCGGTGGCATTCTCAGGCGAGATGCGAACGCAGCCATGCGAGACGGGTTTGCCAAGATTCTTCACCTCATAGCTCCCATGGACGGCATGACCATCCTTCATAAAGAAAATGGAATGCGGCATGGGGGAGTTGTCCCACTGCTTGCTATACCAAATTTCGTTCATAGAAGTGGCAGTATAAGTTCCTGATGGAGTTGAATATCCCGCTCGACCAGTTGATACCGGCCAGTGATATTTTTCTATCCCATCTACCAAAACCGTCATTTCTTGTTTGGTCTTGTCGATGTTGATAATGACCGCTGAACCGGCCTTTTTAGCTCCAGAATTCGATTCAGGCTGCGCACTTCCAGGCTTAGATTCGGTTGTCGTGGCCGTAGAATCGGTCCTTGTGCTCGGGGTAGCGGGATTGGAGCCAGTTTTTGGGGTCGCTGGATTGGAGCTGGTAGGCCCACGCATCGGCTCAGACTGTGTCCCGGCGCCAGCGGTACCGCTGCTATTGGGGTCGGAGCTGGTCTGCGCCCTCGCAGGAAAAGCGAGCATTGCCGCCAAAAGAGGGACAATTACCAAACTGCGGAAATGTGTCGGAGAAGCTAGTAGGCACATGTCTCGCCCCCTGGTTGCGCAGAGACCAACGCCATCAACACTATCATGAGTCCACGTTTTTTTTGTCGCGCCGCGAACGCCCATTGCGGCCGCGGGTCCAATCGGCCGAACGCGCGGGTCTGGGTCAGAAACAGGCCGTCGAGTTTAGTCGCAGCATCAAGCCAGACCTGGGCGAGCTGCAGTAAGGACACACCTACTTCGTCCGCTCGCGCTTCGCGCGCCCATTTGAGACATTCATCGGCCATCGCCCGATATTCAGCGGCCGTTTTCATGGGATATGCGCCCCTCCAGCGAGATTCGCTGCGAGTAGCTCTTAGCCCCGACTCAACAAAGGAATTATGAACAGGCTTTAGCGGGTCGCCCCTGACAGCCTGGTTGCTCGACGGTCCAAACGGGATGCAGGCATGCGCTGTCAGCATATAAGCGGCTTCAGCACATAAGCGGCTTGCCGCTTCCCGACGACTAAGCTGCCTGCTCTGCTGCTTCCCGACGCTTCAGCCTTAACAGCTGGCAACCAAAACAATCACGAGTGCTCGCTCAATCGAGCCCGCCACGATTCTCATCTGGCCTGTGGCAACACCAACTGTGCATCACCAGCTTAACGGCATCTGAAAGCTAGGGTTCTTTGTGTTGGCGGGCAGTCGATTGCCCGCTCGTGCCGACGCCAAAGGATGACCATTAGGCCCCCGGAATACAAACCGCCGCCGAGAACAACATATACCGATCTCGGATGGATATTCGCGGCCCTAACCGGGCCAGCAACGCTCCTTGCTGTTTGGATTTACTGCGCGGTCACTTACGGCTTCTTGTTGGGCTTCGGATTGGGCTGGATTCCCGCCGTTATCCTCGCATTGCTGGTTGCCGTGGCGACGATCTATTTATGGCCGTTGGCAGCGGTAGCGCTTTTATATGTGATCTACAGAATTTTTGGTCCGGAATGGCTGACCTACATTGCCGTATTCATCGGCGTCATCGCGATCGCAACGGTTTGGTGGTGGCATGTAGTTCGGCATGACAATGCGCCCTAAAACGGCGCGCTGCAGCGATTGCGGCGCCGGCCGAGCTAGTGCAGAAGGCTTGATGGTAGCTCAAGCTCCGGCTTAAGACGTTCACGAAATTCTGCGAGCCTCTCCCAAGTCTGAGCTAGGTGCTTCAAAATGTCTTTCTTGTCCGGGTCGTGCAACAACGCCGCCAGTTGTCGGCACTCCTCAGCGTGCTTTCTGTACTCCCTGACCGCGCGCGTGGCCACCCTCGTCACCACCAACACAACAGAAAGGCTTACAATCAACTTGCAATCTAAAAAATACAAATTAATTTTTTAGCAAAAATTGAACAAACAAAACTTTTAGGTTCCATTGGACACAAAACTCCTCAAAGTGTGCACGGATTTCGCACAAAACGGTCACAAACAAATAAAAGGCTTACACCACGTGATTCCTGGTGGTGTCTCATGGAAAGTGCCAAGCTGATTGAATCTGCTGAGATCAACCAAACATCAGAAATGGATGTAGAAGCAAATGTCCACGAACTGACACTTGCCGGCGGTTCCGCTCGTCAAGCCCGCAATACTGATGTCGAAACTGCGGCCAGTAGTCTCAATACTTCATTGCGCCGAGTGTCGGAAGCCTCCACGCGCGAAATCGGGAGCCTCGTGGATGAGTTTCACGGACTGCAAAAGAAACTCGAGACCGATTTAAGTCGCATCCAACGCGATGTTGCGGAATACACCGAACTGAGCAAAGGGGTAATGCAATTAGCTACGACGATCTCGGACGGTATGAAAAAACTCCCGGGCGTTCCAGGCATCAATCATAGTTTGAAACCGGAGCTGAGCGACTTTTGACCGAACCGCCACATTTTGACTTTTCTTTCAGGTTGAGTGCGGCTAAAAGGCTGCGCTTTGACCTGAAGGAGAGACAATGGCTAAGCGAAATGGAAAACGGCGAGCGTGGACATCCGAAAACGTTCGTACATTAAAGGCGCTTGCCCGAAAGAAAACGCCGGCTTCAAAGATTGCTCGCGCGTTAAAGAGGACCGAAGGGGCAACGCGGCAAAAGGCGTTTAGCCTCGGATTATCGTTGGAATCGCGGGCTTAAAACAATTCGAGGAAGCCCCGCTTGAACGCGGGGCTTCTTGTTGCTGCGTAGAATTGCAGTTAGGCCAGCATCGGAACAATATCTGTCGTCTTCGTAGTCTCGTAGACCGCGCCTTCTCCGCCCTTGCCGATTTGTTTCAGCGCCGCCTAATTTGCCGATTTACGCAAGCCCTTTGATGTGGAGGCGCTGCGATGCCTTGTAGGATTGTTGAACTCGGTGGCGTGCGCGCATAAAGAGGCAGCTACAGCCAGGATACTGCTTGATCGGTCGTCAACCAGAGATCCTTCGGGACTCATTATGCAAACATGTCGACGCTCTTGCCGTTGACATCGGTCCTCGCACGCCCACGACTCCCGGCAGCCTCGCGCGGGCCGCAAATTACATCACTTCAGTATTTGATAGTGCTGGTCTCTCTATAAGGGAGCAGAATTATGAATACGGTAACCAGCGGGTGACGAATTTGCTCGCCACGGTTCCAGAGACCGTTGGGGCAGCTAGCTATTACGTTGTCGGCGCTCACTACGACACCGTGCCGAGCACGCCCGGGGCAGATGATAATGCAAGTGCCGTTGCAGTCATGTTGGAACTAGCGCGGCGGGTGCGGCAAGCCAGATTGCAGACGCCGGTTCTCTTCGCGGCCTTCACACTTGAAGAGCCACCAGCCTATTTGACCGGTCATCAAGGCAGTCGAATCTTTGTTCGCAGCTGCCAGAGTAGCGGCGACTGCGTGTTTGGGGCGCTCATTCTAGAGATGGTCGGCTATACGGCAACACGCCAGCATTATCCATTCCTTCGCCGCTGGCCTGGTTACCCCTCCCAAGGCAATTTCATTGGCATCATTGGAAACTGGCGCTCGCTGCGCTTCGGACGTTTTGTTCTGAGCGGCTTCCGCATGAACGAGGAGCTACCAGTCAAATCGCTATTCCTGCCCTTCGACGGACGAATCTTGCCGGAAACTCGCATGAGCGATCACGCTTCATTCTGGGATGCCGGGTTGCCGGCACTGATGATCACGGACACGGCGTTTTTCCGGAACCCGAACTACCACCTTCCCAGCGATACGATCGATACTCTTGACTTTACGTTCATGACTGAGCTCGTCAAAAGCCTCGAACTCGCGCTCATGCAGCTTCCAGTCCCCGCGACCAAATCCTGAATGCATCGCTACGAAGCCAGCGGCTTAGCCATGCAGCGCCTGACTATCGGCGGGCGCCTGTTCTCGCTCTTGCATGCCATAGTCTCTGATAACTGAAGCGACGCGAAGCCGGTAATTGGCAAAGATGTCGCTCCGCCCGGCTGCCTGGGCGCGACGATGGTCTTGGGTTTTGCGCCAAGCGGCGACGGCGGCCTCATCGCGGAAGAACGAGAGTGAGGGGATTTTGCCGGGC
>Ga0306924_10002031_pt1 | contig 18945 bp, 21 predicted proteins | sample sta12Can44000111_FD_203756 | JGI IMG/M metagenome (GOLD analysis project Ga0306924, IMG submission 203756) | Lab enrichment of tropical soil microbial communities from Luquillo Experimental Forest, Puerto Rico - statanox.12C.anox.44.000.111 (v2)... | ecosystem: Environmental > Terrestrial >...
AACCAGGTGCGTCAAAGGATTCTCGCCGAAAAGCTCAGGTTCCAATCGTTTTGGCTTACCGAACATCATTTCCAGCCCAAGGGCGCGGAGATGAGCCCGAACCCGCTTATGGTGCAGATGAGCGTGGCGGCGCACACCAAGCGTATCCGGCTCAGGCAGGCTGCCAATATCATAGTCTGGTACCACCCGGTGCGGCTCGCCCCGCAGATCGCGACGCTCGATGTGATCGGCGGCGGGCGGGTCGAACGCGCATTGGCTGCGGCCATCAGCCCGCGAAGACGAAACGCTCGGCCGCCCGGACGACTCGACGATCCAGTACCACCGAAAAACACTGTGGATAGCGATCTCGATTATCGACGTGAACGGATTGGCCTTGTCTGCCGCGCGCGCGGCACCAGCCCCCCGCGTACGCAAGTTTCTCAAGACGTCGACTCCTCGCCGACCCCTACCGACACGTACTGCCAAATTCAGGTGTCCGGCACGGGTGATCCCCCCGACATCCGGGCAGACTCGAACTCAACCCTCTTCCACGCTAATGCCGACAACAGCCAAACCTTCTTATCGAGAGCGCTCAAACCGATTAGCGACGGCTGCCGCGGATCGCGCCCCGCAGCACCGAATCCGGAATGGCGCTGCCGCTCGCGCCGGCGGCGAGGATTTTGCGCGCGTTGGGCGTTCCCTGGTGCTTCCCTGTTACGCCCGATATCGATCCCTGATCGGCTGATTTAATTCCCTGTTCGGTCGCCTAGGGAAATGTCTGTCGACTTGCCGAAATACCAATGGCTTGCGGGTCAAGAGCGCGGCCCGACGGCCTGCCACGAGCGCTTTTTCCCGGTTTTTTCGCGTCGTGCAGGGAAAGGCGTCGCACCGCTCCGCCGCCTTGCCCACCCCTGGGATTCGCGCTAAGACGCCAGCCGTTCCGCGCCCGGGATCGGCGCCCTCCAGCACGAGGCATTGGCATGGCACGCAACAAGATCGCGCTGATCGGGGGCGGGCAGGTCGGCGGCACTATAGCGCTGCTCGCCGGGCTCAAAGAGCTCGGCGACATCGTGCTGTTCGACGTGATCGATGGCATGCCGCAAGGCAAGGCGCTCGACATCGTACAGGGCTCGACGATTGAGGGCTATGACGCGGTCATCGCCGGCACCAACGATTATGCTGCGATCGACGGTGCCGATGTCGTCGTAGTCACCGCCGGGATCCCGCGCAAGCCGGGTATGAGCCGCGACGATCTGATCGGCACCAACGCCAAGATTGTCGCCACGGTCGGTGCGGCGATCAAGAAGCATTGCCCCGCGGCTTTTGTCATCACGATCACCAACCCGCTCGACGTCATGGTGTGGGTTATGCGCGAGGCCTGCGGGCTGCCCGCACAGCGCGTCGTTGGCATGGCCGGGGTGCTCGACAGCGCGCGCTTCCGATATTTCCTCGCCGAGGAGCTGAAGGTCTCGGTCGAGGATGTCAGCGCCTTTGTGCTCGGCGGCCACGGCGACACGATGGTGCCGCTGTTGCGCTACTCGACGGTCGCCGGCATCCCGTTGCCCGACCTTGTCAGGATGGGGTGGACGACCAGGGAGCGGCTAGACAAAATCGTCCAGCGCACCCGCGACGGCGGTGCGGAGATCGTCGGCTTGTTGAAGACGGGATCGGCGTTCTACGCTCCGGCCAGCTCGGCGATCGCGATGGTCGAGGCCTATCTGCGCGACAAGAAACGGGTGCTGCCCTGCGCGGCCTTGCTCCAGGGCCAATACGGGGTGCGCGACCTCTATGTCGGCGTCCCGGTGGTGATCGGGGCCGGCGGGGTCGAGCGCATCGTCGAGATCAAGCTCGACCGCGAGGAGAAGGCGGCCTTCGACAAATCGGCCGCCGCGGTCCACGAGCTGATCGAGGTCGTCAAGGGCATGAAGATCCTGAGCTGATCCGATGAATATTCACGAATACCAGGCGAAAGAGCTGCTGGCAAAATTCGGTGTCGCGGTGCCGCGCGGCGGGGTGGCGTATTCGGCCGCCGAGGCGGTCGAGGTAGCGCGCCGGCTCGGCGGACCGGTCTGGGTGGTCAAGGCGCAGATCCATGCCGGCGGCCGCGGCAAGGCCGGCGGGGTCAAGCTCACCCGCGCGGAAGACGAAGTCGCGGCGGCGGCGCGCGCGATGTTGGGCCGGAAACTGGTGACCCTTCAGACCGGACCCGAGGGCCGCGAGGTCAAGCGGGTCTATGTCGAGGAGGGCTGCGAGATTGCCCGCGAGCTCTATCTCGGCATGTTGATCGACCGCACCACCCAACGAGTGACCCTGATCGGCTCAACCGAGGGCGGGGTGGAGATCGAGGAGGTGGCGGCGCACAATCCGGAGAAGATCCTGACCGAGGCGATCGACCCGGCGAGCGGGATCGAACCGTTCCACGCGCGCAATTTCGCCTTCGGGGTTGGGCTCGAAGGCGCGCAGATCGGTGTTGCCGTCAAGTTCGTGACCGCCCTCTACCGCGCGTTTTGCGAGCTCGACGCCGCGGTCGCCGAGATCAACCCGCTGGTCGTGACCAAGTCGGGCGATCTCTTAGCCCTCGACGCCAAGATCGGCTTCGATGACAACGCGCTCTACCGCCACCCCGAGATCGCATCGTTGCGCGACGAGGATGAGGAGGATCCCACCGAGATCGAGGCTGGCAAGCACGGGCTCAGCTACATCAAGCTCGACGGCAACATCGGGTGCATGGTCAACGGCGCCGGCCTTGCGATGGCGACGATGGACATCATCAAATTGCACGGCAGCAGCCCGGCCAATTTTCTCGACGTCGGCGGCGGCGCGACGAAGGAGCGGGTGACGACGGCGTTCAAGCTGATCCTGAGCGACCCGAACGTGGAAGGTATCCTGGTCAACATCTTCGGCGGAATCATGCGTTGCGACGTGATCGCCGAGGGCGTCGTCGCCGCGGCGCGTGAGGTCAATCTGCACGTCCCGCTCGTCGTCCGCCTCGAAGGCACCAATGTCGAGCTCGGCAAGCGCATCCTGCAGCAATCGGGGCTGCCGATCCTCGCGGCAGAGAACCTCGCCGACGCCGCCCAAAAGGTGGTGGGTGCGGTCAAGGAGGCCGCCTGATGGCGATCCTGGTCGACGCCTCGACCAAGGTGATCTGCCAGGGGATCACCGGCGCCCAGGGCACTTTCCATTCCGAGCAGGCGATCGCGTACGGCACCAAGATGGTCGGCGGTGTGACGCCGGGCAAAGGCGGCACCAGGCACCTCGACCTGCCGGTGTTCAATACCGTCCACGAAGCCTGCGCCGCGACCGGCTGCAATGCCACCGTGATTTATGTGCCGCCGCCCTTTGCCGCCGATGCAATCCTCGAAGCGGCCGACGTAGAGATCCCGCTGATCATCTGCATCACCGAGGGCATCCCGGTCCTCGACATGGTCCGCGTCAAGCGCAGCCTGAGCGGCGGCCGATCGCGGCTGATCGGCCCTAACTGCCCGGGTGTTATAACGCCGGACGAATGCAAGATCGGCATCATGCCCGGGCACATCCACCGGCGCGGGAAGATCGGCATCGTCTCGCGCTCCGGCACCTTGACCTATGAAGCCGTCGCCCAGACGACGGCGGTTGGCTTGGGGCAGTCGAGCTGTGTCGGGATCGGCGGCGACCCGGTCAACGGCACGAACTTCGTCGAGATCCTCGAGATGTTTCTCGCCGACGACGAGACCGAGGCGATCGTCATGATCGGCGAAATCGGCGGCAGCGCCGAGGAGGCGGGCGCCGATTTTCTGAAGGCCGCGCGGACGAAGAAGCCGGTCGTCGGGTTTATCGCCGGCAGCACGGCTCCGCCGGGCCGGCGAATGGGCCATGCCGGCGCGATCATCGCCGGAGGTAAGGGGGGTGCGGGCGACAAGATGGAGGCGTTGCGCAGCGCCGGGGTGGTCGTCGCCGAATCGCCCGCCGCGATTGGCGCAACGATGCGCGAGGTGCTGCGGGGCTGAGCACAACCCTACATCTATCGGCTAGATCGGCAACTTGTCACCGTCGGGTGGTGCCGGCACTTCGAACGGGTTGACCATCCCTGACAGGAACGCGAAGTAGTTCGCGACCCCAGTCAGCTCGACCATCCACTGCGCGTTGTGGCGGTTTTTCAGCCGGTCGAACACCGCCTGGTCGACGCGGTTGGTGCGCAGTAGCTGGCGAACGTATGTAACGATATCGCGCTCCTCGTCGGAGAGCCGGGCGGGGTCGCCCTTGGCGCGGATCAGGTCGATGACCTCCTCGCGCAGACCGGCGCGGCGCGCCGCGCCAACCTGAGCCGCCCACACATAGGCAGCCTCGCGCTCGCGCACCGCCGAGAGGATCGCCACCGAGCGCAGCTTCGGCTCGACCACGTTATCCTCGCGGTTGAAGGTGACCAGCGGGAGCAGCCGCGCGGCCAGCTTCGGGCTGTGCAACAGGATACTGAACGGGCCGCGGATGCCACCAAAGACCTTGACCACGTCGTCGACAACGGCGTGGTGCTCGGCGGGAACATCGGACTTTCCGGTGACGGCTGGAATTCTCGGCATGGTCGGCTCCTTTCCTAAATGCCCGGATAGGGCTTGCCCCACCCGTCGAGATAGACGACGTCGGCGAGCGGTCCGCGGCCGACCGGGCCGAAACGCCCCATCGGATAGCCGATCGGCAGAATGGCGTAGGAGTGGAAGCCGGGCGGGATGCCCATCGCCTCCTCCGTCTCGTTCTCATACGTCAAGTGCCGGGTCGTCAGCGTCGCACCGAGGCCGAGAGCGCGCGCTGCGAGCAGCATGTTCTGCACCGCCGGATAGATCGAAGCGCCGGACGAACGCGTCGGCGCGCCGCCCTCAAGGCAGGCGATGATCCATACCGGCGCCTCGTGATAGTGGTCGGTCAGGTATTCGTTGGCCGCGCGCGTCCGCCGGTAGCTGTCGGCCGCCTGCCCCGGCGGCGGGGCGCTGGTATCGTAACGCGGGCCCACGACTTCGTCGAATGCGCGCTTGTAGTAGACCTGCACCTTCTTTTTGATTTCCGGGTCCTTCAGCACCAGAAAGCGCCAGCGCTGCGTGTTGCCGCCGCTCGCCGCGGCTTGGCCCGCCAACAGGATGTTGCGGATCAGGTCGTCGGGGACGGGGTCGGGCTTGAGCCGGCGCATCGCCCGCGTCGTGTGGATGATCTCGAATATGTCTGTTCCCTCGGGCATCCCTTTCTCCTTCTCACCTCGGTCCTTCGAGCCTTACCGCGACGGCGGCACTGGCGATCACCGCGATGTCCCCCGCCTCCTCGTCGATCACGTCCAGACCGCCTTTGACGACGTTCACCGTGATATGGCCGTGGGGCAATACCGCCTTTACAGCCGCGGCATCTACCTTCTCCGGCCGCTGAACGCCGATCGTGACCTCGACTTGCATCGTCCGGGGATCGACCCCGAGCGTGCGGATGAAGGTGAGCGAGCTGTGGTGAACGGCATCCTCGACCGCGCGCACCGCAGCCTTGGTGTAGTCGCCGCCGTGCAGATCGTTGCCGCTGCCCATCTCCAGGATGACGCGTTTTCCCCGCATGCCGCGACCTCACGGAATGTCGAGCAGAACGACCGCAGTGGCGTTGGCGATGACCGTCGAATTGGTGCCGGCATCGTTGACGATTTCGAGCCCGCCTTCGACGACCCGCACCGTCCCTGTGCCGTGCGGCAATACCGCCAGCACTGCCTGTTGGTCGACCTGGTCGGGGCGCGGCACGCCGATGGTGACCTCTACCTGCATCGCATCGACCGGCAGGCCGACCGCATCGGCGACGCTGAGCCCATTGTGCCAGAGCGCGTCGCGCAGGGCGCGCACCGCGGCCTTGGTGTAGTCCGCCCCGCGGATGTCGGTTCCCATGCCGATCTGCAGCACCATGCGCTTTAGAGCCATACTCGCCTCACTTCAGATCCCGCCGGATTCTATTCAGTCTGATCGTCGTGGGCCAGCCGCGCACGCGGGTGCGCGGCGTCATAGATGGCGAGGAGGCGCTCGGTCTCGACCGAGGTGTAGCGCTGTGTCGTCGACAGGCTGGAGTGACCCAATAGTTCCTGGATCGTCCGCAAGTCACCGCCCGCGCCGAGGAGGTGGGTCGCAAAGCTGTGCCGCAAGGCATGCGGGGTCGCAGATTCCGGAAGACCAAGATGCCTGCGTACCGCCGCCATCTGGCGCTGCACGATGCGCGGGTTGAGCGGCCCGCCGCGAGCGCCGACGAAAAGCGGGCCGTCGGTCGCCAGGGCATGGGGGCAGGCGGCGAGATAATCGGCGACCGCGGTGCGCACCGCCGGCAGGATCGGCAGCAGGCGCTGCTTGCGGCCTTTGCCGGTGACCACCAACATCTCGTTCAAGGGCGCCTCACCGCGGCTGAGACCGAGCGCCTCGGACAGGCGCAGACCGCAGCCATAGAGCAAGGTCAGGATCGCCACGTCGCGCTTGCTCTGCCAGCCGCCCGTCGCCAGGTCGCCCACGACATCGACAGCGGCGGCCGCATCGTCGACCGTGAGCGGCTTTGGCACGCTTGCCCTCGGCCTGGGAGAGCGGAGCGCCGCAAGCGCGTTCGTCGAGGCAAGCCCGCGCCGATGCAGAAATCGGACAAAGCTACGGAGCACCGACAACCCTCGTGCCAGCGAGCTTCGTTCGGTATGGTGTTGGACGCGGCGGGCAAGATAGGCGCGGAAATCGGCGGGACGTAGCCCATCGATCGCCGTGAGGCTGGGCAGCTCTCCGAGATGCTCGGTCAGAAAATCGAGAAACAACGCGAGGTCCCGCCCGTAAGCGGCGATCGTATGAGCCGAAGCACGACGCTCGCCCGCCAGCCAAGCGATCCACAACCCGATTGCCGCGCGCAAATCGTCGGCCGCCGCGAACCGCGCCAACGGCAGCGGTTCCGGCGGCCTGGGGAAATTCGTCTCTTCCGGGGTTAGCGGCCGCGTTCGAGCCACCGGGCTATGGTGATCTCGAGGGCGCGGGCGAGGAAGGTCAACAGCTCGGTTCCGAGGCCGGGATAAAAGGTGTCGTGCTTCCGGGTTCCCACGCACATCAGCCCGACCGGACCGGAGCGGCTGATTGACAGCCGCAACAGTGCCTGTGAGCGAACGAGGCCGGCGGCAGGGCCGAACAGGGCCGGATCGGCCTGGATAGAACTCGAGAGGAGCGCGTCACGGTTGGGGCCGAGCAGATCATCGACGGTCCCCGACGGCAGCAGATGGATGCCCTGCATCGGCAGACGGGTCATCCGCGCCGTGCTGCTCTCGACACCGAGCGTCACGACATCGACATCGATCAGCACGGCGAGGTCGGTCGTCACGATCTGCAGCAGATGCTCGAAGCTCGCGGCCCGCAACATCGCCACGACAGCCTTGTGGACGCGGCACTGACTCGCGAGGTTGCCACGGCTCGTCGCGATCAGGCTCTTCTGCTCGTCCTGCAGGCGCACCACATCGCGACGCAGACGCTCGAGCAGAAAGTGCTGGAAATCGAGCACGTCGTCACCAGTGTTGCGGGCCGGCGGCCTCACCAGCCGCAGAGCCTCAGGATGCCGATCGAGAAAATCGGGATGCTGGCGCAGATAGGCGATGACGTCGCGGGCGCCGATCGCGCTCGGCTGCGGCGGCAGGGGGCCGCCGGCGCGGGTCGGCTTTGGCTGGTCCTGCGGACGGTCAGCCACGTCTAACTTTGGCCCGCCGAGCTGTGGCTCGGCGGCGGAAAAACAGGGTGGCAGAGCGGTACGCGATCATCAGGGGACCATCGGAGACCGTCTCGAAGCGGGGCGCACGTCCGCGAAAGGGTGCTTGCCCCGTGCTGGTTCGGGAGCGAGTTTAGCGGATGCCCGACGATCACGCCAGTTCCACCGATCTGCCGATCGTCTGCGGCGTGGCAGCCACGCCGAGCGAAAAGCCTGCCGCGTTCCGTCAGGTCCGTGTCTTGTTGCCGCTGCCGCTGCCTGACGCCCTCGATTACCTGGCTCCGGAAGGAGCGCCACTACCCGAGGCTGGCAGCTTTGTGCGGGTGCCGCTCGGGGGGCGCAGCCTCGTCGGCGTGGTGTGGGATGCGCCGGACGGGGAGCTCCCGGTCGAGCGGCTAAAGCCCATCGCCGAGGCCTTGACCATCCCGCGGCTGCGGCGCGAGCTGCGCCGCTTTGTCGAGCGCGTCGCCGCCTACACAATGGCGCCACCCGGCTCGGTATTGCGGATGGTGATGAGCGTTACGGCGGCACTGGAGGCGCCGAGGCCGCGGCTCGTGTGCGCAGCATCCCCCGCAGGGCTCACAGCGCTCTGCGCCTCACAGCGCCTGACACCCGCTCGGCGTCGGGTCCTGGAGGCGGTGCGCGACCGACCTTCGGCGGCAACTGCCGAGCTCGCCCGAGTAGCGGGGTGCGGGCCGGGTGTCATACGCGCGCTTGTCGCCTGCGGCCTCATCGAGCAACGCCTCGCACCGCCGGAGCCACCCCTCCCCTCGCCGCCCGACTGGCACTTGTCAGGCCCCCCGCTGTCGGCCGACCAGTCGGTCGCCGCGCGTCGGCTGGTTGACAGTGTGGCGGCAGGAGGATTCAAGGTGACCGTGCTCGACGGGGTCACCGGCTCCGGCAAGACTGAAACCTATTTCGCCGCACTCGCTGCGGCACTCGCCGCAGGGCGGCAAGTGCTGGTCCTATTGCCTGAGATCGCCCTTGGGGCACAGTGGCTCGAGCGTTTCCGCGGGCGCTTCGGTGCGCTACCCGCGCAGTGGCATTCCGACATCGGCGAGGCCGAGCGTCGCGACACCTGGCGGGCGGTCATCACCGGTCGTGCACGGGTCGTCGTGGGCGCGCGTTCAGCGCTGTTCCTGCCGTTCCCGGAGCTCGGGCTGATCATCGTCGACGAGGAGCACGATCCTTCCTACAAGCAGGAAGACGGAGTCATCTACCAGGCGCGCGACATGGCGGTTTTGCGCGCCTCGCTCGCCCAAATCCCGATCGTGCTGGTCTCAGCGACCCTGTCGCTCGAGACCGTCGTCAATGTTGCGCGCCACCGCTATGAACGGGTGGCGCTGCCGCGCCGCCACGCGGCGGCCGAGCTCCCCGCGGTGCGGCTTGTCGATATGCGCCGCGAGCGGATCGAGGCCGGACGGTTTCTCGCCCCGCCGCTCGTCGCCGAGCTCGCCGCGACCTTCGAGGCCGGCGAGCAGGCACTGTTGTTTCTGAACCGGCGGGGCTACGCGCCCTTGACCCTGTGCCGCGCCTGCGGTCATCGCTTTCAATGCCCGAGCTGCACGGCCTGGCTGGTCGAGCATCGCTTTACAGGGCGTCTTCTGTGCCACCATTGCGGCCACGCCGAGGTGGTCCCCGCCTGCTGCCCGGAATGCCTCGCGGCAGGCGCATTGGTGCCGTGCGGACCCGGTGTCGAACGCTTGCTCGAAGAGGTGAAATCGCGCTTTCCGGCGGCCCGTGCGGCGCTGATGGTCAGCGATCTGTTGAGCGGGCCGCGGGCCGCGGCCGAACTCGCCCAGGCAATGACCGAGCGGCGCTACGACGTGCTGATCGGGACCCAGGTTGTGGCAAAGGGCCATCACTTTCCAATGCTGACCCTGGTCGGCGTCGTCGACGCCGATCTCGGGCTGGCCGGGGGCGATCTGCGCGCCGCGGAGCGGACCTACCAGCTGTTGCATCAAGTCGGCGGCCGCGCCGGCCGTGCCGAGCACAAGGGCCGGGTGCTGATCCAGACCTGGATGCCCGACCAGCCGGTCATGAAGGCGCTCGCCTTGGGCGACCGCGACCGCTTTCTTGAAGCCGAGGCCGCAGCACGGCGCGGCGCGGGCCTGCCGCCCTTCGGCCGGCTCGCTGCGCTGATCGTCAGCGCCGCGGACGACGAATCAACCGATTTCGCCGCCCGTGCATTAGCGCGCTCGGCCCCGCAGCTCCCGGGCGTTACGGTGCTCGGTCCGGCCCCGGCGCCGCTCGCCGTGCTGCGCGGCCGCCACCGCCGCCGGTTTCTCGTCAAGGCGGGCCGCGAGGTCAACCTGCAGGCGGCGCTGCGCGGCTGGCTGTCCCGGGTGCGGGTCCGAGGCTCGGTGCGCCTCCAGGTCGATATCGACCCCTACAGCTTTCTCTAGCCACCCCGATTCTCCCTGAGAGCAGGGAGAAAAATCGATTCCGCTGTCAAATTAGCCGTAAAAGCACAAAAGATCAGTGGCTTAGGTGATTCTATTTGTCGCGAGAGCAGGGAGGGTTTGCGGCCCCTGAGGGAGGGAGCAGGGAGAGCTTCGACACGCCCTTCCCTCCCTGATCCTGGGGAATAAAACACGCCTCAATTTTGGCGGCGAGATGGCGAGCTGATCCGTCTGCAGTCAGATTTAGGAGAGCAGCACCCCGCATCGGCGCTACCCCGATGAGCTCGGCAGAGCGGCAAGCTCGGCGCCGTGCCAGGCTGCGCCAACAGCGTCCCGCCTCACCCGCAGCACCAACCCAGCGCTTGCTCCACGGCCGGCACGCTGGGCCGCCCCGGTCGCCACCTTGGTCCGCCTGCAAAGGGAATACCGTACGTGGCTGGATACTCTGTCGCCAACTCTCGAAAGCTCGGCGCTGGCCGACAAGCTACAGATCATCGTCGAACTCGACCTCGAGGAGCTGGCGGCAGTCGATCCACCACGTGGTTACGGCCGCGACTGACCGATGCGCTCTTGACACCCAAAGCCCCATACCAGCCTGGCCCAAAAGCCTAGGTGCCCTGAATAATCGCCGGCAAAGGAACACTCTCGAACCCCACTACGGCCGCTCAGCCCAGGCGACGGGAACGAGTCCTCATGCCCCCTAAAGAAACCTTGTCGGCGCGATCGAGGAACGGCGCAGGAGGGTGAAAGGCGGTAATTGCCGATTAGCCCTGCCGGTGATACAGACGATTTGAGCCGCTATTCGCCGGCGCCGTGTCTAGACCGCTCATCGTCGGTCGCATCGTGCGAAACATCACCTAACCCGCAGGTGCAACCGCGGAATGCGGCGTGGTTCACGCCTTGTCAAGCCAGACTGTATCCAAGCACACGACGTCGAAGATGCCGACATAGGCGGCCGGGTTGAGACCTCTGATGTAATTGTAGCAGAACTCGTAGATCCGTTCCCGGGCGCCCGGCAGCAGCGGCGGGTCCTGCTCCATGATGGCTTCCGCCTGGTGGACCAGTGGCAGACGGCTGGCGGGATCGATTTCCCGGTCGATCCGCGCGGTCAGCGCCTGGAACTCCATGTTGTCCCAGAACGAGTAGTTCTGCGGGCCGTCCTTGCCGTACCAGGCACGCTCAGGCGGTTTAAACCGCCAGTTGACCTCGCCGAGGCACTCAGACGTGCCGCTCTGTCCTCATCAGGGCGCACCGCTGCCTCCGCCGCCTGTCGGATTTTGAGCCGATCTCCCAGTCATGCCGGTGCTGGCGGCGATATGAATGTCTCAAGTGGGTCGAACCTCGCGGTTCGATCGTGGTTTCGCGAACACCGGAATCGTCGCAACCGCGTTGTTGCCGGGTATTCCGGGCAAGGTCCTTTCACCGAACCCACAGCGGCCTCTCGCCTTGGGAGCGGAAACCGCTCACGTTTGCGGACCTTGATCAAAGATAAGTTGCGACGGTATTTTCCGCCAGATCGCAGAGCCGATACCCTCTACCCCAAACGGTCTCGATATAGTGTTTGCCGCCGGTCGCCTGGGCTAGCTTTTTGCGAAGTTTGCAGACGAAAACATCGATGATCTTGAGCGCCGGCTCGTTCATCCCGCCATAGAGATGGCCGAGAAACATCTCCTTGGTTACCGTGGTGCCCTGCCGCCGGCTGAGCAGCTCGAAGATGCTGTATTCTTTGCCGGTCAACCGCATCGGCTTGCCGTCTGCCTTAACAACGCGAGTCTCGATATCGACGACAAGGTCCCCAATTCGGATAGATGACTTGTGATTGCGCGCCGGATTGCTTATCCCGACGGCATTGGACACCTCCTGTGTGACAGCAAGTGAATTCATTAGAACCTCCCATTTCGTTGACTGCATCGTTGACGGGCACGCTGCACCGTCTCAGCTCGTCTTCGGGCGGGAATAGCGGTAATTCTGGAGCTTGGTTGTCTGCAAACTCTGCACGCCGTGCCTTTGGATCGTGTTGCGCCACGAGAGGAACTCTTCGACCGACAGCGCATAGCGGCGACACACCTCGTCGATTGTGATCATTCCGCTGGACACTGCCGCTACAACCGCGGCTTTGCCGCGCTCCGTCCAGCGATTGGTGTCGGGTGGGGGTAACTTGACGACCGCGGTTTTCGTCCGCGGCAAACTCACATCTCGTATCGGTTTCCGACATGGGCTGCGGAGACATGGTCAGTCCCGCAGCCGGATAACCTCGCCTCTTTCGGAGAGCGATGACAATACGTGCGACCGCGTATACGCACGCCAAGACACCGTATAATGCCGGCGAAGGATGGTCGCTACATCTCGGGTCCGCGGTTCATTCCTTCGTTATCACGCGAATAGGGCCCGTAACGCGCCTGTCCCGTTGCCATCGAGGCGCATCCGGCGAGCGCCAAGATGACCAAAACAGCAGCGAAAGATCTGAGCAGTTGCATCAAACTGAGATCGGCTCTATCAGGCTTGGGTCGTTGTTCTTGACGTTGCCCACGCGCGTGCTGACGGGCCAACAGGTCATCTCTTCCGATGGGTAGGGCGCGAGCATGGCCTTGAGCTGGGGCGCATCGGCAGGCTCCTCCCCGAGCCAGGCCGGCCACGTCTCAGGGCCGAGCACCACGGGCATCCGGTTGTGCAGCTCGGCGCACAGCTCGTTGGGCGTTGTCGTGATGATCGCGAAGCTCCGAACCCTCTCACCCGCAGGCGAGCGCCAAGTCTCCCAGAGCCCGGCCAGCGCCATCAGCCTCCGGTCGGCCAGCGCGATCGCATAGGGTTGCTTCCTGGTCGCAGTCTTCTTCCACTCGTAAAAGTTATCGACAGGCACGAGGCAGCGGCGACGCTGGAATGCCTCGCGAAAGGCCGGCCTGTTCTCGATCCCCTCGACCTTGGCGTTGATGTTCGCGAACCCGACTTTGATGTCTTTGGCCCAAAAGGGTACGAGGCCCCAGCGCATCACGTCCAAGCTGCGCTCGCCGGCTCGCGCATCGAAGCGAACGACCGGGAGCGGGTCTGTCGGCGCGACGTTCCAGCTCGGCGCGATGTTCGGGGTGGGCCGCTCGGGCGGGACTGAGAAGATCAGTTTGATCTCGCTGACATCGGAGGAGAGCCGGACGCGCCCACACATACGACGAACATAGCGGGCAAGATGCGGAGACCCAAGAGCCCAACAGGGCCGCGTCTCGCACACAGCCAGTCGGTAACATATCGGGATCATTCTGAACCGCCCCTCGGGAGCCTCCGAGATGGCCGGCTGCGATTTCGTTCATACATCCGTGGCCTCGCTGGCCCGGGGTACTTCGGCTCCGTACGCGCTAGGTTCAACCTACGCCAGCAAGGTCGAAATTAGCGGCCAAACTACCGACAAGATGGCCCACCAAAGCGCAATGGATAGCAGCACGATGATTATCTGTGCGGCCCATAGCGGCAGGACCGTCTCGCGCTGAAATTGATCGCGGCGCGCATCGTGATCCTTCCGGTACTCGGCGGGATTGCGGTGGCGCTCCACGGTATTCCTGTTCACCGGCTTTCTCCGGGCTCAGACCCCCTCTTATGTTCCCAAGCCTCATTAGTAAGTATGCCCGACCTTATTTGGTTCAATGCACTGGAACACCAAGGGAGCAGTTTCCGGCGCGACGGTCGCCGTGGAGCGTTGCAGCGATCTCGATAGGTGCCCGGCGGCTCTCTGTTCGCAGCGCCGCATAAACCGTGTCGCACTCGATGGGGAAGCCCGGCGAGGGGGTAATACCGGGGTCAGGGGCCGGCGTCAGATATTGGGGGGTATCCGATCGCCCTCGTCACTAGAACAGCAAGCGTTGTTGGCAGTCCCAGATTTCACGATCTCCCAGCCGGCGTGCAATTCGCCGCGGACCGGAGGCGGTGATGAGTAGCTCGGGCAGACGCTAATGGGTTGAAGCCTCGGTAAGGGGTGCTTTCGACCGACCGCTGATCGAATAGCGAATTAGTGTCACAGCCTGAGAGACCGACGGCTTGCGCCAAAGCCACAAAGTGCTCACCCACGGGCCAGCTATTTTCCGGTGAACTAGCCGCGAGTGTAGTGCTAGTTGCTCACGCCGACACGTCTGGCATGAAATCTTATCAATGACCGAACTGCCGCCCCCGAACACGCGCCGGTGGGTCGCTCGCCGCAAAGCCGCAGTCGTGGCGGCGGTGTCTAGCGGCGTGATCACAATCGAGGAGGCGTGTCGTCGCTATCAGATGTCGGAAGAGGAGCTCTTTGCTTGGCAGCGCGCATTCGAGAACTATGGCATCGTCGGCCTGCGCGCTGGCTATTTTCAACAATACCGCAGCGCTCGTCCCTCCTAACCGGCCGACTCGTCACTCGGCCAAGTCGTCCCGGCACGCAGCGAGGATATCTCCTCTAAGACCTAAATTACCAGTCGCACAGTATCCGCGGAAGAGCCAGTGACAATGCTGGCCGGTTACCGATGGAATCGGGCAGCTTCCGAAGGCAACGCCTTCGCTCCGCGTCCAGGTCGGCATCTTGACAGCCTGATTTAACCCCAACGTGGTCCGGCGATTTGTTGACGTAGAAAGGCAGGGCGTCGCTGGGTCGCGAGCGGTATCCGAGCGGCGTTTGACTCCCACGATCTGCTGTCCTAACGTGCCTGACCCTCGTAAGGATCAACCGGCGATTGGGGGCGGACATGCCAGCGCGACCGACGACGGCGCAGCCCCGCGTTGCGAGACCGCTTACGCGGAAGCTCAGCCGATTAGTCGCGCTGGCGCCTGACGAGACCGCTATCCTCGATGACTTGCAATCGGATACCCGGGTTATTCGGCGTAATCGCGAGATCATCACCGAAGGACGAAAATATGACGCGTTATTGATATTGATCGACGGCGTCTCGATCCGCTGCCGCATCCTCCACGACGCCGTCGCCAGATACTGAACATCGCGCTGCCCGGAGACTTCATCGGGTTTCCCAGCGCCTTCTCCGAACGGGCGCTGTATTCGGTCACTGCGCTGAGCGATTGCGTCGTGGCTCCGGTCCCCTTTTCGCGACTGCTCAGTCTTTTCGACAAGCAGCCGAGGCTTCCCGCCGCGGTGTTCTGGTCTTTTGCCGGCGAGGCTGCGATGTACGCCGAGCACTTGATCGATGTGGGGCGACGATCGGCGCTGGAACGGGTTGCCCATTTCCTGCTGGAGCTGCTGACGCGGCTGCAGGTCATCGGCTTGGCGGACGAACGTTCGTTTCGAATGCCGTTGACCCAGGAGCTGATCGGCGATGCGCTCGGGCTGAGCGTCCCGCACGTGAATCGAACTTTGCGGCAGCTCCGCGATGACGAGCTCGTAAGCATCGAGGAGCACATCGTGATGATAAAGGATGTGGAAGCTCTATCGGCCTTGGCCGATTTCGAACCATCGTACCTCGACCAGTTCCGCCTGCCCGAGATGATTGCGAAGTGCTGACAGCGGGTCAGTCTCGACCGGGCGGTGCCTTTTGCGCCAATGCCAGATGAGGTTTCCCGTCAAGGCGCCGGAAATTCGGCACACGGGCTTTCAGAAGTTTCTGAAGCCTATGGCGGATCCGATCATCAGCTACCCGCCGTAGGTTGCTTTCGAGCTCGTCCGCCAGGCGAATTTGATCCCGTCCAAAGAGAGCTAGTCGCGACGCAAGCCCGGCGCCGCCGGCAATATCGTCGGTAGGCTCGATGCCGTAATCCGGCCGACCCCCGAGGCCGTTGACTAATTGAATTAGAACAGCGCTTGCATAGGCTTCATCGCGCTGAATACCGAGCATTCGTGTCGCGGTCTGTTGGAGGATCGCCTTGGCCTCCTTAATAGTGGCGCGACTGTTGCCGAGGAGGCTATTCAAAAAACGCAACAGTTCGGCATGGCTCATGTTCGCTGCAGCGACGCCCAGTTGCGGACCGCAGCACAAGACCTCTCGGAGCACGGCGGCGCAGTTATGGACCTGGTCGCGGGCGGAGAAGAGAAGCGTTACCGGCCGCTTTTCGCCGCAACAGCTTTCAAGCAGACCAGTTTTTCGCGATGCTGACCCAACTCGAGCGCATACCGCATGCGGAACTCGGCCCATCGTGCACGCCGCCCGCCGAACCACCGATGCAGCTCGGCGCTGGGCGCGACTTGCTTCTCCCAGCGATCGATCTCAGCGCTCGCCTTGTCCAGCCTCCACGGCCAGCGACGCTCGACGAGGACGCGAAACCCGTCCTCCAGCGCGGCGGGTTCATAAACTCGCTTCAGCGTCAGCATGCCCAAAGCTCCTCTGTACTCGGCGACACAGGCGCGACAAATGACGTATCATTCCGACAAAGCCGAAGAGCCAAGAAGCCAATACGATCCAGATGAATACGCGCGGTATCACCGGGAGAAATTCGGCGCCCTTTTGGTTTGACAAAGCCCAGGTCGCCGCCGTGCACATGCCGAGCGGAAACACCATGGACCAATATTCTAGTCCGAGTGATAGAGGGATCCGGTGCACGACATTGCGCCAGATCAGAAGTCGGCCACCTTCGTCACCGGCGGGCTGCCGTAGCCGATCGCAGGCGAGTCGACCTCCTCCGCAGGTATCGTCCGCAGCTGTTTGAAGTAGTCCCATTCGCTTTTGGATTATTCGGCTTCTTGGCGTCCGCGCCTTAACCTGCCTCATTCGCCTAGATTAAAGACGTCCGTCTGCGTTACGGGTAATGACCCGGTGAGGCTTCACGCTGACGACAGACCGGATAGTTGGTCAGCCGCAGCAGGGCGAGAACGTCATGGCGGCGGGCGTTGCTCGAGCGGGTTTGACGAGGAGGCGTCATCATGACAGCGATCGACATCACAGCAGGCCCGTTGGCGGAGGCTGACCATCGCTCGCAGCTTCGCCGGGCGGTAATCGTCAGCACCGTCGGCACGACGATCGAGTGGTACGATTTCCTGCTTTACAGCGTCGTCACCGGGCTAGTCTTCGGCAAACTCTTCTTTCCCAAATCCGACCCGCTGGTGGGCGTGCTGGAGGCATTTGCCGTCTATACCGTGGGGTTCATCGCCCGCCCGATCGGCGCGGCGATCTTCGGTCATTACGGCGACCGCATAGGCCGAAAAGGGGCGCTGATCGCGACTCTTCTGATTACCGGCCTTTCAACCTTCGCCGTGGGCTTTGTGCCGGGTTACGCAGTGATCGGGATCTGGGGTGCTGTCATCCTCACGATCATCCGCTTTATCCAGGGGGTCGGGGTCGGCGGAGAATGGGGCGGATCGGTGCTGCTCGCAATTGAATAGGCGCGCACAAACAAGCATCGCGGGTTTATCACCTCATGGCCGCAATTCGGGGGGCCCGCGGGGTTGCTTTTGGGGAATGTGGCGGTGCTGGTCTTCAGCGCGATTTCCGGCGACCAGTTCTTGGTCTGGGGGTGGCGGATTCCATTTTTTATCAGCATCGTCATGGTCGGCGTCGGACTGTACATCCGGCTCGGCATCCTCGAGACCCCGGTCTTCAGGCGGATTGTCGCGGAGCAACGGATCGAGCGAGCGCCCGCCCTCGAGGTGGTCAATCGACAACCCAAACAGGTAATTCTGGCGGCGTTCGCACGCATGGGAGAACAAGCCCCGGCGTACGTCTACCTCGCCTTTGTCTTTGCCTATGGGACGCAGGTATTGCATACCCCGCGCGATTTCCTGCTGACCGCGCTGATCACCGCGGGGCTGGTGTCCTTCGTCACGATCCCGCTCGCCGGGCATTTGTCGAATCGGTTCGGCCGCAAGCGCATATATCTGATCGGCTCCGTCGCCACCGGTGTGTTCGGCTTCATCTACTTCGCGATGCTGAACACGATGGTGCCCGCCTGGATCTTTCTGGGGGTCGCGCTGTCCTTTGTCCCGCACGACCTGATGTACGGTCCGCAGGCGGCATTGATCGCGGAATGTTTCACGCCGCGGTTGCGCTACAGCGGCTCGTCGATCGGCTATCAGCTCGCCTCGGTGATCGCCGGTGGGCCCGCGCCGCTGATTGCGACGGCGCTGCTCGCTGCGACCGGATCGGGCTATGTGATCGCTGCCTATATCGCGTTCTGCGCCGTGGTCAGCATCATCGCGACGGTTCTGATGCCGGATTACACCAACCGCGACATCTCGCAGGAGCACGCCTAGGCAGGCGTCGATCGGTCAGCCTCAAGTTCAGTTTTCGCTCCGTTCTCGCCTCGCTGGACAACGAGCGCGGCGCCATCTGATGGCGCTACTTAATCTGGATCATTTGCCTAGATCAAAGAAACGATGCACCGGCGCCGGCTAAGATCGTTCGGCGCCATTGTCCGAGAGCGGCGGGCGGTTCGAGCCACCAGAACGATCCCCCGCTCATAAGGACCGGCGACCCCTCGATGGTGGGAGGTTGTAGCCGAGATGCAGCAACGTTCCTCGCGAGATGACCAGGCGTCGGAGCCGCTGATGCGGCGTCTCGACCGCGTCGCCGAGGGGATCAACCCGTTCCTGATAATTCTGATGGTTGGGCTGGTCATCCTGATCGCCATCCGGGTGACCACAATGGGGCTCGCAAATCTCCCAATCACACGAGTGGATCCGAGTTGTCTGACTTCACCCGCCTCCGCAATCGGCGGTGCCGGTGCGGGCAATCGACCCAGTTAGTTTCGTTAAGTATGAGCACAGCATAGGGAGGGCGTGGTGCTCGAAAAATTGGACGCGCAGCAGAAGCTGACGGCGAACCAGTGGAAAATAGCCTTCGCCGCTACGATCGGCGACATGCTCGATTTCTTTGATTTTGGGCTGATCGCCTTTGTTCTGGCGTTCATTGTCAAGGACTGGCACCTGACCTTCGGGGAATCGGGGATGATCTTGCTCGCC
>Ga0306924_10002032_pt1 | contig 18944 bp, 13 predicted proteins | sample sta12Can44000111_FD_203756 | JGI IMG/M metagenome (GOLD analysis project Ga0306924, IMG submission 203756) | Lab enrichment of tropical soil microbial communities from Luquillo Experimental Forest, Puerto Rico - statanox.12C.anox.44.000.111 (v2)... | ecosystem: Environmental > Terrestrial >...
ACACTGCGAGCATGGCGAAGTTGAACAGCGCCGGCGCGAGCAGCAGGCACAGCGGATCGCCGAGCACCAGCGTCACCAGGCCGGGCAGCGCAAACGCCGCAGCGATCGGCGCGAACGCGCGGGCCCGGGTCCAGAGCCGGCCCGGCGACGCGAAGGCGAGCCGCGCCACAACCAGGCCCAAGGTGAACAGCGCGACCGCCCGCGGAGGGGCGAAGCCCAGTGCGAAGTACACCAGGAGCGGATAGCCCAGCAGGAGCAGTGTCTGCAGCGCGGCCGTCACCGATCTCGACTCCGAGCTGCCTTCACTATACGAGAGCCCGGCGCTGTGTATCCTGGCGGCGCGATGCGAGGGGCAGAGGTTTGAGCCAGCGGAGCGCCTGGGCGAACGTGGCGGAGCGCGGCTCCCTGCGCGCGCTGGCGCTCCTGCGCGGCTGGTACGGGCTGTTCGGGCGGCGTGCGTCGGTGGCGCTGCTGCTGCCCATCGTCACCTACTTCTACCTCACCGGCCGCGGCTCTCGCCGCGCGTCCCGCGACTACCTCGACACGCTGTGGGCGACACCCGAAGGGCGCGCGCGCCTGCGCCGCGCGCCGCGGCGGCGCGACGTGTTCCGGCACCTGTTCACGTTCGCGGAGAACCTGCTCGACCGCATGATCCTGTGGAGCGGAGACGTGTCGTCGATCCAGATCGACAGCCGCGGGCGCGAACTGGTCGACGAGCTGGTGCGCGAGCGCCGGGGCGCGATCCTGTTGAGCTCGCACCTGGGCAGCTTCGACATGCTGCGCGAGCTGTCGGCGCAGACCGGAATCGTGCTGAACGTGCTGATGTTCACGCGCCACGCAGTGGTGATCAACTCGTTCTTCGAGAAGCTCCAGGCGGGGCGCAACCTGCGGCTGATCCGGGTCGAGCCGGGGTCGCTCTCCGCCGCGTTCGAGATGCGTGCGGCGATCCAGCGCGGCGAGTTCGTCGGCATCCTGGGGGATCGCATCTGGCCGTCCGAGGAACACCGGACGGTGACGGTCTCGTTTCTCGGCAGGCCCGCCCGCTTCCCGCTCGGCCCCTACCTCCTTCAGGGGGTGCTGGGCTGCCCGATGCTCATCACCACCTGCGTGCGCTCGGGGCCGGCGCGCTACACCGCGACCACGCAGCGCTTCGCGCCGGGGGGCGTGGTGCCGCGGGCCGAGCGCCCGAAGCACGCCGAGGAGTGCGCGCAGCGCTTCGCGGCGCTGCTGGAGCGGGGCTGCGTCGAAGACCCCTTCCAGTGGTTCAACTTCTTCGAGTTCTGGCGCAGCGCCGAAGACGACTGACGCCTACTTGGGGGCGGGGCCGCCGGGGAGCTCGACCCAGAAGCGCGTGCCGCCGCCGGGCCGGTCCTCGAAGCCGATCTCACCCCGGTGCGCGAGCGCGATGCGGCGCGACAGGTACAGCCCCAGCCCCGTGCCGACGCCCGCAGGCTTGGTCGTGACGAACGGCGCGAACACCCGCCCGCGCAGCGACGGGTCGATGCCGGCACCCGTGTCCTCGATCTCGACCCGCACGCCGCGCGCCAGGTCGCGCGTGCGCACGGTGATCCGCCGCGTCCCGCCCGCGGCGGCGCAGGCGTCGATCGCGTTCGAGAGCAGGTTCAGGAACACCTGCCCGAGCCGGGCCGCATCGCCCGGCACGGTGTGGGTCGCGGTGAAGTCGCGTTCGAGCTCGGCATGACCCGCCAGCGGCCGCGCGACCAGGCGCAGCGTCTGCTCGAGCACCGCTTCGATGCGCAGTGGCGCGAGCGCGAGGTGTCCTGCACGCGAGACCGAGAGCAGGTCGCCCGCCAGGTCGCGGATGCGCCGTGCCCCGTCGCAGGCGTCCCCGAGCAGCTCCTCGACCAGCTCGAGGCCGCCCTGCTGGCGCAGCTTCGCTTCGGCGTCCGCGATCCGCGCGGTCGCGCTCGCCCCGGCGAGCGCAGCGAGCTCGTGCCGGTACGCGACCAGCGCGTCGCCCATCGCCGCGCAGCAGGCCGCCAGCTCGTTCAGGTTCCCGAGCACGTACGTGATCGGGTTGTTGATCTCGTGCGCCATCCCGGCCACCAGCGTCGCGAGCTCGGCGTCCTCGGGTTCCAGCTCGAAGGCCATGTCCAACGTCTATCGGCAGCTCGCGCGCGATCTGCGCGCAGGATCGCCGGCGATTTTTCCGCCGAGGTCGACGCCGCTTCCGCGCGGCCGGCCGGCGCGCACGCTGCGGTGTCGGAAACGCGGCATGGCCGTTGCACCGCCCCGCGCGCGATGAAGCGCAGCATCCTCGTCCTGATCGCGATCGCCGCCGCGGCCTCGACCGACGCCTACGCCGCCAGCCTGACCGTGACCGGCTGGACCCTGGGCGAGAACGTGACGATCGCCGCCGGCGCCGACACCGGCACCGTCAACACCGCCCAGCTGAACCTCTCGTTCGGCGGCGTGACCGGCACCAGCTACTGCGTGGACCTGGCGCAGACGATCGGCGCGGGCACCACCAACGGCTGGACGGCGCTCTCGCCTGCGTCTTCCGGCGCGATCGTCCGCGCCGCCTGGCTGGTCGACACCTTCCAGCCGCAGTTCGGCTCGATGCTGCACCCGGCGGGCCTCGCGTACAGCTTCGGCGTGACCAAGCAGACGGAGATCGCCGCGCTCCAGGTGGCGGTGTGGGAGGTCCTCTCCGACAGCCCCGGCAACTACGACATCTTCAGCGGCTCGTTCGCGCTCGCCCCCGGCGGCGCCAGCGACGGCGTCGCGAACCTGGCGCGGCAGTTCCTGGGCGCGCTCTCGGTCGCGGACCTGTCGACCTTCCAGACCAGCGACGTGTGGCTCGCGAACGGCCAGTACCAGGACCAGCTGTTCGTCGGCCCGAGCAACCCGATCCCCGAGGCCCGGACGCTGGCGCTGTATCTCGTAGGCGCGGCGTTTGCCGCTTACGCACTCCGGCGACAGCACGCCTAGCTGACGCGCTGCCCGCTATCCTGGCTCGCGTGGCCCTTGCGCGCGCGATCCTGCACGCCGACATGGACGCGTTCTACGCGGCGGTGGAGCAGCGCGACGACCCGTCGCTGCGCGGCCGCCCGGTCGTCGTCGGCGGCGTGACACCGCGCGGTGTCGTCACCGCCGCGAGCTACGAGGCGCGCGCCTACGGCATCCACTCCGCCATGCCCTCGGCCCAGGCGCGCAAGCTCTGCCCGCACGCGGTGTTCGTGCCGGGGCGGATGGCGGTCTACCAGCGCGAGAGCCGCCGCATCTTCGCGGTGTTCGCGCGCTTCACCCCCGCGGTCGAGGGGATCTCGCTCGACGAGGCGTTCCTCGACCTGACCGGCACCGAGCGCCTCTTCGGCGATCCCGCCCGCACCGCCGAGCGGCTGCGCCAGGCGGTGCGCGCAGAGACCGGGCTCGCCGTGTCGGTCGGGATGGCGCCGGTGAAGCTCGTGGCGAAGATCGCCAGCGACCTGGCGAAGCCGGACGGCCTCCTGGTCGTCCCGCCGGGGCAGGTGGCGGCGTTCCTCGAGCCGCTGCCGGTCGGGCGAATCTGGGGCGTCGGCCCGGTCGCGCAGGCCCGGCTCGAGCGCGCTGGCATCGCCACGATCGGCGAGCTCGCCCGCCGGGGCGATGCGGAGCTGAAGGAGCTCCTGGGCAGCTTCGGCCCCGCCGCCGCCCGGCTCGCGCGCGGCGAGGACGAGCGCGAGGTCGAGCCGTACCGCGAGGCGAAGTCCTACTCCGAGGAGAACACCTTCGCGCGCGACGTCGCCGAGCTCGCCGTGATGCAGCGCGCGATCCGCGCCCATGCAGACGCGGTGGCGCGTCGCCTGCGCCACGACGGCGTTCGCGCGCGCGGCGTACGGCTGAAGCTGAAGCTCGCTCGCGGCCTGGGCCGGGGGAAGTTCCCGATCCTGACCCGCTCGAGCTCGCTGCCCGAGCCGAGCGACGACGGGCAGGCGCTCGCGCGCGCCGGCTTCGCGCTGCTCGCGCGGGCCGAGCTGGCCGAGCCGATCCGCTTGCTCGGCCTAGCGGCCGAGCGGCTCGAGCCCACGGGCTCCGAGCAGCTGTCGCTCCTGGCCGAGACCCGGCGCGAGCGCGAGCGGCGCGCGCGGCTCAACCAGGCCCTGGACGAGATTCGCAGGCGCTTCGGCGCGGGCGCGCTCGGCCGGGCGGAAGGCGAGGTGGAGCGGGCGGGGCTGTCCATGCAGTGGAAGCGCGGCGAGGACGCCGAGGGTCCCGAGCGCGACGGCGAGTGATATGCTCGCGCGATGCTCGACCAACGACTCGTCGCCAAGGCGCCCGAAGACGTAGGCATCGACCGCAAGCTCGTGGACGCGCTGTTCGAGCGCGCCGAGAAGGAGGTGCGCGAAGGCCTGCTGCCCAGCGCGCAGATCGCGATCGCGCGCAACGGCCGCATCGCCGCGATGCGCAGCTTCGGGAACGTGCGCAAGGGCGAGCGCACGGAGCCGGCGACGAACGAGACACTCTACTGTGTCTTCTCCTCGACCAAGGCGATCACCTCCGCGGCGGCGTGGCTGCTGATCCAGGAAGGCGCGCTCGACGTGCGCCGCAAGGTCGCGGAGCTCGTGCCCGAGTTCGCGCGGAACGGCAAGCAGGACGTGGTGATCGAGCAGCTGTTCACGCACACGGCGGGCTTCCCGCACGCGCCGTTCGTACCGGCCGAATTCCTCGATCCCGAGAAGCGGCGCGCCCGCTTCGCCGCCTGGCGGCTCAACTGGGAGCCCGGCACCAAGTTCGAGTACCACCCGAGCTCGTCCATGTACGTGATCGGCGACATCATCGAGCGCCTCTCCGGACAGACCTACGGCGACTACGTGCGCACGCGCATCGCGCTCCCGCTCGGGCTCGAGGACCTGTGGGTGGGACTGCCCCGCGCGCTGCACGGCCGCCTGGCCGACTGCGAGCACGTGGGCGAGGCGCTGACCGAGGAGGATTACAAGAAGCTCGGCGTGCCGGTTCCGCCCGTCACCGAAGTCACCGAGGACGCGATCACCGGCTTCAACCGCCCCGAGGTCCGGCTCGCCGGGATTCCGGGCGGCGGCGGCACCATGACCGCAGCGGAGCTGGCGCTGTTCTACCAGGCGCTGCTCGACGGCGGACGCGGGCTCGCGGGTCGCGAGCTGTGGAAGTCCGAGACGCTGGCGATGGCGCGCGAGATCCGCTCGGGCGACCTGCGCGACCTCATGTTCAAGAAGCGCGCGAACCGCGCGCTCGGGCTCATCATCGCGGGCGACGCCGACCGCTCCTACCGCGGCTTCGGCCACACCAACTCGGAGCTCGCCTTCGGCCACGGCGGCGCCGGCGGACAGATCGCCTGGGCGGACCCGGCCACCGGCATCTCGATCGGCTATTGCACCAACGGCCACGACCGCAACAACATGCGCCAGGGCCGCCGCGGCGTCGGGATCTCGAGCCGCGCGGCAACGTGCGCCGCCGCGGGCTCTTGACGAAGGACGAGTTCTTCCGCCGCGCGCGCCCCGATCTGCCCGGCCCGCTCGCAGGCGTGCGCGTGCTCGAGGCGACCACGACCTGGGCGGGGCCGATGTGCGCGTGCATCCTCGCGGACTTCGGCGCCGACGTGATCAAGGTCGAGCTGCCCGACGGCGAGGTCGCGCGGCGGCTGCCGCCGTTCCTGCCCGGCGCCGAGCCGGCGCTCTCGTTCATGCACACCACCGTGAACCGCAACAAGCGCAGCGTGACCCTCGACCTGCGGCAAGCGGAGGGCCGCGACCTGTTCCTGGAGCTGGCGCGAACTGCGGACGTGGTGGTGGAGAACTTCCGGCCGGGCACGGTCGACGGCTGGGGCGTCGGCTACGAGGCCGTGCGCACGGTGCGGCCCGACGTGGTGTACGTGTCGATCAGCGGCTACGGCCAGTTCGGCCCGGACTGCGAGCGCGCCGGCTACGACCCGATGGCGCAGGCGTCGAGCGGCTGGCTGTCGCTGAACGGCGAGCCCGGCGGCCCGCCGGTGAAAGCGCCGACCTTCATCGGCGACGACCTGGGCGGCGTGCACGGTGCGCTTGCCGCGCTGGCGGCGCTGCGCCACCGCGACCGCACCGGCGAGGGCCAACACGTCGACGTGTCGTTGCAGGACGCGCTCTTGTTCCAGTCGAACGGCTACCCGATGCTCGCCGCGCTCGGCGTCGAGCTGCCGCGGATGGGGAGTCAGTTCGTGGTCGCCGCGCCGGCGGGCGTGTACCGCTGCCGCGACGGCTGGGTCATGCTCGGCGTGCTGCTCGACGCGCACTGGCGCGTGCTGGCGGAGCTGCTCGGGCGGCCCGAGCTCGCGGACCGGCCCGAGTACGCGACCGGGGACGCGCGCGTGCGCCGGCGCGAAGAGCTGCGGGCGCTCGTCGACGGCTGGGTGGCCGAGCGCAGCGTGGCGGAGGTGATCGATGCGCTCGTCGCGGCGCGGCTGCCGGTGTCGCCGGTGCGCAGCTACGCCGAGGCCGCGGGCGACCCGCACGTGCGCGAGCGCGACATGCTGCAGGAGGTGGAGCTCGAGAACGGGCAACGCGCTCCGCTGGTCGGGCCCGCCGCGAAGTTCTCGCGCACGCCCGTCTCGGTCCGCTCCGCGGCGCCCGCGCTGGGCGCGCACACCGACGCCGTGCTCGAGGAGATCGGCAAGAGCGCGGCCGAGCGCGCGTCGCTGCGGGAGCGCGGAGTGATCTAGCCGTGCGCCGGCTCGCGCTGCTCGGCCTCGTCCTCGCGCTTCCCTGGCTGGCGACCGCGCGCGCGGCGCACGGCGGCGATGCGACCGGGACCGTGCGCGGCAGCGTGAAGGTGCTGAAGAAGGGCTTCTTCGGGCGCGTCGGCGAGAGCGACGACCGGAGCGGCGTGGTGGTGTACGTGACCGGCTACAGCGAGCCGCCGCCACGCGAGGAAGCGACGCTGGCGCAACAGAACGAGCGTTTCGTCCCGCGGCTGTTGCCGCTGGTCGCGGGGCAGTCGGTGGTGTTCCCCAACCGCGACCGCATCTACCACAACGTGTTCTCGGTCTCGTCCATCCTGTCGTTCGACCTGGGGCAGTACAAGTCGAGCGACCCGGCGCGCTCGCAGACCTTCGACAAGCCGGGCCTGGTGCCGGTGTACTGCAACATCCACCCGCAGATGATCTCCTACGTCGTGGTGTTGGAGAACCGCGCCTTCGCGCTGACCGGCGCGGACGGGGCGTTCGAGCTGCGCGGCGTGCGCGCCGGCCATCTCGCGCTGAACGCGTGGATGCCGGGCGCGCAGCGAGTGACTCGCGAGCTCGACCTGCCCGCGGGCGGCGCGCTCGCGGTCGAGCTCGAGCTGTCGGCGACGCAGACGATCCCGCCGCACCTGCGCAAGGACGGCACGCCCTATCCGCCGCCGCCCGACTACAACGGGTCGGAGTGATGGCGCCGCGCGTGCGGCTGCGTTTCCGCACGAAGGTCTGGGCCGCGCTCTGCGGCGTGGCGGCCGCGGCGCTCGCGATCGCGCTTCTGATCGCGCAGGACGCGGCGCTCGGGCGGGCACGCGCCGAGACGCGCGCGCGCTTCGACCGCACGCTCGCCGCGTTCCACGAGCTGCAGCAGCTGCGCGCGCGCTACGTCTCGGCGGAGATCGACGCGCTGTCGCGCGCGAACCCGCAGCTGCGCACGGTGCTGTCGACGGCGTCGCTCGCGGGCGAGGACCTGGGGCTGGGCGGCGCGCGGCCCGAGGACGCCCTGCACGACGCGAACCTGCGCCTGCAGTCGGCGCTCCCTTCGCTCGCGCTCGATCCCAAGCTCGCGCTGTTCGCGCTCGCCGACGCCGACGGCAGGCTGGTGTTCAGCCGCGCCGACCCCGAGCGCTACGGCGCGGACCTGCGCGAGCTCGGCCTGGTACGCAAGGTGGGCGAGGGCGCCCGGGCCACCTGGATCTGGCTCGACGGCGACGCGCAAGTCGACGGCGCGCGGCTCGCGCCCGCCTATCCCTCGCCGGCGCTGTACCTGGTGCGCGGCGAGCCGGTGGTCTTCGGCGACGTGGTGCACGGGATCGTGCTGCTCGGCGAGCCGCTCGACCGCGAGCTCCTGGAGTCGCTCCGCGCGATCTCCGGCGTCGACCTCGCGCTGGTCTCGCGCGGCCGCGCGATCGCCACCACGCTCTCGACCGCGCAGGCGGCGCAGCTCGGCGCCAGGCTCGCCGCGCTGGCGCTGGCCGAGGCGAGGCCGCAGCCCATGGCCGAGCTGCAGCTCGGCTCGGAGCGCTTCCTGGCACTGCGCGCGGAGCTCGATCCCGGCACGCCGCTGCCGGACGCGAGCTTCGTGCTGTTGACCTCGCTCGCCCCCGAGCTCGCGTTCGTCCGCGACCTGCGCCAGACGCTGGCCGCAGTGGGGCTGGCGCTGTTCGCCGTCGCGCTGGCGGTCGGCTACGCGCTCGCGCGCGGCATCACCGACCCGCTGCTCGCGCTCGCGCGCGCGGCGCGCCGGATCGGCGGCGGTGATCTCGACGCGCGCGTCGAGATCGCGACGGGCGACGAGGTCGAGTCACTGGGCGAGGCGTTCAACGAGATGGCGGCGGGCCTGCGCGAGCGCGAGCTGATCAAGAGCACGCTGGAGCGCTACGTGAGCAAGAGCGTCGCCGCCGAGCTGCTGCGCGAGCCCGGCCGGGTCGCGCTGGCGGGCGCGCGGCGCGAGCTCACCGTCCTGTTCGTCGACCTCGGCGGGTTCACGCCGCTCGCCGAGGAGCTCCCACCCGAGGCGGTGGTGGCGCAGCTGAACGAGTACTTCGACGCGGTCTGCGGCGCGGTGCTGGACCAGGACGGCACGGTGAAGGAGTTCCAGGGCGACGGCGTGGTCGCATTCTGGGGCGCGCCGATCGCGCAGCCCGACCACGCCCCACGCGCCGCCCGCGCCGCGCTCGCCGCGGCGGCCAGGCTCGACCGCCTGCGCGAGCGCTGGAGCGCGCGTGGCGCACCGGCGCCTGGCTACCGCATCGGCCTGCACAGCGCCGAGCTCGTCGCCGGTGAGATCGGCTCGGCCGCGCGCGGCGCCTACGGCATCGTCGGCGACGGCATGAACCTGGCGGCGCGGATCGAGGCCGCGAACAAGCTCTATGGCACGCACGTGCTCTCGTCGGGCGCGACCCACGCGCTGCTCGGGCCGGGCTTCCTCTGCCGCGAGATCGACCACGTGCGCGTGGTCGGACGTCGCCAGCCGGTGCGGCTGTTCGAGCTGGTCGCGCTTGCGGGCGAGGCGGATGCGCACACGCAGCGCCGCTGCGCGCTCTACGAGCGCGCGCTCGCCGCCTACCGCGCGCGCGACTTTGCCGCGGCCGCCGTCGTGCTCGCGGAGCTTCCCGAGGACGGCCCGGCGCGGCTGCTCGCTAGCCGCGCGCGCGAGCTCGAGGCGTCGCCGCCGCCGCCGGAGTGGGACGCGATCCTCGCGCTCGACTCCAAGTGAGCGCGAGCGTTCCGGCGGCGAGAAGGGTCAGAGCTGCGGGCTCAGGCACCGCCGCGACGGCGTCGACCTCGGTCGAGAAGGTGTCGCCGGCGGGCTGGTACACGCGCACGTACTCGATCCACGGCAGCCCGAGCGCCGCGAGATCGATGCCGGCGCCGCCGCCCGAGCCTGCGTAGAGCGCCGAGATCTGAGCGATGTCCATGCCGGCGAAGCTCGCAGCCGTGAGCGCGGGGTTCACCGCTTTCGTGTAGCTGGTCGGGATCGTCCCACCCGACGCGAACGGCCCGGGCGTGTTCTGGAAGCCCAGCGTCGGGAACAGCGAGTCGGCGAACACGCCAGGCGCGTCGGTCCAGTGCACGCCGTCCTGGCTCACGGCGATGTGCCCGGGCTCGTCGAAGATCGTGCCGTCGGCGAGGCCGGTGTTGAAGTCGATGCCGAGGAAGGCGTTCCCGAACACCAGCAGGTCGATGCCGTACGGGTGCAACGGGCTGGCCGTGATCGGGTGGTCGAAGCGCAGCGTGAGCGAGCCGCCCGCGCCGATCGAGACCACGTCGCTGGCCTGGTACGGCGCGTTGAACGGCGTGACGTCGCCGTCGTACGGACCCGTGCCGGTGACTCGCCCCGGCGATCCCAGGGCGACGTTCGGGTCGGTGTAGCCCGGCTGCACGTTGCTGCCGGGGGTGTAGCTGATCACCTCGCTGGCGAAGGAAGAGGCGAGGGCGGCCGAGGGAAGGGACAGGGCGCAGACGAGGCTGAGTGCGATCGCTCGCATGATGAACTCCTTGCTCGCTTTCGGAGAGGTGGGTTCCACTCGCGTCCGGCCGGTCTTCTGGCTCCCGGATCGTCCTCGCGCCGAGCCTTCCCAGGATCGCGCTCGTGCGCTCTCCCAGTGGCGTGATTCGGCGTTCGTCCCCGGTCACAGCGACGGGCTCGCGCCGGAGTTGCACCGGCTTCCCGACACCTGACGCGACTCTTGTCGTCGGTTTTCTACCCCGCTCGGCGGCAATGCGTCAAGGCGAAGCATCGTGGTTGACACTCGCGCTCGCGCGGTGATATCGATGCCGCGAGCCCGGATCTTGGGAAGGCCGTGAGAATCGGCCGCGGTCCCGCCACTGTGATGGGGGAGCCGGAGCGAGACAGCCACTGGGGAATTTCCCTGGGAAGGCTCGCTCCCGGCTGCGATCCCTGAGCCAGGAGACCTGCCGGGTTTCGGGACGGGAGTCCCGCTCTCCGCGGAGGGAGTCCGGGATGCGAAACCGCGCGCGCGCCGTGACACTGGGTTGTGTCACACTCTTCTGTGTCGCGTCGCTGCGGCTCCGCGCCGGCGAGCTGCACGAGTCGGCCGACGACCCGTCGGCGTTCGCCACCGTGATCGAGGTGCGCAACTACGACGACCGCTTCGCCACGGTGGAGGAGCTGCTCGAGCAGGTGCCTGGCGTGCAGGTGCGCCGCTTCGGCGGCCTGGGCGCCTACAGCACCGCCTCGATCCGCGGCTCGAAGTCCGAGCAGGTGCTGGTGCTGCTCGACGGCGTGCGCCTGAACGAGGCGGAGCGCGGCGGGGTCGACCTCTCCACGCTGCCGCTGCGCCAGGTCGAGCGCATCGAGGTGCTGCCCGGCGCTGGCGCGCAGCGCTGGGGCAGCGACGCGGTCGGCGGCGTCATCTCGATCACCACGCGCAAGCCGGATTCCAGCGAGCCGTCGGCCGACGCATCGTTCAGCGTGGGCCGCTACGGCACGCTGGGCGGCGACATCGGGCTCTCGGGCGGCGCCGGCGAGAGCGCGCGAGGCCTCGCCAGCTACACGCGGCTGCGCAGCGACAACGACTTCGACTTCTCCGTGCCCACGCCCGACCGCATCCCGAGCGGCGGGCGGCCGGGCACGAGCGACACCATCCCAACGGTGTTCACGCGGCTCAACGCCGGCTTCGTCGAGGACTCGGGTCTGCTCAACGGCTCGCTCGACACCGGCGCACACTCGCGGCTCGACGCCATGCTCGACCTGTACCGGCGCAACGGCGGGGAGCCGGGCTCGATCTGGGACAAGCCCTGGGGCGATGCGAGCGACGAGACGCTGTCCTGCACCACCGCCGATTCCGCGCACGACCGCGGCGTGGCGCGGCTGGGCTGGAGCAGCGACGCGCTCGGTGCGCACGGCGAGGGCGGCGCGTTCGAGCTCGCGGCGTCGCAGCGGCTCGAGAACGGGACGCTCGACGACCCCGGCGGCGCCTGCGGCTTCGTGAACCCGCTCGTCACCGGCGGGCGAGACCACTCGAGCTGGCGCGAGCGCAGCTCCGACCTGGACGGGCGCTGGCGCTGGCCCGGGCTCGAGCTCGGCTTCGCGACGCTGCGCGGCCAGCTCGCCTCGGGCGTCCGCTACGACACCGTCGACTCGTCGGACTCCGACACCGAACGGCGGACCACCGGCCTGGTGTCGCTCCTGCCCGAGCTCTCGTTCTTCGGCGACACGCTGCGCATCCTGCCCGGGCTCGCGGTGGAGGCGGCGTCGACGAGCAGCGGGCTGGTGCGGACCGCGGCGTCGCAGCCGCTGGTCGAGTTCCAGCCGCACGATCCCACCGCCTGGCTGCCCGGGCTCGGCGGCATCGTCGAGCTCGCCCCGGGCCTTCGCTTCAAGGCGAACTGGAAGCGGGTGATGCGCCGGCCGACCTTCACGGAGCTGTTCCACCCCGACTGGGGCGAGATCCGCGGCAACCCGACGCTGCTGCCGGAGCGCGGCTGGAACGCCGACGTGGGGTTCGAGCTGGCGGCGCCGGGCTCGGGGCGCAGTCGGGACCTGCGGCTCACCGCCCGCGCGTTCCAGCGCGAGCTCGACCAGGGCATCGAGTGGCTGCTGAACGTCAACAACGCGTTCATGCCGCTGAACACCGGCCGCGCGCGCGCGCTCGGCGTCGAGGTCGCGGTCGGCGCGCGCCTGTTCGAGCGCCTCGAGCTGAACGCGTCCTACACCTGGACCGACGCGCACTATCTCGGCAGCACCGACACCGGCGCGGCGCTGCAGATCGACGCCGACCGGCGCATGGCGCACGTGCCCGAGCACGCGGCGGCGCTGCAGGCGCAGCTCGCGCTCGGCGCCGCAAAGCTGTGGAGCGACCTGCGCTACGAGAGCGAGATCGTGTTCCAGGTCGGCAGCCTGACGCCGCAGCCGGCCGCGTTCCAGGTCGACGCCGGAATCGCGCTCAAGCCGCACGAGCTCGCGAGCTTCGCGTTCTTCCCGGCCGGACTCACGCTCACGGTGGAGGGCGACAATCTCACCAGCGTCCAGCGCTACGACTCGCTCGGCCTGCCGCTGCCGAAGCGGCCGCTGTGGATCGTGCGCGTGCGGGCGGTCCGGCCGTGAACCTGGGCGGCGTCCTGCTCGCGGTCACGCTCTCGGTGGGAAGCGGCGACACGCTGAACCTGCAGACGTTCGCCCCGCCGACGCTCGAGGCAGACCCGCTGAACGCGGACCACGCGCTCGTCGCGGTGTCGTCGAACGGGCCGGGCGTCTTCGAGGTGCAGGTGAAGTCGGGCTCCGCGCTCGCCTTCGCCGGGATCTCGTACCTGTTGCCGGGCAACCTGAACTGCAGCGAGTCGGCGCCGTTCACCACCCCGACGCTGGGCGGGTTCTCGCTGGAGCAGGGCAGCGGCCGCACCCGCGGCTGGATCAACACCTCGAGCTGCGAGCTCGCCGTGCCGTTCGACTACTCCACCGGGTCGGGCATCACCGTCTCGTACGCCGGCCAGTCGCGCACGGCGGTGCCCACGCGTTTCACGCTCAGCGGCAGCTTCACGCGCTACCAGGCCAGCGGCACCGGCGCTGCGATCTCGTCGTTCAAGACCAACTTCACCTCCGCCGCGCTGCGCGTGGGCAACCGGCTGGTGGTGGCCACCTCGAACCTGCAGACCGCCGGCTCGAGCCCCGTGCTGAATCCGGGCACGGTGCTGTTCTTCGAGCTCGACGATTCCTCGCCGACCACGACGGTCACGCCGGCGACTCCGTTCTTTGCGGTCACGTCGGATCCGGACCCGATCGCACTGACTCCGCTGCCGGGCGGACGCGTGGCAGTCACCAACGCTGGCGTCTACGACGCCTCGTTCCCGCCGCAGGTGACGGGGCAGGGATCGATCGACATCCTCGACGCCGCCAGCGGCCAGCTGGTCGGCTCGATTCCGCTGGGCGCGGGAGACCCGGGCGGCGGCGCGCTGGCGCTCGACCCGACGAGCTCGGTCGCGGTCGGTGGATCGCAGACGCTGCGCCAGCTCTTCGCAGTCGACATGCGCGGCGTCGCCGCGCTGCCCGTGAGCGCCGTCGACCCGCGGCTGCAGCGACCGTCGTGCAACGGCTCGAACGCCGACAGCGCGGGCGGGGTGCCCTGCCTGCGCTCGCGCGTGATCCGCGGCGGCGCGAACCCGATCGTGCTGCCGCCGCCTCCGGGCCAGAGCGGCGCGTTCTCGTACGTGCCGGCGGTGCGCTTCGGCGCGTCTGGCGACTTCGTCACGGCGACCTCCTACAACGACGGCGGGCTCGCGTTCGCGGCCTTCGACCCGAACGACCTCGGCGCGCCGCTGCCGCTGCTGCCCTCGCGCTTCGGGCCGGCGCAGACGCTCGCTGCGACCGGCGCGGCCGGGGTGATCGGCAGCGAGTGCTGCCCGGGGCCGCTGCTGCTGCGCGCGAGCTCGGACGGCGAGCTCCCGGCCACCCGGCCGCTCTTCGCGACCGCGAGCCCGAACGGGCTCTTGGTGCGCGGAACGCTGGCGGGAAGCCTCGGCGTCCCCGCCGGCGACGTGGACGGCGACGGCGTGCCGGACTCGCTGGACGACTGTCCCATCACCGCGAATCCCGCGCAGACCGATTCGGGCGGTGTCGGCACCTCGACACCGGATGGTGTCGGAGACGCCTGCCAGTGCGGCGACGTCTCGAACGACGGCCGGGTCGACGCCTCCGACGTCGCGACGCTGCGCGATTTCCTGGCGCTGCGGATCACGGCGCTGCCCGCGCCGCAGAAGTGCGACGTCGGCCCGGGCGCCGCGAGCGGAGCGTGCGACCTGCTCGACGTCGCGCTGCTGCGCCGCGCGCTCGCAGGCCTCCAGCCCGGGATCGATCCCGTCTGTCCTGCGTATTTGCCTCATTGACTTCGCTCGCCTGCGGCTCGCTGCGCGCGAGACCAGTGATCGCGTGGGCACCCTACCCACGCTAGACCGGTGATCGCGTGGGCACCCTACCCACGCTCCGCGCTTGCGGCCTCGCTCAGGGCGCCTTCGCTCGGCCTCGCCGTCGCGGTGTCGGTCCGACGCGAAGACTCCTAGACTCGCGCGGTGACGGCGGGGACGGGCTCGCGCGTGCGCCAGATCGCGGGGGTGGCGGCGATCGAGGCGGCGCTGCGCGCGCGGGAGGACGTGCACCTCGTGCTGCTCGCGGACGACGGGCGATCCGCGGAGCTCGAACGGCTGTCCGCGCAGGCCGCCGCCTGCGGCGTCCCCGTGCGCAAGGCGACGCGCAACGTGCTCGCGCGGCTGTCGCTGCCGCGGCCGGCGGAGGACGCGCTCGCGCTCGCGGGCCGCGATCCCGAGGCGTCGCTCGAGGCCTCCCTCGCCCGGGGCGGCGCGCTGTGGCTCCTGGTCGGGGTCGCGTACCCGGGCAACGTCGGCATGGTGATCCGCACCGCCGAAGTCTCGGGTGCGGACGCGATCGCGATCGACGGGCGCTTCGACCACGAGGGGAAGCGCGCGGCGCTGCGCGCCTCGATGCGCGCCGACAAGTTCATGCCGGTGCTGTGGCACGGCGCGGCCGAGCTGCTGGCGCGCGCCCGCGAGTCGGGCCACCGCGCGATCGCGCTGGACGAGAGCGGGGCGAGGGCGCACTGGGAGACGGACCTGTCCGGCGCATGCGTCTTCGTGGTGGGGGGCGAGAACGGCGGCATCCCGCGCGAGGTGCTGGCGCGCTGCGACGAGCGCGTGCGCGTGCCGATGGCCGGCTTCATCCCCTGCTACAACCTACAAGCAGCGGTGTCGGCCGTGGCCGTGGAGCGGCTGCGGCAGCTCACGCGGTCGCCCCGCTCCAGCGGCCTGGGCTAGATTCCGGGCCGAGGCGCCGCTCGATGCAACCACCCCTGGAAGAAGCTCCGCCCGCTGCCGCGCGGCCGGCGTTCTCGATCGTCGTGCCCACGCTCGACGAGGCCGAGAACGTCGACGAGCTGCTGCGCCAGATCTTCGCGCTGCGGGACTGCCCGCCGTTCGAGGTGGTGGTCGTCGACGACGACTCGAAGGACGGGACGGCGGAGCGCGCCCGCGCCTGGTCTGCGAGTCACCCCGTGCGCGTGGTGGTACGGCGGGGGGCGCGCGGGCTCGCCGGCGCGGTGATCCTGGGCGCGCGCGAGTCGGGCGCCGACGTGGTGGTGGTGATGGACGCCGACCTCTCGCACCCGGTCGCCGCGATCCCCGCGCTCGCCCACGCGGTGCTCGAGGGGAAGGCCGACGTCGCCGTGGGCAGCCGCCACACGCGCGGCGGCGCGATCCGCGGCTGGCCGCTCCACCGCCGCGTCGTCTCGCGGATCGCGTCGTCCCTGGCCTGGCCGATCTCCGCGGTGAGCGATCCGATGTCGGGCTTCTTCGCCGTGCCGCGCAGGGCGCTGCTCGGCCTGGGGGAGGCACCCGCCGGCTTCAAGATCCTGCTCGAGCTGCTCTCGCGCGGCGGCTCGGATCTGCGCGCGGTCGAGGTGCCGATCACCTTCACCGACCGCGTGCGTGGTGAGTCGAAGCTCGGAGTCACCGAGGTCGGTCAGTATCTCGGCCGGCTCGCCACCTTCGCGGGCGCCGACATCGGCTCTGCCGCACTGCGCCGCCTGCTGACGGTGCTGGCGGCGGCGTCGCTGCTCGACCTCGGGCTGTTCGCCGCGCTCGAGCGCGCGGGCTCGGCGATCGGCACGGCGCAGCTCGCGGGAGCCGCGGCAGCCTTCACCGCGGCGGCGTCGCTCTGCGCGCGCGAGCTGGGCCGCGGCCGCATCCTCCGGCTGGCGGCGGTCGGCGCACTCGCCGCACTGCTGCGCGGCGGCTTGCTCGCGACTCTGCTCCGCACGGGGTCGCTCTCGCCCGTGGCGGCGTTCCTGCCCGCGGCGGCGCTCGGGCTCGCGGTGTCCGCGCTCGGCGCCGCCTTCTGGGTGCTGGCGCCCGAGCGGGGCCCGGGGCAGCGCGCGGTCGCGGTGCGCGTGGGCTGCCTCGCGGTCCTGGGCTACCTGCTGCTGCTGCGCGTGGTCTACGCCGGCGCGCTCGAGCTCCTGCCCGAAGAGGCGTACTACTGGAGCTACTCGCGCCACCTCGAGCTCTCCTATCTCGACCACCCGCCGCTGGTCGCCTGGCTGATCTCGCTCGGCACCGCGCTGTTCGGCCACGGCGAATGGGGTGTTCGCGCGCCCTCGATCCTCTGCTCGTTGGCGACGGCCGGCTTCTCGGGCGCGCTGGCCTATCGCTGGCTCGGGAAGACCGCCGCCGCGGTGTGCCTCGCGCTGGTCGCCGCGCTGCCGTTCTCGTTCACCAGCGGCGTGGTGATGACTCCGGACGCGCCGCTCGCCGCCGCCTGGACCGGCGCGCTGCTGTTCCTCTGGTGCGCGCTGGTGGAGGAGCGGCCGCGCGCGTGGTGGGGCGCCGGGGCCTGCCTGGGGCTGGGGCTGCTGGCGAAGTACACGATCGCGCTGCTCGGGCTGGGCGCGCTGGCGTTCGCACTGCTCGACCGCCGCGCGCGCGCGCAGCTGGCGCGGCCGGAGCCGTGGGCCGGGGCGGCGCTGACGCTGGTGCTGTTCTCGCCGGTGGTGGCGTGGAACGCGGAGAACCACTGGGCGTCCTTCCTGTTCCAGAGCTCGCGCCGGCTCGACGAGCCGCCCGAGTTCGCGCTGCACCGGCTGGCGGGAGGCGTCGCGCTGCTGCTCACCCCGCTGGCGATCGCGGGCCTCGCGGCGCTGGCGAGCCGGCCGCTGCGCGGCGAGCTCGGCCGCGGCGATGCGAGCACTGACAGCGCGCGCGGCTTCCGCTTCGCCGCGCTGGCTGCGTTCGCGCCGGTGGTGGTGTTCGCGGCCTTCTCGCTGTCGCACGTGCCCAAGCTGAACTGGACCGGACCGGCGTGGTTCGCGCTCCTGCCCGCGGTGGCGGGAGTGCTCGCCCTCGCCCCCGAGCGCGACTCGAGCCGCGCCGGGCGGCTGGCGGTGCGGCTCCTGGCGCCGTCGCTCTGGGTGGCGCTCTTCGCGTGGGCGGGGCTGCTCCACGCGCTCGCCCTGGGAGTCCCGGGCAGCCGCTTCCCCGACGGCACGCGCTACGCGCAGCGCTGGAACGACATCGCAGCCGCCGTGGACCGCACCGCGCGGGAGCTCGGCGCCGCCAGCGGCGAGACGCCGGTCATCGTCGCCTTCGACCGCTACTCGACCCCGAGCCTGCTCGCGTTCTACCAGCCGCCCGGCGGACCGCGCTGGACCGTGGGGGGTCGCAGCCTGTTCGGCGCCGGCCAGAGCCTGATGTACGGCTACTGGACGCCGCCCCAGTCCGTCGCCGGTCGTACACTTCTCTGTGTCTCCGACGAGCGCCACGACCTGGACATCCCGCCGCGCTTCGCGCGCCAGCTGGGCGAGATCGCCGGCCTGCGCATCGACGGCGGCACGCGCGGCTGCGGCGGCTTCTACACCCGCGCGCTCTACGGCTACGTGCCGGACTCGGCCTCGGGCACGAAGCGGAAGAACGCCGCGGCTTCGAGCACCGCGCTCTCGGGCGCCTCGAGCTCGCACATCGAGCCCAGCTCGCGGATGCCGTCTGCGGCGCGCGCCTCCAGCCCCAGCTCCTCGGGTTTGGCAGGCTTGGCCTTGCCCAGCGACTCCAGGATCTTCGGCACCCACTCGGGCCGCGGCTCGCCCTTGGTGTCGAACGCCACGCCGCAGAACTCCGGCCCGTCCTTGAACACGCAGAGCACGCCGGCGCCGCGCAGCTCGGCCGAGGGCAGCGTGAACATCGACGCGCGCCCGCGCACGCCGTCCTCGAGCTCGAGCAAGAGCCCCTCGACGAGCGGGTGACCGCTCGCGAAGAAGTCGAGCTCGTCCTTCTCCAGCGCCTCCTCGCGGTCGAAGGTGCCGAGCCAGCGGCTCTCGTCGGGCACGCCGGGGAGCGACTCGACCGTGAGCGAGGTGCCCATCTCGAGGTAGTAGAGCGCCGTCCCGCCCTTCTCGACGATCCGCAGCCCGAGGTCGTTGGCGGCGCCCAGGCAGAAGCGGCGCATGCTCGCTTCGAGCTCGGGCGGAACCAGCGCGAGGATGCCGGCCGCCTGCGAGGCGTCGTAGGCGTCGCGGTAGATCACGCGCGGGATGTCCGCCACCGAGCGCGCGCGGGCCGCCTCGACCGCGGCCGCGAGCGCGTCGGGATCGAGCGCGCTCTCCTCGCGCTCCGCGCGCTCGACCGCCTCGCGCACGCCCGCGAGCGCCAGGTCGAGCCCCGCCGAGGGCCGCTCGAACAGGTCCAGCCGCTCGTACAGACGGGCGACGTCGGGGGCGGCCTGCGCCGCGCGGGA
>Ga0306924_10002033_pt1 | contig 18942 bp, 14 predicted proteins | sample sta12Can44000111_FD_203756 | JGI IMG/M metagenome (GOLD analysis project Ga0306924, IMG submission 203756) | Lab enrichment of tropical soil microbial communities from Luquillo Experimental Forest, Puerto Rico - statanox.12C.anox.44.000.111 (v2)... | ecosystem: Environmental > Terrestrial >...
GGTTCTGGCGGAGCTCGGCGCGGACGAGCGCCTCGACCCGGCCGCGCTCCGCGGGCGACAGCGCCTCGAGGTCGGCCTGCGTGAACCGGGCCGCGTCGGCGGGCGCCCGGCCGGCGGCGAGGCCGGCCGTCGCGAGCGCCGTCCGGTGGAGGGCGTCGGCCGACCAATCCGGCGCGAGGTAGGCGCCGTGGCCCCAGATCGACCCGGTCTGCTGGCCGCCGCGGGAGAGGTACTGCCGCTGGCCGAGCGCGACGTCCTCGGCGGTGAGGAGCACCTCGCCGGTCGGGGAGACCATGCGCGCCGGGATCGGCGGCTTGTGCTCGGAGATCTTCGCGCCTCCGAAGATGAGGACGCTGAACGCGGCGACGATGACGAACAGGAGGACTGCGCGGGCCTTGTGGCTCATGGGCGGTAGATTCTCCGAACGTGAAACGTGACTAGCCGCAGCAGCCGTGGCGATCCACGGGCGACGGCGACGGGTAGGTGGCGCCGGCGTATCGACGCACGAGCTCCTCGGCGAGCGCGTGGAGCCGCTCGTGCTCGCCAGAGCCGGTCTTCTCCTGCTCGAAGCGCTCGCAGTCCTGCCCGACGCGCTCGAGCGCGTCCGGCGGGAGGTGCTGCTCCGCCATCGGGTAGAGGATGGCGTCCTCCTTCTGGATGTGGGCGCGGAGGAGCTCCGCGTAACCGTGGGCGGCGTTCGCGATCTCCTGACCGTCGTCGGCGCTCCAGGGGCCCGCCTGCGCCGCCTTCGCGGCGAGCGTGGCCGCGTACGACCGGCCGATGTCGTGCTCGTGGAGCATCACGGCGATCGGCCCCGCCTGACCCGGGAAGCCGTGCTGCACCATCGCCGCGAAGAGGATGTTCTCCTCCTTCCCGTGGTGGCAGCCGTCGGCGAACTCGCGGATGAAGGTGACGAAGCGCGACAGCTCCTCCTTCTCCGTCGCGCCGGAGCGGCAAGCGCCGTCCGCGAAGGCGACCAGGGCGTCGATCGCGCTCTCGATCACGCGATGCTCGCCCATGAGGGTTTCGATGGCGTCCATTGGGGATCTCCTGTCGTGCGGCGTGAGCGGTTCGGGCAATGCACCCGAGCATGACCTTGAGCAAGATGCCGGCCACTACCCTATGCAGATGATTTTATTGCTGTTTTTGCCTCCATGGACCCTGACAGTCACCGTCCCTTGGTTGACGTCGACACCCGTATTTCGGTAGTCACCTGCGCATGGTTGGAACGCTCCTGCCGGTCGTCGGACCGGATGACCCGCACCGCCGCATCGTCGAGGACGCGATCGAGGCAGTGCTCTCGACGGTCGACATGGCCTCGGTGCTGGACCGGACGGGCCAGCTCCTCCGCCGCCACTTCGGCGAGACACGGGTCGCGATCAACCGGCTCTCGCCGGCGGACCGGACGCGCGCCGAGGTCGTGCTCGTCTCGGATCCGCGCCACCCCGCCCCGGAGCTCGGCTCGACCTTCCCGCTCGCCGGCTCCGCCGCGGGCAAGGCGCTCGCGGACCGCGTGCCGTGCGTCGTCGACCCGGTCGACGCGCAGCACCCCCGCTTCCGCGAGGAGTCGCTCCTCGCCGCCTACGGCTACGGCTCGCTCGTGTCGTTCCCCCTCGTCTTCGAGAACGAGGTCCTGGGCACGCTCGACATCGCCCACCCGCCGCGCGAGGGGCTCCTCGCGTGCTGCTTCGAGGTCGCGAAGCAGGTCGCACACCTCGTCGCGATCGCCCTCCACAACAGCCTCATGGTCGCGGAGGTGCAGCGCCTGAACGCGCTCCTCGGGCGCGAGAACGCGCTCCTCAAGGAGGAGATCCGCCAGTTCAAGCGCGATGCGCGCTACGTCGCCGAGAGCCAGGTGATGAAGGGCGTCGTCGAGCGCGTACGGCTCGTCGCCCCCGCCACCACGACCGTGCTGATCCGCGGCGAGACCGGGACCGGGAAGGAGGGGCTCGCGCGCATGGTCCACGAGTTCAGCCCCCGGTTCAACGCGCCGTTCGTGCCGGTGAACCTCGGCGCGATCCCCGAGGGGCTCGTCGAGAGCGAGCTGTTCGGCCACGAGAAGGGCGCGTTCACGGGCGCGGCGCGGCGGCGCGCGGGCCGGTTCGAGCAGGCGGACGGCGGGACGATCTTCCTCGACGAGGTCGGCGACGCGCCGCCGTCGGTGCAGGTGCGGCTCCTGCGCGTGCTGCAGGAGCGGGTCGTGGAGCGGGTCGGCGGAACGGAGCCCGTGCGCGTCGACGTCCGCGTCGTCGCGGCGACGAACCGCAACCTCGAGGAGCTGGTCGCGCGCGGCACGTTCCGCGCGGACCTCTACTACCGGCTCGCCGTGTTCCCGATCGAGCTGCCGCCCCTGCGCGAGCGCCCGGAGGACCTGCGGCCCCTCGCGGCCCACTTCCTCGCCCGCCACGCGGGGGCGATGAACCGGCGGCCGCCGCACGTCCCCGAGGACGCGTGGCGCGCGCTCGAGGCGCACCCATGGCCGGGCAACGTCCGCGAGCTCGAGAACTTCCTCCAGCGCGCGCTGATCCTCTCGCCCGGCCCAGAGCTCGAGCTGCCCGAGCTGCCGAGCGCGCCGCGCGCGGAGGCGGCGCCGGCGCCCTCGGCCCGCGCGCCCGGCCGCTTCGACGAGGAGGTGCGCGCGCTGCTCGAGCGCGCCCTCGGACACGCCGGCGGACGCGTCTACGGCGCGAACGGCGCGGCCTCGCTGCTCGGCCTTCGCCCGACCACGCTGCAGGGGAAGATGAAGCGGTACGGCGTGGCGGCGCGACCGTCGCGCTGAGCGCGAATCACGAGCTGCCGTTCAGCGCGCCCCGCCGCGCGCGGCGACCCGCAGGATCTCGGCGAGCACGCCGCCCGCGGTGTTCGCGGCGCCGACCCCCGCGCCCTGAACCACGAGCGGCCGCTCCGCGTGGCGCGCCGTGGTGAACGCCACGTACGCCTCGACGCCGACGAGTCCGGCGGCGGGGTGGTCCGGGCCGACCTCCTCCGGCCCGACCCGCACCCCGACGCGCCCCTCCGGCAGGACCTCGAGGTGGACGAGGTAGCGGATCGCCTTCCCGGCGCGGCGCAGCCGCTCGACCCGGGCGGCCATGGCCTCGTCGTGGGTGCGGAGCGAGGCGAGGAGGGCGTCGGGCGTCCCGGGCGCGAGGAGCGCAGGCGGGAGGAACGGCGCGACGGCGACGTCCTCCAGCGCGATCTCGGCGCCGAGCTCGCGCGCGAGGATGAGCGCCTTGCGGGCGGCGTCCGCGCCCGAGAGGTCGTCGCGCGGGTCCGACTCCGTGTAGCCGAGCCCCATCGCCCAGCGCGTCGCGAGCGAGAGCGGCACGCCGCGCGCGAGCTCCGTGCAGAGATAGCCGAGCGTCCCGGAGAGCGCGCCGTCGACCCGCCGGACGCGATCGCCGGACGCGAGCAGCCGGCGCAGGGTGCCGATCACGGGGAGGCTCGCGCCGACGGCGGTCTCGTACTCGTAGTTGCGGTGGTGCTGGCGGCGCGCCTCGCGGAGCTGCTCGCGCCGCCGCGGCGCCACCGCGAGCGGCCCCTTGTTCGCGGCGACCACGTCGATGCCGCGCCGGAACGCCTGCTCGTAGATCTCCTCCATCCCCTCGGCCGCGGTCAGGTCGACGAGGACGGGGCGCGGGAGCGGGCCGAGCCGGTCGAGGAGCGCCGGCGCGCTCTCCGCCGTGACCGGCCCCGTCGCCGGCCCGGCGGCGAGCGCGTCGCGCCAGCGCTCGAGATCGACGCCCTCCTCGTCGAGGAGCGTCCCGCGCCGATCGGCGATCCCGATCACGCGCAGCTCGGCGTCGTAGTCCAGCTCGAGCTCGGTCCGCTGCGTCCGGATCTGCTCGAGGAGCTCCGAGCCGACCTTCCCCTTCCCGAGGACGAGGAGCGAGATCCCCTTCTCGGCATAACGTCGCGCGATGGCCGCGCCGTCGCCGCCGGCCCGGAGCCGCGGCCGGCCGCGGAAGTCGGCGACCATGTCCGAGAGCCGGTCGACGTCGATCAAGAACGCGTCGTGGCCATGGGGCGAGTCGAGCACGGCGAGCCGCGCCCCGGGGACGAGCCGCGCCACCTCGCGCTGCTCCCACGGCCAGTAGAGGACGTCCGAGTCGATCGAGACGACGAGCGTCGGCTGGCGCATTCCGCGCAGCACGTCGTCGAAGTCCCCCCGCCCGCGCGACACGTCGTGCGTGTCCATCGCCCGCGTGAGCGTCACGTACGTCGCCGGGTCGAACCGGTCGACGAGCTGCTGCCCCTGGTACCGGAGGTAGCTCTCGATCGCGAAGAGGTCCTCGGTCTGCGGCCGCCGCGCGAAGCGCAGCTCGAAGGACGGCTGGCTGCGGTACGAGACCATCGCCATCATGCGGGCCGCGGCGAGGCCGGCGATGGGCGGGTCGGCCGCGTCGTACTGTCCGTCCTTCCAGCGCGGATCGGCGAAGATCGCCTGCCGCTGCGCCTCGGAGAGGCCGATGCACCACGCGGAGTGGCGGGCGGTCGAGGCGATGAACACGACCGACTCGACCAGCTCCGGATAGAGCAGCGCCCACTCGAGCACCTGCATGCCGCCGAGCGAGCCGCCGATCACCATGCGGACGCGACGCGCGCCGAGCGCGTCGAGCAGCGCGCGCTGGACGCGGACCATGTCGCGGATGGTGATGGCCGGGAACGCGCCGAGGTAGGGGCGGCCCGTGGCGGGATCGAGCGAGGTGGGCCCGGTCGTGCCGTAGCAGCTGCCGAGGATGTTGGAGCAGACGATGAAGTCGCGCTCCGGGTCGAGCGCCCGCCCGGGGCCGAAGAGCCGCGTCCACCAGAGGTCGGCGTCGGCCGAACCGGTCAGCGCGTGGCACACGACGACGGCGTTCGAGCCCTCGGCGTCGAGCCGACCCCAGGTGCGGTAACCCACCCGCACCTCCGGGAGCCGTCCGCCGAGCTCCAGCGCGAGCCCGCCCGCGAGCTCGAGCGTGCGCGTCTCCGGAGACATGAAGGCGGCGCGGGCCGCCCCTGGCGTGGGGCGATCGCCACCGCTCGCGGAAGTCATGGAGGGCGGAGGGTAACGACCGTGGATTCGGGGTGTCAACCCCAGAGGACACCCCTGAGCCGCAGTAGTTCTAGCGAGGTTGAGCGCGAATTTCGCTGGGCCAGAGCGGATTCGCGCTCTTCCCTTCTCGGGAATCCGTGGGTCGAACGACGACGAGATGCGGCTGGGTGCAGGAAGTGCAGGAAGTCGGCTCCGGGCACTGGTCCTTCGACTGCCGCTTCTCCTTGCGCGTTCCGCTCCGTCCCGGCGAGATCGATCCCGACTACGCCGCGGCGGCGGTACGGGAGCGTGAAGCAACCGTCGGTGATACCCTTCCCCCTTGCAGCATCCTGGGGGGACAGAACATGAGGACCGCTGGTCTCGTCGCCGTCGTGCTGCTCGCGGCCGCCTGCTCGAAGAACTCGTCGCCGACAGCTCCGGCGACCGATGCGAACTTCCCGACGGACCCCGAGAAGATGGACGAGAGGTGCGAGCAGATAGGGAACTCCCGTCAGGCGGACGTGAGCTCGGAGGTCTGGGCGTGGTTCAAGAAGGAGTGCTTCTGTATCGACAAGCGCATCGGGTGCGGGAGGTTCTTGTCGAAGCGATACGACGCAAGAGAGGCTCCCTTCAAAGCAAGGACCCCCAGAGCGTTGACGCCGGAGGAGAAGGAGACGGCGCAGCCGCTGCTCGCCGCCTTGGACAAGAAGGGCGACGACATGACCGAGTGGACCTGGTACCGCGACCCCGTCGCGGCGAAGCAGGTCCTCGGTAAGTACGTGCGCTTTTACTTCGGGCAGAAGCGAGGGGGTACCTCCATCGGACCTTTGCGCCTGAAGGTTCAGTACGAGGGGTCGGACTGGGTCTTCGCGAAGCGGCTCACTATCAAGGTGGACGAGACGTTGATGGACCTCCGCTCCGACTACTCTGAGTGGAAGCACGAGAACAGCGGCGGCACGGTGTGGGAGTCGCTCGATATCCCGATTAGCTACGAGCACCCGGAGATCGCGAAGGCGCTCGCCAACGCAAAGGCGATCAAGATTCGCTTCAACGGGGACGACAAGCAGGCGGACTTCGTTGTTCCGCAGAAGCAGATCGATGGTCTGAAGCGCGTATACGCCGCCTGGGAAGCGAGCGCAGGGGTCAAGCTCTAGACCGGCGCGCCGGAAGTGCGGCCGGGGATACTCTCCGCGCTCGTCCTCCCTGTATAGGGATCAGGTGCAGTCGCTGTGCGCCCGTTCTCGCTCGGGAGCAGGTGGGTCCGTCCAGCGGTGCCCGTGGCTACACTTCACGTCATGAGAGCAGTTCGCCCAACTCGGCGCGTCTGGCCTTGGGTGCTCGCCCCCGTTGCCCAGGCGCTCGCCGTGCTCGCCGCCGTGGTCCAGGCGCTCGCCGCCGTCATCGCCGCCCTCGTCAGCCAGCATCGGTGAGGGACCCGAGAACCCCTCTGCCGCGGGCGGAGCGGCGACAAATCCGGCTCGGCGCCCTGGGAGACAGCAGGTCCACGCTCTCGAAGGCTCTGGGAGGCGGGCGGCTCCGCCCACGTTCAACCCCGGCACTTCAGCCGGCCGGGGGGGCGGAGCCGCTACCGAAAGCTACGATCCGCCTCCCGAGAAGCGCAGCGACGCAGCGAGCAGCCGCCCGCGGTAATCCGCAGGCGCTCGCCTAGTTTTCCTACCGATCGCTCCTGCACCGCACGCGGTGAAGCTCGTGCCAGCACGCGACCTGCTGCGCATGGCGCCGAGTGCGTGACCCCTCGGAGGACTCCGCATCGACGCGGGTCGAACGAGGTCGTGCGGGCAGGGACAGGTCGAGGATCGCGAGGCGAGAGCGCTCACACCCGCTCGACGGAGAACACGTGCCTGCCCCAGGGCGGCAGGTCGAGATAGAGCCCCCGCGTCGCGAGCTCGCCTCCGTCCCGATCGTACCTCGCGTCGCCGACGAGATCGCTGAAGCGGATGGTCCCCGGGCCCAGGTCGAACGGCACGCGCGCGTAGCACTGTGCCTGCGTCGGGCCATAGTTCACCACCGCGAGCAGCCGGTGCCTGGGCGTCTCCCACGCCATCGCGACGAACTGGTCCCACGTCGGGTTCCCGTCCCACGCCGGCCGGCACTCGACGAGCTGCCAGCGCCCCTGGTGCGACTCCTCTCGCCCGAGCGCCGCGATGAGCCGGTCGTAGAAGGCGTGCAACGCAGGGTCGGGGGGCTCGTCGGGCCGGCGCCCGAGGTGCATCGAGACGTGCACCTTCCGACCGTCGAGCTGCCCCTCGTGGAAGAACCGGAGCCCTGGGACGAAGTAGGCGATCACCGCCGCGGCGCGCTCCTGCTCGGGCCCGAAGACCGCCGCCGCACGCGGCTCATCGTGGTTCTCTAGGAACCGCGCCGAGTGCTCCTGGTAGTCCGGCGCGGCCCACAGGTGCTCGCGGACCGCCGCCCCGCTGCCGGAGACGAGCCGATCGTAGAGCCGCTTGTCGTAGGTGAAGTCGAAGCCCTGCTGCTGCAGCGTCCACTCGAGATCCCAGTAGACCTCGGCCATGAACAGGAAGCCCGGGTGCGCCTGGCGAATCCGCCCGATCGCGTCCGGCCAGAACGAGCGCTCCGACGGAGCGTTCCCGTCGCGGGGCACGGCCCGGTCGCCCCAGGTGCGGTGGAACACGTCCGGCAGCACGAGCATCGCCATGTCACACCGCACGCCGTCGCAGCGGTCGGCGACCCGCAGCAGCACTCGCTGCATCGCGTCCTTCAGCCCCGGGTGCAGGTAGTTGAGCTGCACGGTGTCGGGCCACCCGGGGAAGTAGGGATCGCGTCCGTGGGCGAGGACCCGCCCGCTGTCCAGCTCGGCCCGGAACCAGTTCTGCGGCTCGCGACGGAGATCCTCGTCGGCCCCCTGGATGAGCCACTCCGGGTGCTCGCGCGTCCACGGGTGGTCCGGGCTCACGTGATTGGGGACGAAGTCGAGGAGGAGCTTGAGCCCTCGTCGGTCGAGCCGTCGGCGCAGCCGGGCGAGCGCGGCGTCGCCGCCGAACTCGGGCGCCACGTCGTAGGACTGGATGCCGAAGGGCGAGCCGCTGATGTCCTCCTCTCGCAGATCCGGGAGGTCACGCGCGAAGGACTCCCTCCAGTCGCGCCGACCACGCGAGACCGCGCGGGCGGCCGGCCCTATCGTCCAGACCCCGAGCGGCCAGAGCCAGGTGAACCCCTCCGCCGCGACCGAGTCGAGGAACCCGTCGCTCACGTCGTCCAGGGTCGCGGGGCGGCCGAGCGCGCGGCCGCGCTCCCCGAGCAGGACCCGGGTGTTCACCTGATACAGCAGCGGGCGCTTCGCCCTCGTCCCGACGTCGATCATGACCTTCCCCCATTATTGAGCAGCGCGCGTCAGGGCGCGTGGGCCGGCTCGGGCTCCGGCCGAGGCCGCGGCTCCGCAGGGGGACCGAGGCCGAATCCAGTCTCGAGAAGCCGTCGAGCATCGAGGATGCCGAAGAGCTGGATGAGGGTCGCCACGAGCCCCGTCCAGCCCGTCTGGTGGCTGGCGCCGATGCCCGCTCCGTTGTCGCCGTGGAAGTACTCGTAGAACAGGACGTGATCGCGCCAGTGCGGGTCGCGCTGGAACTTCTCGGCCCCGCCGAACACCGGCCGCCGCCCATTCTCGTCGCGCAGGAAGGTGCGGACGAGGCGGCCCGCGATCTCCTTGCTCACCTCGAAGAGGTTCATCCTCCGACCCGAGCCGGTCGGACACTCGATGGTGAACCGGTCGCCGTAGTACAGGTAGAAGTGGACGAGGGCGCGGACGATGAGGGCGTTGAGGGGGAACCACACCGGCCCCCGCCAGTTGGAGTTGCCCCCGAACATGCCCGAGTCCGAGTCGCCGGGCAGGTAGGCGACTCGGTAGTCCCGGCCGTCGACCTTGAAGTCGTAGGGGTGATCCGCGTGGAAGCGCGAGATCGAGCGGATGCCGTGCGGCCCCAGGAACTCGTTCTCGTCGAGCATCCTCGTGAGGATCCGCCGCAGCGAGCGCTCGTTCACCAGCGCGAGGATTCCCCGCTCGTTGACTCCGTAGTGGCCGGGCCCGGTGGCGTGGATGCTCTCGGCGATCTGCGGCATCTGCAGGACCCGCTGCCGCGCGTGCTCGACCATGCGCGGGACGCGCTCGCGCTGGTACTTCTCGACGATCGTCGTCGCGCACAGCGGGAGCAGCCCGACGATCGATCTCACCTTGAGCCGCGTGAAGCTCCCGTCGGGCCGGAGGAGCATGTCGTAGTAGAACCCGTCCTCCTCGTCCCAGAGCCCCGTGTCGGGCCGGTTCATCGCCAGGGCGATCCAGAAGAAGTGGTCGACGAACTTGAGCGCCAGGTCCTCGTAGGCCGGATCGTGCGCGGCGATCTCCGTGCCGAGCTGGAGCATGTTCTGGCAGAAGAACGCCATCCAGGCCGTACCGTCGGCCTGCTCCAGGGTGCCGCCCGTGGGCAGCGGCGCGCTCCGGTCGAACACCCCGATGTTGTCGAGCCCGAGAAAGCCTCCCTCGAACACGTTGTTGCCGAGGCGATCCTTCCGGTTCACCCACCAGGTGAAGTTCATCATCAGCTTTCCGAAGACCCGCTGCAGGAAGGCCATGTCGGCGGGCGCGCCCAGCGCCTGCTGCAAGCCTGCCAGGAACAGCGTCGCCCAGGCGTGGACGGGCGGGTTGACGTCGCTGAAGTTCCACTCGTACGCGGGGATCTGGCCGTTGGGATGGAAGTACTCCGCGCTGAACATGAGCTCCAGCTGGCCCTTCGCGAAGTCGGGATCGATCGCGCTGAGGACGACCGCGTGGAACGCGAGATCCCAGGCGGCGTACCACGGGTACTCCCACTTGTCGGGCATGGAGATCACGTTGGCGTTGACCATGTGGAACCAGTCCCGGTTCCTGACCGCGTGACCGTCCCCGGCCAACGGGCCCGCACCGTGCTCGCCGAGCCACCTGTTGGCGTCCAGGTGGTAGTACTGCTTGCTCCAGAGCATCCCGGCCAGCGCCTGCCGCAGCACCCTCGCCTCGTCGTCGCCGACCGAGGCTGGCGTGACCGACCGGTAGAACTCGTCGGCTTCGCGGAGACGGTCGCGGAACACGTCGTCAAACCCGCTGCCGAAGGGATCGCCCTTCGACGCGGGGTACGCGCGCTTCAGCGAGTCGGGGGCGGCCTCGGTGAGCCGGAGGCGTATCGCGGCCTGCTGGCCCGGGCCGATGGTGAGCTGATGGTGCGGGGAGGCCTTCGTCCCGACCTGGTCGCGATTCACGGCGTTCGAGCGGCCGTTCACGACGAAGTCGTTGATCCCGTCCTTCACGAATGGCGTGACGTTCGGTGAGCCGAAGGCGCGCTCGTTGTTGGTCTCGTTCTCGGTGAAGAGGAGCGGGGCAGTCCCCTCGCAGTAGAGGTAGCGCACACCGAGCTCCGGGTGCGTCGCCGCGATGGCGGACAGGGCCCCGGTCCGGGCGACCTCGCGCATCGACGGGCGCGCGGCACCGGGCCAGAAGAGCCAGGTGTTCCGGAACCAGAGGGTGGGGAGGACGTGGAGCGTCGCGGGCTCTGGCCCGCGATTGGCGGCCGTGATCCGGACCAGCAGGTCCTCGGGGCCCGCCTTTGCGTACTCCACGAAGACGTCGAAGTACCGGTCGTCGTCGAAGATCCCCGTGTCGAGCAGCTCGTACTCGAGCTCCTGCTTGCTGCGGCGCCTGTTGGTCTGGAGGAGGTCGTCGTACGGGAACGCGCGCTGCGGGTACTTGTACAGGTACTTCATGTACGAGTGCGTCGGGGTGTTATCGAGGTAGAAGTAGTATTCCTTCACGTCCTCCCCGTGGTTCCCCTCGGCGTTGGTGAGCCCGAAGGCCCGCTCCTTCAGGATCGGGTCCTTGCCGTTCCACAGGGCGAGCGCGAAGCAGAGCCGCTGCCGATCGTCCGACAGGCCCGCGAGCCCCTCCTCGCCCCAGTGATAGACCCGAGAGCGAGCCTGGTCGTGCGAGAGGAACGACCAGGCGTCGCCACCCTGGCTGTAGTCCTCGCGCACGGTCCCCCACTGCCGCTCGCTCAGGTACGGTCCCCACCTTCTCCAGGGGACGTTCTGCCCCCGCGCCTCGGACAGCCTCCTCGCCTCTGGATTGCCGGTAGCCATTGCCCTCGCCCCTGACGTTTTCAGTCCGTGAATGGCGCAGGACACCGACCACCGGAAGCCCGGCGCGACCCACGAAATCTAGTGAGGGGTGGAGGCGCGGCCACGACGTCCCATCGAGCCCAGGGACAGACGGCGAGCGCGCAGCCGGCTCTACCATCTGGTGGGGGACGCCGCGCTCTCCAGGCCTGAGGAGGTAGTCGGTCGGGCGGTCGTCGTTCACTTCCCGAGCTGCTCGACGGCGGCGCGGACCGGTTCGGCCGATACCCGGATCAACCCTGTATACGGTGAGTACAGCTCGAGGATCAGAAGGACGGCGCCCGAAACCGACAGGGCCGTCAAGAAGAGGCTCGCCGCGACGGTGCCGTTCGCGGGCGCGAAGAGGCCGAAGCTCACGAACACCAGCGTCAGCCACCCGACGACGACCACCAGCAGCGGCCGCGGGAACGGCGTGCGGCGCTGCTCGTACGCGAGCCAGCGGGTCTGATCGATCTGAGTCAGGAGCTGGAGCGCCTCTTGCCGGGAGGCACGCTGTGCGTCGTCCTTCGGTGAGAGCTGCATGATCCTGTTGAACAGGCCCTCTGCACGGATCGGTGGCGGCGCCGTCTGTTGCGAGGCGATCGTCTCGGCGGCGCGCGTCGCCAGGGTGCGAAGGACATCGCGCGCTTCCTTCGCCTCCGGACCGTAGTAGGCGAGGGCACGGTCCAGCAGGACGACCCTGGCCGACATCTGCGCGACATCCTCGCGCTGAGCGTCGAAGGAGCTGTTGGCCGACCCGACGAGGAGCCCGAGGACCAGCGCCGACATGGTCACCACCAGTCCCGTCCCGAGCAGGACCGTCCCCTTGGAGGCGTCGTCGACGTGATGCCCGGGGAGCGCTGCCCGGAGAAGCTTCCCGGCGACCGCACCGCCGCAGAGGAGCGCGAGGATGACGAGGCTCGCGTTTACGTTGCTCATGATCGACTCCGGATCCTCCGGTCAGGACGTCCCGGCTCGCCCGCCGCTCCGACCCTGGATCCGCGTCGCCGCGGCGCGGTAGGCGATGGCCGCGGCGAGCACGCTGGCAACCAGGACCGCGACGAGCACGAGGGCGCGACGGAACGCGTGGTCCACCACGCCCCGGCTCTCCTCCGAAGCCCGCCGCACCAGGACCTCGATGCTCGAGCCCTCGCGGTCCACGGCGGCGAGCAGCGTCTGAAGCTCCTGCGCGCTCTCCCCGAGCTGGCGCAGCGCCCGGGTGTAGTCGTCGACGTCGAACGGCTTCGACGGCGGCGTGCCGGGGGGCGGCGGCTGCTGGAGCCTGGCCACCAGGCCGTCGAGGGAACGGAGCGTGGCGTCGACGGAGGCGGATGTGGAGCGGCCCGCCTCCAGCGTCGTCCTGGCCTCGGCGAGCAGCGCCTGCGCCCGACCCTCCTGCGCCCGGAGCGCGTCGAGGACCTGCCCGACGGAGGCCTCGCGCTCGCGATCCACGAGGCCCGGGAGGCCGGCCGCCGTCCTCGCCAATGCCTCCATCGAGCTGGAGATGCGCTCCGCGACCTGGAACGCCTCCTGGGAGCGGGGCTCCTGTTCGAGCTGCATCACGAGCTGCCGAGCCTGGAGGTCGATGAGCTTCGGCGCGCGCTTCGCGTAGAAGAAGGCTCGCTCGCCGAGGATCCGGGCCTGCTCGACCTGGCGGACGGCCGGGTCCAGCCCGGCCAGCGGGTCGAGCCCCAGGTCACCCAGGATGCCGCCCGGCGCGCCCAGGACGAAGCGCTCGTCGCCAGGCCCGCTGCCGAGGTGCTCGATCCGGACGAGGGCGACCTCGTCGCGCGCCTCCGGGTGGCTCGCGCGCCAGCTCGCGATGGCGTCGCGGAGCGTCTGCTGCTCCTGCGGGTCGAGCACCACGGACGATTGCGTCCAGGCCCGCTCCTCCACCTTTCGCAGCGTCGCGAGCACCGGTTGCGCCCTCGCTCCGAACACTCCCGCCCAATAGTCCTCGAAGACGGAGCGGGTCAGGGTCGCCAGGACGACCATGTCGAGCATGTCCGCCCACGGGTTGGGACCGCTCGCGATGTCCCACGCGGCAGCCGCCTGGTTCACCTCGAAGCTCATCACCATGAGCCGCTCCTGGGCGGTGACCGGCTCGAGCTTCGCCGCCGCCGAGAAGATCGCCCCGACGTAGTCGTCGGCGAAGCGCATGAGCTGGAGCTGAACGCGCGCGAGCCTGGACGCCGCCTCCTCCTGCTGGGACTTCCCGGTGACCTTCCCCATCGCGCCCGAGATCGTTCCGCACGCCAGCGCGCTGCATGCCAGCAGGAGGAGGAGGGAACATCGGCGAGCAGAAGGAGCCAGCATCCGGCTCGAACGCCGTCAGGGCGTCGGCCTCCCCGTGCCCTGCTTCTGCAGCAGCTCCTTCGCCTTCGGCAGGACGTCGTAGATGGGGGGGTTGTTGGACATGAAGCCGATCTTGAACTGCGGCGGATACTTGATCAGCTCCTTCACATAGAAGGCAGCGGCCCCGATGACCGGGACCAACATCGGGGTGTGGCGGAGACCGATGATGACGTCCTCCTGCGGGTTCGTGTAGAGGTTGAACGCGATCCCCCCACCCGAATCGACGAAGATCGCGCCGCTGAAGCCGCCGATGTCGCCCTTCTGGACGACGGCGTTCTCGATCTCGCCGGTCCAGGTGTACTTGAACTCGTCGACGCGCATCGACGCGAAGTACTGGTTCAACGTGTAGGGCCGGCTGCGGCGAACCGAGTGTCCGTCCTTCGCCGCGAGCCACGAGGACTGATCGACGCCGTCGATGTACGTGGTCTTCGGGAACTGCCCGGCCAGCTTGGCCCCGGGAACGCCTGCCAGCGAGAGCGCGGTCGGCAGGATGTCGGCGAAGTCGAACAGGCCGTCGTCGTGCCTCGGCTCGATCATGCCCTTCCAGTAGGCGAAGGTCGGCACGCGCACGCCGCCCTCCCAGGTCGAGCCCTTGCAGCCCCGGAACGGCGTGCGGGCGTGCGGTGGGACCTCGCACTCCGGCCCGTTGTCGGACGTGAGGAGGATGAGCGTGTTCTCGAGCTCGCCGATCTGCTCGAGCTTCGCGTAGAGCTGCCCGAGCGTGTAGTCCATCTCCACCATGCAGTCGCTGTAGACGGTCCGGGCCATCGACCGGCCGGCCCACTCGTCCGAAGGGTAGTTGTCGAAGTGGCAGCCGCGCGTCGCGTGGTACAGGAAGAACGGCTGCTTGCTGCCCTTCATCTTGTCGAGGAAGTCCAGGCTGACCTGGAGCCAGTGCTTGTCCAGCTCCTTGATGTAGGTGAGGTCGATGAGCTTCCCGTCCTGGCAGTTCTTCTTGTCGGCGGACGTGCAGTGGACCTCGTAGTGGTTGAACTTGTCCTCCTCCATCATCTTGAAGCGGGCGGGCGAGAGCGCCACCTCGGGGTTGAAGTACTCGTCGCGCCACTCGGTGTACATGTCGGAGACGCCCAGGAACCCGACGTAGTCGTCGTAGCCGACGTTCTGCGGCAGGGAGCCCTGGTTCTCGCCCATGTGCCACTTGCCGACACCCTGGGTGACGTAGCCCTGCTTCTTCAGCAGCTGGGCGACGGTGATCTCGCCGTCGAGCCCGCCCGCCTCGCCGTACATCGGCGGGCGCAGGATGCCGTGGTGCAGCGGGTTCTGTCCGGTGTGGATCGTCGCCCGGCTCGGTGAGCAGGACGGCGTCGAGTAGGCCGAGGTCATGATCAACCCCGCGTTGGCGAGCCTGTCCATGACGGGGGTGGCGTTCCCCACGGCGACGCCGCCGCCGTTGAAGCCGGGATCCATCCAGCCGACGTCGTCCATCAGGAAGACGAGGATGTTCGGCTTCTTGCCGGTCTTCTTCTCGAGCTCGGCGAGCTTCTGCCGCGCCTCCTTCTCCTGCTCGGGGAGCCGGACCACCGGGTACATGTTGTCGGCCGGCTTGACGTCCTGAACCGTGATGTACTGGCCGGGGTGATCATAGCCCTTGGCCGAGGTCGGGCCCGTCGCGGAGCCGCGGACATTCTGAGCTCGAGCGGCCAGCGGCAGGCCGATCATCAGCAGCGCTGCAACCGCAACCCATGGTGATCCGAGACCGCCCGAAACGTTCGAACCTCTCATCTCTTTCCCCCTCGTGAACGAGCTCGGCGCGGTCATCACCCACCAGACGGCACTGTTCGCGGGATCGTCCGCGCGTCCGGAGGTGGGACTCCCCTCCGGCCTCCTCTCGAGCGATGGGGCTTAACCCACCGCAACCGGTGCCGCCGGACGGTCACACCGTCTGAAAAGGGGCCGTCGCGTCTTCGGTGCCCGGGGAAGGGTCACCCTCAAGCGGTGACGGAGAGTAACGCGCTCCCGAATCCGTCGTGACACGCGGCAAGCGCCGATTCCCTTCGTCACCCAGCCCGCGCTCGCCCCTCGGTCGACCGTTCTAGGCGTCGAGGGCAGTTCACCAAGAGCGACGCCGCCGCGGCGGGCGCGACGCCGAGCGGGAGCCGTGGGGAGAAGCGACCTAGCGGTTCGGGTCGACTCCGCGTGGGCAGACCATTGGTCCCCTTTCAAGCGAGGCTGCCCGGCCAGAGACTCTGGGAGACGTTCGTCAGCGCTCGATGGCGCGAGCTCTGCTCGGCCTCCGAGCGCTCGCCACGACGAACACTGGAGGTGCACATGCGTTTCATCGTGCTCTCGTCCGCCGCGCTCCTCACCATCTCCTGCGCCCACGGCAACAAGTCCGAGGCCCCGGTCACCGAGGTGAACTCGACCGGCGTGCCGGGCGAGGCCATGGCGACGACGACGGACACGTACAGCGCCACCGTCAAGGCCGTCGACGTCCCTCACCGCATCGTCACGTTGCAGGAGCAGGACGGCAAGGTGGACACGGTGCAGGTGGATCCGGCCGTGGAGCGGCTCCCGGAGATCGCCCCCGGCGACGTCATCAAGGTGACGGTCAACAAGGGGCTGCTGCTCGACTACCAGGCCGCGGGCACGGAGGCCGTCCCGCCGCAAGCCGCCGTCGCGGGCGGCACCGCGGGATCGGACGCTCCCCCCGGCGGCGCCGTGGTCGGCGCGCTCCAGGGCACGGTGACGATCGTCGACATCGACGAGCGGCACCGGATCGTCACGTTCCAGGATCCGAATGGCAACCCGTACAAGGTCAAGGCCGGCCCGAAGATCCAGCTCGACAAGCTGAAGGTCGGCGACCGGCTGCTCGCGACGTACGTGCAGAGCGTCGCGATCAACGTTCAGAAGCCCGGCGCTCAGTAGACGGAATGCCGGTCGCGGGGGTCGAGGGAGGCGAACATGGCGAATGGCAGTGTGATGAAGGGGATTGGCGCCGCGGCCCTGGTCCTGGCCTGCGCCGCCCAGCAGCAGCGAGAGCTTCAGCAAAGTCAGGAGGCGGCGACCGTGACCGCCGTCCGGCGAGGGCAGTTCGAGCTCGGCTGCCCGACCGCGACCGGCCAGGTCCTGTCGAGGACGATGCTCGAGCCCGTCGGGTGGGGTGGCACCGAGCGCGCCGAGTACACCATCGGTGTGTCCGGGTGCGGGAAGCAGACCACCTACGTCGTCGTCTGCCCGGAGAATGCGTCGGGGTGCGTCGCCGCCGGCGCGCGCAACAACGCTCCGGCGCCTCAGTAGCCTCGGCGACGCCGCATGCGCGATGCGCCCATCGCTCGCGCATGCGGCAGTCGACGCGCCGCTCGGGCGGTTCTCCGCCTGCGACCAGCGCCTCGATCTCTCGCGAAGTCCTCGCGCCGGGCGACCGGGTTCCCGAATCGGGCCGCCACGCTCAGGCTAGGGTGCAGGAGGACTGATGAGCGTCGAGGCGCCGCAGCACCGGGATGTCCACTTCTGGCACGAGGGCATGACCGAGCCGCCGTGCGGAACGCTGGAGGACCGCTTCGAGTGGTCCGACTCCATCGAGGACGTGACGTGCGAGGAGTGCAGCGAGGCCCTCGCCGGCGACAGCGGAGATCTCCGCCGCCCTGCGCAGGATGACGCGGAGCACGCGTCGCCCTGATCCGCTCGCGGCTGTACGAACAGCTGACGCCCGACACCGCCGCAGCGGCGTCACGATGAGACTCGGTCACAGCCTTCCCGCGCTGCGGTCCAAGGGGACGCGAGCGTTTCGGTCGCATCGGCCAAACGGGTTCTCGCGGCGCGTGCCGTCGGTCTGTGCGGAATTAGGATGGGAACCGTCGACCTGCGCGGGCGTTGGGAGAGAAGTCGGAGCGGTCGGGGCTGGCAAGCGCACGACCGTGAGACCGTCTCTCAAGATAGGGGAGGACAGGACATGTCGACGAGCTCGCATCGCATCCGTTCACGCCGTCCATTCACGCACGGTCTCGGCATCGCGGCCGCGCTCTTCGCAGCGGTCGGCCTCGCACCCGCGGTCGCCGCGGCCGAAGACGCGGCGAGCACGCAGCTCACGGCGGTGGGTCAGCTGGCCTCGGTGAACGATGCGGGGATCGTGGTCCGCCGGAGCGCCGAGCCGGATCTGCGGCTCTCCGTCGACAAGGGCACCAGCGTCGCGATGGACGGCGAGAAGGCGTCGATCACCGACCTGCCGCAGGGCGCGCCGGTCCGCGCGTCGTACGAGGAAGCGAACGGCGTCGCGCGGGCGACCAAGATCGAGGCGAAGCGACCGCCGGAGCGGGCCAACGTGCAGACGATGAGCCCCGATGATCCGGAGTGGGATGTGGCGCATTCAGGTGGGTAGGTCCGGCGCGGCGGCGGGACGAGGGGCGCTCGCGCAGGGCGCCCCCCTCCATAAGGTCATCGCGTGATCCTCCGGTCGAGCGGTTAGGCTTTCGGCGGATGGTCCGGACGATCCGCCTCGCAACTGCGCTCGGTGCGCTCCTCCTCGGCGCGTGCGCCGCGCGCCAGGGAAGCGAACGAGCGCGGGCGGATCTCGCCGCCGGAACCATGGTGTCGCTGCCCAGCGGGCGGTTCTTCCTCGGAGCGGGCACCGGCCCCAACCGCGACATCCCGACCAGCAACGCCGTGGGGCCGCTGCTGCTGGACCGGACCGAGGTGACGGTCGCGGCCTACGGCGAGTGCGTCAAGGCGGGCAAGTGCACCCCCGCGGCCACCACGGTCGACTGGCAGTGGATCAAGAATTCGGAGCGGACCGCGTGGTCGGTCTTCTGCAACGGGAACCGTGCCGATCGCGCGGACCACCCCGCCAACTGCGTGACCTGGTGGCAGGCATCCGCATACTGCGCCTGGGCCGGCAAGCGGCTCCCGACGGAGGCGGAGTGGGAGTGGGCGGCGCGAAACGGCGACGAGGCGACGAAGTTCCCGTGGGGAAACGATGCGCCTGCGGCGCAGCTCTGCTGGAACGGCGCCGGGAACGACAAGGGCGTCAGGCGTCGGAACAGCACGTGCCCGGTGGGCAGCCATCCCGGCGGCGCCAGCCGCCTCGGCGTCCAGGATCTCGCGGGCGGCGTCTGGGAGTGGACCTCCTCCGAGTCGGTGGTGGGCGCCGACAGCCGGGGGCGAGGGGGAAGCACGGTGAAGGTCGCCCGGGGCGGCGCTTGGGCCGACCTCGAGCCGTCGGACGTCTCGGCCACGGTGCGCCTCCTCGACCTGCCGTCCCGCCGCGACGCCGAGGTTGGCTTCCGCTGCGCCAGCAATCCCTGATCCCGATGCCGCGGAGCCGACCGCACGGCCGGCGCCGCGAATCTCAGCGCGCCGCGCTCGCCGCAGCGGGCTTCAGGATGAGGAGCCACTCGATGAGCGGCCCGAGATCGCCGGTCACCATGGCCTGGATCTCTGCGAGGGAATGGCGCGTG
>Ga0306924_10002037_pt1 | contig 18922 bp, 18 predicted proteins | sample sta12Can44000111_FD_203756 | JGI IMG/M metagenome (GOLD analysis project Ga0306924, IMG submission 203756) | Lab enrichment of tropical soil microbial communities from Luquillo Experimental Forest, Puerto Rico - statanox.12C.anox.44.000.111 (v2)... | ecosystem: Environmental > Terrestrial >...
TCGGGACTCCCCCTGGTCCTGAGATAAACCGTTAGTGCAACTCGATTTTCTCAGATCCAGGGTCCCGATGCACCTTCCCCCTTTGAGAAATGCGGGTTAATGTCGCGGGATCTGCATCTCTCGGATGGTGCGCGACCAGATCCGCGACAGGCTGCCATTCGCTTTCGAAGATCGGGGCGAGCAGAGCGTCAAGAACATCGCGCGGCCGGTGCGTGTCTATGCGCTGCGCCCCGAAGCTGTCGCGGCCCGGCCTACACCGACCCCACTAAACCCGCTACCCGCCGTTGCCCCGCGCCTATCGATTGTCGTGCTGCCCTTCGCCAATCTCGGCAACCATCCGGAACAGCAATATTTTGTGGACGGGATCACCGAGGATCTGACGACCGATCTGTCACGGATTGCGGACATGGTCGTGATCTCGCGCAATACCGCGTTCACATTTCAAGGCAAACGAGTCGACACCAAGCATATCGGTCGTGAGCTTTGTGTACGCTTTGTGCTCGAAGGCAGCGTCCGGCGGCTGGGCAACCGGATCCGCGTTAACGCACAACTGATTGATGCAGAGACAGACGCGCATCTTTGGGCTGAGCGCTTCGACGGTGACACCAGCGATCTGTTCGCCTTGCAAGACGAGATCACGAGCCGGATAGCCAACACGCTCGGCGTCGAGCTGATCGCTGCGGAAGCCGCCCGACCGACCGAAAACCCTGACGCGCTAGAGTTCATTCTCCGCGGGCGCGCGGCACGCAATAAGCCGAGATCGCGTGAGACCATAGCGGAGGCCATGGAGTGGTTTGAGCACGCGTTGGAGCTCGACCCGCACTCGCCCGAGGCGCAGATCGGTTTCGCCAACGTTCTTGTAAGCGGAACGCTTCACGCAATAAGCGGCTCAGCCTCGGTTGACTTGACACGCGCCGATGGCCTGGTCGACCAAGCTTTGACGGTGTCGCCTCGCAATGCGCGTGCTCATTACATCAAAGGTCAGGTGCTGCGCGGGCAGCGTCGACCGGAAGAGGCCGTCTCTGAGTACGAGACGGCGCTCGCGTTGGATCACAACTCGGTCGATGCGCTGAACGGTCTCGCGTGGTGTAAGCTCTACGCCGGGCTGCTGGACGAGGCGGCCTCGTTCGCGGAGCAAGCCATCCGCCTGAGCCCCCGAGATCCTGTTCTCGCCGATCGATATTTCATAATTGGGACTGCCCGCCTACTCCAATCGCGTATCGACGAGGCAGTCACGTGGCTCGAAAAAGCACGCAACGCCCGCCCCAGCACACCGGTCGCTGGTAGCCGGCTCGCTGCCGCTTATGCGCTGAAAGGAGAGCCGGAGCGCGCCGCTGCCGAACTCGCCGAGGCCCGAAGGCTGGCGGCGGGAGATCTTTTTGCCAGCATCGCCCGCGTGAGGGCTGGCGGGAATTGGGCTACACCGAAAACCCTAAGGCTGTTCGAGCCGTGGTTTACCGGTCTTCGATTGGCCGGGGTGCCGGAAGAATGACCGGCGTCGTTGTCACGAGGGGATGGTCAGCGCGATCAGCTTCTCCGCCGCCCCGTCGATGTCGTCAAGATGGCGGCAGGTGTCCAGCAGCTTGGCGTATTGCGCCTCGCTAATAGCGAGGCCGGGGGCGATGGGGCGGATGCGCTGCGCTTGCTCCTCGAAGTCCCAGATAAACTCGCGGCCGGTGCCTTCCTTTGTGAAGCTGCGTTCGTCTTTCGTGAAAACTGTGATCCGCGGGCCGAAAAGGGTACGGCGCACCGTCGGGATAAGGGTCACGCGACGCATTAACTCGAGCACTGCTGGCGGGTCGACCTCGCCGGGGTTGGGTTGCGCGCCGCGCAACAGCGGATAGCGCCGCTCGGCCGCACCCCAGGCCGTGAAATACTGCGTGCTGCCGATTTGTGGCGGGCTCTCGATGCCGCGGCTGGGGAAGGCCGGGCTCGGATACTCGGTCTCCAGCCAATTGACCAAGGCCTCGATATGGTCGATGTCGGCGGAGGCGATGTCGTGCTCCTCGCATAGCCGTGCCGTCACGTCGACATGGGCGATGTTGTAGCCGGCGGTCGAATAGATACGGTACAGCGTCTCGAGAAAGATCCACTCGCGACCGAGGCCTTCGGTGATCTTGGCCATGTCGGCGCGGTTCGAGCCGGTAAAGCTGTATCGCAACTCGCCGCGGTTGTTGCCGGCATAGGCGTGGTAGAAGCCGGCCTCGCCCTCCAACGTCGTTTCCCCGCCCGGTGTGCCGTGCTTCGCCAATGCGACGGCAAGCAAGGCGTTGCGCACAGCACCGCCTTCGCGCAAGGAACGTCCGCCGCTGCGCGCGCCTTCGAGGTTGCCGGCCGCCAGGTTGACGCATTGCGCGATCGCGCTGTGGATCTGGTTTTCGTCGAGGCGCTGCAATTTGGCGACGGCAACGGCGGCGCCAAAGATGCCGAACACCGGTCCCGCATGAAAGCCGCGCGACATGACTGTAGGAATGAACTCGGCGGCCATGCGCTCCATGACCTCGTAGCCGGCGGCAACAGCGGTCAAGAACTTCCTGCCGGAAGCGCCGGTGATTTCCGCCGCCACGAGGGCGGCCGGCAGGATTGCGATGCCGGGATGGGTCAGCATGCGAAAGGTGTCCCATTTGCCGCCGCCAAAGATCATTTCCGCATTGACGAACGCGGCCCCAGCCTTGGTGAGCTTCTCGCCTCGGCAGAGCACGGTCGCGACCCCGCCGCCGCCCGCTTCTTCCTCCTGCATCAGCGCCAGCGCCTGCCGGCTCGCCGGCATGTCATGCGCGACGAGCGCCGAACTCAGCGCCTGTAGGGTTACGCCCTTGGCCCGGTCGACGACCTCCGGAGGAAGCTTCTCGTATGTGAGATTGGCGACGAACGCGGCGAACTCCCGGCTCAGCGACATGATGACTTCCTTTTACGGCCGGTCGTCGGACCCCGGCGGGGCTCGGCGCTTACTCCGACGACCACCTCTTGGAGCCTCGGCGTAACGCCCTGCCCAGCCGATGGGCATTGTCCGTCCAATCTTCCTTGGGTGATGTGGGAGACGAGGATTGGCGCAGCTCTTTTGCCCACTTGCCGAGCCGAAAGGCATTGTCCGTCCAGTCCCCGGCGGGGGCTCCGGCCTCTCGGAGCCGCCGCTCCAGGCGCGCCTTCACCGCCTGCGCATTGCCCTTCTCGTGTTCGGTTGCCGCAGGATCCGCGATCACCGCGGCCACCGCCCGCAATTTTCGACGAACACTCGCGACCGATCCGATGAGCCCGATGATATGCATCCGTAGCGATCCTAGCACGCCGTCTGTCGTAAAAGCAGCCTAAGCGCGGCGCATTATGAAGATTTGCTGTGAGCCGTAGGACAACCAGACCCGTCGCGGTCTGAGGAAATCGATCCCCAGCACGAGGTCTGCATCGCTCAGCCTCACGTCGGTCACGATGATCTCGGGATCGCGGATCGTCTCTGCCCCGATTTGCAATTGCGAGAAACGGTGGACGTGTGCGGCCAGCTGCTCTGCCGCCACGCCGCGCACCGTAGCCACACGGTCGCGCGCCAATACCGTTGCGCTCACCCCCAAAGCGAGCGCAGCCCGGGTCGAGAGCACGGTGAATTGCGAGCCCGTATCGACGAACGCGTCGGTCCTGCGGCCATCGAGCTGGACCGGGAAGAACAGGTGGCCGCCCATCGATCGACCCGCGTTGATCCTGGCGTAGGGTTGGGTCCAGGCCGGCAACGCACCCGGACAGGTTTGCCTTTCGTAAAGGACCATGCGATGACCCGGCAGGTCGAGATCGACGTCAAAGCTGCTCAGAGAATCGGCACCCAGCACTCCGTCGAGTGGCCCCGAGAACACGCTCGCCAGATTGACCGGAGCAACGCGGACCCGGCGCCACGGTATCGCCACTCCGCCGACGGTAAAGCTGCGCAGCTCCACCTCGCTGGTCTGCAAGGTGCCGCCAATCCCGCGTATCTGCCTCTGAAATTCGATACGAGGGCGTTGCGCGCCGATCCGCTGGGCTATGGGGGGCGTCAAGATCGTCCCTTCGGCGCCGGTATCGAGGACCAGTGTCACCGGCATCCCGTTGGCAGACAAGGTGACGATCGGCGCGTTGCGCAGGGTCGCGACCGTCGTTTCGCCCAAGCGAACGGCCGCGCAGCTGCCGCCGGCCGCGGCGACCGGGTGTTGGGCGGCATATCCTGCGGCCGACACCAGCGCCGTCGCGACGATTGCCCCGCTAAGCCATCGATTCATGGGGGAGGAGGTGACATTCGGCGCCGCCCTGTGCAAGGAGGGCAACATCACCGTGAGCTGGCCGTCGAGCATCACGACCCTGCGGGCTTGCGTTCGGGGCCTGCGCGCCGTAAGTAACCTCGCGATATCTCACGCAGGGCCGCGACCGCTGCCGTCCCGCAGCGGCCGCTCCGGTGTCGGTGTCTCCGAGACTGCCCGGAGTACCGATTTTCCCTGCGGCGGCTCAACCGGAGAAAGGACCGACAATGCCAATTCCTACCGCTAGCATGCGCCAGCTGCTCGAAGCTGGCGTGCATTTCGGCCACCACACCCGGCGATGGAACCCCAAGATGGCGCCGTACATTTTTGGCGTCCGCAACGGGATTCACATCATCGACCTCGAACAGACCGAGCCGATGCTGCATCAGGGGCTGCAGGCGATCCGCGACGTCGTCGCCGGCGGTGGCCGCGTGTTGCTGGTTGGCACCAAACGCCAGGCGCAGGAGCCGGTCGCTGAAGCCGCCAAGCGCTGCGGCCAATACCACGTCAACCACCGCTGGCTCGGCGGCATGCTGACCAATTTCAAGACAATTTCCCAGTCGATCAGGCGGCTGCGCGAAGTCGAGGAGCGGATCGCGCAGGAGCAGAGCGGGCTGACCAAGCGCGAGCTGTTGGAGCTGACGCGGCGCCGCGATAAATACGAACGCGCTCTTGGCGGGATCAAGGAGATGGGGGGGCTGCCCGACATACTCTTCGTCATCGATACCAACAAAGAAGCGATCGCGGTTAGCGAGGCAAATACCCTTCGCATCCCGGTAGTGGCGATCCTCGATTCGAACTCGTCGCCCGACGGCATCGCGTACCCGATCCCGGGAAACGACGACGCGATGCGGGCGATTCAGCTCTACTGCGATCTCGTATCGGGCTCGGTGCTCGATGGATTGCAGGCCGAGCTCGCTGCGTCGGGGGTCGATGTCGGCGCCCGGTCCGAGATCCCCAGTGTCAGCCTTCCTGAGGACCTCCCAGAAGAGGTTCCCGGTGAGGTTGAAGTCGAAGGCGTACTCGACAGCGTACTGCCGAGCGAGGCGGAAACGGCGGCGGTCGACGGAGCTTAGACGGGAGTTTAACGAAAATGGCGGAAGTGACCGCGGCGCTGGTCAAGGAGCTGCGCGAGAAGACCGGTGCAGGCATGATGGATTGCAAGAGGGCGCTCGGCGATACCGGCGGCGATATCGAGGCTGCCGTGGACTGGCTGAGGAAGAAGGGTTTGGCAGCGGCCGCTAGTAAGGCTGGGCGGGTTGCTGCCGAAGGCCTCATCGGTGTTGCGACGCGTGGTTTCGTCGGCGCCGTCGTCGAGGTCAACTCTGAGACCGACTTCGTGGCCCGCAACAAGGAATTCCAGAGCTTCGTTCGGGTCGTCAGCCTGCTTGCTCTCGACGGCGACGGCGAGATCCCATCACTCAAAGAGGCTGCTTATCCGGGTACCGGACGCACGGTCGAGGCCGAGCTGACCCATCTGATCTCGACGATCGGCGAAAACCTGGTGCTTCGGCGATCGAACCGGTTGTCGGCCGGGCAGGGGGGTGTCTTCTCCTATGTTCACAACGCGCTCGGGCCGGGGATCGGCAAGATCGGCGTTATCGTCGCCTTGACCTCAACGATCTCTGCCGACGAGCTGGCGGGGCTCGGCAAGCAATTGGCCATGCACATCGCGGCAACCACACCGCTTTATCTCGACATCGGCTCGGTGCCTAAATCGGCGCTGGACCGCGAGCGCGAGGTGTTGCGCGAACAGGCCCGTGCGACCGGGAGGCCCGAGGGGATCATCGAAAAGATGGTCGACGGGCGGCTGCGCAAATTCTACGAGGAGGTCGTCCTGCTCGAGCAGATTTTTGTCGTCGACCAGAAGAGCAAAATATCTCTGGTGGTCGAGCAAGCGGCGAAGACAGCCGGCGCGCCGATTCGGGTGACCGGCTTCGCGCGCTTCGCCCTCGGCGAGGGGATCGATCGACATCGCCCCGATTTCGCGGCCGAGGTGGCGGCCCAGCTCAGGAGCTGACGACGGGCCGGGTCGGCCCGGGCGAAGGCAGCCTAAGCGCTTGAGCGGAATCTTAAGCCTCGGGAGATACCACGAGAGCCGACGGCCGACGGTTTCGCGCCCATTGTGCGCCATAGGCTGTCGAAAGGTGCCACGGGACGACCGGTTTGATGTATTCTGGAGCCGATCGCGAGACTGGACCCATCCGGGCGGATCTGCGTAGGCCTCATGTCAGCCGATCTCAAGTATCGCCGCGTTCTTCTAAAGGTCTCGGGCGAGGCGTTGATGGGGACGCGGGAGTATGGTCTTGATCCCGAGATGGTGGCTTGCGTCGCGGACGAAATCCAATCCGTTCACGCCCTGGGCGTCGAATTGTGCCTGGTCATCGGCGGGGGCAATATCTTTCGTGGTGTATCAGGTAGCGCTGTCGGGATGGAGCGCGCCTCCGGCGACTATATCGGCATGTTGGCCACGGTTATTAACTCGCTCGCCGTGCAGAACGAACTCGAGCAACGCGGAGTGACGACGCGGGTGCAGTCGGCCATCTCAATGCAGGCCATTTGCGAGCCTTATATTCGCCGCCGGGCATTGCGCCACCTGGAAAAAAAGCGCGTCGTTATCTTCGCCGCCGGGACCGGCAACCCTTTCTTCACGACAGATACGGCCGCGGCGTTGCGGGCTTCTGAAATGGGCTGCGATGCGTTGTTGAAGGCGACCAAGGTCGACGGCGTGTATGATGCCGATCCCAATCAGGTGCCGGGAGCGATGCGGTTCGAACGGCTCGGCTATCTCGACGTATTATCGCGCGATTTGCAGGTGATGGATGCGTCGGCAATATCGCTGGCCCGCGAGAACCGCATCCCGATCCTTGTGTTCTCGATTTTTGAGAACGGTGGTTTTGCCAAGGTCATTCGCGGCTGCGGGCGATACACGATCATCGGCGAACCAACTTAAAGCATCGACACGGAAAGACAGACTATGCCGGAAGACGTGCTCCTTAAGGATCTCCGGCGCCGCATGGACGGCGCTCTCGAGGTGTTGCGCAAGGAATTCGGAGGGTTACGAACAGGCCGCGCGTCGGCGAGCCTGCTCGAACCGATCACGGTGTCCGCTTACGGCGGTACGTCGCCGCTCAACCAAGTCGCCAATATCAGCGTGCCGGAGCCGCGGATGATCACCGTCCAGGTCTGGGACCGCGCTATTGTCAAGGCCGTCGACAAGGCGATCCGGGAAGCTGGGCTCGGCCTCAATCCGCAAACCGAGGGTCAGACGATCCGCGTTCCGATCCCCGATTTGAATGAGGAGCGGAGGCGCGAGCTGACGCGGGTATCGGCAAAATATGCCGAGCAGGCGCGCGTTGCGGTCCGCAACGTGCGCCGGGACGGTATCGAGGTGCTCAAGCGGCGGGAGAAGGACGCCGAGATCTCGCAAGACCAACAGCGTAAGCAGCAGCAAGAGATCCAGCATCTAACCGACGATTACATCAGGCGCATCGACGAAGCGCTAACGCAAAAGGACAGGGAGATTCTGCAAGTTTAATGGCCGGTCGAATGAGCGCAGTCGCCACAGCGCGGGCGTCGCCGCGGCACGTCGCGATCATCATGGACGGCAACGGCCGGTGGGCGAAGGCGCGCGGCATGCCGCGAATTGCTGGTCATCGGCGTGGCGCCGAAGCGGCGCGCCGCACCGTGATCGCGGCGGCCGAGCTGGGCGTCCGCTATCTGACGCTTTTCGGGTTCTCGTCGGAGAACTGGAAGCGGCCGTCGGCGGAGATCCAGGATCTGATGGCGTTGCTGCGTCATTATTTGTACGGCGAGATCGCCGAATTACATCGCAATGGCGTTCGTCTGAAGGTAATCGGGCAACTTACCCGCCTCGCGCCGGACATCGTCAGCCTGATTGAACACGCCGAAACGGTGACGCGCGACAATTCTCGAATTACGCTGACGATTGCCCTGTCCTATGGCGGGCGCGCTGAAATCGTTGCGGCGGTGCGGGCGATAGCGGCACAGGCAGCGTGCGGGGCGCTTGCCGTCGAGGAGGTGGACGAGGATTGTATTGCCCGCCATCTCTTCACCGCGGATATTCCAGACCCGGACATGTTAATCCGCACCAGTGGCGAGCAGCGCATCAGTAACTTTCTGCTCTGGCAATGCGCCTATTCCGAGCTGGTCTTCACCAAGACGCTGTGGCCCGATTTCTCCAAGCGCGACTTGGAGTGGGCGATCGATGAATTCTGCGGCCGGGAACGCCGGTACGGTGCGTCGGTTGGCTCACGCTGAACACGGGTCGCTACGGCCGCGTGTGCTGTCGGCGATTGCGCTTGCTCCATTGCCGATCGCGGCGATTTGGTTCGGGTCGCCTTGGCTTCCGTTGCTGACCGCGCTCGCCGGCGCTGTAATGGCGTGGGAATGGGGACGGCTGTGTCGTCGGGGTCGCTTTGGCGCGACCGGGATCGTACTCGTGGGGGTCGTTCTCGCCACGATCGCGGCGGCCACGCTCACTACCCTTGGCTTCGCCATTGGATTCGCCCTTCTCGGTGCTGGTATCGTCTTATGGTCTGCTCGAGGGCGACTGGATCTGCATCCGGAATGGACCGCCTTCGGTGCACTCTGGGTAACCCTTCCTTGCATTTGCCTGCTGTGGCTCGCGCGCGGCGGCCCGAACGGTCGTGCGACACTGTTGTGGGTCCTTGCCGTCGTGTGGGCGACCGACATCGGTGCCTACGTGATCGGCCGGACGGCCGGTGGCCCTCGGCTCGCACCCCGTTGGAGCCCGCGCAAAACCTGGGCCGGACTCGCTGGGGGCGCGGCTTGCGCCGCGCTCGCCGGCTGGACGACCGCGGCATGGCTGGGGATCTCTCCGGCGTTACCGCTCGTGCTCCTCAGTGCGGGCCTTGCGATTGTGGAGCAGTTCGGCGATCTTGCCGAATCGTTGGCTAAGCGCAGGTTCGGCATGAAAGACTCAAGCGGTCTCATTCCCGGCCATGGTGGCCTCCTCGACAGGCTCGACGGTCTGCTCGCCGTGATTCCGGTCGTGGCGCTACTGACCCTGATCGACGGCCGCAGCGTTGTAACATGGCAATGACCGCGCCCGATCAACTCGCCGCCCGTAACGAAGGGGTGCGGCGTGTCACGATCCTCGGTTCCACCGGCTCTGTCGGACAGAACACCGTCGATCTGCTGTTGCGCAATCCGGCGGCGTTCGAGGTCGAGAGCCTTACCGCCAACCGGAACCCAGCCCGTTTGGCCGAGCAAGCGCGTGCATTGCGGGCGCGGTTCGCTGCGATCGCCGACCCCGTTCATTATCCGGCGCTGAAGGAAGCGCTCGCCGGTACCAGGATCGAGACGGCCTGTGGTGCACAGGCCATTGTCGAGGCGGCGCTGCGTCCCGCCGATTGGGTAATGGCGGCGATCGTCGGGGCGGCTGGGCTGGCACCAACGTGGGCGGCGATCCAGCGCGGCGCCATCGTCGCTTTGGCCAACAAAGAAGCTCTTGTGTGCGCCGGCGCTCTGGTCATGCAGGAAGTGACCCGCTGCCACGCGACGTTGTTGCCGGTCGACAGCGAGCACAATGCGATCTGGCAATGCTTTGATCTCGCCCGCGTCGACACAATCGAACGGATCATTCTGACGGCGAGCGGTGGCCCGTTCCGCGAGCGAAACTTCGAGGACATGCGGGGGGTCACGCCGCAGCAGGCCGTCGCCCATCCGAATTGGAGCATGGGAGCCAAGATCTCGGTCGATTCGGCAACGATGATGAATAAGGGGCTCGAGCTCATCGAGGCCCATCATCTCTTCCAGCTGCCATTGGATCGCGTCGACGTCGTCGTTCATCCCCAGTCGATCGTTCATGGCGCGGTGGTCTACCGCGACGGCTCGGTGCTGGCGCAACTTGGGTCACCCGACATGCGCACCCCGATCGCTTATGCGCTCGCTTGGCCGGATCGAATCGAGACGCCGTCCAAGCGGCTCGACCTGGCGGCGATCGGTCGCCTTACGTTCGAGCCGCCTGACGAGCGACGTTTCCCTGCTCTGCGCGTCGCCCGGGAGGCGCTGATCCGCGGCGGCGGCTGTCCGACCGTCTTGAACGCGGCGAATGAAACCGCGGTTCATGCCTTTCTGGAGGGTCGCATCGGATTTCTCGAAATCGTCGAAATCGTGGAGCGCACGCTCGATCGGCTTCCGGGGGGCAAGCTTGAATCCCTCGACGACGTCTATAATTTTGACACAACGGCGCGGGAAGTTGCCGCCAGGCTTTCGGGCCTCCACGCCTTTTCGCGCACCCCTGCGCTAACGGATCTACGATGATAGAGTTTCTGCATCACGGCCTGACTTACATCGTCCCGTTTCTACTGATTCTTACCGTGCTCGTGTTTGTTCACGAATTCGGGCACTACCTGATCGCGCGCTGGAATGGAGTCCGGGTCGAAGTTTTCTCGATCGGCTTTGGCTCGGAGTTGTTCGGGTGGTGGGACCGCGCCGGGACACGGTGGAAATTCAGCACGATCCCGCTTGGCGGGTACGTCAAAATGTTTGGCGACGCCGATGCCAGCTCCGGGCTTCCGGCTGCCGGGCCTGCGCGACTTGCTCAAGCGGAGCGGGAGGTCTCGTTCCACTACAAGCGGCTCGGCCAACGTGCGGCGATTGTCGCTGCCGGACCCGCAGCGAATTTCGTGTTTGCGATTGTTGTCTTGGCCGTTCTTTTCATGACCTTCGGTCAACCCTATACACCGGCGGAAGTTGGACAGGTACAGCCGGGCAGCGCGGCCGAACAGGGCGGCATTCGGCCTGGCGACATGATGCTCAGCATCGACGGACGATCTATCGCGCGTTTCGAGGATGTGCAGCAGGCGGTTCGCCTCAACCCCAGCATTCCGATGGCCATCGTGGTCAGGCGCGACGGTCGAGAGATCGAACTTCGCATCACACCCAGTCGGACTGAGCTAATCGATCGCTTCGGCAACCGTTACGAAGTCGGCTTGCTCGGCATCGCTCACAGCGGGATGGAGTACGTCAAACGGGATCCGCTGACCGCGCTGCTGCAGGCCGGGACCGAGACCCGGGATCTGTCCATTGGGACGCTGAAGGCAATGTGGCAGATCGTCATCGGAACGCGCGCCGTCGACGAGCTCGGAGGGCCGCTGCGTATTGCTCAGATGTCCGGGGAGGTCGCCCAGGGTGGGATGGTCGCGATACTGTGGTTCATGGCGGTCCTATCGATTAATCTTGGATTAATTAATCTCTTCCCGGTCCCGGTTCTTGATGGCGGGCACCTGTTATTCTACGTAGCCGAAGCGGTGCGCGGGAAACCCCTGGGGCAGCGGGCGCAGGAATACGGCTTTCGCATCGGACTAGCCTTGGTGCTGACGTTGATGGTGTTCGCCACCTGGAATGATCTCGTCCATCTCCGGATCGTGGAGTTTGTCAAAGGCCTTGTGACCTAAGGCAATCGAAGACCCAGGGGGCGGATGACAGCCGGGGTGGGGGTGTTTTGCGTTGCATCCGCCTAACGCTCGTATGGTGGGCGATGCTCGGCGCGATCCTTTTGATTGCGTCCGCAGCGCCGCGATTGGTCGGGGCGCAGACCGCGGCTCGTGGGCCTGCGCTCGCTCAAATGGGCGGAGGGACGGTCGGCGATATCCGAATCGAGGGGGTGCAGCGGATCGAGCCCGAAACAGTTCGCTCCTATCTGCTGGTCCAGCCGGGCGATGCGTGGGACGACGAACGCGTAGACAAGTCGCTTAAGGCGCTGTTCGCTACCGGTCTGTTTGCTGATGTCAATCTAAGTCGGGTCGGTAACACCCTGGTCGTCAAGGTAGTAGAGAACCCGATTATCAATCGTATCGCCTTCGAAGGCAACCGCAAGCTCGACGATAAGGACCTCAATGCCGAGATACAGTTGCGCCCTCGCGTCGTTTATACCCGCTCCCGGGTGCAGAACGATGTCAAGCGCATCCTCGATCTCTATCGCCGGCACGGACGGTTCGGAGCCACCGTCGAGCCGAAGGTCATTCAACTCTCCGAGAACAGAGTTGATCTCGTCTTCGAGATCAACGAGGGAGAGTTTACTGGTGTACGCGGCATTAATTTCATTGGAAATCATCAGTTCAGCGAGGGCAAACTCCGCGGGATTATCCAAACAAAAGAAAGCCGTTGGTATCGGTTTCTATCGACTGATGACACCTACGATCCGGACCGTTTGACTTACGACCGCGAGCTGTTACGAAAGTTCTACCTGACGGAGGGATATGCTGATTTTCGGGTGGTTTCGGCGGTGGCCGAACTGACCCCGGATCGCGACGGCTTCATCGTTACCTTCACGCTCGAGGAGGGCGAGCGCTATCGCTTCGGCAAGGTCGACGTCGATATCAAGCTCAAGGATTTACCGCCGGAGGCAGTACTCCCGCTTTTGACGGTCCATTCGGGCGACTGGTACAATGCCGATACCGTCGAAAAGTCGATCTCGGTACTAACTGAGGCGCTCGGCAACCGGGGCTATGCCTTTGTCGAGATCAAGCCCAACATCACGCGAAATCGTGAAGACCACACGGTCGACATTACTTTCGGGGTACAGGAAGGTCCGCAGGTTTATGTCGAGCGGATCGATATCGTTGGCAACGTCCGCACCCTCGACAAGGTGATACGCCGCGAGTTTCAATTGGTCGAGGGTGATGCCTTCAACACCACCAAGATGCAGCGCTCGCAGACGCGTATCAAAAACCTCGGCTTCTTCAAAAAAGTCGAGGTGACTAATGCCCCGGGATCGGCGCCGGACAAGACGGTGGTGACTGCCGAGGTTGAAGAACAATCGACAGGCGAACTCTCCTTGGGACTCGGCTTCTCGACCACCGACGGTCCGCTCGCCGATGTCAACATTCGCGAGCGGAATTTTCTCGGGCGCGGCCAAGATCTGCGAATCGGGGCCGTGGTATCACTGCGTTCTCAACAAGTCGACCTCAGTTTTACTGAGCCTTATTTCTTAGACAAGAACATCGCAGCCGGCGTCGATATTTTCGAGGTTAAGACCAGCCCTACCGCGAATTTCTTTAGCGGGGTGACACCTCCCTACCAGCAATTCTCCTATGGCGGGGCGCTTCGTGCCGGATACCAAATCACTGACAATCTGCGCCAGACGTTCAAGTATACGGCGCGATCCGATGATATTATAAACCTTCAGAACAATACCTCCCTGTTCATCGTGCTCGAGTCGGGGCAGCATACGACCTCGGAGATCGGACAGGTCCTGCTATACGATCGCCGGGACGATCGGCTCGAGCCGACGAGCGGCTATTACGCGTCGATCGGCAATGACTTTGCCGGAGTAGGATTTGGCGTGGACTATGTACGCAATAAAGCGAATTTCGGCTATTACTATTCGGTAGCACCGGAATGGGTGTTGAGCCTGACCGGAGAAGTAGGCGACATCTTCGGTTGGAACGGCCAAAACGTGCTCCTTCAGGATCGGTTCTTTGTCGGCGGCGATAATCTGCGCGGCTTTCAAAGCGCCGGCATCGGCCCCCGCGACTCGGTCAGCGGCGACGCTCTCGGCGGGCAAAAATATTATGTCGGTTCAGTTACCCTGGGGGTGCCGCTCGGGCTACCCAAGGAGCTCGGGTTGAGCGGACGTGTATTTACCGATTTCGGCACGCTCTACCAACTCGAACCGACAAACATCGTGCTCACTCCTGCCCAGCTGGCGCAAACAGGGGGCGTCCAGCCGCAAGTCGAACAGAGCCCGGCAACTCGCGTGAGTGCCGGTGTCGGGGTGTCATGGAAGTCCCCGGTTGGTCCGATCCGACTGGATCTCGCCTACCCGCTCCGGAAGGAGGGTTTCGACAAGACCCAAATTTTCAGAGTCAGCTTCGGGACGAAGTTCTGATGTTGCTGTTCTATTTTCGCCTTGCGGCGATGTTGTTGCCATGCTTGTGCTGTCTCGCTGGCAGCGCCGTGGCGCAAGCGCCACCGGCGCCCTCGCCGCCAACGGAGGCCCCGCAACCGCCAAAGCCGCCGCCCCCTGCGCCATTGCCCACGGCTCAGAACCTGACTGTGATGGTCGTCGATGTTCAGGCGCTCTTGCAAAATTCGAAGGCGGCCAAGATGGTTCGTAGCCAGATCGAACAAAAGCGCGGCGAGTACACTAAGGATATTTCGCACCAGGAGGAGTCGTTGCGCGCCGAACGTGACACATTGCAGCGGCAACAAGCGGCGCTTTCGCCAGAAGCGTTGAATCAGAAAGGGCGCGATTTTCAACAGAAAGTCAATGATCTTGAACGGAATGTTCAAGGCAAACGGCAAGCTCTAGAGAAGTCGAACGGAGATGCACTTCAAAGAATTCAGGAGGAGATGCTTAAAATCATCGCTGATATTGCCAAACAGCGAAAGGCCAACCTGGTGTTTCAGCGGACCGACCTCGTGCTTTTCGACCAGGCGTTCGATGTGACGGACGAGGTCCTGCAAAAGCTGGACGAACAGATGCCGACCCTCACGGTTAACTTCGTCGCTCCGGTGCCTCCGAGCGCCAGTGCTTCACCTCCGGCCTCTGCTGCGCCGAGCAGCCCAGCTGCCCCCAACCCCAAGCCCAAGAAGAAGTGATGCAGGGCCGGACTGATCCGGCGGAGGACAGATGGCCGATCCGCGCTTCTTCGATCGAGCCGGCCCCTTCACGCTCGAAGCACTCGCGGCGCTGAGCGGCGCGCGAGTGCTGGATCCGCAGGGTGGTGCGCGGCTATATCGCGATGTGGGTCCGCTCGAAACGGCCGGCCCAGAGGACGTTAGCTTTCTCGAAAATCGGAAATATTTAGAGACGTTCATTCGCTCTCGAGCCGGAGCGGCGTTTGTCGACGAGCATGTCGCCGGACGCGCGCCGCGCGGGATGGCGCTGCTTGTGAGCAACGAACCTTACCGGGCTTATGCCCTCGCCGCGCGTGCCTTCTACCCCGCGCGGCTGATTATCCCTCGCCGTGCACCGTCGGCGGTGATCGATCGGACGGCGAGCGTGCCGGAGGATTGCGACGTCGGACCAAATGCCGTGATCGAGCAGGGCGCGCGGCTAGGGCGACGCTGCCAGGTCGGGGCGAACACGGTAATCGCCGCCGGGGTAGAAGTTGGCGACGACTGCCGAATTGGCCCTAATGTCACACTCAGTCATTGCGTGATCGGATCGCGCGTCGTGCTGCACCCGGGTGTGCGGATCGGCCAGGAAGGGTTCGGGTTCGCGCCCGATCCGGCGGGTCCGATCAAAGTCCCTCAGCTCGGGCGGGTTCTGATCGGCGATGATGTGGACATTGGCGCCAACACCACGATCGATCGCGGGTCGGGGCCCGACACCGTGATCGGTCCAGGTTCGATGATTGATAATCTGGTACAAATCGGGCACAACGTCATTCTCGGGCGATGCTGCATCCTCGCCGGTCAGGTCGGGATCTCCGGAAGCACTAGGCTCGACGATTTTGTTATGGTCGGGGGACAAGGCGGGCTAGCCGGCCATTTGCATATCGGGAGCGGAGTACGTATTGCCGCTAAGAGCGGGATCATGCGCGACATACCAGCCGGAGAGACGGTGTGCGGTAGCCCCGCGGTTCGGCTAACTGAATTCATGAGGCAGACGGCCGTGCTGCAACGTCTCGCTAGGAAGAAAGACAAGTTATGATCGATCCGGCTTGCGCCGAGGAGCAAATCACGCAAGTCGATGTTCAGCGGATCATGGAAATGATTCCGCATCGCCATCCATTTTTAATGATCGACAAGGTCGTTGACATGGTGGCGAACCAACGGGCGACGGGCATCAAGAGTGTGTCAATCAACGAAAATTACTTCCAGGGTCATTTCCCGGCGCGGCCCGTGATGCCGGGAGTGCTGATCATCGAGGCGATGGCGCAAACCGCCGCAGTCCTGGTAGTTCATACGTTGGGCCCCGAATCAGAAGGTAAGCTGGTCTATTTCATGAGCGTCGACAATGCTCGGTTTCGGCGTCCGGTGTTTCCGGGCGATCGGCTCGATGTGCACGTCACCAAACAGCGTCATCGCGGCAATGTCTGGAAGTTCGAGGGCAGGGCAAAGGTCGGGGACAATTTGATGGCCGAAGCCGTATTTGCGGCGATGATTCTGTACGAATAGACGCTCAACGATGCCGCAGATCCACCCTACGGCCATCATCGCGCCGGGGGCGATGATGGCTCAGGATGTCGTCGTCGGGCCCTATTGCATCGTCGGCGAGCATGTCACCCTCGACGCTGGGGTCATGCTTCGCTCGCACGTGGTGGTCGACGGCCGCACAGCGATCGGGGCGGGGACGCGCATTTTCCCGTTTGCCTCGATCGGTCTCGAACCGCAGGATCTCAAATATCGTGGGGAGGAGTCTGCGCTCGTCATCGGGTGCAACAACAGGATCCGAGAGTACGTAACGATGAATCGGGGGACGGCCGGAGGCGGGATGATCACCCGCGTCGGCGACAGCTGCCTGTTCATGGTCGGGGTGCATGTCGCGCACGACTGCCGGATCGCCGACCATGTGATCATGGCGAACAATGCCACTCTCGCGGGCCACGTCGTCATCGATGATTATGCTGTTCTCGGCGGGCTCTGCGCCATCCATCAGTATGTTCGGATCGGCAGGCATGCGATGATCGGCGGCATGTCGGGCGTTGAGCGCGATGTGATTCCTTACGGGCAGGTGATGGGGGACCGGGCGAGGCTTTGCGGGCTGAACATTATCGGCATGCAACGCCGCGGCTTCAGTCGTGAGGATATCCAAGGACTACGTAGCGCCTACCAATTCTTGTTCTCCTCGGATGGCACGCTGAGCGATCGTGTAAACGAAACCGCCGAGCGCTTCAGTGGTATCGCACCCGTAGACGACATCCTTGACTTCATCCGCGCGGACTCGACCCGCGCCATCTGCCAGCCGAAAGGGGCAAATGACGGGTAGGCTCGGTATCGTGGCCGGAGGCGGCCGGCTGCCGCAGCGTCTCGTCGAATCCTGCCGAGCCGCCGGACGCGACGTCTTTGTCTTGGCGCTGGAGGGGGCGGCCGAGCCGGAAACAGTGCGCGGCGTACCGCATGCTTGGTGCCGCATGGGTGCGGCCGCAATGGGCCTTGCTCTGTTGCGCGAAAACAACGTTACTGAACTTGTTCTGGCCGGCGGCATCCGGCGCCCATCGCTGGGCACACTGCGCCCGGATTGGCGGGCGGCCAAGCTGTTCGCCCGCATCGGTTACCGTACCCTTGGCGATGATAGCCTGCTGTCGGCCGTCGTAAGCGAGCTCGAGCAAGAGGGTTTTCGGGTGCTCGGCGTCGATCAGCTTCTTGATGGGGAGTTTGTCGCCGAAGGTCCGCTCGGCAAGATCCATCCGGATCTGCAATCCGAGGCGGATATCGAGCATGGGCTGCGCATCGCGCGTGCGATCGGCACCCTTGATATCGGTCAGGCAGTCGTCGTTCAGCAGGGTCTCGTGCTCGGTGTCGAAGCGATAGAAGGCACCGACGAGCTCCTGCGGCGGTGTGCGGCATTACGCCGCGAAGGGCTGGGCGGCGTGCTGGTCAAGGTCGAAAAGCCAGGTCAGGAGCGTCGTGCCGATCGACCGACGATCGGGCTTCGCACCGTCGTGCTTGCAGCGGAAACTGGGTTACTGGGGATCGCGATCGAGGCTGAAGCAACGATCGTACTTGATCGGGACGAAGTTATCCGCGCAGCTGATCAGGCTGGGCTGTTCGTGGTCGGCATCCGCCGATCGTGACTGCGACGGAACCGCTCTTCATTTTCTTTGTTACCGGTGAACCGTCCGGTGACGCGCTCGGGGGTAAGCTAATCGCGGCGCTGCGGCAGCGCACCGGCGGAGACCTCCGAATCGCCGGTATCGGCGGCGAACGCATGCAGGACGAGGGTCTCGATAGTCTCGTTCCGCTCGATGATCTCGCGGTCATGGGAGTAGCTGAAGTGCTACCGAGGGCGCCCCTCATCTTGCGGCGGGTAAGCGAAACTGTCGCGGCGATTCGAGCACTTCGTCCCGACGCCGTCGTGACGATCGACAGCTCGGGGTTCAGTTGGCGGGTCGCGCACGGACTGCGCCGCTGCGGCGAAACCTTGCCGCTTATTCATTACGTCGCCCCGATGGTCTGGGCATGGCGCGCCGGGCGGGCCCGACGCATGGCACGCTGGTACGACCATCTGATGACCTTATTGCCGTTTGAGCCGCCCTATTTCGAGCGGGTCGGACTGTCATGCTGCTATGTCGGCCATCCGGTGCTCGAAAGCGGTGCCGACCGGGGTGATGGCGCCCGATTCCGGGCGACACACAGGCTCGAGGAGGATGAACTGTTAATCACGACGCTGCCCGGCAGCAGGAGTGCCGAGGTAGCCCGCCTGTTGCCGATTTTCGGCGCGGCGCTGAACCGCTTGGAGAGCCTGATCGGCCGGTTTCGCGTCGTTGTGCCGACCGTTGAGACAGTCGCGGCGCGGGTCGCTAAGGCCGTGCGCGACTGGCCAGGAGCTCCGATCATAGTGCAGCGGGCCGATGAGAAATACGATGCCTTTGCCGCAAGCTGCGTCGCGCTTGCCGCGTCAGGCTCGGTCGCGCTCGAACTGGCCTTGGCCAAATTGCCGATGGTCGTCGGCTATCGTCTCAACCCGCTGACCGAGGCACTGCTGGACCGTGTCCTCAAAG
>Ga0306924_10002038_pt1 | contig 18921 bp, 12 predicted proteins | sample sta12Can44000111_FD_203756 | JGI IMG/M metagenome (GOLD analysis project Ga0306924, IMG submission 203756) | Lab enrichment of tropical soil microbial communities from Luquillo Experimental Forest, Puerto Rico - statanox.12C.anox.44.000.111 (v2)... | ecosystem: Environmental > Terrestrial >...
CAAGCTCGCCGATGCGCCGATCGATCAGGTGTTCGCCGAGCTTCAGGAGTCGATGGCCGCGCTAAACCAGCTCGTTACCGGGCCGGAGCTGCGCGGCGCGCTGGAAGAGCTGCGCGGCGCTTCGGCGGACCTGCGCAATGTGGTCGATCGCCTCGGTGCGCGCTCCGATACGCTGATCGCCAATCTGAACGAAACGGTGCGGTCGACCAATCGGCTCATCGACCATACCGGGCAGACGCTTGCCACGATCGACCGGCAAGTCGGCGACCGCTCGCCCTTGCTGGCCGATATCCGCGGCCTGGTGCAGCAGATGGATGGGGCAGCGTGGTCGATGCGGCTGATGGCCGAATATCTCGAACGCAATCCCAATGCGCTGATCACCGGCAAGTCGGATCACCGGCGGTGAGGGGGTGTCGGCTCGCGGCCGCACTGTTGCTACTGCTTGCGGCTTGCGGATCGCCGCCGACCCAGGTGTTCGATCTCTCGCCGAGGATGCCAAATGCGCCCGCCGCCGCCCACCCGCCGCGCGGCGGGTTACTGATCTGGGTGGATAAACCCACGGTCGCCGGCTATTTCGACCGCACGCAGATGGTCACCCGCAAGGACGGTGGCAGCCATATCTCGATCCATGAATTCGAGGTTTGGAGCGATCCGCCGGCCGAACTCATTCAGCGCGCGCTCGTCGACGACCTCGCGCATCGGTTTGGCAGCGACCGGGTGATGGCGACGCCGGCCGAGCATTATGCGGTACCGGAATGGCGGATAGCGCTCGATGTGATCCGCTTCGATGTGGATGAAGGCGGCGAGGCGGTGCTGGACGCGCGCTGGACACTGCTGGGGGGGCCCGGCGACCGGCTCGTTGCGAGCCGGCGCGAATGGCTCGAGGCGCCGTCCGGCGATCCCACCGACCCGGCCAAGCGGGTGGCGGCGCTGAGTGAGACAGTGACGATGCTGGCGATCCGGATCGGCGATGCGATTGCCGCAGCAAAGCCCGACGCGCAGCGGCGGTAGGTTCCGACTAGTCGTCTGCCGCAGCGGGTAGCGGCTGGCGGCGTGGTCCGCGGATCAGCAGCAATAGCGGCAAGCAGGCGAGCATGACACCGAGCATCAGTGCAAAATCGTCGTTATAGGCGACCATCGCGGCCTGCCGGGTAACCTCGTGATTGAGGGCGGCGATGCCGGACGGGTCCGTCAGGCTGTATGGCGCGGACAGATACGGCGCCTGGGCCAGCGGATTGTCCGGACGCAGATGCTCGATCAGACGGGAGTGAACGATCTGGGTGTTCTGGGTGAGTTGCGTCTCGAGAATTGCGATGCCGATGCTGCCGCCGAGCATGCGCATCAACGCGCGGATCGCCGTTCCCTGGGTCAGGATGTGGTGCGGCAGGCCCGATAGCGCCAATAGGTTGAGCGGCACAAAGGTGCAGCCGAGCCCAAAGCCCTGGGCGAACCCGGCGAACAGGATCGGCCCCGACCCCATATACAGCGAATAGCCCGTCATTTGCCACAACGAGGCCGCCGTCATCAGGAACCCGACCAGGATGAACAGGCGATTGTCGAACCGGTTGATCACGCGGGCGACCAAAAACATCGCGAGCATCGTGCCGAACCCGCGCGGCGCCATCATCCATCCGGCGTCGAATACCGGGTAGTTCAGAAGCACTTGCATCATCGACGGCATCAGCGCCAAGGTGCCGCTGAGGATCATGCCGACCCCGAACATCAGCAGGCTGCCGGCGACAAAATTCGGGCTCTTCAACAGCTCTCGGTTCAGGAACGAGCGTTCTCCGGCGGTTACGGTATGGACGGCAAACAGGTAGAAACCGAGCCCGGCGATCGTCGCCTCGACCCAAATCTCGCTTGAGTGAAACCAGTCCTTGATCTGACCCCGATCGAGCATCAATTGCAGCGAGCCGACCGCCAGGCTCAACATCGCAAAGCCGAAGAGGTCGAACTGGTCGCGCCGCAGGGTGCGGGTCTGGCGGATGAAAACGGCGACCCCGAGAGCACACAATGCACCGACCGGCAGGTTGATGTAAAAGCACCAGCGCCAATCGAGGTTCTCGGTCAGCCAGCCGCCGAGGGTTGGGCCGACGATCGGCCCCATCATCGCGCCTGTGCTGAAGATCGCCATCGCGTAGCCGTGGCGCTCGCGCGGATAGATCGTAAACAGCGTGGCTTGCCCGAGCGGCACCAGTCCGGCGCTGCACACCCCTTGCAGAACCCGATAGAGCACCAGCTGCGTGAGGCTCGTCGCGGCGCCGCATAACGCCGAGGAGAGCGTGAACCCGACGACCGAGGCGAGAAAGATGTATTTGACGCCGAAACGGCCGGCCAGCCACCCGGTCAGCGGCATCATGATCGCCGAGGCGACGATATAGGACGTCAACACCCACGAGATCTGGTCCTGCGCCGCCGACATGCTCCCCTGGATGTGCGGCAGGCAGACGTTGACGATCGTCGTGTCGAGCCCCTGCATGACGCAGGCGGTGATGACCGTTGCAGTGATCGCGGCGCGGTTGGGCACCGCTGGGGTACTTTCCCCTCTCACGCGCGGCGGCCTCGCACTGATCGCCGTCCAGCGCCGGGCCTACCCATTGACCGCGACGGCTCGTGAAGCCGGCTAATCGGCCTACCCACCGGCACCAATGAAACCAGGGCTCTGACTCTCATCACCTCGAAAACCATCTTTATACAGATAATCATCGCCGCCTGTCGCGCGACTATCCGGAGCATTGCCGTGCGCGCAGCGCAGGAGATCCGCACATAGGGTGACATTGCGGGTTGCCGCGGCCGACGCTATAGCTTGCAGATGAGCCCGAATATTGTCCTCGTCCACAGCTCGGACCTGCATGTCGACGAGGATCGCGGTGACGGCGATGGGACGGCAGGGTTGCGTGCGGTGCTCATGACTGCGCGGGCGGTGCGGGCCGATGCTGTTCTGTTAGCCGGCGATACGTTCGAAAACAACCAGTTGAGCCCAGCCATTCTCGATCGGGCGCGCGGGCTGCTCACCGCGGCCGATTTCCCGATCGTGATCCTTCCGGGCAACCACGACCCGGCCGTCGCGGGCTCGGTATTTGTCCGCGGAGGGCTGGCGGAACTCCCGAATGTCAGCGTTCTCGGGGTGACCCACGACGCAGCCGCGCCGTTCCCGGCCCTCGATCTCGAAGTCTGGGGGCACGTCCATCGCGACTACTTCAGCATGGCACCGTTGCGCGGGCCGCGGCCGCGCTCGACGCGTTGGCAGGTGGCGATGGCGCACGGGCATTACGAGCCTCCCGAGACCCGCGCCAACCCATTGCGGCCGTCCTGGGTTTTTGGCGATGAGGAGATCGCCGCGACCGGCGCCGACTATCTGGCGCTCGGCCATTGGGACCGGGCAGTACGGGTCGGCAACGGCGTCGTTCCGGCTTATTATTCGGGCTCGCCGGACCTCGCCCAAACCGTCAATGTGGTCCGCCTGACCGCAACCGGAGAGGTCGTCGTGACGCGCGAAAGACTGTTAGCTGACGCGTGACGAATTCCATTGTTATTCAATTGATAGGGTGTGCAAAATTCGTTGATGTGTTGAAAAATTCCATTGATCCGCGGCGTAACGAATTTTCCTCGTAACCCCTTGAAATTTCGTTTGATTTTACGAAATGATCGAGGCTCTTTGACGGCAAAAAACGCGATTTTCGTTGTTTTTGGACCTGGCATTGGCGGCTAACGGCCGTTCAGCGCCGCGATCTCCGCGGTCGTGTAGCCGACTTCCGCCAGCAATTCCCGGGTGTGCTCGCCGAGGGCCGCGACAAACGGCCGGGCCGCAGACTTGGCCGCGGTCATATGGAAAGGCGGGTTGATCGCAAGGAACCTGCCGCCGGCATCCTGCACCTCGGTGAACGAGCGCCGGTGAAGGATCTGCGGATCGGCCATCGCCTCCTTTACGGTGCGGTAGGGCGAGGATGGCACGCCGCCTCGATCGAAGACCGCCTGGACCTCGGCGGTCGTCAGCTCTGTCGACCAGCGTTCGAGCTCGTCGATCAATTCTCCCCAATTGGCGCGACGCTTGGCGTACTCGGCAAAGCGCGGATCGGTGAGCCACCCGGGATGGCCGGAGGCCGCCGCCAAATTCTGAAACGTCCGCTCGCTCGCGATCGACAGGTTGATGTAGCCGTCCCTGGTGGCGACCGGGCCGAAGATCGGCCGGCCCGGCGGCGCCACCGCAAACTGTGCATTCTGGATTTCGCTCAAGGTCAGGGTCAGCATGCTTTCGAGCATCGAGACGTCGATCATCTGGCCCTCGCCGGTCGCTTGGCGCTGATAGAGTGCCGTCACGATCGCGCCAAAGGCATAGGTGCCGGTCAGCACGTCGGCGATGTAGATGCCGCAATAGTCGGGGCGCCGCGCCTCGCCCTGATAAGCCATGTGGGCGAGGTCGTAGCCCGAGGTGGCGTGGATCACCGGCGCGTAAGCGGGGAGCTCGGCGGAAGGGCCGGTCTGCCCATAGCCCGAGATTGCGCAGTAAACGAGATCGGGTTTGACCGGTCGGAGCGTCTCGTAATCGAGCCCGAAGCGCCGCATGACCCCCGGCCGGAAGTTCTCGACCACCACATCGGCGGTGGCGACGAGTCGCCGCGCGGCCTCGACCGCAGCCGGCCATTTGAGATCGAGCGCGATGCTCTTCTTGCCGGCGTTGAGCTGTCCGAAGCTGGTGCTGGCGCCGTTCCGCAGGGGCGGGCGGGTGCGCATCATGTCCCCGTCCGGCGCCTCGATCTTGACCACCTCGGCCCCGAGATCGGCCAACAGGCGGGTACAGTGCGGGCCGGCGATGGTCGTGGTGAAATCGAGCACGCGAAGGCCGGACAAGGCGCCGTTCATCCCCTTTTTCTCCCAGGTCTGTGTTGCGCCGCAGGGATCGAGACCCAGGACGAAATGTCAAGGGGTCTCGGCTCTTTGATGCCGATATGCAGCTTGCTTTTGCCGGGGTTCGGTGCAAAGAGAGCCGCGGCATCTGAAGGGAGGTCAATCATGGCGTTTCGAAACATCCAGGCCGGCATGGCGACCTATCGCGGCCATGGCGGCGACCGCGGCGACGCATATTACGCGCACCCCACCAACGCCGGGCCGCATCCCGGCGTCGTCGTGATCCACCACATGCCGGGTTGGGACGAGTGGAGCTGCGAGGTCGCCCGCAAATTTGCTCATCACGGCTACGCCGCGATAGCCCCCAGCCTCTATTTCCGAGTCGGCGACGGCGCCGACGAGGCGGTGGTCCAGAAGGTCCGCGACAGCGGCGGCATACCCGACGAGCAGATGCTCGGCGATGTCACCGGTGCGATCGACTTTCTGCGCTCGCAGCCGCATGCCAGCCAAAAGGTGGGGGTCATCGGGTTCTGCTCGGGCGGCCGGCAGGCTTACCTCGTCGCCTGCAAGCTCTCCCACCTGGTCCAGGGTGCAGTCGATTGCTGGGGCGGCAATGTCGTGGTCGACGACAAATCGCGGCTGACCAAGGGCCAGCCGGTTGCGCCACACGATCTGAGCGCGGGGATCAATTGCCCGCTGCTCGGCCTCTTTGGCAACGAAGACCCGAACCCTTCGGCCGATCAGGTCAATCGCAACGAAGCGGAGCTGAAGCGGCTCGGCAAGAACTACGAGTTCCACCGCTATGATGGCGCCGGACACGCGTTCTTTGCGCATTATCGCCCGAACTACCGGCCCGAGCAGGCGATCGACGGCTGGCACAAGGTCTTTAATTTCTTCCACAAAAATCTCGGCGCTCCTGCGCGCTGAGGCTTTGATCCGCCGGACCGGCCGATGATCGACGCGGCGATCGTCGGTCTCGGCCGGTGGGGCCAAACGCTGGTCGCGGCGGTTCAGGGTCGAAGCGACAGGTTACGCATTACCCGAGCGGTCAGCCGCGACCCCGGTAGGCTGCGGGACTTCGGGGCCCGGCACAAGCTCGAGTTGGTCGGCGAGCTGGCGCCAGTGCTCGCCGATCGCGCGATCGACGCAGTCGTGGTGGCCACACCGCATTCGCTGCATTGCGAACAGACCATCGCTGTCGCCAGCGCGGGAAAGGCGGTGTTCTGTGAGAAGCCGCTGACCCTGACGAAGGCCGAAGCCGCGCGCGCGATCGAAGCGTGCCGCAAGGCCGGGGTGGTACTTGGGATCGGCACAGACAAACGCTTCTTTCCGTCGCTGCGCGAGCTTTTGCGGCTGGTCAAGGATGGCGATCTCGGAAAAATCCTGCATCTCGAGGCGCATTTCAGCAACCAGGTCGCTGGGACATTCTCCGAATGGCGCTACGCGCTCGACGAGTCGCCGGCCGGCGGTATGACCGGGACCGGCATCCACATGCTCGATGCCCTGGTGGCGCTCGCCGGACCCGTCCGGCGCGTGCAAGCGCTGCTGCTGTCCCACAAGCCACCCCCCGATCCGCACGACAGCCTCTCGGCCTTGCTCGAATTCAACTCGGGCATCAGCGGGACTCTGGCGATGGTGCGCTCGACCCCGGCCTACTTCCGGCTTCATGCCTTTGGCCGCGAGGCTTCGGCCGAGGCACTCGGACGGACCGATCTGGTGCTGCGGCGCGGTGGTGCCGAACCACAGCATCTGAGCTTTTCGCCGGTCGACACGGTCCGGGCCAACCTCGAAGCCTTCGCCGACGCTGTCGCCGGCGTTGCACCCTATCCGATCCCAACCGAAGAGATCCTCGACACCGTCGCCGCTTTTGAGGCCATCGCCAAAGCGGCAAAATCCGGTGAGCCCGTGCGCCAGGTGTGAAGGTTTGCTTGGGCTTGGCGGCTACCACCCGACTGGCCACATTAGACCGGCAATTGTATCGGGGAGCGGCGATGGCGAGCGAAGCAACGGACGTGCGACCGGGCCGCGACTTTATTCACGACATCATCGACGCCGAAATCGCCGCAGGCCGCAACACCGAGGTGGTGACCCGCTTCCCACCCGAGCCCAACGGCTACCTGCACATCGGCCACGCCAAGGCGATCTGGCTCAATTTCGGCGTGGCTCAGGAGTACGGCGGCCGCTGTCACCTGCGCTTTGACGACACCAACCCGACCAAGGAAGAGCAGGAGTATATCGACGCGATCAAGCGCGACGTGCATTGGCTCGGTTTCGATTGGGGCCGGCACCTTTATTACGCGTCCGACTATTTCGACCGGCTCTACGATTGGGCCGAGCACCTGATTCGCGCTGGGAAGGCGTATGTCGACGATCTTCCCGCCGAAGAAGTGCGTGCGATGCGCGGGACCTTGACCGAGCCCGGGCGCAACAGCCCCTACCGCGACCGGACCGTCGCCGAGAACCTCGACCTTTTCCGCCGTATGCGCGCCGGCGAATTCCCCGACGGCGCGCGGATTCTGCGCGCCAAGATCGACATGGCGGCCGGCAACATGAATATGCGCGATCCGGTGCTCTATCGCATCCTGCACACGGCCCACCCGCGCACCGGCACGACTTGGTGCATCTACCCGACATACGATTTCGCGCATGGCCAATCGGATGCGATCGAAGGGGTCACCCACTCGCTGTGCTCGCTCGAGTTCGAAGATCATCGGCCGCTTTATAACTGGCTGATCGATAATCTGCCGGTGCCGTCGCAGCCGCGGCAGTACGAATTCTCCCGCCTCAACCTCAGCCATACGGTCCTGTCCAAGCGAACGCTGACCCAGCTCGTGCGGGGTGGCCATGTCACCGGATGGGACGACCCTCGAATGCCGACATTGGCAGGGCTGCGCCGCCGCGGTGTACCTGCCGCCGCCGTCCGCGAATTTGTCCAGCGCGTCGGCGTACAGGCTCGAGCAAACAGCGTCGTCGATATTGCAATGTTTGAGCACTCGATCCGCGAGGTCTTAAACAAGATCGCACCGCGACGGATGGCCGTGTTGCGCCCGCTTAAGCTCCGCATCGACAACTATCCTGCCGGCCCTGGCGAGGAGCTTGTTGCGGTCAACCACCCGGAGAATGCGGCGGGAGGTACGCGGCGCATCCGGTTCGGGCGTGAGCTTTATATCGAGCGCGACGATTTCCTGGAGTTCCCGCCCAAAGCGTTCTATCGCCTTGCGCCTGGACGCGAGGTTCGTCTGCGCTACGCTTACTTCGTCACTTGTCACGAGGTGGTGAAGAACGCCGCGGGCGAGGTGGTGGAGCTTATCTGCACCTACGACCCAGGGACGCGCGGCGGCAACGCACCCGACGGGCGCAAGGTCCGGGCCACGCTGCACTGGGTCGCCGCAGCGCACGCGATGTCGGCCGAGATCCGCCTCTACAGCCCTCTCTTCACCCGTGCCGAACTGGACAGCGGCGGCGACATCATCGCCGAGTTAAACCCGATGTCGCTCGAAACGCTGACTGAAAGTTTAATCGAGCCCGCACTCGGTGAGGCGACACTGGGCGAGCCAATTCAGTTCGAAAGGCAGGGCTATTTTTGCCTCGATCCGATGAGTACGTCGGGCCACCTTATCTTCAACCGCACCGTCGGGCTGCGCGACAGTTGGACCAAAGCTCGCGCGATCGACGCAGAGGCTGTCACCAACATATAAGAAAAAATTAAATCAAAACGCCGTACCATTGATTGTACACGGTGACGGCCGAACGTGACGGCGTCGGCGGCAGGATTCGGAGTACGGCTGATGCGACCATGGATGATTGTCCTGTCGAGTGTCATCGCCGCCATCGTCGTCGCAGGCGCCATGGTCGAACCCAAGTTGCTGGAGGCTCCGCGCTCCGATTTCGGGACGATCTTGGTAGCGCATCTCTCCATGCTCGCGGTCGCAGCCCTCGCAGTTTACGCGCTGTGCGCGATGTTGTTGGCTACCGGGACTTTGATTGGCGATGGCTTATCGTTACGCCGCCGTCTGGGACGCATCGCCAAGTACCCAAGGCCGGCTCTGCGCGACTGGACAACCGCCTTCGGCTCGACAGAATGGCGCCGCCTGGTCCCTTTGCCAGCCACCGAATCAGCTGGGCGGGCTGGCGCGAACGAGACAATCCTGTTGCAGCACCGGTTCTCCGCCAACACCGCTAGAGGCGAGATTGCGCGCCTCCATTATCTCTGGTTGGCACGTACCCATTTCTTCAGCGCGTTAATCGTGCTTAGCGCGCTCATCGGATTGGGATTAGCGCAAGATCACGGGTCCGTCCCATTATTGTTGGGTGAAATTCCGGCGATTTCTGCCATCCTGATGCTCGTCGGATTGATACTTCTCGCGATCCTTGGCCGAATCGCCCTTGACGTCTCGACCGAGCCTCTGATCGAAATGATCTCGCAGCTGGCGACTGAGCATGTTGTCGAGATCGGGCTTCTACGCCGTCTTATAGAGGTGCTCGAAGGGCTTCGCTCAGCCGCACCGGTCAATCTCGGCGCGCCTGCATCGGCGCTTCAATTACCTGAGCGGCTTGAGTTGGTGATCGAGGAAGGACAACGCGGTCTGACCGCCGCTGCCAGACATCTGTCGATGACTACCGATGCGCTTGGAACGACGATAGGATCGTCGGTCGACGCTCTTCAGACCGCTATCAGCATGGTGGCGGCCCAGCTGCCGTCGACCGCGGATCAAGTCAATAAGACTTTTGGGTTTTCGGAGCTGCAGGGCGCAGTGGAGGCGTTAACCGCTGCGCTCGAGCGGTTGACGACAGTGCCGGACACCATAGAGGAAACGCCTCCCGGTGTCGATCAAGCCGCCCGCCGCAAGGCTCAGATCCCGCACCTCGCCCGTGAACTGCGCCAGCTTCTTCAAGAAATCGGAACGGCTCGCTAACCTGAACTCAGCCACGCTTCAAGTCTTGGAGTAGCTTCTCCGCGTCGGTCTTATTGGCGAAGGAAACGCCGGAGCCGAGCAAGGTCTCTAGCATCGCCTGAGCGTCGGCCGGTCGGCCGACGCGCTGGAGTGCCACCGCGAGGTGATATTGGATGTCCGGGTTGTGCGGCGCCGCGGAATTGGCGGCGGTGAGATAGGCCATGGCTTTGTCGGCTTCGCCTTGATCCACCAAGATCCACCCCAAGGTATCGTCGATCTGGGCGGTTGCTGGGGCGGCGGCGAAAGCGCGCTCGGCGAATTGCCGTGCTCTCGGGAGATCTTCCTGCCGTTGGTAGAGCCAAGCGAGATTGTTCAGCGCAGCCGGATTTGTCGGGTTCTCGGCGACGAGACGTGTATATTCGGCAATGGCTAGGTCGTAGTTCTTTTGCTCCAGATAGAAATCCGCAAGGACCGAACGGATGGCAACGTCCTTCGGGTCGTCCTTCAATCGCGCATTCAGCACCCCCTCGGCCTTCGCTTGATCATCAGCACGAGTATAGAGGCGGAAGAGCGCAAGAGTGAGATTATCGTCCGACGGGTGGGTCGCGGCGATCTGATCGGCTAAGGCGATGGCTTCAGGCTTGCGCCCGACATTCTCGTAGAGTTCCGCCGACACCACATCGTAGAGGCTGTTGCCGGGGTCGTCATTCGCGAAGCTACGTGCCTTTGCGAGGCCAGCTTGCAAACCGCCGATCTCGGCCTCCACTCGGATCAGATCACCTTTCAGAGCTGCATTTTGAGGATCGCGATCGAACGCCGCCTGCAATACGGTTCGCTCCTCTGGGAATTTCTTTGCCGTCTTGAGCAAACCGAGATAGCGAGCCAAGATCGGCCTGGAAGTGGGCGCGAGTTCGTGCGCTCGCCTATAGGTCGACAGCGCACTTTCCGTATAGCCGGCCCCCGTTTGTACCCGGCCCTGTGCATCGAGAACGTCGACATTTGAAGGGAACTGGGCGACGAGCTCGGTCGCGGCCGATGTCGCATGCTTCCAGTCCTGTTGCAACCCATACATGGTTACGAGCAAAAGCCCGGGTGCTGGGTCGTTTGGCGCAGCGGTGCGAGCACGAGTGATGTAGTCCGTAGCTTCCGGCCACCTCTTTTGTGCAACAGCGATTTCTGCGAGGCCGAGAAGGGCGGCAACCTCGGTCGGTCTCTGCGACAGGAGCTCGTCATAGTTCCGCTTGGCATCACCGGTGCGCCCAGCCGCCAAGTATAGGCGCGCCAGGGCCGCGCGCACGCTGAAACTCTTCGGATCGGCCGTCAGCCGGCGGGTCAATACGGTCTCCGCTTTGGTCTGATCGCCGGCACGGGTATAGAGACGAGAAAGCGCAATCGTCAGACCGTCGTCAGACGGCCGCGCGTCGACCGCCGTTTCGAGCATCTTAACGGCGTCTTGGGGCCGCCCCGCCTTTTGGTAGAGTTCGGCAGACACCAGATCATAAACGTTGTTCTCCGGATCGTCCTTTGCCAAGGCGTGCGCCTTGGCAAGAGCCGCATCCAAGCCATCGATTTCCGCTTCGACCCGGATCAGGTCAACCTTGAAAGCGGCGTTCCGTGGATCGCGGGTGACAGCCTCTTGCAGCACGGTACGTGCTTCGCGAAACTGCTTTGCCGAGATCAGCAAGCCGAGATAGCGGGACAGGATCGGAATCGAATCGGGAGCGATCTCATGGGCGCGTTTGATCGGGAGCGATCTCATGGGCGCGTTTGTAGGCGGAGATCGCACCGTTGATATCATCGCTGCCCAAAAAAGCGCTGGCTTGAGCAATTTCGACATTAACATCGCGCGGAAATTGGGCGACTAGCTCGCCTGCGACTGTTTTGGCGTTGCTCCAATCCAGACGCGTCTCATAGAGGCTGACGAGCTTGATCCCGGCCGCCGGATCGTTTGGCGCGGCGGTCCTTGCGCGGTTGATGTAATCGGTCGCCTCGGCCCACTTCTTTTCCGTTATTGCAATGTCTGCCAACCCAAGAAGTGCAGTCTCGTCTTGGGGCTTTCTCGAAAGAAGGTCGCCATACACCTTCTTGGCATCACCGGCGCGTCCGGTAGCCAGGTAAAGCTTCGCCAAGTCGCGTGTCGCCGCCGCGAAATCCGGGTTGCGCGCGAGCGCGGCGCGGAACGCGGTTTCCGCCCCGGAATAATCCCGCTGCGCGACCTGGACGACCCCAAGCAAGGTCTGATAGAGCGGGTTGTTGGCATCGAGCTTGATCAGCGAAACAGCAACTTCGGCAGCTTTCTCTAGTCGCCCGGCGCGCAGTTCGCTGAGTACGAGAGTGGGTCCTGCGATGGTCGCGCCAGATGCGCTGGCGAACACCTGCTCGAGATTGGCGAGACCCTCCTGGCCGCGACCCGAATTGATTTCGGAGATCGCAACGCGGGCCCTGATCGTCTCGTTTCCCGGATCGAGGGTCGCCGCTTTTTCGAACTGCTGTAGGGCCAGCTCCGGTTTGCCGTCAGCCATATACGCATTGCCGAGCAGACTTAGCGTTGCCGGGTCGACGGTCGACTTGTCAGCCAGCGGCTTTAAGTAATCGATTGCGCGAGAAGGGGCGTGCTGTTGCAACGCCGCGCCCGCGATCAGTCGCGAAGCCCGCTGATCGGCGGGAGCATGAGCCAGATATTTGCTAAGGATACTCTCGGCCTGCGCAAATTGTCTGAGCGCTAATTTTGTCGCTCCCTGGAGATAGTACGCAGTCCAGAACCTTGGGAATGCGGGGCTGATGCGATCGAAGATTCGATCTGCCGCTGCGTATTGCTGCTGCTTGGCAAGCTCGAGCGCGCGTAGGTAGTTCGCCATGAAATTGTTTGGAGTGGCTTTGAGAACCGGATCGAGATCCTCGTCCGCTGGCTTGAATTTCCCCTGACCGATATTGATGTTGGCGCGGCCCAGATGGGCCTGCAGATCTTTGGGATCAATCTTGAGCGCCTCATCAAAAAGACGCATGGCCCCGTCCTGGTCGCCTCGGCTCTGCAGCATTTCCGCCTTGACCTGAAGGATTTCGGTCGAGCGCGGGTTGGCGGCGATCGCCGCGTCTATCAGCTTGTCTGCCTCCTCGGGGTCCTGTCGGTTCAGAAGTTGAGCGAGGCGGGCTTTTGGCTGTGGCGCCTCGGGATCTAGCCGGATTGCATCGCGAAGCGTCGTTTCGGCTTTTTTCCGATCGTTTAGACCGGCCGCCGCAGTACCGAGCGCAGTCCGAACCTTGCTTTCGAGAACGGGTGCCCGATCATCCGGCTGGATAAGATCGAGGACGTCAGCGAATTTTCCTTGCCGAAGCAGGGCACCCGACAGAATTGGCAAATAGCCCACCTCCTCACCGTTGCGCTCGCGTGCAGCGCGCGCTTCACGCTCGGCCGAGACTGCATCGCCGAGATCGAGATACACTTGAGCCAGCCGTGCGCGAATGACGGGATCATCCGGCGACTGGCGAACCGCGTTGCGCAGCTCGATCTCGGCGGCCTTAAGATCTCCTTTAGCTAGGTATTGCTCCGCATCTTTCATCGACGTGGGAGAGTCCTTGGCATTCGCGCCAAGGCAGGCGATCAAGAGGAGGGCGGTGGCAAAAGCGCTAGGTCGCCACATGTAATGACGTCGGGCCTTGGGCATTGCCTTTCCTTTCATCGGCAAGCGGCCGTCATAGATCGAGGCCGATCCGATGTTGCTGCATCAGATCGTAGAGCGTCGGCCGGCTGATTCCGAGCAGCTTTGCCGCCTTCGACAGGTTAGAGCCGGCTTGGGCAAGAGCTAACTGAAGCACTTCGCGCTCGGCGCGAGCACGCGCATCGCGAATGGTTAGCGATGGGGCTTCCTCTCCAGGTGCGGCCAGACCGAGATCGGCGGCGGAGATCAACGGGCCGTCGGTCATGACGACGGCGCGTTTTACGCGGTTCTCTAGCTCGCGTACATTGCCCGGCCAGGGATGATCCTTGAGCGCAGCGAGCGCAGTGGCACTGAAACCACGCGCGAGACGGCCGTATTCAACGGCGAACCGGCTGAGAAAAAAACTCGCCAGTGCAACCGCGTCACCGGCTCGCTCCCGCAATGGCGGAATTTGCACTGTAACCTCGTTCAACCGATAGTACAAATCCTCCCGAAAGCGCCCTTGAGTTATCATCAAGTCGAGGTCCTGGTTCGTCGCACACACGATCCGCACATCGACTTGCACTGGATTGCGCCCGCCGATCCGCTCGACGACCTGATCTTGTAGAAAGCGCAGCAGCTTCACCTGCATCGGCAACGGCACATCGCCGATCTCGTCGAGGAACAGGGTTCCGCGATCGGCGCTTTCTATTCTGCCGATGGTTTGCTTGAGCGCGCCAGTGAACGCGCCCTTTTCGTAACCGAAGAGCTCGCTCTCGAGCAGCGTCTCGGGAATCGCCGCACAATTGATCGGCACAAACGGCTCACGCGCGCGCACACTCAATTTGTGGACTGCCCGGGCGAGCAACTCCTTGCCGGTGCCGCTCTCGCCGCGCAGCAATACTGCAACGTCAGTGGCCGCCATTTTTTCGATATTGCGCAGCACTCTCGACATCTCAGGACTGCTCGCGATGATCCCATCGATCGGTGATGCCGCTGTGGCCTCCAGTAGCCTGCGGTTTTCGGCTTCCAGATCGAATATCCGTTCAGCGCGCGCGACGATCAGTTGCAGCGCGTCGATATCTATGGGCTTTTGGTAGAAGTCGTACGCGCCCAGCGCGATCGCCCGCAAGGCGTATTCGCGGGTTTCGTTACCAGTGGCGATGATGACTTTGGTCGCCGGTGCAATCGCCAGGATGTCCGCCAAGATTGCCAACCCCTCTGAGGCGCCGTCGGGATCGGGGGGAAGTCCAAGATCGACGATTGCCACCGGCACGGGATCCTTTCTGACGAGGTCGGCGGCTTCCTGACGTGTGCTCGCGGGATATACTTTGTGCTCGGAAAAGGCCCAGCGAAGTTGACGCAAAAGCCCCGGGTCGTCGTCGACAATGAGCAACGGCCTTGTGGTAGTCGACATCTCGTCAGCTCACGGCGGAAGACGCCGCCGGCCCTCTCTCCGGGACAAGGGGTAGGAGAATCCGCATGGTGGTGCCGGTACCCGGTTCGGAGATCACTTCGAGGTCACCACCGGACATGCGAATTAGCTCTCTGGTCTGAAAGGCGCCGATGCCATAGCCGCCCGATTTTGTCGAGCGGAACGGCAAGAACAATTCGTCGCGAATAAACGTGCTATCCATTCCCCGGCCCCGATCAACGATATCGATGACGAGGTTGTCGCGGTGCCGGCGCGTAGAGATGACTACGGAAGCGCCTGGGTATGACGCTTCGATCGCGTTCTGGGTGAGGTGGGTCACGGCGGACCTGAGGCGTTCAGGGTCAATCGCCACAACACAATCCACGTTATCGGTGCAGGTTTCGATGGTCACCGGGCCATGGTCCAACGCCGCCGCGACATCGGCTACGATCGCACCGGCGTCGGCCAAGCCGGAAGTGCGCGGCGCGGTCTCAGCCTTCAGTTGGCTGAGAAGATGGTTCATTCTGGCTACCGCATCCTCGATCGTTTGAAGCATATCATGCTGAAAATCTGGGTCATCGATGTATCGTCTTGCATTTGAGACAACCAAGCCGAGTTGGCTTGCCAAGTTTTTGATGTCGTGGACGACGAAGGCAAAGCGCTTGCTATATTCGTTCAACAGTTCGCTGGCGCGCAGCACCTTGGTCGATCGTTCCTCAGCGAGATAGCTGGCCGCTTGACGCCCGGCCGCGCGCAATAGATCGAACGCTTCCCAATCGAGAGCGACCGGGTGGTTGGTGGCATCGAGAATGACAAAACCCACGACTTCTCTGCGATACGACAACGGCACAGCCAACCACGCCTTTTCCGAGGCGAAAGACCATGCCTCATCCATCGCATCAAGCGAGCGTTCCTGGATCCAACTGCCATCCCGAAAGCCCGCAATGAACGGATCGTCGGGCGGCAGCTTCGCTTCCCGCCGAGCAGGGAGTTGCCACACCGCCGTTGGATAATAACCGATCCCGCGACTCAGCGACCACAGTACCCCCGCCCGGCTATCGACGAATTCGGCCAAAGCGCGGATGATCCTGACCTGGAGTTCTTCCGCCTGATTTGGAGCGGAGATAAGTTCGATAAATTTGAGCCACTCAATCCGATAGTCGTACCGATGAGTAAAAAAATTTCGTGATATTAAAAACTTGAGCCGCCGGCGCAGGCTCCCTGAAGAAAGTACAGTAACAAGGACGACAATGCTGCCGAACAACATCGCGAGCTGAAGGACAAGCCCCCAATCCCCTCCGAACTTGCGCAACACCATGCCGACGATGGCGACAGCGAGAAGAAAACAGCCGCTTGCCAGCAAGGTCGCAGTGTGGAACACCACTTGGCGCGATACATGAATGTCGACCCGCCATTCGCGATTTCGCGCCATAGCCAGAGCAAGCAGGGGTGCCATGAAGGTTGCGGCGATGGCGCGGCCCAAGCCCAGCCCGCGATCGACCCGGCCGCGGGTGATGAAGGCGTCCGAGAACAGGAACAGCTCATAGGCGAAAAGACCGCCAAGAGCGAGACACAGCGGCCAAACGTGCCAACGTCGCTGTGGTTCGGTATTGCGCCAGAGATTCTCGATCGTCAGCAGCCCAATGACAGCGAACCCGATACGTACCAGCAGCTGCGACGTATAAAAACCCGACACCGTCGAACTGAGGAGTAGCAGGTGTCCATCGTTGGCGATCGCCGCCACACAAAATGCCAATGCGCCGAACAGAAAAAGCCGCCCGAGACCCGACTCGTCACCAGCTCGTGTCGTGACGAGGGCGACCGCGAACAGCAGCCATGCGGAGAGCCTGATGCTGTCAAAAAGCGCTAACCCGCCGACTGGCAGACGGACCGAAGCTGCGTTTGCAGCTGCCCAGGCAGCCGAGGCAAGACAGCAGCCGAGGATAGCGAGACCGGTCTTACTGGTCCGACCCCGCAAAATCATTAACACGATTACCAGGATAAACGCGAGCGCACACCCTGCATAAACCGTTTGCGTTACAACGATATCCAGGTTCGGCGCTCTATCTTGCACCAGAGTTCCAGAAGATCACCCGAGCCGTCTGTAACAATATCACGAAGTCGAGAAAGATACTACGGTTTTTTACGTAATAAAGATCATAAGTTAGCTTAACCCAAGCGTCCTCCGTCGAGGCGCCATAGGGGTAATTTACCTGCGCCCACCCGGTGATGCCCGGCCTTACCCAATGGCGTTCCGAGTAGTATGGAATGGCCTGAGCCAGCTCGGCGACAAAAAAAGGGCGCTCTGGGCGAGGTCCGACAAAGCTCATGTCGCCGCGCAACACATTGAAAATCTGTGCGAGCTCGTCGACCCTGAGTTTACGCATGATCGCTCCGATGCGGGTAACGCGCGGATCCCTCTCGGAGGCCCAGCGCGGACGGCCGTCCGTCTCGGCATCCGCGCGCATGCTTCGAAACTTTAGAATCGTAAAAACCCGGCCGTGAGCTCCCACCCTAGCTTGACGGTAGAAGATCGGCCCGGGGCTCTCGATCTTTATTAAACAAGCCGTCACGGCCAGGAGCGGCAACGTTAAGAGAAAGAAACCGAGGCTGACTGCAATGTCGAATGCGCGTTTGAGCAGTTCGTCAAGCGGGCCGCAACGGAAGCCATCGGAATAGAAGAGCCAACTAGGTCTAAGCGCGTCGATGTCGACTGTTCTGGTCTCGCGCTCCCAAAAATCCAGGAAATCGACCACCTTGATGCCGGCGAGCTTGCAATGCAGGAGCTGGCGAACCGGCAAGCCGCGCCGATCGTCGGCTGCCACCACGACCTCGCTTGCCCCCAGTCTGTAGACCATCTCCGTCAGGGCGTCATCTGGCAGAGCAGCGGGGTCGGTGAGTGAACGGTCAAGGACATCCGAACGCACACTCGATCGTTCGCCAGGCGTCCCGACAAACGAGATTGGCACAAAGTGTTCGTTCTCCCCAGTCTCGACCAGTTTGGCGATCCGCGCCGCCTGCGCCCCGTTACCTAGTACGATGACCCGCCGTTTGAGGAGTCCTCGGCCCAAAGTAACCGAAAACGTACCCCGCGTCACCGAGACGCAAACCAGCCAAATCAACGTCGCCTTCAGCGGGAAACTTCTGGCATCGGGCAGGTAACCCAGCCCCTCGTGCCAATACGTGGCTGAGAGAGAAACGAGCATCAGCACGAGTATCGAGGCGACGGCAATCTTGCTCAAAAGAAGACGAAAGTCCACGAAACTCTGATGCCCATAAAGGCCGACCGAAACCATCGCGGTTACCGCAGCTACCGCCAAACCTGCGGAAAATTGAACGGAAAAGCTCGAAATACGCAGAACGATTGGGACACCAATCTCCGACGCTGACAACAGTTGATAAAAAGCGCCGGTGATCAGCAGGGCGTCCGACGAGGCGAGAAGCAAAACTGAAACCGGAACAAAATGTCGGAATAGTCTGAGCTGCATCGCGAATGGTAAACAACGAGGCCCCGCACAGCCGACAACCTTGTCCCCGACCGGCGGGCAGAATCACACACCAATAGTAGCAGGAAGTTGCGAAGTCGTCTAGTGGGCCAGCGCCAGCTTTTGCAGCCAGACGCTGTACTCGTCAATACAGTCAGGCCGCTTGCCGGGTCGTGTCCATCCTGATTTCGGCAGGAGGCCGCGCTGGGGGCGGCAGTCGATTTCGTCGATTGGGAGCGGGCGATCGCGTCCGCCCTAGCTTTGCGCTAGGACTCGACAATATGCGGAGATGATACTGGCGCGCGTGTGACGAGCGCGGGGAAGTTCAGCCGCGCGCGGCAGCTCTCGCAGATCTACAGCGCCTGAAAGGCGTACCCGGCTTCAATCACCACTTGTTTGCGTATCGCCAGTCATTCCTCCTGGAGCCTCCGCGGATTGTCGTTTGATGGGGAGCTCGAGAATCGGGAGTGAGCTCGCATCCGCTACCGACACGGTTCGGGAACGCCGCGGTGGTGACCTTACCGTCGTGGCCCCGTTTGGCGAGAGGCTGCGCGGCCACCGCCGGTTCGACAACGACCTCCGAGGCATTGGGTAGTCGTGCGCCACCTCGATGCGCTTGCCAATGCGGGCAAACCCTGAGT
>Ga0306924_10002039_pt1 | contig 18919 bp, 18 predicted proteins | sample sta12Can44000111_FD_203756 | JGI IMG/M metagenome (GOLD analysis project Ga0306924, IMG submission 203756) | Lab enrichment of tropical soil microbial communities from Luquillo Experimental Forest, Puerto Rico - statanox.12C.anox.44.000.111 (v2)... | ecosystem: Environmental > Terrestrial >...
TTAGCCGCAAGTTCGAGCGCCCGGCGATAAGCGTCGGCCGCGGCAGTCCGCGACCCAAGGCGACGCAGCATGTCGGCGCGCGCGGCGTGAAACAGGTGATACCGGTCGAGAGCACTCGAGACCCCGAGCTGGTCGATCAGCGCCAGCCCGCGCTCCGCACCCTCGCTCATACCGACCGCGACGGCCCCGTTCAGCAGCACGATCGGCGACGGATTGAGGCGGGCGAGCTCGTTGTAGAGCGCGGCGATCTGCGCCCAGTCGGTATCCGCGGCATTCTCGGCCACGGTGTGAACTGCCGCGATCGCCGCCTGCAGCTGGTAGGGCCCGACCCGGCCGACGCGCAGCGCCCCGTCGACCAGCTCCGCCCCCTCTCGGATCTGGCCGCGGTCCCACAGCGAGCGGTCCTGGTCTTCCAAGGTCACCAGCGCACCTTTGCTGTCGACCCGGGCCCGGCGGCGCGAATCGTGCAGCAGCATCATGGCAAGCAGCCCGAGGTTTTCCGGCTCCTGCTTGTCGATCTCGCACAGCATGCGGGCAAGGCGAATGGCTTCGGCGCAGAGCTCGCGGCGGATCAGGGCCTGGCCCTCCGCGGCGAGATAGCCCTCGTTGAAGATCAGATAGATCACGGCCTGCACCGCGGCCCGCCGCTCGGCCAAGGCGTGATCGGGCGGCACCTCGTAGGGGATGCGCGCGTCGTGGATCTTGCGCTTGGCGCGCACCAGACGCTGCGCCAGGGTCGGCTCGGACACCAGAAAGGCGCGCGCGATCTCGCCGGTCGATAAGCCGCCGAGCGTGCGCAGGGTCAGGGAGATCTGCGCCTCGCGATTGAGCGCCGGATGACAGCAAGCAAAGATCAGCCGCAATCGGTCGTCGGGGAGCGACGATGGCGCGGGCATCGGGTTCTCATAGGTCGCGATCGTAGCTTCTTGCTCCAGGAGGTCGCGCTTTTGCCGTCGCGTGCGTTCGCGCCGAGCCATGTCGATCAGCTTGCGGTGTGCCGCGGTCATGATCCATGCGGCCGGATTTTGCGGGATGCCCTGGTCGGGCCAATGCGTGAGTGCTGCCGCCAGGGCGTCCTGCATCGCCTCCTCGGCGCGGTCGAAAGAGCCGCACAGCCGGATCAGGCCGGCGATGATCCGACCGTGCTCGCGGCGAAACACCGCTTCGACAAAGGCGCTGGCTTCTGGCATCGCGACCTGGGTCGCCGCTACCTTGCGGGGAGTGCTATGATCGGGCGGATCTCGATACAGCCGGCCCCGCCTTTGCACGCCGTCGGAATCTTGGCCGCCCAGGCGATCGCCTCGTCGAGATCCTTGCAGTCGAGGATGTAATACCCCGCGAGCTGCTCCTTGGTCTCGGCGAAGGGCCCATCGAGGACGAGCGGACTGCCGCCCTCCATGCGGACCGTCGTCGCCGTCGCGGTGGGGTGGAGCGGCTCGGCTCCCCGGAAGATGCCCTTGGCCCGCGTTTCGTCCATGACCGCCCAGTGCGCCGCCCTCAGCTCGTCCATGTCGGTGGGCGACATGCTCGCCACATCGGTCTCGCGGCTGTAGATCAGGAACATGTAGCGCATGGGTCACCCCTTCAGCCGTCGATCTCCCAAGAGGAGCGGCCGGGAAACGGCGGCGGCACGGTGTCCCTGAGGCTTGGCCGTGCCCTATGCCGCTCGGCGTAGGCCTTCAGGTTGCCGGATCGGCTCAGCATAGCGCGGCTTTCCGGCAGCTTGTCCATGAAGAACAGGATCGGCAGCAAGTTCATGTCGGCGAGGGTGAAGGTGTCGCCGACCAGGTAGCCGGTCTTGGCGACGGCGCGGTCGAGCACCGCAAAGTGCTCTTCCATCTTGGACAGCGCGGCGCCTATGGCGACGCGGTTTGGGCGGCCGTCCGCGGTCCGCGGGAAGAAATAGGCGGCGAGATACTGGCGCACCAACAGCGGGTCAATCGTCGTGTTGACGAGCGAGATCCATTCTTCCGTCCGCGCACCCTCCACCGGCCACCGGGGGCTTAAGTCGGGGCCGTCGAAAGCGTGATCGATATAATAGCAGATGGCGCGCGACTCGCTGATGGTCACGTCACCGTGACGCATGACCGGGATTTTGCCAAAGGGGTGGATGGCGTCGACCTCGGGGGTATGCGGCATGACCGACACGAGGGTATAGGGTACACCTTTCTCGGAGCAGGCGATGCGCGCGACCCTTACGTAATTGCTCTGCGGTCCGCCGATAATTTGAAGCTCTGGCATGGCGTTGCACCTCGACAAAAAGATTGGCTGCGGGTGGATCGCTCGACTTCTCGTGTTGCCGTCCACAATGAGACGACGCGCGGGGCGAGCAAAATCGACAGCGCGGTCGATTTTTTTGGAAATGACCGGGTATAGTGCCGGCGGGAGTCCGGCGGCGGACAGGCCCCTCGCCAACCCGGTCAGGTCCGGAAGGAAGCAGCCGTAACGAGTTCCGGTCTGGGTCGTCCGTCCGGTCTCCCGCCTTTGCAGGTCCGCGCATGAACGAACCGGCGACCGCCTATCGCGTCCTCGCCCGCAAATATCGGCCTTCGACCTTCGCCGAGCTGATCGGGCAGGAGGCGATGGTGCGCACGCTGTCGAACGCGTTTGCGACCGACCGGATTGCGCACGCGTTCATCCTGACCGGCGTACGCGGCGTCGGCAAGACGACGACCGCCCGGATCCTGGCGCGTGGGCTCAATTGCGTGGGCCCCGCCGGATCGGGTGGGCCGACCATCGCCCCCTGCGGGGTGTGCGCGAATTGCCGCCAGATCGCCGAGGATCGCTACAGCGACGTGGTCGAGATGGACGCCGCCTCGCGCACCGGCGTCGACGACATCCGCGAGCTGACCGAGGGGCTGCTCTACCGCAAGCCGGATCTGGGACGGTACCGGGTCTACATAATCGACGAAGTCCATATGCTGTCCCGGAATGCCTTTAACGCGCTGCTGAAGACGCTCGAGGAGCCGCCGCCGCACGCCAAATTCGTATTTGCGACGACCGAGATCCAAAAGGTCCCGCTGACCGTCTTGTCGCGCTGCCAGCGGTTTTCGCTGCGCCGTGTCCCGGTCGAGCTGCTCGTCGCGCATTATCGCGGGATTGTTGATGCGGAAGCGGTCGAGGCGGAGCCCGCCGCTCTGGCATTGATCGCCCGCGCCGCCGATGGGTCGGTGCGCGACGGGTTGTCGCTGCTCGACCAGGCGATTGCATCGACCGACGGCCGGATCACCGAAGCAGCGGTGCGCAACATGCTCGGCGTTGCCGATCGCGGCCGCGTCCTGGATTTGCTGGAGAGTGTATTGCGCGGCGATGCGGGTGATGCGCTCGACCGCATGGACCACCTCTATCAGGATGGCGCCGACCCGCTGTTGGTGCTGCAGGATCTGCTCGAGCTCAGCCATTTCCTGACGCGCCTGAAATTGGCACCCGAGGCGGGTGTCGGCGATCCAATCGTCGAGGGTGATCACAAGCGGGCCGTCCCGCTCGCCGAGAAACTGGCATTGCCGGCGCTGGCGCGGGTTTGGCAGATACTCCTGAAGGGGCTGGAGGAGGTGCAAGCCGCACCCTCTCCAATACAGGCGGCGGAGATGGTACTGGTGCGCCTTGCTTATGTCGCCGACCTCCCGGTGCCGGCCGAGCTGGTCCGGTCGCTCGCCACCCCGCCGGTCCACGGCGTCGGCCCGATTGCGGCAGAGCCGGTCGCAAACCTTGCAAGTCGCGTGGAGCCAGCGCCGCCCTCGGAGCCCCCCGTAGCGGCGACACCCCCTTCGACCGTCGTTGGCTCGTTGGCCGCCGCGACCCAGGTCGAACCCGACGAACGCGCCAATCCGCCGACGACGAATTCGGTCGAATACGACCCGATGCCGCAAAGCTTTGCCGAAGTTGTGGCATTGTTCGACAACCGGCGTGAAGCGGTGATCCGGTCGCATCTGCGAGAGCATGTGCATCTGATCGCTTTCGAGCCCGGGCGCATCGAATTTCGTCCTGCCGACGGAGCCCCGACCAATCTCGCCAACCGCGTCAGCCAGCTGCTCGGTGAGTGGACCGGCAAGCGCTGGCTCGTCGCCCGGTCGGAAGCGGCTCCGGGAGAGCCCACGCTGCGCGAACAGGAAGAGCGCGGCGAGAGCGATCTGCAGGACGAGGTGGCCCGGCATCCGCTGGTTCAGGCGGTGCTGGAAACCTTCCCGGGGGCGACGATCGCGGCGGTCCGGGAGCGCTTTGCGTCGATGGAGCCCGAAACAGATGAGCTCCGCCCGGGCTCCGAGGCAGGCAATATGACTATGGAAGAGGACGAGACATGAAGAATATCGGCCAACTGATGAAGCAGGCGCAAGCGATGCAGGAGAAGATGGCCGAGATGCAATCCCAGCTCGAGGCCGTCGAGATGATCGGCGTCGCCGGCGGCGGCACTGTTCAGCTGACGCTGAACGGTAAGGGTGATCTTAAGAAAGTGAAGATCGATAAGACACTGATCGATCCTAAAGAGGTCGAGGTGTTGGAGGATCTGATCATCGCCGCATTCAACGACGCCAGGCGAAAAGTATCCGCTCACGCCGAGCAAGAGATGCATAAGCTCACGGGCGGGCTGGAGTTGCCGGGCGGCATCAAGCTGCCGTTCTGATCGGCGTGGCTTGGTGTTGCGCCGACCCTCTGGCGGATGTCCGAACTCGATACGCTGATCCAGCTTTTAGCCAAGCTGCCCGGCCTCGGCCCGCGTTCGGCGCGGCGGGCGGCTTTGCACCTGGTCAAGCGCCGGGAGAGCCTGCTCGAGCCGCTTGCTGCCGCTCTGGCGAAGGTGGCGGAGGCGGTTCGACCCTGCCCGATCTGCGGCAATCTCGATACGATCCAGCCTTGTGCAATCTGTCGCGACCCGCAACGCGACGAGACCGCGATCTGCGTCGTCGAGGACCTCGCCGACCTCTGGGCGCTGGAACGCACCGGAGCCTTTTGCGGCCGCTATCACGTGCTCGGCGGAACCTTGTCCGCGCTCGACGGCGTCGGCCCCGAAGACCTCAACATCGAACGCCTAGTCGGCCGGCTAAAGCCCGGCCAGGAGCTGATACTGGCGCTGAATGCGACCGTCGAGGGCCAAACCACCGCGCACTATCTTGCCGATCGCGTCGGCGGCCGCGGGATCAAGGTGTCGCGGCTGGCTCAGGGCGTTCCGATCGGCGGCGAGCTCGACTATCTCGATGACGGCACCCTGACCGCTGCGCTAAAGGCTCGGCAGAGGTTGTAGCGACAGCCGGTTGCTGGACCAGCTTGACGCTGCTTTGACGCGGTCCCTGCGACGATCCGCCGAGCGGTTTACCGACCGCCGCAAAATCTTCGATCCCCTGACACAAAGCGGTCACGCTTTGCTGCGACGCTGCGTACAATCTGAAAGGTAAGGAGGGGAATCATGGACGGGCGCTCTGAGTGCTGTCGCTATGAGCCGAGCCTCGAAGATCTGCTCGCGGACGAGGTGATGGAGCCTGTACTGCGCAGCGCCGGGCTCGAGCTGCAAGAGCTGCGTGAAATGATGATGGAAACCGCCCGCCGCATCGAGGATCGGGCACAGCGAAGCGATGCAGAGAAGAACGCCGGAGCACAATAACTAGGTCACCAGCTCCGGGAACTCGAGACGGACCCGCAGCCCAGGTCGGTTATCAGCCAGCTCGATGGTGCCCTGGTGCCGCCTCATGACTGCCCTGACGAGACTGAGTCCGAGACCGTTTCCCGGGGTGCTGCGGCTTCGCTCGAGACGGACAAACCGGTCGAAGACGGTCTCCCGATCTGCTTCTGCAATACCCTGGCCCCGATCAGTCACCTCGAGAGCGGCGCACCCTTCACCGCGCTGGACCCGGATCTGAATTTCTCCGCGGTCGGCGTATTTTAGCGCGTTGTCGAGCAGATTGGCGAGTGCCTGAGACAGTAGGTGCCGCGAGCCGCGGACTTTGACGCCGGGCTCGGCAGCGAGCGACAAAACGAACCCCTTCTCCTCGGCGACCGGCTCATAGAGTTCGGCTGCCGACCGGGCCACCTCTGAGAGGTCCAACGCTTCGCTCTCTTCGCGCCGCGCTCCTGACTCCAGTTCGGCAATGCTGAGAAGCGCATTGAATGTCGCGAGCAGGCGATCGGCTTCGTCGATCGCCGCGCGAATGGCTTCGCTCTGGCCGGAGCCGACGGCGGGATCGAGCAATGCCAGTTCGAGCCGGACGCGCAGGCGCGACAATGGGGTCTTCAGGTCGTGGGCGACATCATCGGTGACTTCGCGCATGGCGGTCATCAGGCGCTCTATCTGATCGAGCATGCGGTTGAGGTTGGCGGCGAGTTGGTCGAACTCGTCGCTCGTACCGTCGAGCGGAACGCGGTCCGACAAATTTCCGGCCATCACGCGCTCGCTGGTCCGGTTCACCTGTTCGACTCGCCGTAGCAGATTGCGGCTCATCGCCGTGCCCCCCAGGAGACCCACGCCGAGAGCTACCAATCCGGCCCACACCAGGGTAGTCCTGACACGGTTACGGAAGCCTGTTGCGTCGCTGATGTCGCGACCGACCAACAAGCGGTAATTCCCCGGAATGATGAACGATGCGCCTTGCGCCGGGTGGGCCTCGATCCGCTCCTTGACGCGCGCCGCGGTCGAGAAGGACAGCCGGCCCGTACGGGCGGGCACCCCCGTCGGCCACGCGGCGATATTGCCGGCGAGCGGCGCGCCGCTGGGATCGGTCACCAGATAGAGCATTCCGTCACCTCGATCGCCGGCGCTGCGGGCCGCCACGATCTGGACGAGACCGCTCAAACCGCGCTGAGCGTATTGCTCGGCAAGACCGGTAATCTCGGCGTCGAGCGTCGCCTCGGTTTGACGCTCGACAAAATCCGCACTCGTCCAATACACAAACAGCAAAACCCCCAGCACCGAGACGGCGAAGACCAGAAAATAAAGGGCGGCGAGGCGGAAAGCATGCGTCCGGAGCAGCCGCTGCGCGTTGCCGAACACGCGCCGCGGAGCGGCCCACGCTCCCAGAGTGGGCGCCACAAGCTTTTCAGCGCTCATCGGGAGGCTTGTGGCTCGGGGGGGCGTAGACAATAGCCGGCGCCACGCACCGTGTGCAGCAAGGGACTGTCGAAGCTCTTGTCGATTTTCTGCCGCAGCCGGCTTACGTGAACGTCTATGACATTAGTCTGGGGATCGAAGTGATAATCCCAAACGTGCTCGAGCAGCATCGTTCGGGTAACGACATGGCCGGCATTGCGCATTAGATATTCCAGCAGCCGGAACTCGCGCGGCAACACATCGATGGGCTTGTCACGGCGCCTCACCGTCCGCGTCAACAGATCTAGCTCGAGATCGGCAACGCGCAGCTTTGTCGTCGCCGCCGTCCCTGCCCCGCGCCGAAGCAACGCTTCCAGACGCGCGAGCAACTCGCTGAAGGCGAAGGGTTTCACCAGGTAGTCATCGCCGCCGGCGCGCAAGCCCTTGACGCGGTCATCGACACTGCCGAGCGCGCTGAGGATCAGCGCTGGCGTGGAGATCCCGGCAGCGCGCAACGCTCCAAGCATCGCAAGACCGTCCATGCTGGGGAGCATGCGGTCGAGAACGATGGCGTCGTAACCGCCGCCGGTCGCGAGGAATAACCCTTCGCGTCCATCGCCGGCTCGGTCAACCGTGTAGCCGCTCTCACTCAAACCTTTGGCCAGGTAGAGCGCAGTTTCGCGGTCGTCTTCGACGACTAGCAGCTTCATCGCATCCTAATGTCGGCTGAGCTCTAGCGATGACAACGAAGTGGTGTCCAAGGGCGTAGTGAGCAAGCAGAGGGACCGAACACACCGATCTCTGCCGCCCGCCGGAGGTGCGACCTGCCGTCCTGTTAAGGTTTAGGCTTGACCCGGACCGATTTGGTACGATTTATAACGTACTAAATCAGTCCGAATTTGGACCCGCCCGGATCGGGCATCGAGGAAGCGATGATTATCCTCAGCAAGCTCGCCGATTACGGCGTCATTGTCGCTACCCACCTCGCCGCGTTGCCGGACCGCCAGGTAACCGCCGGTGCGGTCGCTACAGCAACGCGACTGCCCCAGGCAACTGTTTCTAAGCTGTTGAAGAGCTTGGCCCATGCCGGTCTGGTAACGGCGACCCGGGGTGCCTCCGGCGGTTATCGTCTGGCTCGCGGGGCAAAGGCGATTTCGGTCGCCGAGGTGGTCGCGGCGATCGATGGCGATATCGGCCTCACCCAGTGCTCCGTGCATGTCGACGAATGCACGCGCACGACCTACTGTCCGACACGACCGCACTGGGCGGCGATCAACCGCGCGGTGGGACAGGCCCTCGCGGCGGTTTCGCTCGATGCGATGGTTACCCCGGCCGCCTTTGTTCCCCGAATGCCTATACGGCCCACTTCGCCAGAAACTGACGAGCCTAGATACTCTGCATGACTGCCTCGACAGATACCCTCCAGACCGTCCGATCGCTCTCTCAGGAGGGCTACAAATACGGCTTCGTGACCGATATCGAAGCCGACGAGGCTCCGCCCGGCCTCAGCGAGGACACGATCCGCTTCATCTCGGCCAAGAAGGAAGAGCCGGGTTGGCTCCTCGAATGGCGACTCGCCTCTTTCCGCGCGTGGCAGAAGATGACGCAGCCAAATTGGGCGAAGCTTCATCTGACACCGATCGATTATCAAGCCGCCACCTATTATTCAGCGCCGAAGAAGAGCACGGGTCCGAAATCACTCGACGAAGTCGATCCGGAGCTGCTGCGAACCTATGAAAAGCTCGGGATCCCACTGCGCGAGCGCGAGGCGCTCGCGGGGGTGGCTGTCGATGCGGTGTTTGACAGCATTTCGGTCGCGACAACCTTCAAGAAAGAGCTCGCCAAGCTCGGCATTATTTTCTGTTCGATGGGTGAGGCGGTGCGCGATCATTCGAATCTCGTCCGCCGCTATCTTGGTACGGTGGTCCCGCAGAACGACAATTTTTTCGCGGCGTTGAATTCGGCGGTCTTTAGCGACGGTTCTTTCGCCTACATACCGCCCGGCGTTCGCTGCCCAATGGAGCTTAGTACCTATTTCCGGATCAACGCGGCCAAGAGCGGGCAGTTCGAGCGCACACTCCTGATCGCCGATGCCGGCAGCTATGTCAGCTACCTCGAAGGCTGTACGGCGCCCCAGCGCGACGAGAACCAGCTCCATGCCGCCGTCGTCGAGCTGATCGCCCACGAGGACGCTCAGATCAAATATTCAACCGTGCAGAACTGGTATCCGGGCGACGCCGAGGGCCGCGGCGGGATTTACAACTTTGTCACGAAGCGCGGCGCCTGCCGCGGTGCGCTCGCCAAAATCTCGTGGACCCAGGTCGAGACCGGCTCGGCAATTACCTGGAAATATCCAAGCTGTGTGCTCGAGGGAGACCACTCGGTCGGCGAATTCTACTCCGTAGCGATCACCAACAATCGCCAGCAGGCGGATACCGGGACAAAGATGATCCATATCGGCAAGGACACCCGGTCGACGATTGTAGCGAAAGGGATTTCGGCCGGTCGCGGGCAGAATACCTATCGCGGTCTCGTCCGGGTGCAGCCGCGGGCACAGGATGCGCGTAACCACACACAATGCGATTCGTTGCTGATCGGCGACCGCTGCGGGGCGCACACCGTGCCCTATATCGAAGTGCGCAACCCGTCGGCCCGCGTCGAGCACGAGGCGACGACCTCGAAGATCAGCGACGATCAGCTCTTCTATTGCCGCCAGCGTGGTTTGAGCGCCGAGGATGCGGTCTCGCTGATTGTCAACGGCTTTTGCAAGGAGGTGCTCAAGGAGCTGCCGATGGAATTCGCAGTCGAGGCGCAGAAGCTGCTCGCCGTGAGCCTCGAAGGCAGCGTCGGTTGAGGGTAGCGTTATGACCACCGCGGCACCGATGCTCGAAATCCGCAATCTGCATGCGCGGCTCGCCGATGGTCGCGAAATCCTGCGCGGTATCGATCTTTTGGTGAATCCGGGCGAGGTGCACGCGATCATGGGGCCGAACGGCTCCGGCAAGAGCACGCTCGCCGCCGTGCTCACCGGACGCGAGGGCTACGAAGTCAGCGACGGGACCGTCACCTATCTCGGCCGCGATCTCCTGGCGATGCCGGCCGACGAGCGGGCGCGCGAGGGGCTCTTCCTCGCCTTTCAGTATCCGGTCGAGATCCCCGGTGTGAACAACGTGTATTTTCTGCGCACCGCCATCAATGCGCAGCGCCGTCATCGCGGCGAGCCGGAACTCGACGCCGGCCAATTTCTTCGGGCCGTGCGCGCCAAGCTCAAGCTCCTCGACATCGGCGAAGACCTGCTGCAGCGCGCCGTCAATGTCGGCTTCTCCGGTGGCGAGAAGAAGCGCAACGAGATCTTTCAAATGGCAATGCTGGAGCCGCGCCTGGCGATACTTGACGAAACCGACAGCGGTCTCGACATCGACGCACTCAGGCTGGTTGCGCGCGGCGTCAACGAGCAACGCGCACCGGACCGCGCCATCGTCATGATCACCCACTACCAGCGCCTGCTCGGCTATGTCGCGCCGGATCGCGTGCATGTGCTGCAAGACGGCCGTATCGTCGAGTCGGGCGACAAGGATCTCGCAGTAGAGCTCGAGCGGCGCGGGTACAGTCTCGTCGGTAATGCCGCCTGAGAATGCCGCCTGAGCGCTGCAGAACATGTCGATGAGCGCAGTTGTCGATTTCCCTGTCAGACCCGAGGCGCGCCCCTACCTCGATGCGTTTGCCGGCCGCCCGAGCGGCGAGCCCGAATGGCTGGGCGCACGCCGACGACGAGGTCTCGCCCGCTTTGCCGAACAGGGTTTTCCAAACCGTCGCAGCGAAGCGTGGCGATATATCGATCTGCGCGCGCTCGAAGAAAAGCCGATGCTTCCGGTGGGCGTAGCGCGCACCGTGGCCGGCGCGGGGATCCGTGACCGGCTCGCCCGGGGCGCATTTGCCGAGGCAGCATACCGCCTCGTTCTGGTCGACGGGCGGTTTGAGCCGGAACTGTCCGCGGTCGAGGGGCTGCCCGCGGACGTCTGGCTCGGCGGCACGGCAATGACGATCGTCGAGCGGCCGGACCTGGTTCGTCCCGCTATCGAAACATCGCTGTTTGACGCTGAGCGGCCGTTTGCCGCGCTTAATGCCGCATTCTTCGGCGACGGCTTTGTGCTCGACATCCCGCCCGGAGTCACTCTCGATCGACCGATCGAGATCGTCCATCTGGCATCGGGTGGGAGACCCGGATCGCTGCACACGCGAAGTCTCGTTGCAGCAGGGCGGGGCAGCCGCGCGTTGCTCCTCGAGGCTTTTATCGGCGAGGGCAGCTACTGGCGCAACGATGTGGTCGAGTTGCGGCTCGCCGCGGAGGCCGAATTCAGCCGGGTGGCGCTGGTCGAGGAGGCGGCCGAGGCGCTGCACATCGGTGAGTTGCTGGCGCTACTCGGACCCACCTCGCGGCTTTCCAACCTAGTCCTGCTGCTGGGTGGTCGCACGGTGCGCCACGAGGCCACAATCCGCAGTGACGGCGAAGCGACACAATGCGCGCTCCGCGGCGCTTTCGTGATTTCGGGGCGCCAGGAGGCGAACATCGTCACTACGGTCGACCACGCCGTGCCGGCGGGCGAAACCCGTGAGGTCTTCAAAGGGGTCGCCGCGGGGCGGGCGCATGGGGCCTTTCAAGGTCGCATCATGGTTAGACCCGGGGCGCAAAAGGTCGATGCGCACCAGCTCAGCCAAAACCTGGTGCTGAGCCCGCATGCCGCCATCGACACCAAGCCCGAGCTCGAGATCTACGCCGATGACGTGAAATGCAGCCACGGTGCCGCGGTCGGGGATCTCGATGAAGCAGCGCTCTTTTACATGAGGACACGCGGCATCGGGAGTGAGGAGGCGCGGCAGATGCTGATCGAGGCATTTGTCCGGGAAGTAATCGAGCCTTTAGGCCCAGCGCCGTTGCGCGAGCATTTGCTGTCGCGGCTCGCCCGTCGTCTGGCGATGTTGGAGAAATCAGAGTGACGACGGCGAGGCTGCACAGCGTCTACCCCGGAGCCCCCATCTTTTCCTCCACCGCCAGCGGGGGAGCCCCCGGCCGGTCGCCGGCCAAGGCGGGCGTTCCGGGGGTAGGGACGGGGTTTGACCCGCGTCAGCTGCGTCGCGAGTTTCCAATCTTTGCAAACAACCCCGGCCTTGTGTTTCTCGATTCCGGGGCCAGCGCTCAGAAGCCGGCTTCGGTCATTGATCGTGTCGCCGACTACTATCGCGCCGATTACGCCAACGTTCATCGCGGGGTCTACCGTCTGAGCGCCCGGTCGACCGAGTTGTTCGAGGAGGCCCGCGAGAAGGTGCGGCGGTTTTTAAATGCCGTCGATCGGAGCGAAATCATCTTTGTCCGCGGTGCGACCGAGGGGATCAACCTCGTTGCCCAGAGCTGGGGAGCAGCGTTCCTCGAGGCCGGCGACGAGGTGCTGATCAGCGAGCTCGAGCACCATTCGAACATCGTTCCGTGGCAGATGCTGCGTGACCGTCTCGGCATCCGGCTCGTCGTGTCGCCAATCGATACAACCGGCGGGCTCGATGTCGCGGGGTTCGCGGCACGTCTTTCGCCGCGCACGCGTCTTGTCGCGATGACCCATATCGCCAATGCGACGGGCGCGCTGGTGCCGATCGAGACGGTCATTCGTCTCGCACACCGGCAGGGCGCCAAGGTATTGATCGACGGATGCCAGGCGGCACCGCGGCTGCCGGTCGACGTGCAGGCGCTGGGCTGCGACTTCTACGCCTTTTCCGGACACAAGACTTATGGGCCGACCGGGATCGGGGTGCTTTATGGTCGCCGCAAGCTGCTGACGGCTATGCCGCCTTGGCAGGGCGGGGGTGAGATGATCCTTAATGTCACGTTCGAGAAGACCGAATTCCAGGATCCGCCCCACCGGTTCGAGGCAGGCACTCCGGACATCTCGGGTGCGATCGGGCTCGGCACCGCGATCGACTTCATCGAGGCGCTTGGACGCGACAGCATCCTTGAGCACGAGGAAGCGTTGACCGGCTACGGTGTCGACCGCTTGTCGCGCATCCCCGGTTTGCAGCTGCTTGGTGCCGGCCAGCGGCGGCTCGGCATTCTTTCTTTCGATCTCGAAGGGGTGCACCCACACGACCTCGCCCAGGTGCTCGACCAGCATCACGTGGCCGTGCGGGCCGGACATCATTGCGCGCAGCCGTTGCTCGAAAGCCTCGGCCACCCGGCGACGACCCGCGCCTCGCTCGGTGTTTATAATGACGAGCGCGACATCGATCGGCTGGCCGAGGCGATCGAGACGGCCCGGGAGATGTTTCGGCGATGATGGATCTGCGCGAACTGTATCAGGATATCATCCTGGACCACGGGCGGCACCCCCGTAACTTTCGCAAGATCGACCAGCCGACGCATTTTGCTCATGGATACAACCCGCTCTGCGGTGACCGGGTAACCGTCTATCTGTCACTCGACGGGAACCGTATCGCCGATGCCGCGTTTCAGGGCCGCGGCTGCGCGATCTCGACCGCGGCGGCCTCGCTGATGACCGAGGTGCTTAAAGGCAAGACGGTCGAAGAGGCCCGCGCCCTCTTCGCGCAATTCCATGCCAGGGTCACCGGCGGTGAGGCCGCCACGCTGCCCGAGCCGTTGGCCGAGGAGGCCGAGCGGCTCGAACCCTTGACCGGGGTGAAGGCATACCCCGCTCGCGTCAAGTGCGCGACATTGTCCTGGCACGCGCTCGAAGCCGCCCTGAAGGGCGACGGCGCCGGCGCGACAGTCAAAACGGAGTAGAGGGATGGATCGCGATCTGTTTGACTTCGCGCCGAACACGGCCGCGGACGAGGCCGAAGTCGAGCGACCGGAAAGCGGCGAAGATGATCTAGCGCTGATGACGCCGGTGCTCGCGGCGCTAAAGACCGTCCGGGATCCGGAAATCCCGATGGATCTCGTCGAGCTCGGTCTGATCTACGAGCTGATCGTCAAGCGGGGCGGCACGGTTTATGTCGAAATGACGTTGACGACACCCGCCTGCCCGGTCGCCGCAAGCATGCCGGGCGAGGTCGAGGCCGCGATCCGGGCGGTCCCCGGCGTCACCGATGTCCGGGTCAAGCTCGTCTGGACGCCACCTTGGGGTCCGGAGAAAATGACCGAGGAGGCGCGGCTCGAGCTCGGCATGATGTGACGCCCCGCTCGATCCGCGAAGCGTGGTCGGATCTGCCTGACAGCGCCGGCAATGGCCGACAGAGCCTATCGCGGCGGCGCCGGCATTTGCCCGGTAGCGCCGGCTTGGTAACCGGCGTTGTAGGATGCTGCCTGGTCTTGCTTTACCTTATTGAAGATCAGTCCGCCCGCTAGGCCGGCAGCGGCGCCGATGCCGGCGCCGAGGCCCGCATTCCCGGCGATCGCGCCAATAACAGCGCCGCCACCGGCGCCGATTGCGGTACCGGAAAGCGCCCGCTGCTGGGTAGTGGTCATGTCCGCACAACCGGCCACCGGCACTGCCGCCACCGCCGCCGCGAGAATGAGCTTTTTCATCGGGCCCTCCGCCTGCTGGAGGCGGCCTCCGCTGGGCATGGAAATCTTTCCGCCAAGTATACGAATACGCCGTCGATCGAAGGCATATCGAGCCGTCCCGGCTGCTCGTTCGCCCATGTAATAAAGTTGGTCAGTTCGGTGCCTCTGGGCGGCCGCGGTGACGGCAGGCAAAACAGCTTGCGCGCGCCCCTTTGGTCCTCGTGCGCCTCTTCGACAATTACCGCGCCCTCAACAAATCCATGACAGAAATTAACCGATGCCGTCATCTTCGGGTCGTCTGGGGCGGGGGCGCAAATGGCGATCAGGTCGCGCACATTATTGGGCGGGAACTGCGCATCCGTAACGGCCGCCGGCGCTAGCCTCGGCAGTGTGACGGTTGTACCGGCCAACAAGGCTGCACTCACCAGCAGGCACCTCGATCTCATACCGATCCCCTGTCTTGTCATCGCGTGCGATCGGTTAGCCGAATGCGCCTTCCTGCGTCAATTCTGTTGCGCGATTCCGGGCTCCATCAACCGATCCTGCATGAGACCAGGCATCCCTCCGGGGAAAATCGCCGGCCGCAGCATGGGCCGGCGCCGGGAGTGTCGCGAGGTGGATTGATCTGCCTGCCGTTGCCAAGCGCCTCGGGGTATGCTCAACTCCAGTAGTCCCCGCCGCTAACCCCTAACCGCTGCATGATGACCCGCCGGGCCCTATTGCTGCTGGCTGCCGAAATAGCGGCAAGCCTGCCCGCATTCCCGACCGCAGCCCAACTCCAGCGCTTTAACACTTCCGAGCTGACAATTGTCAGCGGGACGGGCTCACACCGCTTCACTGTGGAAGTCGCCGAAACGCCCGCTCAGATGGAGCAGGGTCTGATGTTCCGACGGGCTATGGCCCCGGACGCCGGCATGCTCTTCGAATACCAGGCGCCAACTGTGGCGACAATGTGGATGCGCAACACTCTGATTCCGCTTGACATGTTGTTTGTCGATGCAAAGGGCCGGATCGTCAACATCCACGAGCGCGCGGTGCCTCAGTCGCTCGACATAATCTCGGCCGCGGCGCCGATTCGCGCGGTCATCGAGTTGAACGGCGGAACCGCGGCGCGTCTCGACATATTTCCGGGCGACTTGGTGCAGCACCCTTTCTTTGGCAATGCGTCGTAAGCGCCATACCGCGAGCGGGGTATTTCCCCGCCAATCTGATGCTGTCTTCGATCGACGAAAGGCGGCCTAAAGGAAGTCCGCGAGGAGGTCAAGAAAGCTAGCGAGCTGGTCGTGGTGGACCCAGTGACCGGCACCATCGAACGAGACCACGCGGGCATGTCGGAAGTGGCGCAAGCGACCGTCGGTCTCCGGGTTCGCAGCCCAGCTCTCCTTACCATAAACGAGCAGAGTGGGAGAGTTGATGCGTGCCCAGAGCTGCTCGATCTCGGTCTGCGGCATGCCGTAGGCCGAACTGGCGCGCGTGTAATTGTCGAATTTCCAGCTGTAAGTGCCATCTTCATTCTGGTTGACGCTATGCTGGGTCAGATGGCGGGCCTGCTCCGGCGAGAGATGCTGGTTGGCGTCCTGCATGCGCTTCAGGGCGTCGTCGATCGAGGCGTAGCGCCGCGGCAGTCGTCCCGACAGCCGGCGGGTCTCCTCGATCCACTCATGCATTCGCTCGGCGAGCGGGACCCGCGCCCGCTCGGCGGTCTTTTCCGGCGATGCCCCGACGCCTTCGATCGCTACCAGGCGGCGCACATTGTCGGGATAGATGCCGGTGTAGCGCAGCGCGATGTTGCCACCGAGCGAATGACCAACGATGGTGACCGGCGCCAGTTCCTGCTGATGGATCAACTGGGCAAGGTCATAGATAAAGGCGGCGAGCGTGTAGTTTCCGTCGGACGACCATTGGCTGTCACCGTGGCCTCGCAGATCGGGGGCCAACACATGCCAATCGCGGCGCAGCGCAGCGGCAACCCAGTCCCAATTGCGGCAGTGGTCCCGGCCTCCATGCAAGAGCACCAGCGGGCGCGCCCCCGGGTTTCCCCAATCGACGTAGTGAAGCCGCAGGCGCTGCGAGAAATAAATGCGGGAGGTCGGTCCGGAGTTGTCGAGGGCCATCTGTGCGTCTCGTTGGGTTCGGGTCAGAGAGCGGCCTGCCGAGCGCTGCCCTAACATGCGAAGACCCCCGCGCGCTCGCAGGCGTCAGGCGGGGGTCATTGTCGCGAAGTATCCCTTCGCGCTCGGGTTGGAAACCGAGCTAAATCTTGGACTTTACACTCGGTTGCCGATGCCAAGCGGTCGGCAACTCGATCTCACCGGGTGGCGTCATGTTTGTTGCGCACCCTCCCTCAAAGTTGACGACAGAAGTGGTTTATGACTCTCGCTGCAGCCCGTCAAGGGGCAACCTGCGACCCCTTGCTTGCTGGCGCTTGAAACCGATCGAGCCGTCCTCTATCTTGTTGGCACTCTCGATCGGCGAGTGCCAGCTTCGCGTTCGAGAACATGCTATTTTATGGAGGGATTCCGTGAAGTTTCGACCGTTGCAGGACCGCGTGCTGGTCCGCCGCATCGAGGAAGAGGAGAAGACCAAGGGCGGCATCATCATCCCCGACACCGCCAAAGAAAAGCCGATGGAAGGCGAGGTGCTCGCCGCCGGACCCGGCACGCGCGGCGATGACGGCAAATTGCACCCGCTCGATGTGAAAGTCGGTGACCGCGTGCTCTTTGGAAAATGGTCGGGCACCGAGATCAAGATCGACGGCGAAGACCTCGTCGTGATGAAAGAAAGCGACATCATGGGCGTGGTTGCATAAAGGGAGAGGGTGATGGCAGCAAAGGAAATCCGGTTTCACACCGACGCGCGCGAGCGGATGTTGCGCGGCGTCGACATTCTCGCCAATGCGGTTCGGGTGACATTGGGTCCGAAGGGTCGCAACGTCGTCCTCGACAAATCCTTTGGCGCACCGCGCATCAGCAAGGATGGCGTCACCGTCGCCAAGGAGATCGAGCTCGCCGATAAGTTTGAGAATATGGGGGCGCAGATGGTGCGCGAGGTGGCCTCGAAGACCAGCGATCTCGCGGGTGACGGCACGACGACCGCGACCGTGCTTGCGCAAACGATTGTGAAAGAAGGAGCCAAGGCGGTCGCCGCAGGGATGAACCCGATGGACCTGAAGCGCGGCATCGATCGGGCAACCGATGCGGTGGTCAAGGAAATCGAAAGGCGCTCGAAGAAGGTGTCGACCAACGACGAGATCGCGCAGGTCGGCACCGTCTCGGCCAACAATGACACCGAAATCGGCAAGATGATCGCCGAAGCGATGCAGAAGGTCGGCAACGAGGGCGTGATCACCGTCGAGGAGGCGAAGAGCCTCGAAACCGAGCTCGACGTCGTCGAAGGCATGCAGTTCGACCGTGGCTATGTCAGCCCGTATTTCGTGACCAATGCCGAGAAAATGGTGGCCGAGCTCGAGGAGCCCTACATCCTTCTCCACGAGAAGAAGCTGTCGAGCCTGCAGTCGCTGCTGCCGTTGCTCGAATCGGTCGTCCAATCGGCAAAGCCGTTGCTGATCGTCGCCGAGGATGTCGAAGGCGAGGCCCTGGCGACACTCGTCGTCAATAAGCTGCGCGGCGGTTTGAAAGTCGCGGCGGTCAAGGCGCCGGGGTTCGGTGACCGGCGCAAGGCGATGCTCGAGGACATGGCGATCCTGACCGGCGGTCAGGTCATCAGCGAAGACCTCGGCATCAAGCTCGAAAACGTCACGCTCGACATGCTGGGCAAGTCGAAGCGCATCCGGGTCGAGAAAGAAAACACGACGATCATCGACGGTGCCGGCCAAAAGGACGACATCCAGGGCCGCTGCACACAGATCCGCCAGCAGATCGAGGAGACGACCTCGGATTACGATCGCGAGAAATTGCAAGAGCGCCTCGCGAAGCTCGCCGGCGGCGTCGCGGTGATTCGGGTCGGCGGAGCGACCGAGGTCGAGGTGAAGGAAAGAAAGGACCGGGTCGACGACGCCACTCACGCGACGCGGGCGGCGGTCGAGGAAGGCATCGTTCCTGGCGGCGGTGTAGCGCTGCTCTACGCGGCCAAGGCGCTCGACGGGTTGACGCCCGAGAACAACGACCAGAGGGTCGGCATCGACATAGTCAAGCGCGCGTTGCAGTCGCCGGTTCGGCAAGTCGCCGAAAACGCCGGCACCGAAGGATCGGTCGTGGTCGGCAAGCTGCTCGACTCGAACGACCTCAACCGCGGCTTCGACGCGCAAACCGGCGAATATGTCGACATGGTCAAGGCCGGCATCATCGATCCGACCAAGGTGGTGAGGCTGGCCCTACAGAACGCCGCCTCGGTGGCGGGCCTGCTGGTCACGACCGAAGCGATGGTCGCCGAAA
>Ga0306924_10002040_pt1 | contig 18911 bp, 16 predicted proteins | sample sta12Can44000111_FD_203756 | JGI IMG/M metagenome (GOLD analysis project Ga0306924, IMG submission 203756) | Lab enrichment of tropical soil microbial communities from Luquillo Experimental Forest, Puerto Rico - statanox.12C.anox.44.000.111 (v2)... | ecosystem: Environmental > Terrestrial >...
AAGGCAGTACTCTCGACGAGATGTACGCGCTGACCCGCGCCGCCGGGTTCGGCGCCGAAGTCCGCCGTCGCGTGCTGATCGGCACCTATGTGCTTTCGGCGGGGTATTACGACGCCTATTACCTGAAGGCGCAGCGCGTGCGGACATTGGTCATGCGCGACTTCGCGACGGCGTTCGAGAAAGTTGAATGCATTTTGACCCCGACCGCGCCGTCTGCCGCTTTCGCGATCGGCGAGAAAACCGAGGACCCCGTCGCGATGTATCTGAACGACGTCTTCACGGTACCGGCCAACCTCGCCGGAATTCCGGCGATTTCCATTCCGGCCGGACTCTCCACCGACGGCCTGCCGCTCGGGCTGCAGATCACCGGCCGCGCCTTTGACGAGGAGACGGTGTTGCGCGTCGGCGAGGTGTTGGAGCGCGCTGCCCAATTCCGGCGCGTGCCGAGCTTTGTCGCGGGAGGCCGCGAATGATCCGCGCTTTTCCCCCTCTCCCCCCGAAATTGGGGGGAGAGGGTAGGGTGAGGGGCCTGTCGCTCGACCCAATCGCAAATTCCCACCTCACCCTCCCACACCGTCGGTGTGGGCCCCTCCCTCTCCCCCCAATGGGCGGGGAGGGGCTTCCTATTTGCAGGCGGTAGGGAATGATCGAAGGGCGCACCGGGGCGTGGGAAACGGTGATCGGGCTCGAGGTCCATGCCCAGGTTATCTCGCGCGCCAAGTTGTTCTCCGGCGCGGCGACCGATTTCGGCGCCGAGCCGAACACACAGGTCTCAACGGTTGATGCTGCTTTCCCCGGCATGCTGCCCGTCATCAACCGGGTCTGCGTCGAGCAGGCAGTCAGGACGGGGCTGGGCCTCAATGCCAAGATCGAGCGCGAAAGCATTTTCGAGCGCAAGAACTATTTCTACCCAGACCTGCCCGCCGGCTATCAGATCTCGCAATATCAGCAGCCAGTCGTCGGTTGCGGCAAAGTCGTTCTCGACATGCCAGACGGCAAGACACGCGAAATCGGCATCACCCGGCTGCATCTCGAGCAAGATGCCGGGAAGAGCCTGCACGACCAGCACCCGACCCAGACCTATGTCGATCTCAACCGCGCCGGTGTCGCGCTTATGGAGATCGTCTCCGAGCCCGACCTCAGGAGCGCCGAGGAGGCCGGGATATATCTGCGCAAATTACGCTCGATCCTGCGCTATCTCGGCACCTGCGACGGCAATATGGAGGAGGGCTCGCTGCGCTGCGACTGTAACGTTTCGGTGCGCCGCACCGGCGACCCCTACGGCACGCGCAGCGAGATCAAGAACCTCAATTCGATCCGCTTTGTGATGCAAGCGATCGAATACGAGGCGCGTCGTCAGGTCGAGATTCTGGAAGATGGCGGCACGATCGTGCAGGAGACGCGGCAGTTCGACTCCGGCCGCGGCGTCACTCGGCCGATGCGCTCAAAGGAGGAAGCGCACGATTATCGCTATTTTCCCGACCCCGATCTTCTGCCGCTGATCCTCGACCGCGAGTGGGTGATGCAGCTGCGGGCCGAGCTTCCCGAACTGCCCGATGCAAAGAAGGCGCGGTTTGTGCGGGACCTTGGTTTATCGCCGGAGGATGCCGCGGTGCTTGTCGCCGAGCGGGAGACCGCGCTGTTCTTCGAGCGCGTGGCCCAAGGCCATGACCCGAAGACCGCCGCGAACTGGGTCATGGGCGATCTGTTCGGTGTGCTGAACCGGCTCGGCGTCGGCATCGAGGCTTCACCGGTCTCGGCCGAGAGATTGGGCGCGCTGATCGACCTTATTGCCGACGGCACGATTTCCGGTCGCCTTGCCAAGGACGTCTTTGCCGAGATGGTCGCCACGGGCGCCGGTCCCGCGGTTATTGTCGACACCAAGGGACTGCGTCAGGTTACCAACGAGGTCGCGATCGCAGCGGCGGTCGACGCCGTCCTCGCCTCGCAGACAGAACAGGTCGCAGAATACCGCGCCGGCCGTGACAAACTCTACGGCTTCTTTGTCGGCCAGGTCATGCGCGCAACGCAAGGCAAGGCCAATCCCACCCTCGTCAACGAATTGCTCAAGAAAAAGCTGGCGGGGTAGGAGAGCGATGGGTCACTGGGCTCTCGACGACATTCCGTGGGATCGGTTCGATCGCGGCAAAGTCGACCCGGAGATTGTGAGGATCGTCAAGGCCGCGAGCTTGGTCGAATTCAATGGTGGGGCGTACGCGCATCACTTGTGCCGAATTTTCCATGACGACCCCAATTTTCAGCAGGACGCACGCCGCTGGGGCGGGGAGGAGATTCAGCACGGCAAGGCATTGGCGCGCTGGGCGGCGATGGCCGACCCCGAATTCGATTTCGAAGCCGCTTTCGCCCGTTTTCAGGCGGGCTACCGGGTCGATTTCGACCTTGATGTCTCGCGCCGCGGCTCGCGCTCGGGCGAGATGATTGCGCGCTGCATGGTCGAAGTCGGCACCAGCTCCTTTTACTCGGCGCTGCGCGACGCGGCGCAGGAGCCGGTATTGAAGGAAATCTGCGGGAACATCGCGGCCGACGAAATCCGGCATTACAAGCTCTTTTACAAAAACCTGATGGGCTCCCTCGAGCGCGAACAAATCGGGTTCTGGCAGCGGCTGCGCGTCGCGGCCGGCCGGATCGCTGAATCCGAGGATGACGAGCTCGCTTATGCCTATTATGCCGCAAACGAGGCCATTCGGTCCTACGAGCGCCGTGGCTACAGCCGCGCCTACGCTGCGCGCGCTTATGCACTGTGCCGCGACGAGCACGTCGCGCGCGGCGTCATGTTGGTCTTTAAAGCGGTGGGGTTGAGCCCGCACGGCCTGCTCGCACGGACCGCGAGCCGCGTTGCGTGGTGGTTCATCCGGTATCGGGCGGCGAAGCTGGCGAGATTGACTGCCTAAGTTCTCGTTGACAAATTCGCCATAATGTAGTAATGTCAAATTTGTCATTGCGAGCGCGGCGAAGCAATCTCGTGCCCGTTGCGCTCAGCTCGATCGAGAATGCTTGCGCGCGGAGTTTGTCCTCGGGCCGCGACAAGCGCGGACCCGGGGGCGCCCGCGCAGTGACCGGAGGTACTCAGTTTCTTTCGAGGTGGGTCAAGACTGATTAGTCGGAGAGCCAAAAACAGCGGGAAACAAATGAAAAACAGCGGGCGGTTTCGCTGTTATCTTATCTCTCGATCACCCGAAACCCGAGGATTTCTGCGGCAAACGCAATGCGGGCCGCTGTAAATTTTCGGGAAAAACAGCAAAAACAGCGAACCGGGCTCGTGCCGGGAGTGCTATCCGAGGAGCTTCCGGGCCTCGGCGAGCTGCGTCTGTAACGAGTGCAGCAGGCGGGCTTCCGGGGTCGGCGCGCAATTGGTGTAGCCGGCGCCGAACTCCCTGAGCTGTGCCGCGTTGCGCGGAAAGGCGGAGTGGTTGAGCGGCAGGGCGAGCCGGGCACCGGCGCCTTTCTTCACCCCCTCGCGCACGCGGTCGATGGCGGCGACGAGCCGGGGATGATCGGGCTGACCGCTGACGCCGAGCGAGCGCGACAAATCCGAAGGCCCGACCGCCAGGAGGTCGACACCTTCCACGGCGGCGATCTCGTCGATGCGCTCGACCGCCTCCATATCCTCGATCATGCAGGCGAGGATGATCTCGCGGTTGGATTGCGCCATATGCTCGACGAGCGTGATGCGGCCGTATTCGGCGGCTCGGCTGCCAGCCGCCATGCCGCGCTCGCCGAGCGGCGGATAACGCACCGCTTTGACCGCAGCGCGGGCGGCATTGGCGCTGCCGACATGCGGGACTTGCACGCCCTGTACGCCCATGTCCAGCAACCTCAAGATGAAGGCGGGGTCGAAGCCAGGGGTGCGGACAATCGGGGTGATCCCGACGTGCTCCGCCGCCATGACCGCCAGCTGCACATCGTGCAGGTCGTAGGTGGTGTGCTCCATATCGATGAAGGCGGCGTCGAAGCCGGCGAGCCCAATGATCTCGACGATTTGCGGATCGGCGATACCGCCGACATGGGTGCCGAGCGCGAGACCGCCCTCGCGCAGGATGCGCTTGACCCGGTTCTCCTTCATCCTCTGCTCCCTAGGCTGCCCGCGCCGACCTGCCGCGTTCGAGGTTGGCGATGATCATATCGGTGTCCATGACGTCGCCAAAGACGTTGTAGAACGCGGTCAAGGACGCGTCGTGCTCCTCCTGGCTGTTGGCGGCGTTGCCGTCGCTGACCATGATCGTCCGGAAGTTCGTCATGTTGGCATCGCGTGCCGAACTTTCGCAACACACGTTGGTCACCGTCCCAGTGATCAGCACCGTATCGAAGCCCCGAGCGCGCAGCCGGTCAGGCAGTTCGGATGTTCCGGGCATGAAGGCACTGTAGCGGTATTTCCTGACGATCTCGTCTTCCCCCCGGACGTCGAGCTCGGGCCACAGCTCATGGCCAAGCGAACCCTCAGTGAGCGCCGCGATGCGCTTTTCGCGCATCTCCGGGGTCGCGAGCTCGAAGGCGACCGACCAGTCCTTGAGGCAGCGCTCGTCGTGCGTCATTTTGACCCAGAAGACGCCGCCCCCGGTGGCGCGGACGGCCGCCGCCAGCCGGTTGACCGCAGGAACGATCTCACGCGCCGCGGGGACCACCGCGTGCCCGACGGCGTCATTCATGAAGGCGTGCTGCAGGTCGATCACGACCAGCGCCGTCCGGCTCGGTTCCAGATCGGCGAAGCAATGCTCTGCGCCGCGGCGGCCGACGACGCGCTGTACCAGGAAATCAGGGATTGTTGTGCCCTTCAATCTCATCGCGATCCTCCTCGGGTTACAGCTCTACCTGCGGGATCTGCCGGTATCGGAGCGTCGAGGTGCAGAAGCCCAGCAGTGCGCAAATCTGCCCACAGCGCCGTTGGGAGCGGATAATGCAGCAACCTCGCATTGGTCTCGAACTCTTCAACGTTGCGCGGGCCGGGCAGGATTGCCGCGACGGCCGGATGGGCAAGCGGAAACTGAAGGGCGGCGGCGATTAGCGGCACGCCGTGGTCGTCGCAGACTGCTCGGATTTCGTCCACCCGGTCGACGATCTCGCGAGGGGCAGGCCGATAATTCCAACTGTCGCGCCCCGCCAAAATACCGGTATTGAACGGCGCACCGATCACCACCGAGATCCCCATCCGGAGGCATTTCGGAAGCAGCTTCTCGATCGCCGTCTGTTCCAGTAACGTATACCGCCCGGCGAGGAGAAAAACGTCCCACGCTCCCCAATCCAAGGCTTCGTCAAGTACCTCCCATTCGTTGACACCGATCCCGATTGCGCTCACCGTCCCGGAAGAACGTAGTTCCTCGAGCGCGCGATAACCGTTTTTGCGGAATGTGCGCCTGATCTCGGGATAAGCGTCCCGATGCTCTCTGGCGCCGACGTCATGCACATACAGGATATCGATCCGCGCCAGTCCCAGGCGCTGCAGGTCGTCCTCGAAGGACCTCATGATGCCGCTGTAGGAATAATCATAGACGGGGTCGAACGGCATCGGATGTCGCAATGTGGCGGAGGCCGCGACACCTGTTTGCGGGCGCAGCAGCCGCCCGACCTTGGTCGCCAATACCCATTCATGGCGCGGCAATTCGCGCAAGGTATCGCCGAGAATGCGGCTTGCCCGTCCGAAACCGTAAAACGGTGCACAATCGAAATAGCACACCCCGGAAGACCACGCGGCTCGAACCACGGCCTCGCCCTCCTGGCGGGTCACCGGGATCCGATGACCGCCGAGCGTCCCGGTGCCGAGGCCGAGGACCGTGACTCTGAGGGACGTACGCCCCAGCGGGCGTGTCTCGAAGCCCGTCATCCCGCCCTTTCCATCACCTACCTTTAGTTTTGAAGGTATACAACGCTGCGGCGCAAGCGTCCGCAATCGTCACACCCAGAGCGGGAGCGCCAATGATTCTGGTTTTTGGGTCGATTAACGTCGATCTGGTCGCTCCTATCCCTCATTTGCCACAACCCGGAGAGACTGTTCTCGGCGGCGATTATGCCCTGCTGCCGGGAGGTAAAGGCGCCAATCAGGCATTGGCGGCGCGCCGAGCCGGATCCGAGGTCGTGCTCGCCGGCGCCATCGGCCGGGATGCGTTTGCCTCGATCGCTCTCAGTCTGCTGCGCCGCGATGGCGTCGACACGAAGCTTGTTCGAGAACTCGATCGGCCCACAGGCTGCGCCGCGATCATGGTTTCTGCGGCGGGTGAGAACGCAATCGCGGTTTCGCCGGGTGTTAATTCCGAGATTCGGTCGGATTGGGTTCCCGACGAACTGCTAGATCTTCGTACGATCGTCGTCGCCCAGATGGAAGTCCCGTTCGGCGAAACCGCCTCGTTGATTCGCCGCGCATGCATGCGCGGCGCGCGATGTCTGCTCAACCTCGCGCCGGCGCTCTCGCTCGATCTCGGGCTTTTGCCGGAGATCGATTTGCTGGTCGCGAACGAACGCGAAGCGGTGACGTTGGGCCGCGATCCAGCAGGATTCGCGCGGCGGCTGCGGCGTGGCCTCGTCGTGACGCGCGGCGCGGCGGGGGCCCTCGTTCTTCTTTCTGATGGAAGCCGCCTGGAAGTGCCGGCTTTGGCTGTGGACCCGGTCGACACCACAGGTGCAGGCGACACATTTGTTGGCGTCCTCGCCGCGGCGCTCAATTTGGGCTCAAGCTTCGAGCAGGCGCTGTTGCGGGCCAGCGCCGCAGCGGGTCTTGCGTGCCTGGCATACGGCGCGCAAACCGCGATGCCGGATGCAGCGGCAATCGACGCGGCGCTGGTGCGGCTGCCAGTCGTCGCTCATCAGCTCAGCAAAATGACCTAAGAAGAACTACGGCTTATCCTTGTCCGGACTCGCGATGCAATGCTCACGAAATTCAGCGAAGATGTCGAGATAGAGCTGGCGCTTGAACGCAACGATCATTTCGGGCACTCGCCGCGGCGGCACCCATTGCCAGCAATCGAATTCCGGATGCGCAGTCGCGAGGTTGATATCGCTGTCGCTGCCGGTGAAGCGCATCGCGAACCATTTTTGCTTCTGGCCACGATAACGCCCGCCCCAGACGGTACCGCCGAGTTCGGAAGGAAGGTCGTATAGCAGCCACGTTCGGCTTTCGCGGAGGATCTCGGCCTTGTCGGTGCCGATCTCTTCCTTTAGCTCACGTAGTGCCGCCTCGCGCGGGGTTTCTCCCGGATCGATGCCGCCTTGCGGCATCTGCCATGCCGGGACCGAGGGTATGTCGATACGCCGACCGACGAACACCTCGCCGTGCCGGTTCAGCAACACTATGCCGACAGAGCGACGATATTCAGGCATATCGCGCGCCCGATTGTGCCGTTGCGTCGCGTCGAAACCAACACCGGCTCAGTTGACGACGCGTCCATTGAACAACGCAATGCCGCGCAGCATGTCGACCACTCGAGCTAGCTGGTAGTCGGCCGGCGTACCCATGATGGTGGGATCAACAGAGGTTAGCTCCGGCGGCTCGCCAGTATCTTCCTTCTTCAGGTCTGTCGCTGTAGCAATCTTGTCGCCCTTGTCCGATGGCTTTTCGATCTTTGCAGCCTCGACAACGATGTCGGGATCTATCCCCCTTGCCTGTATTGAACGCCCCGAGGGTGTGTAGTAGCGCGCAGTCGTGAGCCGCATTGCTCCGTGACCCGCAAGCGGTATGATGGTTTGCACCGATCCTTTGCCGAACGATTTCGTGCCGAGCAGGATCGCCCGATGGTGATCTTGCAACGCGCCTGCGACGATCTCACTGGCAGAGGCAGAGCCGCCATTGATCAGGACCGCCATTGGCAGCCCGGCGGCGATGTCGCCGGGGCGCGCATTGTAACGCTGTGCATCCTCGGTGCGCCGGCCGCGGGTCGATACGATCTCGCCCTTGTCGAGAAACGCGTCCGCAACTGCGACCGCCTGATCGAGCAGACCTCCTGGATTGTTGCGCAGATCGAGGACCACGCCGACTAGCTTGTTGCCGGCCTGCTGCTTGAGGTTCTTCATTGCATTGTTGAGGCCGACATCAGTCTGCTCGTTAAACGTCGTGATCCGGATATAACCGATGTTGTCCCCCTCGAGATGAGAACGGACCGACTGAATCCTGATCGTCGCGCGCGTCAACTTGACGTCGAAGGGTTCCTTTCCCTCTCGCCGGATCGTCAGCTTGATTTCACTGTTGACCGGACCGCGCATCTTCTCGACCGCTTCCGGAAGGCTCATCCCCTGGACCGCGTCGCCGTCGAGATGAGTAATGAGGTCACCGGGCTTCAAGCCGGCGCGGGCAGCAGGAGTGTCATCGATCGGCGAGACCACCTTGACGAGCCCGTTCTCCATCGACACTTCGATACCAAGCCCTCCGAACTCGCCGCGGGTCTGGACTTTCATGTCGTTGAAGTTCTTCGTGTTCAGATAATTCGAGTGGGGATCGAGAGAGGTCAGCATGCCGTTGATCGCCGACTCGACCAATGTGTCGTCGGCGACCTCATCGACGTATTCGGAGCGCACTTTTTCGAACACTTCGCCGAATAGGTTGAGTTGTTTGTATGTTTCTGCAGAGTTCGCCGTGGCGGGCGGCGCGGCCCCCACGTCCTGGCGCAGCGAAAATACAAAAACCGTGGCTGCGGCCACGGCGACGAGGCCCGAACGCTTCATCCAATCACCCTATCGCCTGGGATCTGACCGGCTCGATTTGCGGATCGCTCATGATACCCGGCGGCGCGCTTATTAATCAACCGAGCAATCAGCGACGAAATCGCCTCTCGTCAACCCGCCGTCTGGTGTCGGGTGTGAGCCGATACAATCAGCGAGTGACCCGTCATCGTAGCCGGCTTCGGCAAGCCGAGAATGTCGAGTAAAGTCGGCGCGACGTCGGACAAGCGCCCATCGTGGAGGAGCCGAACATCTCTTGGCGGGTTCACGATGATGAACGGCACCGGGTTGAGAGTGTGCGCGGTATGGGGCTCTCCCGTTTGCGGGTCGCGCATCATCTCAGCATTACCATGATCGGCGGTTATGACGAGGGTCCCGCCCGCGTCTTCGACTGCCGCGGAGAGGCGGCCGAGGCACGTGTCAACCGCCTCGACCGCCTCGATCGCAGCGCCGAGCGAGCCGGTATGCCCAACCATATCGGTGTTCGCATAGTTAACGACGATCACGTCGAAACCGCCGGATCGAATCGCCGCGACAAGCTTGGCGGTCACCTCGAGTGCCGACATCTCGGGCTGCTGGTCGTAGGTCGGGACCTTCGGCGATGGCACCAGTATCCGCTCCTCGCCAGAGAAGACGGTTTCGCGCCCGCCGTTGAAAAAGAAGGTGACGTGTGCGTACTTCTCGGTCTCGGCGATGCGAAGCTGGGTGAGCCCGGCGCGCGATACCATCTCCCCGAACGTGTCCTCGAGGTCCTCGGGCGGGAACAGGGTGACGAGACGGCGGTTGAGTTCCGTGGAATACTCGACGAGGCCCAGCGCCGCGGCAAAGGCGATCAGCTTGGGTCGAGAAAAGCCGGCAAAATCCGGGTCGAGCAGCGCGGCAGCAATTTCGCGCACCCGATCGGCGCGAAAGTTCGCAATAAACAGACCGTCGCCGTCGCGCATGCCTCTATACCCGGCGATTGCCGTCGGTTCGACGAATTCGTCGGTTTCGCCTCGGGCGTAGGCCGCTTTGACGGCCTCGATGGGGATTTCCGCGTTGCGGCCAATACCGTGAACAATCGCCTGGTGGGCCCTTTCTAGCCTCGCCCAGCGCTGGTCGCGATCCATCGAATAATAGCGACCGCAGATGGTGGCGATGCCCGTATCTTTGAAGCCCGAAACATCCTCTGTGAATTCTGTAAGATAACCGATAGCCGACTTAGGCGGCGTATCTCGCCCATCGAGGAATGCGTGAACCGCAACTGGGACTCCGGATTCGGCGAGGATTCGGACGAATGCAGCAATCTGCTTTTGGTGCGAGTGAACCCCGCCGGGCGACATCAACCCGAGAAGGTGGGCCGTCCCGCCGGTGTCCCTCAGTCGGTCGATGAAGTTGCGAAGCGCCGGCATCGTTCCCAGCCTGCGCTCGGCGATAGCCGCATCGATGCGCGGCAGATCCTGATAGACGATCCTCCCGGCGCCGATATTTGTGTGGCCGACCTCGGAATTTCCCATCTGCCCGTCCGGAAGCCCAACAAATTGCTCGCTCGCTTGCAGATGCGTATGTGGCCAACGCGTCATGAGGCGGCGCCAGTTGGGCGTCCGCGCCCTCGCGATCGCGTTGTCGTCACCTTCCGCCCGCTCACCCCAGCCGTCGAGGATGCACAGCACCAGCGGGCGCGAACGGGAGTTCATGTTGGGAGCCTTTGGGCAGATGCTTGGCCAACCTGTATACGCCAAATTGAACTCTAGGCGTTAGCGTCCCGAACCGTTGGCTGTTACCCGCAGTCCACAGGCCGAGCGCCGCCCGGCCTAGACCCGAACTACAGAGGAACCGCGTCACTTTCGGGTAGCGCCCCGCCCCACATCTTTTCAAGATTGTAGTAGGCGCGGATTTCTGGCCGGAACAGATGCACAATCACATCACCCGCGTCGATCAGCACCCAATCGCCCTGGGCTTTGCCCTCGGTCGAGATCCGGATGCGACCGGAAAGCACATCTTCTAGACGCTCGGTGAGCGCGAGGACCTGACGCGTCGAGCGGCCGCTTGCGATCACCATGTAGTCGGCGAATGTCGTCTTCCCGGCGAGGTCGATCGTGACGACGTCCTCGGCCCTGCCGTCTTCGAGGGTCCCACGAACGAGTTCGAGGATTTCCGCTGCCGCGCTGTCAAGCCTCGTCGCCCTAGGGCGGGGTCTGAGAGTAGCAATCGTCAACAATTCGGGTCTTTCCTCCGTTGAGGTTTGAGCTGGGGTGTTTTGTTGCTCGGATCTGATCCGGGTCGCCGAGCGCGAATCGAGCGGAGTGTGGTAGAATACCCAGGCCGGCGGCTTCATTCCAGCCAGGCGCCGCCCTGCGGCAACGGGGATACGCTGTCGCGCAAACCGCTTCGCGGCGGTGCCGGCGAGCGCCCTTGGAGCGCAAGAAGGACGGTCGAAGACGGCAACCGCCACCATCCGAAAGATTTCGGGCCATCTCTCCCAGCGGGGAATTTGGACGAGATTGTCGCTGCCCATCAACCACACGAAACGCAGGCGCGGAAAGCGTCGCCGGAGCGCCTTCAGAGTGTCGACGGTGTAGCCGGAGCTTCGCAGCCGCTCCTCCAGATCGCTGACGCGCAGGCGCGGGTGTGCTGCGGCGATGCCGCACGCCTGTTCCAGGCGCACGGCGAACGGCGCCATGCCCTTAACGGGCTTCAGCGGATTTTGCGGCGACACCAGCCACCAGACCTCGTCGAGATCCAGGTGTTTGAGCGCCAAGAGGCTGACATGCACATGCCCGCCATGGGCGGGATTGAAGGAGCCGCCCAGCAGCCCGATGCGGCGACGCCGGCCGACGCGCTCCGTGCAAACACTCAGGGGCGCACCTGCCCCGTCCCCCGCACGAGATATTTGTACGTCGTCAGCTGCTCGGTCCCGACTGGGCCTCGCGGCGGGAGCCTTTGCGTCGAAATACCGATTTCCGCGCCCATGCCGAACTCGCCGCCATCCGCGAACTGGGTGGAGGCATTGACCAGCACGATGGCGCTGTCGACCGCGCGCAGGAACCGCTCGGCGGCGGTCTCGTCCTCGGTGACGATCGCGTCGGTGTGGTGCGAGCCGTAGCGCTCGATATGTTCGATCGCTTCGTCGATGCCGCCGACGACGTGCACCGCGAGGATGGCGTCGAGGTATTCGGTGCGCCAATCCTGTTCGGTCGCCGGCACTGCGGCGGGATCGATCGCCAGGACCTCGGGGTCGCCGCGCAACTCGCAGCCGGCAGAGCGCAGATCGGCGAGGATCGGCGGCAGCACCGTCTTCGCGGCGGCGCGGTCGACCAGCAATGTTTCCGTTGCCCCGCAGATCGAGACGCGCCGCATCTTGGCGTTGAGGGCGATCGCGCGCGCCTTCGCCGGGTCGGCGGCGCGGTGAATATAAGTGTGGCAGAGGCCCTCGAGATGTGCGATGACCGGGATGCGGCTCTCACGGTGCACGCGCTCGATCAACGAGGCGCCGCCGCGCGGCACAATGATGTCGATGACGCCGCTCATCCGCAGCATCATGCCGACCGCCGCGCGGTCGCGGGTCGGCACCAGCTGAATGGCGGCTTCCGGCAAACCGGCGCCGCGCAGTCCCTCGGCGAGGGCGGCGACGAGGGCGCGCGAGGAGTGATAGCTCTCCGAACCGCCGCGCAAGATCGCGGCATTGCCGGATTTGAGCGCAAGCCCGCCAGCGTCAACGGTCACGTTCGGCCGGCTTTCGTAAATGATGCCGATGACACCGAGCGGGACTGACACCCGTTCAATGACGAGGCCGTTCGGCCGGGTCCGGCGGTCGAGTACACGGCCAACCGGTTCGGGCAGCGCGGCTACGGTTTTGAGCCCCTCAGCTATTGCTTCCACTCGTTTGGGGTCGAGGGCGAGCCGGTCGCGCAGGGCCGGCGTGAGGCCGTGTTCCTCGGCCTCGGCCAAATCGCGGCCATTGGCTTCGAGAATTTCGGCGACCCTGGTGCGGACTGCCGCGGCGGCCTTGTGCAGCGCTGCGGTTTTTGCCGCGGCGTTCGCAAGTGCAAGCGCCGCGGAGGCTTCGCGGGCGCGGCGGCCGATTTCGGCCATGACGGCCTGCAGATCGGCTTCTGAGGTTGCGGTTCGCTCGCGGAGCAGTGTTTCGGTTGGCATCAGGTTTCGGTCACCACCAGATCGTCGCGATGAATGATCTCATCACGGCCACGGTACCCGAGGATCTCGGCAATTTCACCACTCTTGTGGCCGGCGATGCGGCATATATCGGCGCTCGAATAGGCCGACAATCCACGGCCGACCTCGGCGCCGGACCGCTTTCGGATGATCACAGCGTCGCCGCGTTCGAAAATACCCTCGACCGCGACCAGCCCGGCGGGCAATAGGCTCGTGCCGCGGCGGAGCGCCCTGGCCGCGCCATCATCGACGATGACCGCGCCCGATGGATTAACCGCTCCGGCGATCCACGCCTTGCGCGCGGACCGCGGCTCCCCGCGGGGCAGGAATAATGTAGCGCTGCCGCCCGCCTCGATGGCCGCGAGGGGGCCCGCTACCGAATCCCCGACCTTTCCCCTCGCGATCAACATGCGGCAACCTGCATTCATCGAAATGCGAGCGGCGGCCAGCTTAGTCACCATCCCGCCCGAGCTGTATCCGGCGGCCGCTTCGCCCGCCATCGCCTCGATCTCAGGCCCGATCTCAGAGACCAAGGGAATGTGCCGTGCCGCCGGATCCTTACGCGGATCGGAGGTATAAAGGCCGTCGATGTCGGACAGCAACACCAGCATGTCGGCGCTCGTCATCTGCGCCACTCGGGCGGCGAGCCGGTCGTTGTCGCCAAATTGGATCTCGGCGGTGGCGATCGTATCGTTTTCGTTGACCACCGGCACCGCACCGAGGGTCAGGAGCTGGGCAAAGGTGGCGCGTGCATTCAGGTGCCGGCGCCGCTCCTCCGTGTCGTCAAGGGTTAGCAAGATCTGCGCGACGGTAATCCTGTGGCGGGCGAGCGCCTCCTGATACGCGTGCGCCAGCCGGATCTGCCCGGTCGCCGCGGCGGCCTGCTTTTCCTCGAGCCTCAGCCGCCGGCCGGCGAGCCCAAGCTGGCGGCATCCAACGGCGATTGCACCGGACGATACGAGGATCAGTTCCTGGTCACGCGTGCGGCAGCGAGCGACATCCTCCGCCAGGCCATCGAGCCACGTGCGACGGACTTCGCCATTTTCCGTTGCCAGCAGTGCCGAGCCGATTTTCACCACCAGCCGCCGCGCCATTACAAGCGCTTCGGCGGCGCTGGGCGAGCCTGAAAGGGCCTTTGTCATAGGGTCGAGGCAAGGGGTTCGGTCGTCGGCGCCTCGCTGTCTTTTCGCGGCGTCTCTACACGACCGCGTCCGGTAGAGAGCGCGGCGAGCATCGCGTCCAAAACATCCGGGACGCCGGCGCCAGTCGCACCCGACAGCGGCAAGACCGGGATCCCGGGACCGGCGACGCGGCGCAACTCGCGCCATTTCGCGTTCACTGCCTTGGGTTCTATCGCATCGATCTTGTTGAGACCGAGAATTTCCCACCTTTCGGAGAGGCTGTGACCATAGAGGGCGAGTTCCTCGCGAATAGTGCGATACGCTCCGGCGACATCCTCGAGGGTGCCGTCAACGAGGTGGAGGATGACCGCACAGCGCTCGACATGGCCGAGAAAACGAGTGCCGACTCCGGCCCCTCCGCTCGCTCCCTTGATCAGCCCAGGAAGATCGGCAAGAACGAACTCCTCGCCGTCATGCACCCGAACGACCCCCAACTGCGGCTTCAGGGTCGTGAACGGGTAGTCGGCAATCTTGGGCCGGGCGTGGGTGACCGCGGCGAGGAAAGTCGATTTGCCGGCATTGGGTAACCCTACAAGCCCGGCATCGGCAATGAGCTTCAAGCGCAGCCAGACCCAGGCCTCGCGGCCCGGCCAACCGGAATCGGCACGGCGCGGCGCTCGATTGGTCGAGCTCTTGTAATGTGTATTCCCGAAGCCTCCGTCGCCGCCCCTTAGGAAGACGAGCCTTTCGCCCGGACGGGTGAGGTCCGACAGCACCTTCAGATTGTCTTCATCCATGATCTGGGTGCCGACAGGAACGGACAAGAAGAGATCCTCACCGCCCGCGCCAGTGCGCTCGCGCCCCGCTCCCGGCCGGCCATCTTGGGCCCGAAAATGCTGCCGGTATCGGTAGTCGATCAATGTATTAAGATTCTCCGCCGCGACAAACACGATGTCGCCGCCTTTGCCGCCGTCGCCGCCGTTTGGACCGCCAAACTCGATGAATTTTTCGCGGCGAAAGCTCATTGAGCCGCGTCCGCCATCACCGCTCTTTAAGTAGATCCTGCACTGATCGAGGAATTGCATTCGCAAAAATTAAAAAGGGGAGTGGCCCAGGCCGCCCCCCTTTGGCTCCGTCTGTTTCGGGGAACGGCTATTCGGCAGGGTCCGCTGGCGCGGGCGCCGGAGGCACGACCGAAATGTAGGTGCGTCCAGCCAGCCCCGTGTGAAACTTGACCGCGCCTCCAGAAGTGGCGAACAGCGTGTGGTCGCGGCCAATCCCGACATGCGCGCCCGGGTGAAATTTGGTGCCGCGCTGACGCACGATGATATTGCCCGGAATGACGATCTCGCCGCCGAATTTCTTGACGCCGAGGCGTCTGCCGCGACTGTCGCGCCCGTTGCGCGAGGAACCGCCCGCCTTCTTATGCGCCATCTGCTGCTCCTTCTTCGCGCTGCGGACCGTCGCTGCCCGTGATCTCGCCAATGCGCAGGACGGTCAACTGCTGGCGATGCCCCTTCTTGCGGCGATAGTTGTGCCGCCGCTTCTTCTTGAAGACGATGATCTTGGGCGCCCGCGTCTGCTCGACGACCGTGGCGCTGACCGAGGCGCCACCGAGCAGCGGCGTGCCGGTCGCAACCTCGGCGCCCTCGCCGATCATCAGCACCTCAGTGAGTTCGACAACCGCGCCCGGCTCTGCCGGGAGTTTTTCGACTGAGATGACATCGTCCTTGGCGACCTTGTACTGCTTACCGCCCGTCCGGATCACTGCGAACATGATAGCCGTTGATATAGTTTGCCGCAGAGCGGACGCAACCGCCGCGGTGCGCGGAACCGGTGGACGAATCCCCTCGACTGCGAAGGGCTCGCACTATTAGGTTCCCGCCCCGGCCTGTCAATGGCCTAAGGCGCGGCTTTGACGGCCTAAATGGCGCTCTTTAAACTAACGCATTGAGAGGCGATCGGCCCAGAGCCGATCCGGGCTTCATGTTCACGAGGAAGCATGGACACTGGCACCATTCGCGCCACCGAAGACGAGGCCCTGCAGTTCCATGCCAGCGGGCGCCCCGGAAAGCTCTCGATCGCGCCGACCAAACCTTTGACGACACAGCGGGATCTGGCGCTTGCCTACTCGCCGGGCGTGGCATTTCCGTGTCTGCACATCAAGAAACAGCCGAGCGCCGCCTTCGACTACACCTCGAAAGGGAACTTTGTCGCGGTGATCTCGAACGGCACGGCGGTACTGGGTCTCGGCGATCTCGGCGCGCTCGCTGCAAAGCCGGTCATGGAGGGCAAATGCGCGCTGTTCAAGCGCTTCGCCGATATCGACTCGATCGACCTCGAGATCGACACGCGAGATGTCGATGAATTCGTCAATTGCGTGCGTTTTTTGCACCCGGCCTTCGGCGGCATTAATCTCGAGGACATCAAGGCGCCGGAGTGCTTCATTATAGAAGAGCGGCTGCGTGAGCTGCTCGAGATTCCGGTGTTTCATGACGATCAGCACGGCACCGCGATCATCGCGGCGGCCGGATTGATCAATGCGGTGCACCTGACCGGACGCGAGCTCAAGAACATCAAGATGGTCGTCAACGGCGCCGGCGCCGCCTCGATCGCTTGCGTCGAGCTATTGAAGACGATGGGTCTGCGCTCCGAAAATGTCGTGCTGTGCGACACGAGGGGGGTGATCTACCGTGGCCGCGCCGAGGGTATGAACCAGTGGAAATCGGCGCACGCGGTCGAGACCAAGGCGCGGAGTTTGGCCGAGGCGATTGACGGAGCAGACGTGTTTTTCGGCCTTTCCGCAAAGGGCGCTGTCGATCGGGCGATGGTGCGGTCGATGACGGAAAAGCCGATCATCTTCGCGATGGCAAACCCCGACCCGGAGATCACGCCCGAGGAAGTGCGCGCAGTGCGCTCGGACGCGATCATCGCTACCGGGCGTTCCGATTATCCGAACCAGGTCAACAACGTCCTTGGTTTCCCCTATATTTTTCGCGGCGCGCTCGATGTGCACGCCTCGACGATCAACGACGCGATGAAGATCGCGGCGGCCGAAGCCCTGGCTCGGCTCGCCCGCGAGGATGTTCCGGACGAGGTCGCCGCGGCCTATTCGGGCGAGCGGCTGCGCTACGGTCCGGATTACATCATCCCGGCGCCTTTCGACCCGCGCCTCATCTGGGCGGTGCCATCCGCGGTCGCAAAAGCGGCGATGGATTCCGGTGTCGCCCGCAAACCGATACTCGATATGGAGGCCTATAAGCGGAGCTTGCGCGCCCGCCTCGATCCGACCGCCGCCGGTCTCGAGCTGATCTTCGAGCGGGTGCGCGCGGAGCCGAAACGCGTTGTCTTCGCCGAGGGGGAAGAGGAGAAGACAATCCGCGCCGCACTTCTGTTCAGAGACAGCGGTTACGGCGCGCCCGTCCTTGTCGGCCGCGAAGAGCGGATCAAGGCGACAATGTCGGCAATCGGCTTGGCTGCATCCGAAGGCCTGGAGATCCACAACGCGAGGCTCTCGCAACACAACAAGCGGTACACCGATTTTCTGTATGCGCGTCAGCAGCGCAGCGGGATGCTCTATCGCGATTGCCAGCGAATGGTGAACCAGGACCGCAACGTTTTTGCTGCCTGCATGATCGCCTGCGGCGATGCCGATGCGATGGTCACGGGGGTCACTCGCAACTCATTCGACGCGCTCGACGAAATCTTGCGGGTGATCCCGGTGAAGCCGGGATCGGTGTTGTTCGGCTTGACGGTGCTGCTCGCGCGCGAGCGCACGGTGCTGCTGGCCGATACGCTCGTCCATGAGGTGCCGAGCTCGGCGCAGCTCGCCGATATCGCGATCCAGGCAGCGGCCAAGGCGCAGGAATTGGGGATGACGCCGAGGGTGGCGTTGTTGTCGTACTCAAACTTCGGCAATCCGATGGGCCAGGACGGCCAACGGGTGCGCGACGCGGTCGCGCTGCTCGATCAGCGGGGCGTCGGCTTCGAATACGATGGCGAGATGAGCACAGACGTTGCACTCAATAATAGGCTGATGCGTCAGCTCTACCCGTTTTGTCGCCTCAGCGGCCCAGCCAATGTGTTGGTAATGCCCGAGCTGCACAGCGCCAATATTGCGGCGAAATTGCTGCCCGAGCTTGGCGGTGGCACGGCGGTTGGCCCACTTCTGCTCGGGCTTTCCCAAGCCGTTCAGATTGTCAACATGGGCGCCACCGTCTCAGATCTGGTCAATCTCGCGGCGCTCTCGGCCCACGACGCGATACGCTGATCGCCGGAGTTGATTTTTTGCGACGGCCGCATCGTCATCGGAGCGGCTGAGCCATGATCTGGCGCCGAGTACCGAACCTTTTTCCTATCGCCGCGGCGGTATTGGCGGTCAACGCTCCCAGCCTGATCGTGCTTGGCATACTCGGCGCGTGCGGCCTTTTGCCCGTTAGCCTAGCCGTGATCGCCGGCGCCGCCATATTCATTTTGGCGGCGCTGGTCGTCGCCCGCCCGGTACGAGACCTCGCCATCGTCCGCGCCGCTGTCGACGCTTTGAGCACAGACCAAGGGGGCGGGCCGCTCTCCCAATGGACCGCTCTCAAGCTGGTATGGCCGGCGGGAGGGCTGTGGCGCGCGATCTTCAGACTAGACAGGCTCTGGCGCGAGCGCGTACACGCCGCCAACGAGCAGTTGTCGGCGGCGGAGGCAGTGATCGCCGCAGCGCCGGATCCGCTGATCTTGCTGAATCAGCGCCGGCAAATTGTCGGCGCCAATATCCGGGCGACCGCATTGGTGGGCGCCACTCCAGAGCGCGCCGATCTCTCCGTGGCACTGCGGAACCCCTCTGCCCTTGCGGCCGTGGATGCAGTGCTGCGGGGCGAAGTGGCCCGCGCTGTCGATTTTACCCTCGCAGCGCCAACCGAACGGCAGCTGCGCGCCCGTATCGCGCGCATCGATCGTCCGTCAGCGGACGGCGCAGTCGCG
>Ga0306924_10002043_pt1 | contig 18890 bp, 19 predicted proteins | sample sta12Can44000111_FD_203756 | JGI IMG/M metagenome (GOLD analysis project Ga0306924, IMG submission 203756) | Lab enrichment of tropical soil microbial communities from Luquillo Experimental Forest, Puerto Rico - statanox.12C.anox.44.000.111 (v2)... | ecosystem: Environmental > Terrestrial >...
CTTCCTGCGCACCCGCAAGTCCTCACTGCTGTTCGGGGTAGGCGAGGACGCCGCGATCGTGGCGCGGTCGATCGCCGCCACGTGACCTGTGCCACCGTTCGCCGGTCTTGAACAAGGCCGCCCCCCGGGCCCGGCAGCCAGCTGGCCTGAGCTGAGCCCCAGGGCCGGCGGGCGCCACCGGTTGGCGCCGCCAGCCCGTCGTCTTATGCCAGTCGGCCACCGGGAAGCTTCGAAAGAACGCGCGCCGACCCGCCTTACGGGCGGCAAGCCGACCTCCGTCCGGACCTCGTCCACGGCGACCGAACGGGGCGATCGGCGCGGCCCGGATCGTCAGCCTGACGTCCGACTTTGCATGCCGAGAACAGTGCATGTGATCATGACGGCAGCCCGATCCCGGTGCCGGTGTGTGCCGGCTGCGCGCAGCGCTCTGGGCGATCAGTGACCAGTTCACGCCAGGGCTCGGTGGTGCCAGACACATTGACGCGTACGTCGGTGAGGAGACCGGACCCGAGTTCCCCGGTTCGGACTGGTGCCTGACCCTGGGCGCGGCGACCATCCAGGCGGCGGCGTCAGAGGTCGGGCGTGGGGCGTGGACGTCGGCGGTCTATCGGGGCTGCCAGGGTCGGCGACGTGGCCACCAGCCCGGTACCGCCCGCCGGTATTCGTCGTACCGCGCGCCGAACCGGCCCTGCAGCTCCGGCTGCTCCAACCCGTAGACCCAGGCGACCAGCGCGAGCGCGACGAAACCCGTGTACCACAACAGGTCTGGCCGCCACAGCAGAATCGCCTGGCCGAGGATCGTGGCGTCGAGCGCGAGGTATATGGGGTTGCGCACGTACCGGTACAGGCCGCCGACGACGAGGTGCGCGGGCGGTGCGACGGGTGCCGGGGTACCGAGCCCTTCGACCACGAACCGGGCGAACGCGGACACCAGTATGGCGGTCCCGGCCACCACCAGTACGGCACCGAGTACCCGAAGCGGTACGAGGTGGGACAGTGGCGCACCCGGGTGCCAGTCGGTGATCAGCCACGGAACGAGCCCGACGATGGTACCCGGGGCAAGGGCGAAGAAGACCGCGCTTCCGGCCGCGGCAGCGGTGCGTTGCATGGCTGTCATCCTTTCGCAGCGCGTTGGGGGAGGACGGTTGGCGCCTTACAGCCGGTCGATCGCGGCCTGCAGCGTTGGGCCGTCGAAGCTGCCGGTGGGCAGGGCGGTCGCCGGCCGGTATCGCACGACGCCGGCCGAGTCGACGAGCATGATGCCACTCTGTCGAAGGAGGAGGGTCCGGTGCAGTCCCGCCGCCAGGTGCGCCTGGGCGCTAGCGGAGGGCGTGACGGTGACCCGGTCGCCGAGGATGCGTCGGACCCGGGCGGCGGTCGTCGGCGGGCCGGGTACCACCACGACCGGCTGCGTGCCGTGGGTGGGTAGGTCCGCCGGGCCAGGGCGCGGGCGTGGTGGATGCAGACCGGGCAGGTGCCGGTGCGCACCAAGTACGCGGCCACCGCCTGTGCCTGGCCGCGCAGGTCGGCCAGGGTGACTCGGCTGCCGGCGGCGTCCAGGACGCTTAGGTCGAGGGGGAATAGGTGCTCGGTCTGGACGGGCATGGCGACCTCCAAGCGCTCAACCTAGTTACCATCATTAAATACGTAAGCTGGTTACGTAGTCAAGATGGGTAAGGTGACCACGTGAGCGAGCACCGCCAGCCCGCACCAGGGCCTGCCTCCCGCGACGCGGATCTGGGTGTCCTGCTGGCTGCCTGCTGCGAACGCGTGGTCCGCACCATGCTCGCCCCGCTTGGCCCGGCCGGGTACGGTCACCTCACCTCGACCCAGGCGATCACGCTGCTGGTCATCGGACGAGGCATCGACACCGTCACCCAACTCGCCGAACGAAGCGGCCTGACCACCCAGGCGATGAGCAAGATCTGCGCAGTGCTCCAGGCCGACGGGCTGCTCGACCGGCAGCCACACACCGACGACGCGCGCAGCCGGCGCCTCGCCTTGACCGCTGACGGGCACCGGCTCCACGACCTGCTCAGCCAGGCCGGTGCCGACGCAGAACGCGCCTGGACCGACCTCGTCGGCGCGCAAACCCTGCAAACCGTACGAGCCGCGCTGGCCGCCTTCGCCCACAGCCCCAAACCAGCCGCCCCCACCACACAGGTCCGGATCCGCTTCACCTGACCGCCGCCAGACCACCTTCCCCGCGGGATCCGGCAGCGCCCGTGCCACAGCGCCCGCCACACAACCGCATCCCGGTCCGCTATCGGGCCATGTTGCTGCTCGCCACGTTCACGAGCCTTCGCTTCGGCGAGCTGGCGGCGCTCCATCGCGCGGACATCGACGTGGATCGCTGCTTAGTCCGGGTGGCCCGGTCGCTGGTGCAGATGAATGACGGCGAGCTGTTCGAGGATGAGCCCAAATCGCGGGCCGGGCGGCGGGTGGTCTCCTTCCCCCGGGAGATAGCGCCAGAGCTGCGCTGTCACCTGGAGCGCTTCGTGGAACCTGGGCTAGACAGTCTGGTCTTTGTCGGCCCGAAAGGCGGCCGACTGCGCCGGTCCAAGTTCGGTGACATTTGGATCATCACCCGGGATGCCGCTGGGCTGCCCGGGCTGCATTTGCATGACCTGCGCCATACCGGAAACACGATGGCGGCTGCCACTGGGGCGAGCTTGCGTGAGCTGATGGAGGGGATGGGTCACTCAAGCCCACGGGCCACGCTGATCTACCAGCACGCCACCCGGGAGCGGGATGAGGCGATCGCGGCGGCGATGGGGGAGGTGTTCGCGTCGTCCGGGCGGAAGGGCACAACGAAGTGCCGATCGGGCACGAAGGAAGGGCAAGGCGTCTTGATGGCTGTGGGGGACTGGCAACCACAGCCCTTGACCTGCGCTTTTGGGTTGGAGCGGGCGAAGGGAATCGAACCCTCATGACCAGCTTGGAAGGCTGGGGCTCTGCCATTGAGCTACGCCCGCGTGTCCGGCGGCGTGGGTCCCGCGCGGATGCGCACAGACAGCGTACCGGTACCGCCCAGGGCCGCCGGTGTGACGGCGTGGGTCACGGCAGCAGCCTGGCAGCTCGGCAGGCCAGCGGCCTGGGCTGGCACGGTAAGCTACGGATCGGTTTCCGGGATGTAGCGCAGCTTGGTTAGCGCGCCTGCTTTGGGAGCAGGAGGCCGCCGGTTCGAATCCGGCCATCCCGACTGTTCAGGGCTTGTGAGTGGCGACGCGGTCACCCAGCCAGCCCTCGCGGGATCGTGTGCGAGAGTGCCTGCAGGACCAAGTGCTTGGGTGCAGGCTGGCTAGCCGCAGACGCCGCGCCCTTGACGTACCAGGCGAGCCCGAAGGACCAGAATGCGCCGACCTCTGCGATCAGCAGCCAGGGCGCTGTGTTGTCGAGCAACTGCCCGCCGATCGCCAGCAACGCGGATAGCAAGATGCCGCCAGCGCAGATCACGTAGAGCTTGTTCCGGCGCTTTTTGGCCGGCCCGACCTTGAACAGCCCGGTCCACCACGCCACTAGCTTGCGGATCCGATTCTCGCCGTTCGCTGGCTGCCGCTCACCCTGTGGCTTATCGGTGCTGGTGAACTGGATGAGCACCATGAGGAACACCATCGTGAACAGCACGATCAGCGAGACCACATGCACCCAACGGTAGGCCGACTGATGCGGTGACAGATGGTAGGTGATCGCCGTCACTGGACCGCACCGGTTCGAGGCCGTAAAGAACAGGTGTGGCGGTGGGAAAGTCGGGAATAGGGCAATGCAGATCGCCGCCAGGCCCGCGACGTTGGTCATGCGGTTGTCCCACTTGCCGTAGCCGCGGTAGGCAACGAAGAAAACCCCCAAGGCGCTCATCGCGCCGACGAACAGGTTGCGCATGTGGGTGTAGTAGAAAGCGCTCAGCGAATCCGGGATCCCCTGGTTGGGCCCGAAACAGTCGCCGATTTGACGGGTGAAGATGAGCCAGTTTCCGATGTAGACGACAGGCACAAGCAGGATGGCGATAAGGCCTATCAGCGCTCGCAGAGCCCGATAGTCCATGACGTACTCGGCCTCAGGCCAATCTGGTGCCACCGCATCGCCTTTCGTGCTGTAAGCAGAAGTGTCCTTTGAAGACTTACAGGCAAAATTTAGATGAACGGGTGCCTTCATGCAACGAATTACCTGCCTCGGGTGCTCAGAGATTTCCGCACGCCGACTAAACCAGCACTCCCAGACGCCGGGCCGCGGCGCACCCGGGCTCCAGCCGATCCTGCCGATGTCCCCAGCTGCTCGGGCAGCCCCATGTGGTTCGCTCGCTGGTGCGGGGAAGCGCTCAGCTGCCGGGCGAGGTGCGGATGCTGAACTCGACTGTGACTTCGTCGCTGAGCTTCAGTGCGCCCAGGAATGCGGTGTAGGGCCGGATTCCCCAGCGGGTCTGCTCGATGGCCGCGGTTCCCTGCACGTGGTCATCGGTCACCCGCGCGTGCACGGTGACGGGCTGGGTTCTGCCGGTGATGGTCAGATCGCCATCAATGCTGAACGACCCGGGCGTCCCCGTGATCTGTGCCGACCGGAAGGTGATCGTGGGGTGCTGCCCGGTGTGCAGGATCTTTTCGCGAATGGTCTTCTTGATCTCCACGCGGTCGGCGTCGGTGAGCGGCTTGACACCGCCGGTTCCGCTCCGGACCTCAAACGAGCCGGCATCGGCCTCGACCCTCACCGAGGACCTGGCCACGTCCACGGAATCGACGGTGACCTCGGCTTGCCAGCGGGTGACCTCGAGGGTGAGGTCGTGCCCCGCCCTCGCGCCCAGCCCGGTGCGGCCGGTCTTGACCAGTAGCTGACCGGACTCGGGCCCAAGCGTGTAGCTGCCATCGGCTAGACCCATGACGGCAGGCTATGCCGGGCCAAAGGACCTTCACCAGCAACGCTCACACACGCCGCCGCGGGAACGTAACGCGCAGGCCCGCGGTTAGCGGGCCTGCGCGGGATCACTGCGGTCGGCGGTTTCATCGCGACGCGGCCTGACGCTCCTGCGCTGTCAATTGGCGCGCTGCCCGGCGCGCAGGATGGTCAGGTAGCGGCGTGCCGCCCGGTCGTCCATCTGCGTGCGGATGCGCTCGGCGATCGCGTCGAGGAGCGGTTCACGGACGCCGCTGTCGAGCCTGCGGTAAAGCGACAAGGTGCGGAGGAGATCGGTGAAACCAGCTCCGTCGAACCACTGGACAGTTTGGTACCAACGCACGATCGCCGGGCCGAACCAGTTACCAGGGTGATGGACTGGTCCCCAGCCCTCGCCCTCCGTCCGCACTTCGTCCTCAAGCGGCGGATGACCCCAGTCCGGGTTACCAGGGGCAAATCGTTCGTGCAGATCGGCGGTCTCGGCGTACACCTCCTTCTCACCAGGCCGGCGGACAACAACGTGGTCGAGCAGCGCCATCCATCCCCCTGGGTGGAGTAGGTCATGCGCGCGGCGCCAGCCAGTTGACGGGTCGATCCAGTGCCACGCCGACGCGGCCACCAGCACATCGAAGCGCCGTCCGCCGCCGTCCCACTCCTCGAAAGTCGAATTCTCGACTTCGACGCTGCCGAACCCGGCGAGCCGCTGGCGGGCGAGAGCGGCCAGGCTCGCGCCTGGCTCGATAGCGGTCACCGGCAAGCCGAGCGCCGCCAGCGGGCGTGTCGCCTGACCCGTCCCGCAGCCCACCTCCAGCACCGACGACCGTCTGTCCATGCCGGTGATGGCCACCAGATCTGCGAACAGCTCATCGGGGTATGCCGGTCGGAAGCGGTCGTAGAGCTCGGGCACCTCGTCGAATATCCGGCCGAGGTCACGTCGAGCGGGCCCTGTCATCGCACCATCCTCGCATCAGCTGTCGCCGGACCTGCCAGGACCAGCCGTGCCGAACCGTCACGCCGGACGTCGGCAATATGGCCCGCCAGTGGCCGATCGGCAGATCTGGCCCGCAGCTGAACGTGCTCTCTTGCCGCTGCCGGCGCTGGTGCCGAAGTCCGCCTGCTAGCTTGCTGGCGTGGAATTCCAGGAGGTTGTCCGGCGCCGGCGTATGATCCGCGGCTACGACATGAGCCGGCCCGTGCCCACCGATCTGATTGAGCGGATCGTGGCCAACGGGCTGCGGGCACCGTCGGCGGGCTTCTCCCAGGGCTGGGCCTTCCTGGTGCTGGACACCCCCGCCGACGTGGCCCGGTTCCGCGAGGCGGTGCGCCCGGTGGATCATCCCGAGGAGTGGTTCGCCGCCAACGTGGATGCCCCGGTGCTGATTGTCCCGCATTCGAACAAGGACGCGTACCTCGATCGCTATGCCATGCCCGATAAGGGCTTCACGGACCGGTCAGATGCCTGGTGGCCCGCTCCCTACTGGGATATCGACACCGGGTTCGCGTCGCTGCTGATGTTGCTGACAGCAGTGGATGCTGGGCTGGGGGCGTGTTTTTTCGGCATTCCCATCGAGCGGATCGATGCTTACCGGGCAGCGTTTGGTGTTCCGGTCCACTTCACTCCGATCGGCGCGATCTCTATTGGCTACAGCGACGAGCCGCCGCGTGACCTGAGCAGTCGGCGCAAGCCTGCAGCCGAGACAGTCCACCGGGGCCGGTGGGACCAGTCAGCGCAGTGAAACCGCACACGCAAGGTCGACTTAGGAGATTGACACAGTAACGGGCTCCCCGGCCTGATTTCTGTCCGCCGGCCGCATGGAGGCTTGATGGCTTACGACGAGGACCTCGCCGACCGTGTCCGCAAAGTCGTGCCCGCAGATGCCGAAGTGACCGAGCGCAAGATGTTCGGCGGCCTTGCCTTCCTGCTGGAAGGGCACATGTTCGTTGGCGTGGTGGGCAGTGAGCTCATGGTGCGGATCGGATCCGAGGCCACGCAGCGGGCACTTGCGCTTGACCACGTTCGGGAGATGGATTTCACCGGTAGGCCGGCTAAGAACATGATTTTCGTGCAGCCCGCCGGGCTCGATGACCCGGCGCTGGAGCGCTGGGTCACAGCGGCCGCCGGCTATGTCCGGGCTCTTCCCCCTAAACGGCCGCATCGGCCAGCGCGCCGCGCCCGCCGCTAGTCCGGGCGCATTGCGAGTCAGCCGCCCGGTCTGCCGAAAGCAGTTCGCCTCCGTTTCAACAACGGCCGCGAAACTGCTGAGCTGGAGTGACACAGAATCGATGAGTGCTTAAATAAGAAAGGACACGAGTGGCGTTCCTGCACTATCCGGCACGCGGCGATGACGGCGCGCTAGCGTGATCGCCCGGCGGAGGCCGCTCAGGGACGGGAACCTGCGCAGGCGCGCTGTGCCGCTGCGATGATCGCCTGCGCGCTCTTCTCGATGTCCTGATCGGAGGTCGCCCAGCCGGAGATGCTGATCCGCATGGCCGGCCTGCCCTGCCACAGGGTCGGGCCGCACCAGCAGGTCCCATCATTCTGGACTGCGCCCACCAGGGCCGTCGTCTGCTCGCCGGTGGCGGCCCGTACCAGAATCTGGTTGAGTACCACGTCGTTGAGCACCTCCAGGCCAGCTTGGCGCAGCAGGTCGGCCATGGTCTGGGCATGGTTGCATGACCGGACCACCAGGTCGGCGACACCCTGGCGGCCCAGCGCGCGCAGCACCGCCCACACGTCCACCTGGCGGGCGCGCTGCGAGGCCTGCGGCGTGTGGTGCGACGCTTCAAACCCCACGTCGGGAGGCAGGTAGCCGGCTGCCGCGGCGAAGCTGCGGCGCAGGTCTGCGGGCCGGCGGACCAGGCAGATCCCGCAATCGTAGGGGACGTTCAGCCACTTGTGGGCGTCGGCCGCCCAGGAGTCGGCACCGGCAAGTCCCGCGGTCAGATGAGCTCGCGATGGGTCGGCTAGCGCCCACAGCCCGAACGCGCCATCAACATGGAGCCAGGCGTCCCGCTCTCGTGCCCAGCTCACCATCGCGGGGAAGGGATCGAACGCGCCGGTGTTCACCTCGCCGGCCTGGGCGCAGATCACAGCCGGCCCGGCGACGTCCTTCGGCAAGCGGTCGGCGCGGATGCGGCCCTGGTCATCCACGGGGATGCGGATGACCCGCTCTCGCCCGAGCCCCACCACCCCGAGAGCCCGGACCAGTGTGGTGTGAGCGTTCTCCCCGATGACCACGGGCAGCTCGGGAGCGCCGAACAGCCCGTTGGCCTGGACATCCCAGCCGGCCCGGGCGAGTTGCTGGTCGCGTGCCGTGGTGAGGGCGGCCGTGTTGGCCATGGCCGATCCGGTCACGAAGACCACCGCGGTCCCGGCCGGCAGGCCGAGCAGGTCGGCCAGCCACCGGGTCACCACCTCGTGCAGCCGCGCGGCCACCGGGGACATGACCGGCAGCGCGGTGTTCTGGTCCCAGGCTGTCGCGAGCCAGTTCGCCGCGACCGCGACCGGCAGTGAGCCGCCGGTGACAAACCCGAAGTACCGCCCGCCCGCGCTCGTCACCGTGGCGGGCGATCCCGCCTCGTCGAGCAGGGCCAGGGTGGCGGCCGGATCACCCGGTGACTCAGGCAGCGGCTCGTCGAAGGACGCCAGCGCTGACAGCGCTGCCCGGTCCGGGACCACCGCGCGGTCATCCAGGCCAGCCAGGTAGCGGCGAGCACGGTCGGCGGCATCGGCCAGCAGCCTGTCGGCCTCAGCATCGATCGCCATGACCGGAAGTATGTCAGCCGCCTACCGCCCGTTCCCGCCTCAGTCACAGAGCGTGGCCGCAGCCCGGTCACCACCGCGCCACTAGCAGCCATACAGGCGGCAAGTCCCGGCTGGCGGGCCAACTCCCAGGTCACGCCGCCAATAGGATGTTCGGCGTGATGGTGGTGAGGTGACGTGACCGGGGCTCGGCTTGACGTGACGCGGCCGCAGATCCTGGCGTTCCGGCGGAAGGCTGGCGGGCTGGACGAGCGGCTCCCGCGCGGGCGGCGCTCGCTCCGGCGTGCGGCCTGGGCGGGGCTGCAGGACAGCATGCCCCGCGCCGCACTGCTGTCACTCCACGCGCGTGTCGACGGCACCGAGCAATCCACGTGGGAAGACCCGTCGCTGGTCCAGCTATGGGGACCGCGGTTCCACATCTTCGTGGTCGCCGCGGCCGACCGCGCCGTCTTCTCGCTCGGGACGCTGCCCGACGACGCCAAGGGCAGGCGGAGGGCCGAGGATCTCGCGGCCCAGCTGGACGCCCTGCTCGGTGGCGAGCCGATGACCTGCGGAGAGGCGGGGCGGGCGCTCGGTGTGCACCCAGGCAGTTTCGCGCGCGCGGCGCCGACCGGCACGGTCCTGATCCGGTGGGACGGCGCGCGGCGGCCGACGATCTGGACCGTGCCGCCGCCGGAGACCAGCCCTTACGATGCCCGCCTGGAACTCGCCCGCCGGTACCTGCACATCTATGGCCCAGCCACACCGGAGGCCTTCGGCCGGTGGGCGGGAATCGGCCGGCGGCCCGGGGTCGCGGCTTTCGAGGCACTCGGCACGTCGGTGACGCCGGTGCGGACACCGGTCGGCGACGCATGGATCCTCGCCCAGGACGAGGCGGGCTTCCGTGCCGCCCCCGGGCCCCCAGCGCCCGCGCGGCTGCTGCCAAGCGGTGACGCCTTTCTCCTCTTGCACGGAGCTGATCGCGACCTGCTGGTCCCCGACGCCGACCGCCGTAGCGCGCTCTGGACTCCGCGCGTCTGGCCCGGTGGCCTGCTCGTCGGCGGAGAGATCGCCGGGACCTGGCGGCGCGCAGACACGGCGATGACAGTGCAGCCCTGGTGGCGGCTGTCGGGCGCAGAACGCGATGCGGTCGTGGCAGAAGCGGAGTCCTTGCCGCTGCCCGATGCCGCGGGCCGGATCACCGTCCGCTGGGACGGCTGAGCCGGCGCAGCCCGCCGAAGATCCATGGCACTGTCGCCGCAACCAGTCTCAGCACTCTGGGTTTGCCACTAGCGCTCCCCTAGACTCGGGCATATCGCTGAACGGGCGGTTGCCGGAGGAGGCTGACGTGACAGGAGGCGCGGCGGGCGAGGGTCCGGACACCATGGGTGGCCCCGAGCCTGATGAGGAAGGTACCGATGTGATGGGTGGGTCCCGGCCTGGAACGGACGAGATGGGTGGCCCGGAGCCCAACGAGGAAGGGACCGACGTGATGGGTGGGTCCCGGCCTGGAACGGACGAGATGGGTGGCCCCGAGCCCGACGAGGAAGGCACCGACCTGATGGGCGGGCCCCGGAACTAGCGCCTTATCGGTGGGCCAGGGAACTAGCGCCTTGCGGGCGTCCGGCACTAGCGTCCTGGCCGCCGCGGTCAGAAGGGTATGAACGGCAGGCGCATGCCCGAAGCTTCGGCGTGAACCTGGGCATCGGGCGGTGCCTCCTGTTTGATGTGGTCGGCGATCGCCTGGGCGTCGTCCTCGTTATTGGCGCCGACGATCAGGAACTTCCAGCGCCGCACCACGGCATAACCCTCGCCGTCCAGCTTGGCCGCCAGCGCGACCGCCTCCCGGTGCGAACCGAGCTCATCCCGGGCCTGCCATTCGGCAACCCCGGCGGATATGGACTCCGCGGTCTCGGCGTCTTCGAGCCGCTGGTGCTCGGCCTGGCGCTCCGCCTCGGTCCTCGGCAGCGCGACATCGGGGCTTTCCCACTCCTCCTCGACGGGATGCCAGCGATGCACAGCGAACTGTGCCTGGATGCCTAGCTGGGCCAGCGCCGCCCGGGCGGCCTGTTCAGCTTCGGCCGCAGCCAGCTCGGTGCCTGCATACAGGAAGATCTGCGAGTCGCCGGAGCCGACGACGATGCTGCGCCCGAGCCTGTCGCGGACATCTTGTTCCACTTCCTGCGTGGTCAAGTAATGCCGCGCCTGCTCAGCGTGTTCCTGGCCAGCCAACGAGATCGTTACCCGCCAGTCGGTGGAGTCAGCCACGGCGTGACTCTAGCGCACGCGCGCCACCCGGCCGAGCGGGCCGTCCAGCGATAGCCGGGCGCAGCACGCCGTCTCCCGCGCGCCCGGCGGCCGTGGTTGCCGCCGTTATGGTGGTGTGGGCAAACCTGCTTGAGCCTGGAACGCTGTGGAACTCCTGCCGGAGAAGGGCCGCGCCTATGAAGCTGCCTCCCGTTGACTACGAGGCGCCCACGACCGTTTCCGAGGCTGTGGCGCTGCTGGCTGAGCACCAGGATGAGGCAAGCGTGCTCGCCGGCGGCCAGAGCCTGATCCCGCTGCTGGCGCTGCGGCTGGCCCGCCCGGCGGTGCTCATCGACATCAACGGCATCGATGACCTGTCCGGGGTGTCGGCGGCCAACGGCTGGGTGGCGATCGGCGCCATGACGCGGGAGTACGTCGCCGAGGACTCCGGGACCGTCGCCGGTGCCGTGCCGTTGCTGGCGGCTGCGCTGCCCCTGATCGGCCATGAGGCCATCCGCAGCCGCGGCACGATCGGGGGCAGCCTGGCACATGCCGATCCGGCCGCCGAACTGCCGGCCGTCGCCCGGGCCCTCGAGGCCGAGTTCGTGGTGCGCAGCCAGGCGGGCGAACGGGTCATCCAGGCGGCGGACTGGTTCGAGGGCTACCTCACGACGTCGCGCCATCCCGACGAGCTCCTGGTGACGGTGCGCTTCCCGGCCGCAGCACCGGGCACGGGGGTCAGCTTCCAGGAGGTCGCCCGCCGTCACGGCGACTACGCCATTGCCGGCCTGGCGGCATCACTGACGCTGTCCGGCGGCGCGATCAGCGATGCCCGGCTGGCGTTCGCTGGCCTGTCCGACGTACCTGTCCGGGCCGCCAGCGCGGAGGACCTCCTGGCCGGCGAAGGGCCGTCGGCCGAGCTTTTCGACGAGGCAGCCCGCCGGGCGACCGAGGACATCGACCCGCCAGCTGACCTGCATGGGTCATCGGACTACCGGAAGAAGGTCGCGGCCGCCCTGGTGCGCCGCGGCCTGCGAGCGGCCGCGGGCAACGCCGCCGAGAGACAGGACTGAACGTGGATATCACCCTGCGGATCAACGGCGCGACGTGGACCGGCTCGCCAGCGGCGCGGACGACGCTGGCGGACTTCCTGCGCGAGGACCTCAGCCTCACCGGCACCCACCTGGGCTGCGAGCACGGGGTCTGCGGCGCGTGCACGGTCATCGTCGACGGCCGGCCGGTGCGCTCGTGCCTGATGCTGGCGGTGCAGGCGGCCGGGCGTGAGGTGACGACGATCGAAGGACTTGCGCCGGACGGCGAGCTGGGCACACTGCAGCAGGCGATGTGGGACTCGCATAGCTTCCAGTGCGGGTTCTGCACGCCCGGGTTCGTGATGCAAGCCACGGCGCTCCTCAGCGCCCACCCCGACGCCGACGAGCAGCAGATTCGCGAGGCGCTGGCCGGCAACATCTGCCGGTGCACCGGCTACCAGAGCATCATCGATGGCGTCCTGCTGGCCGCCGAGCGGGCCCGTCACCGCTGAGCGAGGGAGCGATCATGGCAGGGATTGTGGCCGAGCGTTACACCGGCGCCAGCATCAACCGCTCGGAAGACCCGCGCATCCTTACCGGCTCGGGCCAGTACGTCGACGACATCAAGCTGCCGGGGATGCTGCACGCCGCGTTCGTGCGTTCCCCGATGGCGCACGCGCGTGTGCTCTCGGTCGATGTCTCGGCGGCGCGGACGCTGCCCGGGGTCGTCGCGGCGTTCACCGGAGCGGACCTGGAGGCGATGACCGTGCCTGGGCCGGATCAGCTGACGGTTCTCACCGGCGGCGGCGGCCCCACCCCGGAGTACACCCTGCTGGCGACCGACAAGGTGCGCTTCGCCGGCGATCCCCTTGCGGTCGTCATCGCCGAGAGCCGTTACCTCGCCGAGGACGGATGCGAGCTGGTGGTGGTCGAATATGACGACCTGCCGCCAGTCACGAATGCGTCCTTCGCGCTCGATCCAGGCAGCCCGCCGCTGTTCGGCAATCTGGGTGACAACATCGTCCGCCCGCATTCGCGCCACGAATTCGGTGACGTCGCCGCGACCTTCGCTCATGCTGATCGGGTTACGGACTTCCGGATCGACGTCCACCGCCACCAGAACGTGCCGATGGAAGGACGCGGCTGCGTTGCCAGCTACGACGCCGATCTCGGTGTCATGACGTTCTACACCGCCACGCAAAGCGTCCACTTCAGCAAGATCTGCGTCGCCATGCGCCTCGGCATGGAGCAGGACAAGGTGCGTGTCCTGGCCGGCGATATCGGCGGCTCGTTCGGGCTCAAGATAGGTGCCTCCCGGGAAGAGCTCGCAGCCGCGGCAGCCGCGCGCGCTATCGGCCGCCCCGTCAAGTGGGTGGAGGACCGCGGCGAAAACCTGACCGCCTCAGGTCAGGCACGCGAGGAGAGTTTCGACGTCCGGGCTGCCGTCAGCAACGACGGCGACCTGCTCGGGCTGGACGTGAAGGTGGTCATCGATACCGGCTCGTACCCGGGCATGGGCACGATGATCCCGGGGATCATGGAGGAGATGCTGCCGGGCCCGTACAAGCTCGCGGCCCTCGGATTCGAGTCGATCGCGGTCACCACGAACAAGGCACCGTACGTCGCCTATCGCGGCCCGTGGGCGTCGGAGACGTTCGTGCGGGAACGCGCGCTCGACCTCATCGCGAAGGATCTCGGCCTCGATCCGCTTGAGATCCGGCTGCGCAATGCCGCCCCGCGCACCGATCCGCCGGGCTTCATGATCACGGGGCGGCCGCTGATCGGCGTCACCACGAGGGAGTCACTCGAGCGTGTCGCCCAGGTCGTGGACTTTCCCGCATTCCGGCGCCGGCAGGCCGAAGCCCGGGCCCGCGGTCGTTACCTCGGCATCGGGCTGGCCACCTTCATCGAGGCCGCTCCTGGCCCGCGCTCACCGGATGCGGCCGGCGACTCGGCGGGCGGGGAGTCGATGCGTCTCCGGCTGGAGGAGGACGGCATCGTGGTGCTGTTCACCGGCCAGATGCCGCACGGCCAGAGCCACCAGACGACCCTTGCCCAGGTCGCTGCCGATGAGTTCGGCGTGCCGTTCGAGCAGGTCCGCGTCGTCGTCGGCGACACCGCGGTCGTCCCGTTCGGGTTCACCGGCGGCAGCCGGTCAGCCACCTTGACCGGCGGTGTGGCCCTGCACGGCGCCCGGCAGCTCAAGGCGAAGGTGCTCGATTTCGCGTCGCATCTGATGGAAGCCAACGCCCAGGATCTCCAGATCACTGACGGCAGTGTCTGGGTGCGCGGCGACCCCGCGAGTGCCATCACGGTGAGGGAGATCGCACGGCGCGCGGCAGCGGGCGAGTTTGCCGCCGGCGCGGACGCCAACCTGGAAGTCGAGGCCGCGTTCGACGGTGGCGAAGCAGGGTGGTCCGGCGGCAGTCACTGCGCCATCGTCGACGTCGACATCGAGACGGGCCTGGTGACGGTGGAGCGGTACGTCGTCGCTGAGGATTGCGGTGCGCTCATCAATCCCGCCGTCGTCGAGGGCCAGATCCGGGGCGGTGTCGCGCAGGGCATCGGCGCGGTGCTGCTTGAACGATCGGCATACGACGAGGACGGCAACTGCCAGTCCGCCACGTTCGTGGACTACCTGGTGCCGACCGCCTGTGACATTCCCCGCATCGAGATAGAGCACCTTGAGACCGTGCCCCTCGACAGCGACGTCAACTTCCGCGGCGTGGGGGAGGGCGGCATGATCGTCGCGCCGCCCACTGTGGTGAACGCGATCGAGGACGCGCTCGCGCCTTTCGGCGTGCGGATCTACGAACAGCACCTGCCTCCGGCCCGCATTCTGGAACTCATCGCCGGGGCGGCGGACCCGGGTCACTAGGCCGGGGAAGGGTTCGGGCCGTCCCACCGCGGCCGGCCAGGTTACTCGGGTGGCAGGCGCGGCTCGTTGAGGATGTCGGCGACCGGCCGGCGGGGCGTGCCCGGGACCGGCAGCCCGTAACCGAGCCGCAGGATCATCTGCGGGATGTCATTACCGGTCCGGGGATCGCGGACCAGCCATGAATCAGCGGTCTCCAGCGGCTGGGTGAGCGGGCAGACGGCGAGGCCATGAGAGGTGGCGGCCAGCAGGACGCGCTGCAGCGCCTGGCCCGCGCGCAGCCAGTCCGCCCGGGTGCCGTTGGCGGTGGACAGCACGGCCAGCTGCGGATTCTCCTCAAACCAGGCATACCTGACAGGCAGGTGATGGCCGGTGCGGAACTCGCGCACCGGTGTCGTGCCACCTGGGTCGTGCGGGCCCAGCGCCGAGTCGGGGATGCCGTCGCCGTCCCTGGCCCCGCCCACCCAGCGGACTAGCTCGGCCTGGTAGCCGGGCTCGGCCAGCAAGCTGCGCTCGGCATCCCGCGCCAGGTAGAGCAGCCTGGCGGCCTCCGCGTGGTCGGGCAGGTGCAGGGTGGCGCCTTCGACCGCGGCGGCCTCCAGCAGTTCGGCCAGCACCCCTGATGGCACTGCGCGGTTGCTGAACGGATGGCGGTTGGTGTGCCGGTCCGGGATGGCCGCATGAAGTTCCTGTTCGGTCTGGTCGGCCCGGTGCGGGCCGCCCAGCCGGAGCACGGCCAGCAGCAACGGCTCGCCGTCGTCCGGGAGCAGCCTGACCACGGGTTCGCGGCCAGCCACCGCCGCCGCCAGCCGCAGGTTGAACAAGGCCGCGCCGCACGCGATGTGCACCGCGCGGCCGGTCGGGTCGCTGTGCGCCAGCATCCGGGACGGATCGGCGTACAGCTCGATCGTCTGGCTGGCACGGATGAAGCCGAACCGCCAGGGCTGGGTGTTGTGCATCGACGGCGCCAGCGCAGCCGTCCGGAGCAGCTCGGCAATCACGGCTGACGGCGGGCAGCCGGGCGTCATGGTCTCGCGGACCGGTGAGGGGTTCGGCTGGTTCATGCCCTCACCCTGGCGCCGGACCCGGGCTGGCGGCAGAGGCGTTGGTCCCGACTCTGGGACCACGCCAGGGACCTATGGCACCGGCCCCCGCGCCGCGCTGGGAGCCGGCGCTGCCGTGCTACCGGACCACCACCACCGGGCAGTGGGCGTGCTGCACGACCTGGCTGCTCACTGAGCCCATCATGAGCCGGGCGAACCCGCCGCTGCCACGGGATCCGAGGACGACCAGATCGGCGTCGCGGGATGCCTCAATCAGTGCCTCGGCCGGGAAGCCGTTGACCGCGCTCACCTTGACCGAGGCCGGCTGGGCGTCGCCGAGCTGGCTGGTCACCTTGGTGACCTGCTCCTCCGCAGTCTGCCGCGCCTGCTCAAGGTCGGCAATATCGGCCGGCAGGGTGATGGGCTGGCCCGTCCACCCGCTCTTGGGCACCAGGTGCACCGCGAGGACCGTCAGGGGAGAGTGCCGGACCGCCGCTTCCTTGATCGCCCACTCCAGCGCCTTGACAGAATGATCGGATCCATCGACCCCAACCGTGATACCAGGCATCGTCTCCTCCTTCGGGTGGGCTGTCGGGTTAGCAGCCGCCAGCGCTCACGTCCAGTGTTGCCGGGTGGGCCCCGCCTGCCCAGGGTCTTTTGGCCGAAAATGCCGGGCCCGGGGCCATGTGGCCCGATCGCCGCCAGGCCCCGTGACCCGCGGTCAGCGCCGCGTTTCACCCTCGCCGCCTGGCCCGGGCGCGGCCACCGGCGTGCGGCCCCGGTAGCGGGGCCGTTGGTCCCTGGCCGGCCCGGTGCAGCGAGATAGATAGTGGACGGGTCTGCTGTTGGCACGGAGGGGGAGTGGTGAATCCCGGACAGGACATGACGGCCCTGCCGGATTTGCGGCACGGGCAGGGACGGTCCGGGCCGGTGCGGCAGCGCCGACCGGTCTACCTGGACCTGCTGCCGCCCTGCAACGCCGGCTGCCCGGCCGGGGAGAACATCCAGGCGTGGCTGGCGCACGCCGAGGCAGGCCAGCACGAGCAGGCGTGGCGGCAGCTCGTCGCCGACAACCCGCTGCCGGCCATCCACGGGCGGGTCTGCTACCACCCGTGCGAGACCGCCTGCAACCGGGCGAACCTGGATAGTGCCGTCTCGATCCACGCGGTGGAGCGGTTCCTCGGGGATCTCGCGCTGAACCGTGGCTGGCGGTTCAGCCCGCCTCCCACCCGCAGCGGGCGGCGGGTGCTGGTCATTGGCGCCGGCCCGAGCGGCCTGTCCGCGGCCTACCACCTGGCCCGGCTCGGGCATGAGGTGGAGATCAGGGATGCGGGGGAACAGCCGGGCGGGATGATGCGGTACGGCATCCCGGCCTACCGGCTGCCCCGGGACGTGCTCGACGCCGAACTCGACCGCATCACCGGCCTGGGTGTCCGGCTCACCCTCGGCCACCGGGTGGCCGATCTGGCCGCCGAGCGCGCCGACGGAGGCTTCGACGCGGTGTTCGCCGCGGTCGGGGCCCATCTGTCCAAGCGGGTGGACATCCCGGCCGCCGACACGGGGCGGATCGTGGACGCACTGTCGTTCCTGTCCAGCGTCGCCCAGGGGGAGCGGCCGGTGATCGGCCGCCGGGTCGCGGTCTACGGCGGCGGCAACACCGCGATGGACGCCGCCCGGGTCGCCCGCCGGCTGGGCGCCGACGACACGCTCATCGTCTACCGGCGCACCCGCGCCCAGATGCCGGCCCACGAGCAGGAGGCCGAGGACGCCGAACGGGAGGGCGTGCGGATCAACTGGCTCCGCACGATCACCGCCTTTGCCGGGCCCGACCTGACGGTCGAGGCGATGGAGCTCGATGACAACGGATTCCCGCAGCCGACCGGCCGGTTCGAGACGCTGGCCGCCGACACCGTGATCCTGGCTCTCGGGCAGCAGGCGGACACCTCCTTCCTGCGCCAGGTTCCGGGCGTGGAGTTCACCCCGGACGGCACGGTGCAGGTATCCGCGTCGCTGATGACCGGCTGCCCGGGTGTGTTCGCGGGCGGCGACATGGTGCCGGCCGAACGGACGGTGACAGTCGGGGTGGGGCACGGCAAGAAGGCTGCCCGGCAGATCGACGCCTGGCTGCGCGGCGGCGCCGCCGCGGCCGTCCCGGCCAAGCACCCGGTGGCCGAGTTCGGCCTGCTCAATTTGTGGTATTTCGGCGACAACGCCCGGCGCCAGCAGCCGGAGGCCCCGCCCGAGCAGCGCGTATCCGGGTTCGGGGAGGTCGTCGGCGGCCTGTCCGAGGCCGAGGCGGTCTACGAGGCAGGGCGCTGCCTGTCCTGCGGCAACTGCTTCGAATGCGACGGCTGCCTGGGCGCCTGCCCGGAAGACGCGGTGATCAAGCTGGGTGCTGGCCACCGCTACCAGTTCAACTACGAGCGCTGCACCGGCTGCGGCACCTGCTACGAGCAGTGCCCGGTGCACGCCATCGAGATGGTCCCGGAGGACCGGTGATGCGCGCCACCATCGACGGCAACGAGGCGGCTGCCTCGGTCGCCTACCGGCTCAACGAGGTCTGCTGCATCTACCCGATCACCCCCTCCTCGCCGATGGCCGAACTTGCGGACGAGTGGTCCAGCAAGCACCGGCCGAACCTGTGGGGGACGGTGCCGGCGGTGGTGGAGATGCAGAGCGAAGGGGGCGCGGCAGGTGCGCTGCACGGCGCGCTCCAGGGCGGCGCGCTCGCCACCACCTTCACCGCTTCGCAGGGCCTGCTGCTGATGATCCCGAACATGTACAAGATCGCCGGCGAGCTGACCTCCGCGGTCATGCACGTCGCCGCCCGCTCGCTGGCGGCCCAGGGACTGTCCATCTTCGGTGACCACTCGGATGTGATGGCGGTCCGGCAGACCGGGTTCGCCCTGCTGGCCGCGGCCTCGGTACAGGAGGCGCACGATCTCGCGCTGGTGGCACAGGCCGCGGCCCTGGCCACCCGGGTGCCGTTCCTGCACTTCTTCGACGGGTTCCGCACCTCGCACGAGCTGAACACGATCGAGCTGCTGTCCGACGACGACCTGCGG
>Ga0306924_10002044_pt1 | contig 18876 bp, 21 predicted proteins | sample sta12Can44000111_FD_203756 | JGI IMG/M metagenome (GOLD analysis project Ga0306924, IMG submission 203756) | Lab enrichment of tropical soil microbial communities from Luquillo Experimental Forest, Puerto Rico - statanox.12C.anox.44.000.111 (v2)... | ecosystem: Environmental > Terrestrial >...
TTTACTGCCGTGCAGCCGGAGACAATACATCCACTTGCCCTGCGTCAGCAACTGCGCGAAGAAGCAATAATAGTCGAGATTGCGCCGGGCACAGTCATTAGCCGCCGGGGTTTTCTCAACAGCTCCGGCAACTTTAAGAAGCGGCTAGGATTAGTCGGGTCGCGCGGCCACGATGTGTCCGGCGCTACGCTCGCTATCGCCGCAGCGATGCGGCCCGCGCGCATTCGTCTTTCCTGATGGTTTAGGGCGGTAGGCTCTACCTTGATACTGGGTGCTGATACATGAGACGACCACGGTATATCCCACCTTGGATGATCCCTCGAGTTCTTCGCACTGGCAGCCCGCTGCGCGTTAGTGCAACTCTCTACCTGCAAGACTACGGTTGGCTCAGCCAAAATAGATTGGTTTATAACTCAAAAAGCATGGTTCGAGAAATGACTGCAAGCGATCAGCTGTTTCCGCCGGAAGAATCCATTTTTCTGAAGTACGCATCATTCCTCGCTGAGTCGCGATTGCTCGACATTGGGGTGGGTGGAGGCAGGACTACTCGTCATTTACTGTCAAGGTGCCGTTCCTATCAAGCGATTGACTATGCGCCGGCCATGATTAAAGCATGCAAAGCCAAGTTCGCTTCGAGACCAGAAGTGTTTAAAGTCGCTGATGCTCGTGATCTGTCACGCGAGAGAGTAGCCGGTTACGATTTTGTCATGTTCTCATGGAATGGCCTGGATTACGTTAATCATCATGACCGACTACGCGTTTTACGAGAGATTCATCGCGTTTTGCGCCCGGGCGGCTTATTCTTCTTTTCGACTCACTCGCTTCATGCGTTTCCTTTCCCTGAGGCTGAAGTACAGGCAAGAAACAAGCATGTTGATCTAGACCTTCTTGAAAGACGTGGATGGGCACAATTGATTGGCTATAATGCTGCCTTGCTGACGTATTATATTTATCCCGCGGTGCAGAAAAAACAGATTGAAAATTCCGGCTATGAAATCGTTGAAGTGCTAGACATGAAGGGCGTAGACTTTTCTTTTGACAAGCCGACAACGGATTATATGATTCATTTCTTGTGTCGGCGCAATCAATAATTGGGGGCTTCGCGCTGTATTCCCAGATCAGAATTGCATCTGATTGCATCTTTCAAGTACGAGGGGGCGTGGAAATGGGCGGGCTTGCTCGCTGTCGACCGGCTTTCTCCGCCGCGGGCGCGTTTCCTCACGGACTTCATGCACATCCAGACAACGCATTATAAATACCGCAAGAGCTCCAAAGCGTGTTCGGGTCCGAAGCAACGTATTAATTTGAGCTATGTCGTATCCCATCCTTGAAGGCGGAGTTCGTTGTGAGCAATCTCTGCGAAAGGACTGCGCGCATGGTAGATATTAAACAAGCTTCGCCACCGCACCTTCCTTAGGAAAACTTATCGTGTCAAATGGAAAACCGGCCAATTGCCAGCGCAGGTCGCAATCCTCTGTCAAGCTGCCTCCGACAAACGCGAATTTGACGGGTCAGATGCGCTACTGAGCGCGAAAGCATGTCACAAAGGGCTAGGCGCACCGAACCGCTGGCAATTGCAATCGCCGAAAACGCCACGGAACCGGCACAGAGGATTCCGATAAATAATTTTGCTGCGTACTGGACAGGTTGATTTTTCCACAATTTAGAAATTGACCGCACGTCTAGTGTACTCACAGTGGCTGCAGGGTGCGTCTATTGGAATAACAGTGCAACCATGCCGGTGATCCGACGCGCCAACCGATGCCAGGGCACCTCCAGGACCCCCCTCATACGTACCGACCGCACAGGCGGGGTTGATCTGGCCGCGGTCCCCGGTCTTGTGCGCTTTATCCGCGTTGTGCCAGTGAACGACTCATATGCGCCGCGTTGTGCGCTTGCCCAAGGTCTAGACGACGCGATCGGCAAGACGGGCGTCTCGCGGATCACCGCGGCAGAGCGGCAAGCTCTCAGTTCGAAAGATTATGCGTTACGGCACTTACACGTCATCCGCGAGGTACTGCAACTGTCTGCTCCATCATCTGCATGGTATTCCGTCATGCAAGCCGAGGAACAGAATTGCATGTGCCAGTAGCGATGAACATCGAAGCTGAGGTCCCCGTGGCCGTGATCGCAGCGCAACGTCAAGACTGGGCCCAAACGATGATGGCTGGGTGCAGGGCTTGCGATTTGCGGGTCCAATTTGGCCGCCAAGCAATTGCTCCTGTCGAGCTCGACCGTGGGATTCGGCGGAGACGACGAGACGGCGACGCTAGCGCGACCCCTAAGTGGGTACATCATTTCGCGCCTTTGCAGCGGCTAACGAGGCCGCGCAGGTCGTTTCAACCGCCCAGACGGAACTTGTTTCCACGATCAAGGGCAGTCGGTTTGCTGCCCGTTTCGGACAGCCTGTGAGCGGCTGGGCGTAATCCATGAACGCGAAGGTTTGGTCCGGGTGCCAAGTATTACTGGAAGCTTCCATGACAGAAATCGATGAGCAACAAAAACACTACAAACTGCCATGCTTCATTTCCTTTAAAATCTCGCCTCTACCGGGCGACCCCAGTCGGAACAATTTCTTGTTTTCGTGGTGGTCGCGAATTTTGGTTTGCCTGATGTGATGGCCAGGCATTCTCCGACGCTGCGTCGCTTCCCGTCGCCCTGGTCCGTGGAGGATTACAATTCCGCGTGTTTCATTGTGCGCGACGCGAACGGCCAGCAGCTTGCTTACATCTATTTCGAAGATGAGCCGGGACGGCGCTCGGCGACCAAGCTGCTCAAGCTGCCAGAGCTTATGCACAAAATTGACTGATCCGGCGTCTGCCTTCGGCGCAATGCGGAAATGCGTAGCCGAATAGTCTGCGCCGGCCAGATCCACCACCCGACCTTGTCGCCTTTAGAACTTCGAGCAAATTCGTGCGCAAGTTTCAAACAGGGTTGCTCAATGACCAACCAACTGAATGACGCAACCAGAAGTGTGGTGGCAAGCCAGCACCACCATAGCTGCCACACTGACAGAGCAAAATAAAATACTAGCAGCTGCTGAATGATCCAGCCGTAGACATAGGCGCCATAGGATGGATCAAGACGATGACCGCCAATCGACATACGGACCTTGCCCAGGGATGCTGTGAACAGGATCGCGTAGCTCATGAAGAACGGCAGAAACACGTTCAACTGACTGACCAAAATCGAGAGGAGCATCAGCGTCACCGACACCGCAAACAGAATTAACGATCGCGGAATGTGGCGCCGGTAAACGTAGAACAATGATCCCGCGAGGAAGAACGAGAACCAACGCGGCCACTCATCCGGGCTAGATGTAAGAAAATACGCGATGCCGTGATCGATATGGGGCAAGAGCTGGTATCCCCATTGGTCCATCACAAATAAAACAGAAAACACTGCAGCCAGCGCAATCAGGATGCGACCGGCTTGGAACCAAAACACGCCGACGATGGCGACCAGGATATAACAATCGACCTCGTATCGAATTGACCAGAGCGTGCCGTTCAGAAGTTCTGTCGGGTTACCCACAAAGGCACCGCCCACGCTGGTAGGCCGGAATGTTAAGACGTTGGCGACAATTGCGCGCCAGTGCTGATCCTTGAAGTAATGGTCCACGCCAGCGCTCGTAATCGGCCCCACGAGGAGCGCGCCTATCAATGATGCGACGAGGAATGCCGGGCCAATACGCATCAAACGCTTGGCTACATAGGAGGGTGCCGAGCGCGTTCTGTCCCAGCTGCGGGTTATCAGAAATCCGCTGAGAATGAAGAAACCGGAGACGGCCAGTCCGCCGAGATCTTCGGGCAGTCCAGTCTTGTTGTAAACGGCTGCAAAGATTGCAAAGGACGTGCTACTGCGATCGACGTTCGGGGCCAGATAAAAGCAGTGATACAGGGTGGAATTACCCCGGCAACACCGTATGGTTATTAGCTCCGCAACGACGCAACGACCGCAACGACCTTTTTCTCTCTTGGATGGTTTCTCTCTGGGTTGGGAAGAAAAGAATAAAGAGGGAACAGAGAGAAGAGAGCGGAATATGCAACGAGACAACAGTGCGGAATCGTCGTTGCGGTCGCCGCGGCGTTGCATCGGTCTTAAATTTCAATTGGTTAGCGCGACGAGCATCAGGAGCTCGGTCGTTGCGGGGTCGTTGCGCCAGGTCTCGCGAGCAATGCAATTCTTGCATGACCTGAGTGTCGGCCAGTGACGTGCTGTGTCGAATATTTGTTGAAAAAGAGGGGCGCGGCGAATACCCAAACCATTCGAGCGAGCGCTGGATGATAGGTCAACAGCATCAGGATCAAAGATAAAGCCGAGCGCTGGACGCTGGTCCCACAGTCAGTGCATGGAATTGCTCCCTTAGAGCATTGCGTTTGAGCAGTCAGTGCTCGGCCACCTGAAATATAGCTCCAGCGCGACTTCAGCAAAGCGCTTTTGCACTCGGCCCGCCAACCCAGCGTCGCCAGCTTGGCTGCCGGAGCGAAATCCAATGTCATCCTACAGTTATGTGTGAATCCTTAGGATTTGGTTCCACTCACTTCCCGAAAACGATTGCCGATGAACTAAAAATCGCGCACAATTTACTCGGCTTCTGGGATGGGGGATGGTCGGGGTGGTCTTCAGCTCCATAATCTTTCTGTCTGTATTTCTCCCGATCTTTCTGCTCGTGTACTACGCGAGCGGCAAGAGTAACGTCGTAGTACTCTTGTTCAGCCTCGTTTTTTACGCGTGGGGCGGTCCGAATCTTCTGCCGCTCCTCCTATTCTACATCATTTGGAATTATGTATTCGGGCTGTTAATAGAGAAAGCTTCCACCCATCGACGGGCGATCCTATCGCTAGGCCTTGCGGGTAATCTTGCGGGCCTACTCTATTTTAAGTACCTCGGTTTTGTCGCGGGGCAGATCAGTACCGCCCTTTCCCTTTTTAATGTTACCTCTCTACCCGAGTTTCACATCGTGCTGCCGCTCGGGATTTCTTTCTTTAGTTTCCAGGCTATTTCCTATCTAATCGACATCTATCGCGGGGACGTGAAAGCGCAAAAAAGCTGTCTCACTTTCGCAACGTATAAAGCGATGTTTCCCCAGCTCATCGCTGGACCAATCGTTCGCTATAGCCAGCTCGCCGAAGAGCTCGATGCGCGGTCAGTGGACGCCGAACGATTGTCCTACGGGATTTTGATTTTTGTTGTCGGACTTGCGCAAAAGACTCTGATCGCCAATCCACTCGCCGCGCCAGCTGACCAGATTTTCGCTCTGCAGCCAGAGCAACTGACCGTCGCGACGGCCTGGCTCGGCGTTTTGTGCTATACGGGACAAATATATTTTGATTTTTGTGGCTATTCGAATATTGCTATCGGACCCGGCCACATGATGGGCTTCACACTGCCTCCCAATTTTAACCGGCCATATATCGCCCAATCGGCAACGGAGTTCTGGCGGCGCTGGCACATCAGCCTTTCCACATGGTTCCGCGATTACCTCTACATCCCACTCGGGGGAAACCGTAAAAGTGAGCGACGCACATATTTCAACCTTGCCACTGTCTTCGTTCTTTGCGGATTATGGCATGGTGCGAGCTGGATCTTTCTTCTCTGGGGAGTATATTGGGGCATTCTGCTTGCCGCCGAGCGCGCCGGCCTCGGCCGTATAGTGCAGGGCCTTTGGCGTCCGCTGCGCCACGTTTATCTCCTTCTCGCCGTTATGTTCGGGTGGATTATTTTCCGAGCCGACACGCCGACGCATGCTGTGGCGATTATGAAAGCAATGGGAGGTTTTGGCGCGGGCAACTCCTTTGACACTCCGATTGAACAATATTTCGGAAGGTCAGTTGCTATCACATTAGCAGTTGCCGCCTGCGCCTCGGCGTTGCCTTCTTCTCCCGCAAAAATTCCGCCACTCGACCTGCGCGAACTCTCAAGAGTGCGGCTGGCAGCCGGTATTGCCGCCCGCACCGCGGTGCTCGCGCTTGTCATCGTTTGCCTCTTCAGCGTCGGCAGCGGCAGCTACAATCCATTCATTTATTTCCGGTTTTGACGCGTGCGACCGCGCAACTCAAACGTCGATATGTCCGCGCGTGGCCCTCGGCTCACGGAAATCGTGTTTGGTGCAGCATTTTTTGTGCTCCTGCTTCTTCCCCTTGGTGGACGACACCTCTTTGGGCAGGCGTTCGATTGGTTCGGCCTGGCTGATACAGCGACTTCCGAAAATCGGAATCTAGCTGCGGCACCCTCCATCCCGCACACGCTAGCTGAGTTCAAGGATATTCCCGCAAAGCTCCGCTCCTACATTGCTGATCGGTTCGAAATGCGATCGGCAATGATTAGACTTACCAATCGGCTGCGCTTCACGCTTTTTGATGAGATGCCGACGCGACAGACGATCTTGGGACCTACCGGCCGTCTGTTTTATACCTCTCATTTTGCCGATAAACCCTTCTCGCTAATTCGCGTTGTTTGCGGAATCGGAGTCAGCGAGGCGGATGTAAAGGATGGGGCCGGATCAATCGAACACGCTGTAGAGTCACTAGAGAAGCGCCACGTTCATGCAATAGTGGTATTGATTCCAACGCCACCCATCATCCACCGCGAAGATTTGCCGCGCTGGCTCGCTAAGCGGTGCGAACGCCCCTCGACCGTTGACCGGGTCATGAGACAGCTGCAAGAGCTAGGTGAAGCAAATCGGGTCTTCTATCCACTTGCCGCAATGCGCGCTGCGGCTCAGTCAGATTTGGGAGCGTTTCCAAAATTGGGTTTTCATTGGAATGGCAATGGACCCCGTTTTACTGCCGAGTACTTAGCGGGCCAAGTCCTAGGACGTACCAAGATCCTATCAATGTCTCCTGAGGCTCACGAGGTGCCGTCAGACATGTCTCCATTCACAGAGGGTATTCCTCTCCAGATAACCGACGTTTCGCCGAATACCAGCGCGAGACAGACCTACTTGTGCCATGGCATAGGGTGCTTCCCTGAGCTAGGTCACGCCTCTGCAATCGTTTTTTTCCATGCGACGCGTGTGGGCTCGTTAGCATCGGGCAAGCGCCTGCTTTTGGTGAGCGACTCATTTGGTTACGCCATAGCGCCTTGGTTTGCCGAGTATTATGGATCCATATGGAATATTTGCACCAATGATCTCGGAAGATTATCGAACGAGGATCAATCGACATTCCTCAATCGTGTCTTGACCACTTATGCTCCGGACGATGTAGTATTTTTGCGCCATGACGGCGCCGTATTAGATGTAGGAGCCGAGTTGTCAGCTATGCTAGATGGGGGACAGCAAGAGTCTTCGCCGGTGTCTGCCGCAGGTTACCCGGCAGATGTTGCTGACCCTTACCGCTGACCTTGCCGCGACTGACCCGCAAATCCAGGCTTGGGTCGGCCGAAGAAATACCGCCACCGAGCCTTGGGCGAGTAATCGATACCACCGACGCTTTTCGGCCCGCTCCGATCGCCGCGTCACCGCAGAGGAAAGAAGAAAGACAAAGAGGATATGCGCAATGCGAAAGCAGTTGACGCAACTCAGATGGAGCAGGCTTATAGCAGCTCGCCGGGGCGCCGGCCCTACTTACCACAAGCGCCAACTCGACAACGATTACAAAGCGGCGACCACTACGGAAATGTTCGCTCGGCGCGTTACTGGCGACAGGCCCGTATGATCGGCCAGAAGAAAGTCTGCGTTGTGCTGCCAGCCTACAACGCCGAGCGCACGCTGGAGCGGACGCTCCGCGAAATCCCAAAGGATATTGTAGACGACATTGTCCTGGTAGACGACTGCAGCACCGATGATACGGCCAACGTGGCGCGCAAGCATAAAATCTTCACAGTCCGGCATAATCGCAACATTGGGTATGGCGGGAACCAGAAAACCTGCTATCAGCTGGCGCTCGACCGCGGCGCCGATTTGGTCATCATGCTGCATCCGGATTACCAATATTCGCCCAAATTGATCCTTCCAATGGCGTCGCTGCTCGGCTCGGAGTTTTTCGACGTCGTGCTCGGTTCGCGCATCCTCGGGGTGGGCGCCCTGGCAGGCGGGATGCCGCTCTACAAATACGTATCCAATCGCGTGCTCACGCTTATTCAAAACGTGTTGCTCAGCCACAAGCTCTCCGAGTATCACACCGGCTATCGCGGCTTCACCCGCCAAGTGCTGGAAGACCTGCCGCTCGCCCGTAATTCGGACGACTTCGTGTTCGACAACGAGATGCTGTCGCAGGCGATCTACCGAGGCTTTCGCATCGGCGAAATGTCCTGCCCGACAAGCTATTTTCCTGAAGCGTCATCGATCAATTTCGGCCGCAGTGTGACTTACGGGCTCGGCGTGCTGAAGACCATGGTGGCGTTTCGCTTGGCCTGCATGGGTTTTGATCGCGGTACTGTGTTTGAAGGATTGGGGCGGCGCAGGTTCGGACCTGCCGAGCACACGGGGCGCTGATGCGGCTACTCCGGATGCTGCCGCATTTTTTGCTTATGCATCGTCGCGCGTACTCTCGACTGTCGTCGGGAAAACTCACGGAAATCAATACAATATGTACATCGCCTAGTTTATTCGTCGACCGTCGACCACAAACGCTCGCCTCGGCGTGGCATGCGTCGTTCGCTATCCTCGTCCTGGCGCTAGTGCTGGTCGGCTTACAGTTGGGGCGCAACGAGCTCTTTAGCGGAGACTTCTTCGAGCACGCCGCGGTCATCCGCGCGCTGATCCGCGATCCCTGGCACCCGAAGCACCCGCTGCTCGCAGTCGGCGCGCCGCACGCATTCTTCTCGCCGTATGCGCTGGCGCTGGCGCTCGTCGCACGCGTCGTCGACGCGGGGGCCGTGCCCATGCTTCTCGCCGCCGGCGTCGTCAACATGATCGTGTTCGCCGTCGGCCTCCGACAGTTCGTTCGCGCCTGTGCGCCGGCGGAGTCCGCGCCCGCGGCCGCGACGTTGGCGCTCGTGTTTTGCCTGTTCCTCTGGGGCCGCGGCCCTTTGGAGTGGAGCGGCTTCTTTCACCTCCGCGCGCTCGCGCACGTGCAGCCCTATCCGTCGACGTTCGCGGCCGGCCTGACGTTGTGTGCGCTCGCGGTCGCGATGCGCATCACGCCCGAGCGTCGACACGGCCTGGCATTTGTCGTGGTCGTCTGCGCGCTCTTGTGGGTCACGCATCCGACGACAGCAGTCGTGTTCGTCACCGCGCTCGCGGCGGTATTCGTCGCGCGTGCACCGCGAGCGCCGCGGGCATTTCTCGTCGAGGCCGGCATCTGGGCGGCGGCGGGCGCGCTCGCGTTCGCGGTGGCCACGCGCTGGCCCTACTTTCCTCTCCTTGGTCTCGCCGCGGACGGCAGCTCCGCCGAGTTCGATGACTCGAGTGGCGTCCTCTATGACGGCTTCTTCGTGCGCTCGTGGGCGGCGCTCCTCGTCGGTGTGCCCGCGTTTGGCCTCGCTGCGGTTCGGTCATTTCGGCCGAGCGCCACGGGCGAGCGCGGCCGCGACGTCGCCGTTTGGCTCGTGGTGTTCTTCGCGGCGGTCTATCTCGGCGGCTGCATCACCGGACACCTCGGTCTCGGTCGCGTCGTGTCCTGGCTCGTGCTCTCGCTGCAGATCGGCGCCGCCCTCGTCATCGCCGACGCGCTGCACTCCGCCGGTGAACGCTCGACGATGACGAGGCGCGCAATCGCCGCGGCGCCCGCGGTCATGCTTGTTCTCGCCACCATAATAATCGTGGGTTCGGCGTTGCGCCCGCACAGCAGGCCTCTTCCCGGCGACATTCTGCGCGACATCGTAGGCGAAGACGACGTCGTCCTGTCCGACTTGGACACGAGCTTCCTGTTGCCCGCGGTGACCGGAAAGATCGTCGCATCCTCGCACCCGCTCTATTTTGTGGCCGACCACGACGACCGCCGGCACGAGCTCGATGTGTTCTTCCGGGCCGGCACGTCGGACGACGAGCGGCGCGCGATCCTCCGCCGGCGGCATGTGCGCTTTATCCTCATCGACACCACGCGCATCGAGAACGACGACGTGCAGAAACAGGTTCGCGCGCTCGGTGAAGTCGAGAAGGAGGATCACCGCTACGTGCTCGTGCGCCTCGTCACCGACGAGCCCTCGCAGGCACCGCAAACTCACGCTTCCGGACTATCAAATTAGTAGTAAGAACAGCCGTGCGGCCATACAGGTGGCGATGTGATGACGCTCCTGCATGTAAAATTTGAAGATAGGGGTGGGGACAGCGTGAGGTCGCCCCGACTTTCGTTGGGCCGCGTCCCGACGCCCTGCGCAGCAGTCGTGGGACGGCCTGGTACAAGGTATCGCGGTCGGCAATATCGACAAGTGTATCGGCGCTGTGGGATGTGGCAGCGGCGACCGGTTTCTCGAACTTGCCGCAAGATGCTCACTACGGTCGCTTGTGGGATGCCGTGCTCCAGCAGCATGATCGCTACCAAAAGGGCGAACGCCTCGTAGCATCCCTGCTAAATTCCCTGCTAGCAGGGAATTGGTACTTGCGTTGCGCCGCCTTCCGACGAGCGCGGAGTCTCCAGACCCGGATGAACAGCTCGGCAACTAGCGCCGCCGCCAGCACCCCGCCTGCGCCGCAGAGTGCGGCCACCAAATTAGCTGACCGACCCGGTGAAAAAGCTTGCAGACCTTCCAGCAGGAACGCGGCGGCCACAAGGACTCCCCCGACCACGAACGGCCGCGGCCACGCAAGGCAGACAAGCAAGGTGATGGCAAAATACCCCAGGAAGTGATCGATCTGCCAACCGAGCGCCGTACGGGGGGTCCAGTTCGCCGGACCGAGGGCGCCGATAACAAGCAGGACCATGATGGCCAAGCTGCAGACTTTTGCGCCGGTACGAAAATGAGATTTCATATCGGCGCGCACGGCAAGGCCTCTTCGCAACGGTTTTCGATAGCATTTCCACAATAGGTCCATCGCATGGGCAACACCCCGTTACGAGAAGGCATTGCGGCGGCCTATGCTGATTTTCTCGCCAGTAGTGGCCACCGAAGCGCTTTCGACTTTAGAAAGCTTACATACAGGTGCGTAATAAGTCTGGCCGATTTCCCTTAGCATCATCGGCCCACGACACCAACACGTGCTTTTTCCAACTTCTGCTCCCAGGCGAGAGCGTGGGCCACGATGGTGGCGAGATCATCATATTGTGGCGTCCACTCGAGCATCGCTCGGGCGCGATCGCAAGCCGCGACGATCTGTTCTGGATCGCCCGGCCGGCGCGGTGCGATCTCGACCTTGAAATCGACACCAGAGACGCGCTTGACCATCTCCACCACCTCACGCACCGAGAAACCATGGCCATAGCCGCAATTAAGCGTCACTGAGGCACCGCCGGTGCGCAAATAGCGCAAACCAGCCGAATGCGCACGCACAAGGTCGCTGACGTGGATGTAATCGCGAATGCAGGTCCCATCCGGCGTTGGATAATCGGTGCCATAGATGTCGAGCTTGGACCGCAGCCCGAGCGCTGCCTCGACCGCGACCTTGATCAGCTGGGTTGCGTTTTTCGTCGACTGTCCAGTACGGCTCCTCGGATCAGCGCCGGCAACATTGAAGTAGCGCAATATGACGTAGCGGAGATCATGAGCCATTCCGGCGTCGCGCAGCATGATTTCCGTCATCAGTTTGGACCAGCCATAGGGCGAGATCGGTGCAGGCAGGGTGTCCTCGGTGACCGGCACTTGCGCCGGATTACCATAGACCGCGCAGGTCGATGAAAAGATGAATTGGCGCACACCGTTCTTGACGGCTATATCGATGAGCGCCCGCGAGTTGGCGGTATTGTTTTTGTAATAACCGAGCGGGTCCCTAACCGAGTCAGGCACCACAAGCCAAGCAGCGAAATGGATGATAGAATTAATATTGTGCTCGCGAATGATCTGCACCACCAAGCTCTGATCGTCGGTGTCGCCGACAATCAGCGGTACGCCCTCGGCGACCGCCCAGTCAAAGCCGGTCGACAGATTGTCAAGGACGACGACGCGTTCGCCGGCATCGGCCAGTTCATAGACCATGTGACTGCCGATATAGCCAGCGCCGCCCGTTACAAGGATTGACATGGGGTTCAACTATGGCGTGGATTGCCTCGATACGAATAGCTTGTTGTCGGTCCGGAGCTAACATACCGTAATTCCCACCCCTCCAGCATCGCGACAGCGGCCGATTTCACTGTCTTGCTAACAATGCTTGCAGTGTGCGCAGCGATTAAAGGAAATTGGCTTCGTTTTGGCAAAGCATCTTCGCGGCATCCCCATGCGCCGCGCGCTGCAAAAAAGCTTCAACGCGAGGCCTGACGAGAGTTTCTAACGAACCATTCTGTCCGCGCGATAGGGTTCGATTGAGCAATGGCTTCCTACCTATCCAAAGCGTTTTGGCTGCTTGCAGCGCCGACGAGCGCTTTGATTTTGATCACCGGGACCACAACGCTCTGGGCAGTGCTGGGCAGTTCGAAATGCGCGGCTTGGCTGGCAGCAGCAGCCGCTTGCGGACTGGTCATTGCAGCGTTCACGCCGATCGGCCTCGCGCTCGCAGTGCCGCTTGAAAACCGATTTCCGTTTTCGCGGCCGGATCCGCAGGTCCCTCAGGACGGCATCATCATGCTCCCTGGCGGCGGCGCAGGGATTGATGCGGTGTCCAAGCTCAGTCAGGACTACCCGAAAGCACGGCTTACGTTCTGCGGTTTTAGCGCGGGCGGCAAGGACTTGATTAAGAGACTTGTCGATCTTGGCGTCGATCCGGGGCGCATTAATACGGTGCCCCAATCCCGGACAACGTCCGAGGACGCCTACTACTCGGCCGCACTGCTCAAACCAAAAACCAATGAAAAGTGGCTGCTGATCACTGCAGCTATGCATATGCCGCGCGCGGTCGGATGCTTTCGGGCTGTCGGATTTCGGGTGCAGCCCTATCCGGTAGAATTCATGAGCCGAGGCCGAACGGGTCCATTCGCGTTGTTTTCGACCGGCTCCTCAGCTTTGATCCAATTCGACAGGGCCGCGAAGGAGTGGATCGGCCTCGTCGCCTATCGGCTGACCGGCAAGACCGACGCTCTGTTTCCGGGACCGTAGGTCATGCTTCTCCCGTCCAGAGCCGGAGAAGGTCTCATTGTCCATGCTGACTCCGGGGCCAAACCGGGGATCAATGATGTGTAAATTGCCGATGGGTGGAATTAGACACGGGCAGTGGGGGTTGAGGGAAGGCCGCAGGACTCATCCATTTGTCACTCCGAGCACTGTTGTCACGCCATCTCCGTGCGCGGATGACGAGCTCAGCAATGAGAGCTGCCGTCAGCGCCCCGCTTGCGCCATAGAATACGGCCGGAAGATAGGCCGACCGATCCGGTGTCAAGGCTTGCAGGCCCTCGAGCAGCGCCGCGACTGCCGCGAAGGCTCCGCCGACCATGAGCGGCCGGGGCCAGGCGAAACAGAAGAACAACGTGATTCCGAAATAGCCGATGAAGTGATCGAACTGCCAGCCGAGATGCGTGCGGGGTGCCCATTTGGCCGGCCCGAGGGCAGCGATTACCAGCAGGACTACGATCGGTACGCAGCAAGCTTTTGCGCCAGTACGAAAATGTTTTATAGCGGCGCTCGCGGCAATAGCCCGGAGCGTGGAGTAATAGTCCCCGGACCGCTTCAGCGCTGTGCCGGCGCTCAAGGCCATGGCACTCCCCCAACTCACTATTGTGCTGGCGCATGATGTGAAATCGTATCGCGGTTGAATAGTGCAATTTGGCCACACCCCAAGAATAAGTGATGGGCGGAACTAGCGAACGCCGGCGATATGTCCAGTTCGGGGCCTGTCGATAGATCATCGAGTACGACTACCCGTTCGATTTGGCGTTCCGAGCACTCCTAAGATGCCATCTCCATGCTTGGATTAAGAGTTCAGTAACTAGCGCCGCCGCCAGCACCCCGCCTGCGCCGCAGAGTGCGGCCACAAAATTAGCTGACCGACCCGGTGAAAAAGCTTGCAGACCTTCCAGCAGGAACGCGGCGGCCACAAGGACTCCCCCGACCACGAACGGCCGCGGCCAAGCCAAGCAGACAAGCAATGTGATGGCAAAATATCCGAGGAAGTGGTCGATCTGCCAACCGAGCGCCGTGCGCGGTGTCCAGCTGGCCGGGCCCAGGGCACCAATCACAAGTAGGACCATGATGGCCACGCTGCACACTTTTGCGCTGGCACGAAACCGAGATTTTATATCGGCGCTCACCAATCACCTTCTCACAAACCTTCCGATGGTGCCTCACGGTAGGTACATCGTCGCATGGCCGACGCAATGGCGCAATCGGTGATGACACGTGAAGCGTTCGTGGGAAACATTGTCCGAGTCACCAATTAATTAGCAACAGTCGAGATGATGAAGTGTGATTTCTGGAAGGCAATTAAAGCGCACGGCAACGATGATGACGAAACGTCTCGGTAGCACCGAGGACAACGTGAGGGGGATAGAACCCGGCAGACAGATTGCGTGGGCGGCATGGCGATAAACCTCAGGGGTGTGGGACAGTAAAATAGAAAAAGTATCGGGCGGTATGTTGGGTGCCGCCTTTTCGATATTGCCGACCCGATAGTAATGCGCGTCGTCAATGCCGGCCAGATAGATAGTCTCGCCACCCAATCGCGCAAGCCGACGACGGACGAAATAATCCCAGACGAAGGCTTTGCCCGCCATAGAGCCGGTGCGAGACACTGCTGGCAGGCGTTTTAAAGGTCTCGCAGATGGTCGCGACCGGCGCAGATTCCTAGGATGAGATCGAGGCTATGATGCGTGCCGAGAACATTTCATATGAACCAGTTGACCGCGCGCCCGAGAACAATCCCTCTTCGGGCGGTGCCCCACGTTCTCGCGTCGCCCTCCAGCCTTAAGTATGAACTAAGTTTTAGTTTGGAGTGCAGCTAAGGTGGACGGCAAACGCAAAGGTCGCGGAATTGCAAATTAGCGTTTGCTGTGATCCTCAGAAACCAAAAGCGCTCTCGCTCGGGTTGCTCACCATCCGCTGGGGGCGCAGGGCACCAGGCACCATGTGCGCCAGCAGATTTGCTCTCAGAGTGAAAGACGAATTGCGTACTTTGATATGAATCGTGCGATACTGCTAAGTTCACGCCAACGGTGGCGTGACGGCCTCATTCCTTTAGACTAGGCGACGAGCCGCTTCGCCACCGCTTGCGTTGATCTGCCGGTGACCTTTTTTCGTGAATGATGTCGATGGCCTACCATCCACAGTTTTGGGACTGGCCAGCGATGGGGGAATACATTTGGAGACGAACGCCAAAGCTGCCCTAGGGCTTATTCTGGGCGCGACATTGATGCTTGCCTTCTCAATGAGACTTGGCGTGCGCCTCGCTTTTGGCGAAGACTATTTTTGGAGCAACAGTTATTTTGATTACTACAGGCTGGCCCAAAATATTATATCAGGGAACGGATTCTGTGTTGGCAGCACGTGCGCTTGGTTACCCCCGGTTTACCCTTTATTTCTGACCCTGTCGGTCCTTTCGGGAAAAAACTATCTGTTGATCATCGTGCCCCAGGCTCTGCTAGGTGCGGGGACGGCGTTCTGCGCATTCTTGATAGGTCGGCAAATTTTTAGTGCGTCTGTCGGCATTTTGGCGTGCGCAATTGTTGCCTTTTATCCGTACTACGTGATGCACGATACCACTCTTCAGGAAACTGGAATGGTCACGTTTTGCGTAGCGCTGGCCATGTCGCTACTGCTGCGCGCCAGCAAGCTGAACCGGAACGCTGATTGGTTTGTGGCCGGTGTGGCTCTTGGCACCATACCGCTAATTCGTGCTTCGGTGGCACCCGCGGTGGGTGCCGGATTCCTCTGGTGCGCGGTATGGGGTGTGCCAGGGAATTATTTGGAGAAGCTGCGGAAGGGTTTCGTTCTTATGCTTGCGGTTGCTTTAGTGACAGGCCCGTGGCTTGTGCGGACGTATCGTCTTACCGGAGAGCCCGTATTCAGCTCGCAAACCGGGTCGGCGTTGTGGATGGGAAACAATCCTGAAACCTTCTCCCGTTATCCGACAGAAAGCATCGATCGTAGCCGGGACGAAGCCTTGGCAAAGCTGTCAGGTACAGATTTGGCGGACCTTCATCGCTTTGAAAACGATGAGATTGGACGAAGCAACTGGTTCGCCCACCGCGCGCTGGTCTATATGCGTAATAATCCCTTGCTGGTCATACAAGGCATGTTTTGTAAACTCAATGCTGGGTTTTCCTGGCGGCTAAACCCGTTACGCGAGCCACTAGCACAGTCAGCATATTCGATCGCATGCGTACCGGTTGCCATTCTGGGACTTATTGGGATGTTTCTAGCTCGCCGACGGCGTGAGGTCATTCTGATTGGAATGCTGTTCATAGCCTTCATCTGCATGACCGCAGTCTTTTGGGCACACACCAGCCATCGAAGCTACCTCGACGTGTACTTGATTCTGTTGGCGGCATCGGTGGTGGAAAGGCTGTGGAACTCTCACTTCCTTACCGCGTGGCGAGCGACGGCAATGCCGGCAGCGCTGTCATGGGTCAGCAAGCGTGGACGCGTCGGGTGAGTGGAATGTGGTTGATGGCTAAACGCCGGCCACGTCGTTGTCGCGCCTGAGGCAGCGGTGGCGGAACCACGTCCGGATCCCTAGGGCCGCCCGCGCCCCGGTCGGCCGGGCTTTTCAGATCTGGAAAGTGTGCCACACTTGCAGTCGACCGCCGCGGCTCATCTAACGCTGCAGATTTTAAGATCATCAAACTGGGCCTGGTCGCAGATGAAACACCAATCGTAGCCATGAAGATAATCGACACGGAAAACCCGGATGTTCTGGTCTTGGAGCCCTGCGTGTTCCATGATGAGCGCGGCTTCTTCTTGGAGGCATGGAACGCGCGCCTTCAAAATGAGGTCAAATTGGATTTGCAGTTCGTCCAAGACAACCATTCTCGGTCGACCCGCAATGTGCTCCGGGGCTTGCATTACCAGATAAGCGAGCCGCAAGGAAAACTCGTCCGCGTGACTCGGGGGCAGATATTTGACGTCGCTGTTGACCTTCGCAAATCCAAAGCAACGTTCGGGCAGTGGGTGGCTTATGAACTTAGCGAGAACAACCACCGACAATTCTGGATTCCACCGGGCTTCGCACACGGATTTCTTGTGCTCTCTGAAATCGCCGACGTTTTGTATAAAACTACGGACTATTACGCACCCGAGAGCGAACGCTGTCTCATTTGGAACGACCCAGATGTTGGAATTACTTGGCCCCTGAATTGTGAGCCGGTGCTTTCCCCGAAGGATCTTTTGGGGCTTCCATTGATCAAAGCCGAGGTATTTGCATAGGCTTTAGAGCTCCGTGACGAGGGTTCAATTGGGAAGGACCGAACGCTTGCCACACCAATTAATCGCGAAAGTTCGTTTTCAGCGGTTCTAAACGGATCGACGAGAACGAGTGATGTGATGCGCCCTCGGTTCCTCAATAACGATGAATTTGCTCAGGTCGTTCGCAATGCGCCGCTGGTTGCCATCGACTTGATAATCCGCGATCCAGAACAGTGTGTGCTTGTCGGGCTCCGAATGAACGAGCCGGCCAAGGGTAAGTGGTTTGTGCCCGGCGGCGCGGTGAGAAAATGCGAACGATTGGCGGATGCGTTCGCTAGGATCGTCAAAGCTGAGATTGGGCTTGAGGCGTCAATTGGCGACGCAAAATTCATCGGTGTTTATGAACACCTGTACGACACTAATGTATTCGGGGAGGAGGGGTTCGGCACGCACTACATCGTGCTCACGCACGCGCTCGACCTAGATCACCGGCCGCCGATTGTGAGCGATCCGCAGCACAGCGGCTTTCGCTGGATGACGCAGGCGGAGCTGATTTCATCGCCTGACGTTCATCAGAACACTCGGGCCTACTTTCTTTGACGCACGGCCCGTCAGTCGCTTGCTTGAAAAAACCGCGTCTGCGCCCCATTGACCGTCCGCACTTGGTATGTGTTCCGGGCTCGGGCAGCCTCGCCCGCTATCGCGCGACAGGGCGAGAGGATAGCCGCCAGGTGGCGCCACAGCCGCATCCCCGCACCCCACCTTCTGGCGCCCCGCTCGTCCCAGCCACCCATCGCGCTAAGGCGCCCGCACGGGGGTTGTGCCGGCAGGCTTGCCGCAGCTGATGCAAGCCATCAAGCTGCAACCAAGGGGCTTGAGCGCCGGCCGGTCGAGTTCTTCGAGCAGCTGCCGGCACGTATACCCGAGCCGGCGCAGCGGCTTTTCCTCATTGAGCCGCCGGGGCAGCTCGGCAATCGCCGCATTGAGTTCGGCGAGGCTATAGAACTGGTGGTGGCAGTCGTGCCAAAATCCAGCCTCCCATCTCAGCATAAGTCCGGTTGACCTGCGGGGGCAGGCTTTGATCACGGCGACCTTGGCGTCATCCAACACCCCGGGCCGCGATCATCCTGGAATGGCGGGCGCGATCATCCTGGAATGGCGGGCGAGATCATTTCGGAACGGTGGAAGAGGAATGGTGGGCTTTACTCTGGAACCGCACCCCAGCCCCAATGCCGAGGTCACGGCAACCCTCCGGCGTGCTGCAGCGGTAATAATGTAATAATTAATAATAATGTATCTACAGAGGCCCTCATCGGTCACTTCGGCGGGCTGCGGGCTAAAACGACAGCCAGGCGGGGTGGCCTTGGACCGGTTCCGAACGGATCGACGACAATGGCGGAGGCCCGGGGTTGCGGCTACGGAAGCGGCAACAGAAGTAAGGCTAGGATCGTCCGTCGGGCAGCCCGATCGCACGCGCGCTCAGTGGCGGGGACCTGAGCGAAACGAACCGGGGCAGAGCCGTTCGGCCCCGCCCCTTCAACGTTGGCGAAGGCGGCAAGGCCGAATTGG
>Ga0306924_10002046_pt1 | contig 18853 bp, 17 predicted proteins | sample sta12Can44000111_FD_203756 | JGI IMG/M metagenome (GOLD analysis project Ga0306924, IMG submission 203756) | Lab enrichment of tropical soil microbial communities from Luquillo Experimental Forest, Puerto Rico - statanox.12C.anox.44.000.111 (v2)... | ecosystem: Environmental > Terrestrial >...
ACTAATTTAACAAACCCGCCGCCGTCTGGCTAGTGCGAAGGTTTGAAGAGATGGCGCAGGCGGAAACACAGGCGAGGAATCAGACAAAGACCCAGTTCGGCTACCGCCGCCACGCGGACCAGGACCGGACCGGTGCCGACATCGCCGAACATCGGGTCATCGTGGTTGGCGCGGGTCCCGTGGGGCTGTCGCTCGCGATCGACCTTGCGCAGCGCGGCCAGGACGTCCTGCTGCTCGACGACGCCGACCGCATCGGCGAAGGCTCGCGCGCGATCTGCTTCTCCAAGCGGTCGCTCGAGTTCTGGGACCGCCTCGGCGTCGGCGACCGCATGGTCGACAAGGGCGTGGTGTGGAGTGTCGGCAGGATCTTTCATGGCGACCGACAGCTCTATCAGTTCAACCTGCTGCCCGAACAAGGCCACAAGCGGCCGGCCTTCATCAATCTCCAGCAGTTTTACGCCGAGGCCTATCTCGTCGACCGTGTCGAGCAGCTTCCCTCCATCTCCTTGCGCTGGCGCAACAAGGTAGTAGCGTTGGAACAGCGCAACGACGGCGTCGCGCTCACCATCGATACGCCGGATGGCCCCTATCAGGTGCGTGCCGCTTACGTCATTGCCTGCGATGGCGCGCGCTCCTCGTTGCGGGGGATGGTGGGTGCGGAGTTTTCAGGACAGGTGTTCGAGGACCAATTCCTGATCGCCGATGTGAAGATGACGGCGGAATTCCCCACCGAGCGCTGGTTCTGGTTCGACCCGCCGTTCCATGCCGGGCGCTCGGCGCTTCTGCACAAGCAGCCCGACGATATCTGGCGGATCGACCTTCAGCTCAATCGTTATGCCGATCCGGCCGTCGAGAAGCAGCCGGAGCATGTACGGCCGCGCATCGCGCGAATGCTCGGCCACGACAAGTTCGAGTTCGAATGGATCTCGTTGTACAAATTCCAGTGCCGGCGCATGGACCGTTTCATCCACGGCCGCGTGATCTTTGCCGGCGATGCCGCCCACCAGGTCTCCCCGTTCGGCGCGCGCGGCGCCAATTCAGGGCTGGAGGATGCCGAGAATCTCGCCTGGAAGCTCGATCGCGTGCTGCGCGGGCAATCGCCGGAGATACTGCTCGAAAGCTATCACGTCGAGCGGAGCGCTGCGGCCGACGAAAATATCCGCGAATCGACCCGCTCCACCGATTTCATGGCGCCGAACTCGCACCAGGAGGCGCGGCTGCGCAAAGCCGTGCTCTCGCTCGCGAAGGAAACCGAGTTCGGCAAGCGCATGGTGAATGGCGGGCGCCTCTCGGTGCCATCGATTTACGAGTCCCCATTGTCGACGCCGGACGGCGAGGACTGGCGCGGAGGGCCGCAGCCCGGTACGTCTATGCCGGATGCGCCGATCGCGGCGCAATCGGGGCAGCCGATGTTCCTGACCGATGCTTTCATCAGGCAGGGAACGCGCTTCACATTACTCGAGTTTGGCAATGGTGCATCGGTCGCTGCGCCCGAAGGCCTCGGCGCGATCCGGATCGGCGGCCAGGACGGCTTCGTCGATCGCGACGGGCTCGCGACCGCGCGCTACGACGCGGAGCCCGGAACCGCCTATCTGCTGCGGCCCGACGGCTATGTCGCGGCGCGTTTCCGTCACCCGACGCGCGATGCCCTTGAGGCCGCGCTCGCCCGCGCGGTCGGCCTGAACGGGAGGCCTAGCTAAATGCCGCTGTCCACGAGTTCGAATTTTGCGAGGCCGGACGACGCGTTTCGCGCCATTGTCGAAGCGCACCGCGGCCTGACCGATGAACAGAGCGCCGATCTCGATGCCGCGCTGGTTCTGATCCTCGCTAACCATATCGGCGATATTGCCGTGTTGAGCGAGGCGATTGCGCTCGCAAGCCGACGCATGATTACTGCCGACCAGCAACAGCAGCAGCAGCAACAATAATCGCCGGGATTCAAAGGACTGAGCCGATGGCAAAGGGCTTCGCGTCGACCACGGACCTTCAGGAGAAAAAAATCACTTTCTCCGAGATCGGCCCCGATCTCTATGCCTTCACCGCCGAAGGCGACCCCAATTCGGCAGTGATCGTTGGCGAGGATGGCTGCCTCGTGTTCGATGCGCAGGCAACGCCCGCGATGGCGAACAAGGTGATCGAGCAGGTAAAGGCCGTCACCGACAAGCCGATCAAATATGTGGTGCTGTCTCACTACCACGCGGTGCGCGTACTCGGCGCATCCGCCTATCACGCGGAAGCAATCATCGCTTCGCAGGAAACGCGCCGTCTGGTTGCCGAGCGCGGCAAGCAGGATTGGGATTCCGAATATGGCCGCTTCCCGCGCCTGTTCCAGGATGCGCAAAGCATCCCCGGGCTGACCTGGCCGACGCTGACTTTCGAAGGCGACATGTCGATCTATCTCGGCAAGCGCGAGGTGCGATTGATGCAGCTCGGCGCCGGTCACACCTCGGGCGACATCGTCGCCTGGGTGCCCGATTCGCAAGTGATGTTTTCAGGCGACCTCATCGAATATCACTCGGCATGCTATTGCGGCGACGCGCATTTGCGCGAATGGCCGGCGACGCTGAACGAGATCCGTGCCTTCAATCCGAGGGCGATTGCGCCGGGCCGCGGCGATGCGCTGAAGGGCCTCGCGACCGGGCGCGAAGCCATCGCCATGACGCGCGATTTCGTCACCACTCTCTATGGTGCGGCCGAAGCTTCGGTAGCCAGGGGCCGCAGCCTGAAGGAGACCATGGCTGCGACGCGCGAGGTGATGGACCCGAAATTTTCGAGCTTTGCAATCTATGAACATTGTCTGCCGTTCAACGTGTCGCGCGCGTTCGACGAAGCATCGGGGATCGATGATCCCGTGATCTGGACCGACAAGCGCGACCGGGAAATGTGGGCCGCCCTGCAAGGAGGATAGCCATGAACATCAACACTCAGGCCGACAAGATCACCCAGGCTTCGGTGCATGTCACGCCGGGTTACATGTCCGGCTTCGGCAACAGTTTTGAGACGGAATCTCTGCCCGGCGCACTGCCGATGGGGCGCAACTCGCCGCAACGCTGCGCTTACGGGCTCTATGCCGAACAATTGTCCGGCTCGCCCTTCACCGCGCCGCGCGGCACCAACGAGCGTTCATGGCTCTATCGTATCCGCCCGTCGGTCAAGCATTCGGGCCGTTTCGCCAAGGTCGATGCCGGGTTGTGGCGTTCGGCGCCCTGCCACGAAAACGATCTGCCGATCGCGCAATTGCGCTGGAACCCGACGCCGATCCCCAAGCAGGAAATGACATTCCTGCAGGGCGTTCAGACCATGACGACCGCGGGCGACGTCAACACCCAGGCCGGCATGGCCGCGCATGTCTATCTCATCACCAAATCGATGGTGGACCAGCATTTCTACAATGCCGATGGCGAGATGATGTTCGTCGCACAGCAGGGCGATTTGCGTTTCGTCACGGAGTTCGGCCGTATCGACATCGAGCCCGGCGAGATCGCGGTGATCCCGCGTGGCGTGAAATTCAGGGTCGAGATCCCGAATGGTCCGGCACGCGGCTATCTCTGCGAGAATTACGGTGGCGCTTTCACCATGCCGGAGCGCGGCCCGATCGGCGCGAACTGTCTCGCCAATGCGCGCGACTTCCTTACTCCTGTCGCAGCCTACGAAGACAAGGATACGCCGACCGAGCTGTTCGTGAAATGGGGCGGCTCGCTGTTCCGGACCGAACTTCCGCATTCGCCGATCGACGTGGTCGCCTGGCACGGCAATTACGCGCCCTACAAATACGACCTGCGCACGTTCTCTCCGGTCGGTGCGATCGGCTTCGATCATCCCGATCCCTCGATCTTCACCGTGCTGACCTCGCCGTCGGAAACGGCGGGTACTGCGAACATCGATTTCGTGATCTTCCCGGAGCGCTGGATGGTCGCGGAAAACACCTTCCGTCCACCCTGGTATCACATGAACATCATGAGCGAGTTCATGGGGCTGATTTACGGTGTCTATGATGCCAAGCCCGAAGGATTCGTGCCGGGCGGCATGTCCTTGCACAATTGCATGCTGCCGCATGGCCCCGATCGCCAGGCCTTCGATCATGCCAGTAACGGTGAGCTGAAGCCCGTCAAGCTCACGGGCACGCTCGCCTTCATGTTCGAGACGCGCTATCCGCAGCGCGTCACTGCGCATGCCGCGAAATCTTCCACGCTGCAGGACGACTATGCCGATTGCTGGAAGGGGCTCGAGAAGCGCTTCGATCCAAGCAGGCCGTAATCTTCTTACCCTCCCGCTCCAGGGGAGGGTGAAGAAAAGAGAATGACGCAATGCCCCACCCCAACGATCCGAAGCTCCGCTCCTTCATTGCGGTCGATCCGTCATCCGATTTCCCGATCCAGAATCTGCCTTATGGCGTGTTCTCGGCCAAGGATGGGCTGGCGCCGCGGGTTGGCGTAGCGATCGGCAATTATGTGCTCGACCTCTGGCAGCTTGCGCAGGATTGCCGGATCGATGTCGTCGAACCGGCTGTGTTTGCGGCGCCGACACTCAATCCCTTTATGGCGCTGGGCCCAAAAGTGTGGACCACGACGCGGGCGCGGATCAGCGAGCTCCTGCGCGAGGATCATCCCGAGCTGCGCGATAATCAGGAGCTGCGCCGGCGCGCGCTGGTGCCGATGCGCGACGTCAGGCTGCATCTGCCGATTACGGTGTCCGGCTACACCGATTTCTATTCGTCGAAGGAGCACGCCACCAATGTCGGCGTCATGTTCCGCGGCAAGGACAACGCGCTGCAGCCGAACTGGCTGCATATGCCGATTGGTTACAACGGCCGCGCATCGACCGTGGTGGTCTCGGGCACCGGGGTGCGGCGACCGCGCGGGCAGCTCAAGCCGCCGAACGTGGAGACGCCGAGCTTCGGTCCATGCAAGCGGCTCGATTTCGAGCTCGAGATGGGCGTCGTGGTCGGGCAATCATCGCCGATGGGCGAAATGCTCAGCGAGAAGCAGGCCGAGCAGATGATTTTCGGCTTCGTGATCCTGAACGACTGGAGCGCGCGCGACATCCAGCAATGGGAATATGTGCCGCTCGGTCCGTTTCAGGCCAAGGCCTTTGCCACCTCGATCAGCCCGTGGGTGGTCACGCGCGAGGCGCTGGAGCCGTTCCGTCTGCGTGGACCGACGCAGGATCCGGCGCCGCTGCCCTATCTGCGCCAGACGAGTGCCAACAATTTTGATCTGGAGCTTGACGTTTCCCTGCGCGCGGCGGGGATGAATGAAGCAAAGACCGTCTGTCGCACCAATTTCAAATACATGTACTGGTCCTCGGTGCAGCAACTGGTGCATCACGCGGCGTGCGGTTGCGCCATGAACGTCGGCGATCTCCTGGGGTCGGGCACCATCTCCGGTCCGGAAAAACACCAGCGCGGCAGCCTCCTGGAGATAAGCTGGAACGGCAGCGAGCCGGTGGAGTTTGGCGGCGGGGTGAAGCGCTCGTTCCTCGAGGACGGCGATTCGCTTGCGATGCGCGGCTGGTGCCAGGGCGACGGCTACCGCGTCGGCTTCGGTGAGGTTGAAGGCACGATCTTGCCTGCGGAATGACAGCCGCTCACCGCGCTTCCGGTGGAATGTCCTTGATCCGCGCTGCGTGCGCCGCGACCTCGTCGAGGGAATACTTCAAGTGCACGCGCTTGTCCGAAGGCGGATGCGTTGCAACCGACACGCCCCGTCGCCATTCCCGCGACGGGCGAATCGGCCGCGGCACAAAGCCGCCACCGCAGTTCGGGCAGACGTTGAAGAGCTTGCTCTCGACGCAGTCGGCGCAAAAGGTGCATTCGTAGCTGCAGATGCGCGCGTCCTGCGCGTTTGGGGCCAAGTCCTTGTCACAATATTCGCAATTCGGTCGAAGTTGCAGCGCCATGGCCGACTCCTCCTGTCGCGGCGCGGATGATCGCAGATCGTCGCCGCGTTTCGAATGACGAAATTCCCTCGATTTGCGTCACGCTCATCGTGCGCGCAGCGGCAGCCGTGAGCTCTCCTTCAGCCGGTCAAGCACGATCGAGGAGCGCACATGAGCCACGCTCGGATGCGGCATCAGCACATTGTTGACGATGTCGGAAAGGCTCCTGAGGTCGCGCAGTACGGCCTTCAACACATAGTCCGCGTCTCCGGTGAGCGAATAGGCTTCCTGGATGTCGTCGACGCGATTGATCAATGCGCGGAATTTTTTGGCATTGTCCGGCGAATGCGTCGCAAGCGTGATGTGGATGAAGGCGATCAGGTTGAAGCCAAGCGCTTCACCCGAGAGGTCGGCGTGATAGCCGGCGATGACTTTCTCCTCTTCCAGCCGCATGCGTCGCCGCGAGCATTGCGAAGCTGAGAGCCCAACAAGCTCGGCGAGTTCCTGGTTGGTCAGCCGGCCGTCGTCCTGCAGCGCGGCAAGCATTTTGAGGTCGAAGGCGTCGACGGAAGTCATGCGCAAAGGACCCGTTTGATGCATGAATTGTGCATAGGGTTAGCAGAACATGGCTGGATTTGCATGCACTTTGCGCCTGATTCGACGGAAAATCCCTGCAAGAATCGAGGGAGATCCGCATGGGTCCGTTTCCGCATGACGCGCCGCCGGCTACCATCAGCGCCGACAATCCGATGGGCACCGACGGATTTGAGTTCGTCGAGTATGCGCACCCCGAGCCTGCGAAGCTTCACGCGCTGTTCAAGCTGATGGGCTTTGTGGCGGTCGCCCGTCACCGCACCAGGAAGATCACGGTCTATCGTCAGGGCGACGTCAATTACATCGTGAACGAAGAGCCGGAAAGCCACGGCTTCGAGTTCGTCGCCGCTCACGGGCCCTGCGCGCCGTCAATGGCGTTCCGCGTGGTCGATGCAAAGCGGGCTTTTGAGCGCGCGCTCGCGCTCGGCGCGGAAGCCGCCGACGCAACGGCCGCGCACAAGACGCTGGACGTGCCCGCGATCAAGGGTATCGGGGGCAGTCTGCTCTATTTCGTCGATCGCTACGGTGCGAAGGGATCGCCCTATGACGCCGAGTTCGAATGGCTGGGCTCGCGTGACCCGCGCCCCGCAGGAGCAGGGCTCTATTACATCGATCACCTGACCCACAATGTTCACCGTGGGCGAATGAATGTCTGGGCCGGCTTTTATGAAAGGCTTTTCAATTTTCGCCAGATCCGCTTCTTCGACATCGAGGGGCGCGCGTCGGGCCTGTTCTCGCGCGCACTGACCAGTCCGGACGGCAAGATCCGCATTCCCATCAACGAGGATGCGGGCGACTCCGGCCAGATCGAGGAGTATCTGGCGATCTATCGCGGCGAGGGCATCCAGCACATCGCCTGCGGCGCGCGCGATGTCTATTCCACGGTCGAAGGTCTGCGCGCTGCGGGATTGCAGTTCATGCCGTCACCGCCGGATACTTATTTCGAGAAGATCGACACACGCCTGCCTGGGCACGGCGAGGACATCACGCGCCTGCGACGTAACGGAATCCTGATCGACGGCGAGGGCGTGCTCGACGGCGGCCACACCAAGGTGCTCCTGCAGATCTTTTCGGCGAACGCCATCGGCCCGATCTTCTTCGAGTTCATCCAGCGCAAGGGCGATGACGGATTCGGCGAGGGCAATTTCAAGGCGCTGTTCGAGTCGATCGAGGAAGATCAGATCCGCCGCGGCGTGCTCAAGGTCGAGCACGCGGCTTGAATTACGCCGTCCCGGCCAGGCGAAGCGCGAGCCGGGACGACAGGGAAGTTACCGGCCGGCCTTCCACTCGCTGACCACGGCACTTAGCTCCACGGCCACCGGCTCGCGGATCGCCGATGGCGTACGCGAAAAGCGTGGCGCGGGTGCGGGCTGGGTCACGCCGTGACGCTCTACAAAGACGTTGCGCGCCGCCATGTGCGGATGTTTTGGCGCTTCCGCCATGGTGAGAACTGGCGCAAAGCAGATGTCGGTACCCTCCATGATCTTGCACCATTCCTCGCGCGTCTTGCGCTTGAAAACTTCGACCAGCGTCGCCTTCAACTCCGGCCAGGCCTTGCGGTCCATTTGTGCGTCGAAAGCGGGATCCGAGAGCCCGGCATGCTGGCGCAGCAGCGCGTAGAATTGCGGCTCGATCGATCCGATCGAGATGAAATTGCCGCAAGCGCACTCGTAGATCCCGTAGAAATGCGCGCCGCCATCGAGAAAATTCCGTTCGCGCCCCTCGACCCAGCGGCCGATCGCGGCCATGTCGAAGAACATCGACATCAGCGATGCCGCGCCGTCGCACATTGCGGTGTCCACCACCTGTCCCTTGCCGGACCTCGTGGATTCCAATAGTGCGGCAAGCACGCCAACCACGAGATAGAGCGCCCCGCCGCCGAAATCGCCGACGAGGTTGAGCGGCGGCACCGGCTTCTCTTCGGGTCCGATCGCTGCGAGCGCGCCGGTCAGCGAGATGTAGTTGATATCGTGACCGGCGGCATGCGCGAGCGGACCTTCCTGGCCCCAACCCGTCATGCGGCCGTAGACCAGTTTCGGGTTCCGCGCCAATACGACATCGGGGCTGAGGCCAAGCCGTTCCATCACACCCGGCCGGAAGCCTTCGATCAGCGCGTCTGCGCTTGCGAGCAGATCAAGCACCTGCGCGATCGCGCCTTTATCTTTCAGATCGAGTTCGACCACCTTGCGGCCGCGGCCCGCGACCGACTTCATGCTTTTCTTTGCGCCGACGCGATCGAGCGTGACGACCTCGGCGCCCATGTCCGCGAGCATCATGCAGGCGAACGGACCCGGACCGATGCCGGCGAATTCGACAATGCGGAAACCGGCAAGTGGGCCGGAAGCGCGGACGGAGCTTTGCGGAGCTGGTTTGTCGAGCACGGTTGCTTTGCCTTCGAGATTTTCCTTTGACGGAAATTGTCTCGCCTTGCGCTCTCACTGGCAAGCGCGTTTTGTCTGCGACGGCTGCGGTAAAATGCATGCGGCACAACGGTCTGCGCGCCGCATATGTGGCATCTTGTGTTGAGTGGCTATCAGCCCGCGGCCGTCACCGCGCGCTGCGCCATTACCTTGATCAAGTTGGCGCGGTACTCGGAGGAGCCGTGGATGTCGTTCATCAGGCCGCTCGCCGGTATCGTGGCGCTGTCGAGCGCGCCGGCCGACCAGTTGGCCTTTAATGCGGCTTCGATGGCGGGAACCCGCATGACGCCGTTCTGCGAAGCGCCGGTCGCGGCCACTCGCACATCGCCTGCCTTTGTCTTGGCGACGAACACGCCGGTCAGCGCAAAGCGCGAGGCGGGATGCGGGAACTTTGCGTAGCCGGCTTTGGCCGGAACCGGGAAGGAGACGGCGGTAATGATCTCGCCGTCCTCGATCGCGGTCGCGAACAGACCTTGAAAGAAGCTGTCCGCCGCGATCGAACGCTTGTTGGTCTTGACGGTCGCGCCCAGCGCGAGCACCGCGCTCGGGTAATCGGCGGAAGGATCATTGTTGGCGAGCGAGCCGCCGATGGTGCCGCGATGGCGCACGGCCGGGTCACCGATGACGGAGGCAAGGTAGGCGAGCGCCGGGATCGCCTTTTGCACGGCCGCACTCGACGCAACGTCGTAATGCGTCGTCGCTGCCTTGATCGTCACCGTGTCGCCGGCGGCGTCGATGCCGACCAGCTCTTTGATCTTGCCGAGGTCGATCACGTCGGACGGCGAGGCGAGCCGCTGCTTCATGACGGGAATCAGCGTTTGGCCGCCGGCGAGATATTTGGCTTCCTTGCCCTTGGCAAAGAGGCCTGTGGCTTCGTCGACCGAGGAGGGGCAATGATAAGTGGTCTGATACATGGGATGCTCCTGGACGCTGCGCGTCATCGCAGCCGTTGGCCCTTTTCTCTCCACCTCCCCCTGAAAGGGAGAGGAAAAACAATTACGACGCCTTGCCGTGAATCGCGCGCCAGACGCGGTCGGGTGTCGCAGGCATTTCGAGCTTGTTGTTGCCGATCGCATCCGTGATCGCGTTGATCACGGCGGCGGACGCGCCGATCGCGCCGGCCTCGCCGCAGCCCTTGATGCCGAGCGGGTTGCCCGGGCAGAGTGTCGTGGTATGGCTGAGCTTGAACGACGGCAGATCGTCGGCGCGCGGCATGGTGTAGTCCATGAACGATGCGGTCACGAGCTGGCCGTTCTCGTCATAGACCGCGCCCTCCAGGAGCGCCTGACCGATGCCCTGCGCCAGGCCGCCATGGACCTGACCTTCGACGATCATCGGATTGATCAGCCGGCCGAAATCGTCGGCGGCGACGAAGTTGATGAAAGTGGTCTTGCCGGTCGCTGGATCGACCTCGAGCTCGCAGATATAGGCGCCTGCCGGGAAGGTGAAGTTGGTCGGGTCGTAGAACGCGCTCTCCTTCAACCCCGGCTCCATGCCGTCGGGCAAATTGTGTGCGGTGTATGCGGCGAGCGCGACCATCGGAAGCGCGATCTTCTTGTCGGTGCCGGTGACCTTGAACTCGCCATTTTCGATGACGATGTCGCCTTCGCTGGCTTCCAGCGCATGCGCCGCGATCTTCTTTGCCTTGGCCTCGACCTTCTCCATCGCTTTCAGGATGGCGGTAAGACCGACGGCCGCCGAGCGCGAGCCATAGGTGCCCATGCCGAACTGCACCTTGTCGGTATCGCCATGGACGATCTGCACCTGGTTGATGGAGATGCCGAGTCGATCGGCAACGAGCTGGCAGAACGTCGTCTCATGGCCCTGGCCGTGGCTGTGTGAGCCGGTCAGAACCTCGATAGTCCCGACTGGATTGACGCGCACCTCGGCAGATTCCCAGAGGCCGACGCCGGCGCCCAGGCTGCCGACCGCTTTCGACGGCGCTATGCCGCAGGCTTCGATGTAGCAGGAGACGCCGATGCCGCGCAGCTTGCCCTCGGACTTGGCCTTCGCTTTCCGCGCCGGGAAGCCGGCATAATCGATCGCTTTCTTCGCGGCATCGAGCGATGCGACGAAATCGCCGGTGTCATAGGCCATGATGACGGGCGTCTGATAGGGGAACTGCCGGATGAAGTTCTTGTGCCGGAGGTCGGCGGGATCGACCTTGAGCTGCCGCCCCGCGGTCTCCATCATGCGTTCGAGCAGGTAGCTTGCTTCGGGTCGGCCGGCGCCGCGATAGGCGTCGACCGGCGTGGTGTTGGTGTAGACGCCGATCACCTCGCAGTGGATCGCCGGAATGACGTACTGCCCGGACAGCAACGTGGCATAGAGATAAGTCGGCACTGCCGAGGAGAACAGCGACATATAGGCGCCGAAATTGGCGTGGGTCTTCACCCTGAGCCCGAGGATCTTGTGATCCTTGTCGAACGCCATCTCCGCCTTGGTGACGTGGTCGCGGCCATGCGCGTCGGTGAGGAAGGATTCCGAGCGGTCGCCGGTCCACTTCACGGGGCGGCCTACTTTTTTGGAAGCCCACAGCGCCACCATCTCCTCGGGATAGATGTAGATCTTCGAGCCGAAACCGCCGCCGACGTCGGGGGCGATCACGCGAAGTTTGTGCTCGGGCGCGATGTTGTAGAAGGCCGACAGCACGAGACGCGCGACATGCGGGTTCTGCGATGTCGTATAAAGTGTGAAATGCTCCTCCGCCACATCATAGTCGGCGATCGCCGCGCGCGGCTCCATCGCGTTCGGCACCAGGCGGTTGTTGGTGAGCTCGAGGGTCACGACATTGGCCGCCTTGCTGAAGGCCGCATTGACCGCCGCCTCGTCGCCAAGCACCCAGTCATAGACCACGTTGCCGGGCGCCTCGGGATGGAGCTGCGGTGCGCCGGATTTGATCGCCGCGCGGACGTCGGGGATCGCCGGCAGTTCTTCATAATCGACGACGACGGCTTCCGCCGCGTCGCGTGCCAGATTTTTGCTCTCGGCAATGACGACGGCGACCGCCTGGCCGACGAAGCGCACGGTCTCCGGCGCCATGGCAGGCCACGCGCCCATTTTCATCGGTGAGCCGTCCTTCGACGTGATCGCCCAGCCGCAGATCAGGTTTCCGATCTTGTCGTCGACGAGCTCCTTGCCGGTCAGCACCGCAAGCACGCCCGGCATTTTCATCGCAGCGGATGAGTCGATGCTTTTGACCCTGGCATGGGCATGCGGGCTGCGCACGAATTGGGCGTGGGTCATGCCCACGAGCTTGATGTCGTCGACGTAGCGGCCCTTGCCGGTGATGAAACGCTTGTCTTCCTTGCGTACGACGCTTGCGCCGATGCCTTCAACGCCCATGTTCTCTCCTCCCTATCGGAGTTCTTGCTTCCGCCACGCGCTTGAGCCGCGATGGCCTGAATTTTTGCGTTCGAACGTCGCGAGCTTCTATTCCGCCGCCTGCGCGACCTTCATGCGGCCTGCCGCGTCGAGCACGGCCTTGACGATATTGTGGTAGCCGGTGCAGCGGCAGATATTGCCTTCCAGCTCATGCCGGACCGTGGCCTCGTCGAGCTTGCCGCCATGCCGATGCACGATGTCGATTGCCGACATGATCATGCCCGGCGTGCAGAAGCCGCATTGCAGGCCGTGATTGTCGCGGAACGCCGCCTGCATCGGGTGCAGCTCGTCGCCCTTGGCAATGCCCTCGATGGTGGTCACGCTGGAGCCGGCGGCCTGTCCCGCCAGCATCGTACAGGATTTCACTGCTCGTCCGTCGAGATGCACGACGCAGGCGCCACACTGGCTGGTATCGCAGCCGACATGAGTGCCGGTCAGGTTCAAGTGGTCGCGCAGGAGATGGACAAGAAGCGTGCGGTCTTCGCAGTCGACCGAGACCGCCTTGCCGTTCACCGTCAGTTTGACTGTCGACACATAAGCCTCCCCGAAGATTTCTTGCTTATTCCGATTAGAAACAGGGGGCGGGAACTTTGCAACTGGGAATTTGGCGGTGCCGGTCATTATGATGTCGCGATCCATGCCCTTGCGCGTTCAGACACCGGGACAGCGCGATGCAAGCCCGGAACGGCTTGATCGAGGGTGCGCAGGAGGCCCCTCCGCACATTTACTCACCTTTAGCCAATCTACCCTAGTTTCGCGCACCGAGCCGGCGACCCGCGTTTCCGGCTGCGACTGAATTTGGGGTGGGGGTAGGAATGTCGAAGCGTGGCTGGTCATTGACCTCAAAGCTTCCGACCTTGCGGTTTCGTGCCAAAGTGATGCTGGGCTTTGCCGCCGTCCTCGCCATCTCCGCCGTCAGCCTCTGCATCGCCTATTTCGGCTTTGAGCACGTGTCGGCGGCCGTTGCCTCCTACCGGAACAGCGTCGCCGAGGCCGACCTTGCCCGCAACATCGACCGCGAGCTGATCGCCTATCGCGCGGCTGCCCGCTATTACATCGTGACAGGCAAGGAAGATGACGCCAAGACGGCGTTGGTTGCGCAGACGAGCCTGAAAGAGGCGATCGACAAATCGCTCGCCGGCACGAAGAACCCGGGGCGTCTGGAAAGCGTGAAGCGGCTTGGCGCGGAGTTCAAGAACTTCACCGACACCTTGCCGAAATCATGAAGGTGAAGCAGGACAACGAGTATCTGACAAGGAACGCCTTCAGCCGAAACGAGATGTCGTCGGACTACAAACTCGACGAGCTCGCAAGCGCTGCGGCAGAAGCCGGATTGCAGGATGTCGAGTTCCAGGCGAAACACATTGCCAGTCAGTTCCAATCGATCAAAATTTTTTCCTCAACCTTCGTGGTCAGCGGCGACCAGGCGGCCGCGACGAGCACTTTGAGTCGTCTGAGCTTCCTTGATAACCAGCTCAAGGGCGTCCCGTCTTCCAACGAAAAGGTCGCGGCAGTCCTCAACGAGGTCAACTCGCTGCTCAAGGGCTATCGCGAAGCTTTCAGCAAGATGGTCGAGAACAAGAAGACCATCGACGATCTGGTGACCCGGATGGGCGGTTCGGCGGGCGCGATCATGCAGGGCGCTAGCGCGATGAAGGCGGATCTCGTTTCCGATCAGCAACGGCTGGAACCGGCATCGGATGCGATGATCGGCCAGACCGAACGCCTGATCGTCATGCTGGCAACCGGCGGCACCCTGCTCGGCGCCATACTCGCGGTATTGCTGGGCCGTGGCATCTCACGGCCGATGATCATGATGTGCCAGGCGATGCGCGAGCTCGCCGGCGGCAAATTCGACGTCGTGCTGCCCGGCCTCGGCCGTAAGGACGAGCTTGGCGAGATGGCGGGCGCGGTGGAGGAGTTCAAGCTGCAGGCGATCGCCAAGGCCGAGCGCGATGCGGCCGCCCAGGACGCGCAGAACCGGGAAGCCGGCGCCGCCAGGCGTGCCGAACTGATCCGCTTCGCCGACAATTTCGAGGCCGCTGTCGGTGCGATCGTTTCCAACGTCTCGGCCTCCGCGGTGCATCTCGAGCAGGCCGCGGGCACGCTGACGCGAACCGCGGAAACCACCCAGAGCCTGTCCAGCCAGGTTGCCGACAGCTCCGAGGGGGCCTCCAGCAACATCCAGTCGGTTGCCTCCGCGACCGAGCAACTCTCGACGTCCGTCGCCGAGATCGGCAGGTAGGTGCACGAATCCAACCGCATCGCCGAAGCCGCCGTGATGCAGGCGCAAGAGACCGACGGGCGCATCGGCAAATTGTCGCGCGCGGCGCAGCAGATCGGCGACGTCGTCAAGCTGATCACGGCCATCGCCGAACAGACCAACCTGCTCGCGCTCAACGCCACCATCGAGGCGGCCCGCGCCGGCGACGCCGGACGGGGTTTTGCCGTGGTCGCCGCCGAAGTCAAATCGCTGGCCAATCAGACCGCCAAGGCCACCGACGAGATCTCGAGCCACATCTCCGGCATGCAGGACGCGACACAGGAATCGGTTACGGCGATCAAGCAGATCGGCGCGACAATCGCCCAGATTTCGACGATCGCCTCCTCGATCGCGACCGCGGTCGAAGAGCAGGGCGCGGCAACGCACGAGATCGCGCGCAACGTGCAGAACGTTGCAGAAGGCACCCGCGAGGCGGCTGCCAATATCGTGCAGGTCAATCGCGGCGCCACCGAAACCGGCTCGGCTTCCGAGGAGGTGCTGAGCTCGGCGAAAGCGCTTTCGAGCGAAAGCGCGCGCCTGCGCGCTGAACTCGGTCGCTTCATGGCGAATATTCGCGCGGCGTAAGAGGCTGTCTCTCGGTCGTCATGCCGGGATGGGCCGCCCGAACTCGGGTTTATCCGAGCTCGCTCATCTCATTTGCGCTCGGGAATGACGAGCAATGTTAACCACGCTCATTCCTTGCCAAACTGACGCTTCAGCTCGTTCTTCGCGCGTTCCAGCCGACTGCGCTGGGTGGCAGGGAGGTTCCTGCCGGTGCGGTTGATATAAAAGGTCAGCATCGACAGCGCCGAGCGATAAGCGTTGGTCTTGCGGCGGGAGCTCCTTTCCGCCGAGCGTTTCAGCGATGCCGCGATCTTCTTGGCGCTGGTTTGCTTGAAAACGCCGCGCTGCAGGTCGAGTGCGTCGCTCTCGCGCGTGACGCGCTGTGACCAGCGGTTTGGCGAGGGTTTGGTCTTGCCTTTGTGCGCCGGCGTCTTTCGCGGGCGGGATCTTCTGCCCTCTGCCATGTCAACTCCTTGTGCCTGCATGCAAAACCGGCGTGTCGCCGATCCGTTCCTCAAAGGCCGCGCGGGAACCGCCACGCCGCCACGGCGTTGTCGAAGCGTGGCGCGCAAACGCATCTGCCGCTTACGCGCGTGAAGCCGGGGCGCGCGCCATCCCGAGGTGATTTCGCATTGGTTCTACCCGATGGCCATGCAGCATAATCCGGCCAGGAATGATCGCGCTACGATTCCTGCGACCGTCCTGCCGAGCGACGACCGGGTCATCGAAACTTCAATTCCTTCGCGCCTCGACGCGTTATCGTGGAGCGGTTTCCATACCCGGGTCGTAATTGCGCTCGGCATCACCTGGATTCTTGACGGGCTGGAGGTGACGCTTGCCGGAGCACTCTCCGGAGCCTTGAAGGAAAGTCCGACGCTGCGTTTTTCCAATCTCGATATCGGCTTTGCCAACAGCGCCTATCTTGCTGGCGCCGTTCTGGGCGCGCTCGGTTTCGGCTGGCTCACCGACCGGATCGGGCGTAAGAAACTGTTCTTCATTACGCTCAGCGTTTATCTTGCGGCTACCGCGGCTACCGCGCTGTCCTGGGGCATCATGAGCTACGCGCTGTTCCGCTTCCTGACCGGCGCCGGCATTGGCGGCGAATACACTGCGATCAATTCGACGATCCAGGAATTGGTGCCGGCGCGCTACCGCGGCTGGACCGATCTCGTGATCAACGGCAGCTTCTGGATTGGAGCAGCACTGGGGGCTTTAAGCGCCATTGTCCTGCTCGATCCCGCCGTGGTTGGTCCCGATCTCGGCTGGCGGCTTGCCTATCTCACCGGTGCCTGTCTTGGTCTTGTGGTCTTCGTGATGCGGATGTGGATCCCGGAAAGCCCGCGCTGGCTGATGATCCACGGCAAGCCCGACGCTGCCCACGCCATCGTTGACGATATCGAGCGATCGGTGACGGGACGGGTTCAGGACGAGCGTCAGCGATCCCTACCGAAGATTCGCTTGAAGATGCGGCGGTTTACGCCGCTCCGTGAAGCGGCCGTTACCCTGTTCTCCGTCTATCGGAAGCGATCTCTGGTCGGGCTTACCCTGATGGTCGCGCAGGCTTTCTTTTATAATGCGATTTTCTTCACTTTCGCGCTGGTGTTGACCGACTTTTACGGCATCGGGGCGAGTGACGTCGGCTGGTACATCCTGCCCTTCGCGGCCGGTAACTTCCTGGGGCCCCTGCTGCTCGGCCGTCTTTTCGACACTCTCGGACGGCGCTCGATGATCGCGGCGACCTACGGCATATCGGGCCTGCTGCTCGCGATATCGGGCTACCTGTTCTCGATCGGCGCGTTGAGTGCGCAAGGCCAGACGATTGCCTGGATGGTGATCTTTTTCTTCGCCTCGCCGGCCGCGAGCGCGGCCTATCTGACTGTCAGCGAGACCTTTCCGCTCGAGGTGCGGGCTTTGGCAATCGCGCTGTTCTATGCGGTCGGAACCGGCGTCGGCGGCGTGGCGGGTCCTGCTTTGTTCGGTGCGCTGATCGATACGGGCTCGCGGGTCAGCGTCTTTGCCGGCTATCTGGTCGGGTCTGTTCTGATGGTGGTAGCGGCCGTCGTCGCGTGGCGCTTTGGTGTCGCAGCCGAGCGCCGTTCACTTGAATCTGTGGCGCCGCCGCTGGCTTTTGTGGAGTAGGATGAGATGGATCAGGAATTATCCGAGATGCAGCGAGAGGACGTCCCACCGCAGGAAGATGATGCGCCGGACGCAGTCCCGGTGCCGCATCTGCTCGTTCCGCATTTGAACGAGACCGCCATGCTGCTCGACATCGACGGTACGCTGCTCGATCTTGCGCCAACGCCGCGCGAAGCCTGGGTGCCGCCGGGATTGGCAAAGACCTTGAATGGTTTGCTTGAGAAAACCTCGGGCGCGCTGGCGCTGGTCAGCGGACGGTCGCTCAACGATATCGATCTGATTTTCGCGCCCGAACAATATCCGGCGATCGGTGGCCATGGCGCGGAAATGCGTCTTTCGGCGGACGGTGACGCCGTTTCCATCACGCCGCCGCTGGACAAGGAGCTGAAGCGGCGGCTTGCGGCGATCGCGAGGCTAAGTCCGGGGATCCTGCTTGAGGACAAAGGCTATTCGCTGGCGCTGCACTATCGCCTGGCGCCGCATGCGGAAAGGGCAATCTATGAGGCGGTGTCGTTGATCCGCGCCGACCTGCCGGACGCACCAATCGAAGTGCTGCCGGGCAAATGCGTCTATGAAATCAAACATGCCGGGTTCACCAAGGCGAGCGGCGTCAGCGAGCTGATGACGCGCGAGCCGTTCAGGGGACGTCGCCCATTGTTCATTGGCGACGACGTCACGGACGAGTCGGTCTTCGCCATCATGCCGGATTTCAACGGTCTCTCGTTCTCCGTCGGCGCGCGTGTGCGCGGCGTCGATGGACATTTCGATGCGCCGGCAGATGTGCGCGAGTTCCTCGCGCGCTTGCTCGACACGCAGACGCCATAGTCGGTTCGTTGCTTGGTTCGCTTTGTGGCGTTCGTTCGCTTTTTTCCGCACACAGCGTGCTTTTCTTGCATCAGGCTATTTCTTTCTTGCGTGAAATTCGAGTTCCATCGCCGGAGGTCGGAATTCGGTTTCAATTCATCCGGAGTCTCAAAGGAACCATAATGATGAATGGCAGTTAAACACCGCACCACAGGAGGGACCCTTGAACCTCGTCGTCGTTTCCAATCGCGTGGCGCGCGGCAAGACCAGCGAGCCCATGACCGGCGGTCTCGCCGCTGCACTGTTGCCGGTGGTGGAGAATTCGGGCGCGATCTGGGTCGGTTCCTCCGGTCGTGTGCGCGATACCATGCAGAAGGAACCGTTTGCCGAGGTCGAGGCGCTGGGTTCCGGTGCGCTCGCGATGCTCGATCTGCCGGCCGCGCATTATGGCGGTTTTTACGAGGGGTTCGCCAATTCGGCGCTGTGGCCCGCGCTGCATTCGCGCAGCGATTTGATCCAGGCCTCGCAGGAGGATTATCTCAGCTATCGCGAAGTCAACGCCTTCGTGGCGCGTGCGCTTTTGCGCTTCAACAAAAAGGACAGCGCGTTCTGGGTGCAGGACTATCACTTTCTGGCGCTTGGCGCGGAATTGCGCGATCTCGGCGTCGCTGCGCCGGTCGGCTTCTTCCTGCATACGCCGTGGCCCGCCAGCAGCATCGCCGAAGCCGTGCCGCATCACCGCGAATTGATCGAGGCGATGCTGGCCTATGATCTCATCGGTTTTCAGACCGAGGAGGACTGCGCCAAT
>Ga0306924_10002047_pt1 | contig 18851 bp, 16 predicted proteins | sample sta12Can44000111_FD_203756 | JGI IMG/M metagenome (GOLD analysis project Ga0306924, IMG submission 203756) | Lab enrichment of tropical soil microbial communities from Luquillo Experimental Forest, Puerto Rico - statanox.12C.anox.44.000.111 (v2)... | ecosystem: Environmental > Terrestrial >...
AGAACCGACGTTGATCTTGCCCGGATTGCGCTTCATGTGGGCGATGAATTCGGGGACCGTCTGCGCCGGAAACGACCGGTTCACCTCCAAGACATTGGGAAAGCGAATGATCGCGGCAATGGGCGCGACGTCCGTCAGGAAATTAAAGCTGAGCTTATCGTAAAGGGTGGCGTTGATCGCGTTCGTTGCGCCGGCCAGGAACAGCGTATAGCCGTCGGCGGGCGCGCGTATCGCCGCCTCGGCAGCGATATTGGTGCTGCCGCCCGGCCGGTTCTCGATGATGAAGGGCTGGTGCAGCTGTTCCGAGAGCCATTGTCCGATCAGGCGTGCGGTCATGTCAAATGCGCCGCCGGCGACGAAGCCGACGAGAATGCGGACCGGCCGCGTCGGATAAGCCTGCGCGCGCGCCAGGCGCGCCATCGCGGGCAACGCGGCAGCGCCTGCTGCCAGATGCAGAAACCGCCGGCGTTCGATGCGGTGCAAATCAGGCCGACCGTGCGATCTCGGGGCGTGCCGGAGCGCGATTTTCATGATTTCCCCCTCCCGGTCCGTGCGCTGGCGCGCGGTGATGCCGTCAATGGAAGCAGGGTTGCGGTCCGGCGTGGCATGACACGGCGCCGAAAACAATTCGAACAGGTCGACCCGCGTGTCTGATAGTTCGGTGGGAAAGGCTACCGCAGTCTCGAGTTGATACACAGGGGGGCAGGGCGCGTTAGCGGAGCTGATTGAGTGCCGTGGAGCATCCAGATCGTGCCGGCGACAGGCCCTACCATCATGCCGTAAACCGCTGAATCTTCTCGCATGTGGCGAAAGGGTAACAGTCGCGCGGCCGCTTATTTGATATCTAGGAATCGGGCGCGAGATTCAGGGGGACAAACATGGGACTCGGGCGCGGGTCTCACTGTTTCGTATGGGGCAGCTTGGCGGCTGTGCTTTATGCCGGCCCGGCTAATCCTGAGCAGGACGTCGCGACAGCGGCTGCTCGCGTCGAGGTGAGCGCCGCGCTTGCCGATTCAGATGCCGCGCCCACTGCCCCCGATTTGACAGCCGCGCGCGACGAGCGTGACCCCGACGCGTTGCTCGCAAGTCCACCTGTAAGAATCGCAGTCGTCACGCCGGAGGCAAATGCGAATGCGCGCGAAGCTGCAGACGAGTGCGTGTTGTCGCAAGAATGCATCGACCAATATCTCTGGTTGATCTACGACCGCGCGCGCAAGCTCGACACGGTCAAGGTGAAGGACCGGATCAAGGCGACGGTCAAGAAGAAGGGCAAGACCCGCACGGTCACGAAAACCGTTACCAAGCTGGTGGATGAGGACTTCACCTGGAAGGATCCGCAGGCCGCAGAGAAGGCCGGCATGTCAATGATTCAATACGTGATCGGCGGCATGGACCGCAGCTTCAAACTGCGACTGTACCGTCTGTTTCGCGCGATGGACGACGCCGGGCTTGCTCCCGGTATGACCAGTGGCTTCCGCGATGACTATCGGCAAGCGATCGCAAGCGGCAACAAGGCTGCGAGCGACAGCTCATTCCATGGTGGAAGCCGGCGCGGCGGCTACGGCCATGGGCTAGCCGCCGACGTCGTGAGCGTCATGGGCAATACGCGTGGCGAGCGATGGATTTCCAGCGAAGCGTTGTGGAAGTGGGTCGACTTGCACGGCAAGGAATTCGGGATCGGCAGGCCTTACCTCGACAGAGATCCACCGCACATCGCACCGATCGACGGCCAGGAATATGTCGCCAAGCGCGGCGTGAAAGTGAAGCGCGCGGGACTGTAAAGAACAAGCGCGCAGCCAAGTTAACGCTGCACTTCGGTCTTCCGATTGTCTTGGCGCAAGCGACCGCGAAGAAGACCCCTTGCTGGAGCCTGCTCCGCTTTCATCCAAGCGCTTCAATGTGCTCGTGTGGCCGGGTACGGTATCCTATCCCAGGCTTGGCAGGAGCAGATCATGAAACGAAGCGCGCTTGTTCGCTGGTCATCGGCGCTTGGTCTCGCCGCGCTCTTGATGGTGCGGGCCGCATCCGCGGCCGACGTGCATGTGATGATCTCGGCCGGCTTTTATCACGTCTATTCCGAGCTGGGCCCCGCGTTCGAGCGCGCGAGCGGTGATCACTTGGTCACGACGCGCGGTCCATCGATGGGCGACTCTCCCGAGGCGATCCCCACCCGGCTGCTGCGCGGCGAGGCTGCCGACGTGGTGATCCTCGATGGCGGGGCGGCTGACGAACTGGGCAAGCAGGGATTGGTGCGTGCCGACAGCAAAGTCGAGCTCGCGCGCTCGCTGATCGGTATGGTCGTGCGCGCCGGAGCGGCAAAGCCGGATATCGGCAGCGTCGCGGCGCTCCGCAGCACGCTGCTTGCCGCCAAGTCCATCGCCTACTCGGACAGCGGAAGCGGCACGTATCTGTCGACCACGCTGTTCTCCAAACTTGGCATCGCCGAAGCGGTCGCGGGCAAGAGCCGCAAGGTGCGCGGACCGCCGTCCGGCGAGCCGGTGGCCGCGGTCGTCGCGCGCGGCGAGGCGGAGCTCGGCTTTCAACAGGTGAGCGAGCTGATCAACGTGCCCGGCGCCACCTTCGTCGGCGGGCTCCCGGCCGAAGCGCAACCGGGGTTTTCTTTTGCGGCGGCGCTGACCAGCAAGGCGCAACAGCCGGAGGCGGCGCGTGCGCTGATCCGTTTCCTCGCTTCCCCCGAGGCAGCGCCGGTGATCGCAAAGGCCGGGCTGACGCCGGTCGCCGAGCGATAGCCGGCGGCATCGCCGCTTCGCGGGCATGCCGGAAACCGCAAGCGATCGGACGTGAAGCGGCCTCGTCTAGTGGCCCGGCTTTGTTGCCAAAATGAGAAGCGGCGCTAGGCCCGGCGCTTCGATGGTGCGGACCTGATGGAAGCCGGCGTCGTGCAACCAGGTCCGGATCTCCTCGAAAGAGAACGTATCGCCGTGGTCCGAGTTGACCAGCATGTTCACCGCGAAGATCAGCGCAGGAAGCGCCGCCTTGCGATCGGTATCAACCAGAATTTCCGCGATGGCGATCGTGCCTCCTGGCACCAGCGAATCGAAGGCCTTCTTTAGCAGCACACGGCTGCGTTGCTCGCCCTCGCTATGCAGGATATGCCCCGCGGTAGCGATCGCGTGCCCGTGACCGAAGTCCGTCTCCAGCAGATCGCCCTCGACGAAATCGAACCGTTCGGCGAGCCCATGACGCACTGCGACTTTCCGCGTCACCGGGATCACGCCGGGCCAGTCGACCGCGGTCACACAGACGTGCGGCGATTGTTGCGCGAGGGCGATACTCCACACGCCCGATCCCGCCGCCAAATCGAGCACCGAGAGCGGGGCTGTCGCGTTCGCCACGCCGAGCGATCTGCCGAGCTGTTCCGCGGCGGGGTAATGAATGGGAAAAATGTCTTCGACAAACCGCAGGAAAAAAGCCACGCCATCCTGCTCCCGATTGATGTGACGCGCCGGTTGTCCACTTCGCACGATCTCGTGAAGCTTTACCCATTGCGAAAGCATAGGTTCGCTGGTCAGCAGAAAAAATGCTCCATGAAACGTGGGCTTGCCAGATACCAGGAATCTCGCGCTTTCGTGGGTGAGGGCGTAGAAGCCCAATTTGTCCTTCGACAAAAGATCCAAACCTACGAGGGCGTTCAAAACGACACGCAAGCCGCGCGGTAACGTGCCTGTTTCGCTGCACAGTTCTTCAAGTGTCTTCGCGCCTTTGTCGAGGATGTCGAAGATGCCGTGCCGGATGGCGGTTTCGATCATAAGCGGCGGCGCAAAGGCGAAAGTGAACTGCATCAGCCGGTCAGGCGAAATTTGTCGGGTGATGGAGGTAGGCATGTCGGATTTCGCCAGGGCCCGGTTCGCGCGACAACTGCCACGCACCAGCGGCCCGGGCCACCCGATTTCTGCATCCGTTAGATCACTGCGATGCAATCGACTTCGATATCGCACCGACCAGCTGATGGCGTTTGCGAATGACTCCGATCAAGCAAGCCGCCTTGAAATCTCGCGGCGCTGCGGATATGGCCATGCGTTCGTTGATGCGCAGGCATACGTTAGGTTGGCACGAGCTCCTTTTTTGCAGGCAAGCATTTTTGCGGTAGCCCATTCCGCCATTCCATATGGCGCTACCGTTTGTCACGAGAGAACGGTTTGAACTGTGATTCAAACAACACACTGGAAACACGAAACGGCCATCTCTCAGAGAGAGATTCGCGATGCAACGGGGAGGGGCGTGGAGGCCCATTGAAGGGGAAGATCCCGTTGCAGGCTTTGATGCCATGAGCCCTGAAGCGGTCGCAGAATCGCTTCAGGGCTCTCTCTTTCGGGTTCGCGCGGAGCGGTGCTACCCAAGGCGGCGGAATACGCGTCGCTATTCCGCCCTGCGCACTGACCGCGCCAAAGCTGCTATACTTGTTTTGTGATCCCTGGCACGGGGACAAGGTCGTCCCCGCTTTCGCGGGGACGACGGCGGAGTAAAATGGGCGAAGTTACCAAGTCCACGTGTCGTCCTGCCCTATGAACCGCCGCAGCGTTCTCGGTTTTGCCGCGATGGCCGCCAACGGACTGGGCCTGTCGTCGACCCGCGCTTTTGCGCAGGCGCCCGGTGCGGAGATGCGCGCGCTCAGCGGCTACATGGCCGAGGCCGGCACCCGCGCGCTTCCCGACGAAGTCGCGGAGCACGCCAAGCACCATCTGCTCGACACGCTGGCTGCGATGGTCTCCGGCTCGGAACTATTACCGGGGCAGGCGGCGCTGCGTTACATCCGTTCGCACGGCGGAAAAGGCGCAGCGACCATCGTCGGATCGACGCTCACCGCCGCGGCCGGCGACGCCGCGCTCGCCAACGGGGTGATGGCGCATGCGGACGAGACCGACGACTCGCACAACGCCTCCCGCTCGCATCCGGGCTGCGCGATCGTGCCGGCGGCGCTGGCGGCGGGCGAGGAATTCGCCAGCGACGGCGCGCGCCTCCTTCGCGCGGTCACGCTCGGCTACGACATCGGCACGCGCGTGGTGATGGCGATGGGTGGCTTCGAATTCAGCTACGAAAGCAGCCTGTCCACGCACAGCATTGCCGGGACGTTCGGCGCCGCGGCGGCGGCGACCTGTGCTGCCCGGCTCAACGCGCAGCAGATGCGCTGGGCGCTCGACTATACCGCGCAGCAGTCGTCGGGCATCGTCGCCTGGCGGCGCGACACCGACCATATCGAGAAGGCGTTCGTGTTCGGGGGAAAGCCGGCGCGCGACGGCGTCGCTTCGGCGCTGCTGGCGCGATCCGGCTGGAACGGCGTCGACGACATTTTCTCGGGGGCGGACAACTTCTTCCAAGCCTATGCGCCGAAGGCGCAGACCGCGCGTCTCGTCGAGAAGCTCGGCGAGCGCTACGAGATCGTCGAGACCGATATCAAGAAATGGACCGTCGGCTCGCCCATTCAGGGGCCGCTCGACGCGATCGAGGCGATCCGCGGCAAGCGCCCGTTCGACGCCGATGCGGTGCAACGCGTGACCGTGCGGCTTGCTCCAACGGTGGCCGCGGTGGTGGATAATCGCGAGATGCCCGACATCTGCCTGCAGCACATGATCGCGGTGATGCTCCTCGACAAGACCGTCTCGTTTCACGCCGCGCACGACAAGCCGCGCATGCAGGACGCGGCGACCCTGCGCGCGCGCGCGAAGGTGAACCTGCTCCGCGACGAGGACCTCGCCAAGCTCCTGCCGGTACGCGTAACGGTCGTCGAGATCGAGCTTGCCGATGGGACTCGTCTTTCCGAGCGGGTGGCAGCGGTGCGCGGCACGCCGCGCAACCCGATGTCGCGCGCCGAAGTGATCGACAAGGCGCGCGATCTCATGGCGGCGGTCCTCGGGCGGGAAAAGTCGGAACGCCTGATCGAGACGGTGTTCGCGATCGAAACGATAACGGACATTCGTCGCTTGCAGCCGCTGCTGCAGCGCGGCTGATCCGTGGGCCAGGATGGATTCGAGCCTACGGACTAACTGCTGCGCCACACCTTTGTGCCAATGTGCAACGTCGGTTTCGGCGGAGCCAACCCTCACCGCGGCCTCGCCGCCGCGAACGGACCGACCTCCGGCTTGACCTGCGTGTCGGCGTACTCGCCGAGTTCGACTTTCGCGCCGCGGGCGATCGCAGCCATCTCGTTGCCTGCCTGGAAACAGCTGAAATCCGGCCGCTCCCTCCATGCCCACGGGCCGCACAGCTTGACCCCGGCCTTGATCGCGGCGTCGTGGACGATATTGATCGCGCGCTCATAATCCGGATCGCCCTGCTTGTATCCGCTGAAGTTGCCGAGATCGCTGCTGGCGGCAAAAATTGCGTGGACGCCCGGCACCTTGGCGATCTCATCGGCGTTCTTGAGGCCCTCCAAGGTCTCGATCATCAGGATCAGCACCACATTGTCGTTGATGGTGTTGCGATAGCCGCCTGGGACATTGCCCCACATGTTGGGATCAAACGCGGCGCCGCCGCCGAGACTGCGTTTGCCAAGCGGGGGAAAATAGGTCCAATCCCTGGCCGCAATCGCCTCCTCGACGCTGTCGACGGTCGGCACCACGATCACCAGGGCGCCGGCGTCGAGCGCATGCTGGATCTGGAATTCGTCCGCATAAGGAACGCGCGCGCCGGGAACCGCCTTGGCATGGGGGCAGGTGCGCCACGCCTTGCTGGCTTGGTCCCAGGTGGTGTTGGCGTGCTGCATCTCGGTCCAGATGAAATCGTAGCCTGCATTCGCCATTGCGCAATACGTGCTTGGATCAATGCCGGAGGAAACCGTTCCGCCGACGAGCTTGGCGCCTTCCTGCATGAGCTTGATCTTGGCGGGATTCCAGATTTTGGCGCCCGGCGGCGGCGCAAAGGCATTGCCGTACTTCCAGGTCGTCGCGTCGAAGGGGCCTTGGTTGACCGCGCCGGGCGGCGCAACTTGCCGGGCCTTGCTGTCCCCCCCGGCGGGAGCGGCCAATGGAAACCGGTTCGGCGTCTGACTTTGCTGCGCGTCCGCTTGCGCAACCGCCGTGAACAGCGTCACAGCGATCGTCATTCCTAATCGGCACCTCATCGCACTCCTCCCTCATCACGGCGATCAGCCGGTGAAGCCCGAGTCGCCTCCGTTGCGACCGTGGCGAGTGCCGGCGCGCGCGCTTAGCGGCGAGGCTAACTCAGTTCATAATCCATCGGAAAGGGCGGCGACGTCTCTTCTCGGCACGCCGCGGCTTAGGCTGTTCGAGATGGCAGGGCGAATTGGCCGAAGGCGTAATCCGCCCACTCAGTCGGGTTGGGCGTCGCCGTTTACCCCTTGACCGCGACGATGCCCTCGATCTCGACCGAGATCTGGTTCGGCAGCATGACATTGCCCACCGCGGAGCGGGCGTGCCGTCCGGCGTCACCGAAGACTTCGACAAACAGGTCGGAGCAGCCGTTGATCACCTTCGGCGAGTCGTTGAAGTTCGGCACCGCGTTGACCATGCCGAGCAGCTTGACAATGAAATCGACGCGGTCGAGCGAGCCGAGCGCGTCGCGCATGGCGGCAAGCAGTCCGAGTCCGACGAGCCGAGCACGCCGGTAACCTTCGTCGATGCCGATCTCGGCGCCGAGCTTGCCGGTCAATGCCGCGCCTTTTTCGTCGCGCGGGCCCTGGCCGGCGAGGAACAAGAGGTTGCCTGCGAGTCGATAGGGGAGATAATTGGCAACCGGCTTCGGCACCGCCGGCAGCACCAGGCCAAGTTCCTTTAGTCGCGCTTCCGCACTCATGGGCTTCTCCTTTTCGAGACCGCGGCAGGTAGCACGTAGCCCGGGTTGAGCGAAGCGAAACCCGGGACCGACATTTACAAAGCTTACTATTTCCGAATCCTTCGTCGCCTGCGCCGACGAGGTGATCGAATGAGACGCGGCGCGTGTAATCCGTCATGACCGGGCCTGGCCCGGCCGCTGCAAGAGACGAGCCGTAGCTGCCCTAACCGACGCTCATCGTGCGGTCCGGCCCTGCCGATCGAAATAGCGCAGATCCGGGGCCGGCTGTCCGCGCTTGGTCGGCATCAGAAGCCCGTCCGCGCTGATCATGTAGGACTCGTTGCCCACGAGCACGTGCGGGTTGTTTTCCGCACAGTCGACAAAATCCCAGAGCGGGTCGGGATCGCGCCGGTAGACGCGGTGGATCGTCCATGGCCGCGTGAGCGCGTGGTCCTCGACGGTCACCTCGTTGTGCAGGAGGTTTTTGTCGGCTCTGTCCAATGCGATCCGTTCGCGAATGACCGTCTGGTTGTCCTCGTGCAGCGGCATCCCACTCGACTCGAACGTGCGCGGGCCTTTGAAGCCGCGCGTTTCGACCTCCAGCAGGTCGTAGCGGCCGTCCCGGTCAGCATCGATCCACGTTCCGATCGAATAGCCGTTGAAGCTCGGCAGCAGCTCGTTCGGCCAAACACGATTGTCGGTAAAGAGGCGCCGATGCGTGGTGTAGTCGGTCAGGACATACGTGACCTTGGGTGTGATCACGAATTCGATCGGATAGATGCCGATCATCATGCGCGGCATCCCATGGGGAAGGCACAGCGCCGTCGGATCGCCGCCCAGCCCGCCTGCTGCCTTGTCGGCGATGACCGCCTCGAAGACCGCACGGTATTCCGGCGTCAACGGCGCCTGTTGAGCAAGGCCCTGCGGCTTGGTCGGATCCCAACCGTTTCCCATGCCGGGACCGCGCGTCCATTGACCCGACCAATCCGGGTATTGCGAGCGCTCCTGAGTGATCGCGCCAGGCGCGTCTAGCGTGAGAAAAACCGTCAGCAGGATGATGCCGAGCGGACTGGGACGAACCATGATTGCCTCCGTCGACAACGTTGCCAGACATGAATTCACGGTCCAGCCGCGCCTCGTTTCGACGCAGCGGACCGGTTATTTGGGGCCGGCCGCCGCAAGGATGGCTGCGCTATCCGTCAGCCAGACCGCGTCGTCCTTCTTGAGGCGTGAGAGAACACGCCGCATCGCGGCCGCGCCGTCGGGCGTGCCGACCACGAAGGGGTGGATTCCGATGACCACCGTGGTCGCTTCGCGCGCCGGGTGGGCGCGCGCCTCGCGCGCCAGCTCGAGCACGTAGTCCACCCACAGCGTCTCGATCTCCGCGGCCGTCTTCATCCGCGCCAGCTGCTGTCCCATGTCGACGGTGACGGTCGGGTAGGGCAGCAGGACCAGCGAGCCGTCCGGCGTTTTCAAGCGAGAAATGATATCGGAGTCCATCTGGTCGATGGTGTAGGTGATGCCCTCGGCGGCTATCGCCCGCATGGTATCGCCGTTGGAATAGACGCTCGGGGATGACCATCCGGTTGGCCGCACCCCGGTGGCGCTGGCGATCAGGTCCAGCGTCTCGCGGACAAAGGCTTTCTGCGCAGCGAGCCCACGCCCCAGCGGCAGCATCCGGCTGGTGTTGTTCATGCCATGGGCGATGATCGGCGCCTTGGGGTGTAGCGCGCGCAGCTCCTTCCAGACCGCGTCGTGCCTACCGGGAAACTCCGCGTTCAACACGATATCGAGCGGGACCTCCAATTCTTTGAACAGCCGACCGACGCGCGCGATGCCCCAGTCGATCGCGTATTGGCGGAACGCTTCGTTCACGAGGTCCGGGTTGCGGGTGGCCAGATCCGGGCGCAACACCGGGCCCTGGCCGAAGCCGAATTCTTCGACGAACAGCGCGAAGCTGACCGCAACCTTTCTGCCGGCGGGCCAGGCGGCAACGTGGACCGGAGTGCGCGGAAATGCGGTGACCCAATCGGCTGCGTCCTGCGCCAAGCTCGCGCAGGGAAAATGCGCAGTGAACAGCGCCGCTGCCGCGCCGCTAACCAATACAAGGAACTGACGCCGTTTCATCGTTTATCCCAAGGCCAAGAATTACGGACCGTGTATAGCAGGTGAGGGCCGCGCGGCGCAGCAAAGGCGGCCACTCCTCCTCGCGTAAGCCAAAGCCGTTGATCATCTCAGCGGCTAATCGACGACCTTTGTCACGCCGGGCAAAAACAGCTTGTCGATGTCGATATTGCCCGGGAGATCGCCAAGCCCCTCCAGGACGCGGGTAACAGCACGTATTTTCGTCTTTGAAACGCTCCCGGTCGGTTCGAAGAATTCGCCTTTGCGAAAAAAGTCGTAGCTCTTTGCAACCTCGTCCGGCTTCAGATTGCCGGCGGCAACAAGGATGTTGATCGCTTCGCCACGATTGCGGTCGTCTCGGAACCAGTCGACCCCCTTGTTGAAGGCAACGAGAAACCTCGACAAGGCGGACATGTGGCCGCTGGCCCAGTTGCGGTTCGCCACCGTGCCATTTTGCGGCAGGTCGGTGATGTAATCCGCGGTGCGTCCAATGACGTTGAGGCCGGCGGAGGCGCCATAGAAGTTGAATGGCGCCGTCAGGATTGCGGCATCCACGGCGCCCGACTCAAGTGAGCTCAAGCGGGCTGAAGACGCCCCGGCGTATACCAGGTCGACATCGCTATCCTTGAGGCCGTTCGGCTGCAGCATCCTGTTGAGATAGATGCGCGTGACGTCCTTCGGGCCGCCGATCGACACGGTCTTGCCTTTGAGGTCCTTGAGCGACTTGATCGAGGGTTTGGCGAGCAGCTCGTAGGGCGGCGTTTGCACGAGAATGCGAACGATCGCGAGTGGAGCACCCTTCTCGATTGCTCGGATCACGTCGACGAAAGCGCCTTCGACCGTCATGTCGAGCGCGCCCGCCGTAGCCTGAAGAATGACGGCCGCGCTCGATGGCGCAAAAATCTTGTCGACCGCGATATCCTCGGTGGCAAAGAGCCCCTTCTCGATGGCGATGTAGAACGGCCACGCTAGCGCATTCGGCGTTCCGGTGACCCCAACCGCGATCTTTTCGGCGGCTTGAGTCCTCGATCCTGACAACAGTGCGCTCGCCACAATCAGCGCTGTTGCCAGGTGCCTCACGAAACCAGCGAGCGGCATGTCTGCCTGTCGGGCGCGCGCGGCGTGCGGCCACAAAGCCGCAGCGTTAGCGATAACGGTGATGAATTGGCGCGGGTTCATTCGATCGCCCTCTTGCCCAGACTCCGGGCGAGCCGAGGTTATCACAGTCGCGGCCGAGCCCCTGTTGCGCATCACAGCAGATTTGGCGGCCGCTGTCTCAGACGGATCGACACCAACACGGACGTCAGGGGTTCTTTTGCAGCGTGGATAAAGGGTCACGCACCCGCAGTGCGTCCCGAGCCGGTTGAGTTCGTCTAACCGGGGCGGCAATCTTTTCAGGACGCGCTGAAATGCCGTGCCGAGGCTTTCGGCAGCGCTCCGATACCGGCCTCGACGTTCCTCGTCGTTAGCCAGTTGGCGTGGCCCAACATGGCAATCGAAGTGGATGTGACGGCGATGCTTGCCAGATAGGCAGCGGCTGGAATAGACGCAGAGAACCAGACCAGGCCTATTTCGGCGAGGACACATCGACCTATTCAGCGCGCTCGCCGATTACGCATATGCGGGACGGGGCGCGTGTGCCGGTGTTCACGGTCGTCACCGAATACGACAATCCCGGGCTCGATGTGGTCGGCGCCGAATTGCTCGCGGCGTTGTGCGCACGCGATGGCGCGTGTCCGCGCTTCCGGCGACTGGAGAAACACAATCACCTTTCCGAGGTGTTCGCCTTCAACACGGCCGATGAGCAGCTTGGCCGTGAGATCCTGGATTTCATGCGCCGCGGCCGCTGACGCTTTGACGGTACGTGGCTCGGTGGGCCGTGGGTGCGGCGTGCCTTGCTGCGCGGCCTCCCGTAGCGGCGCTATTTGATGCCGGCGGCGCGGATCAGCTTTTCGTTCGAGCTGAGTTCGGTAGCCACGTACTTGTCCATATCGGCGGGCGTCATCGGCATCGGATTGATCGCGAGCTGCTTGAGCTTCTGTCGCATGGCCGGCATGGCCAGCACTTTTATCGCGGCCGCATGGAATTTCTCGACGATCTCGCGCGCTGTCTTGGACGGCATGAACACGCCATACCAGATGATCAGCTCGGAGTTCGGGTAGCCGGCCTCGAGCGAGGTCGGGACCTCGGGGAGCTCAGGCGCGCGCGTCGGTGTGCTGGCCGCGAGCGCGAGCACGCGTTTGTCCTCGATGAAGGGAAGGGCGGTCGAGATCGGGCAGTAATAGAAGTCGATCCGGCCGGCGACGGTGTCGGCGAGCGCTTCGGCGCCGCCTTTGTAGGCAACGTGCACCGCCTCGAAGCCCGCAGCTACGCGGAATTTCTCGGCCGCGATGTGGGTCGCGGTACCGACGCCGGCCGAGCCGTAGTTGATCGATCCGGGCTTGGCCTTGGCGGCGGCAACCAGGTCGCCGACCGTCTTCCAGCCTTTCGACGGCGAGACGATGAGCATATTGGCGTTCTGCCCGATCATGAGCGCGCCGGAGAGGTCCTTGGCCAGGTCGAACGGGAAGTTCGGAACGATCCAGGGCGCGATCGTGTGGGCCGAGGAATTCGCCAGAACCGTGTAACCGTCGGGCTCGGCGCGCACGACCGCGCCGATGCCGAGCGTACCACCCGCGCCGCCGCGGTTTTCCACGACGATCGATTGACCGAGCTCCGCGCCAAGCGGCTCGAACAGCGCACGCGGCACGATGTCGGTGGCGCTCCCGGCGGCAAACGGAATGAAAGCGCGAATGGATTTGGCGGGCCACGACTGAGCGATTGCGGCATGGCAACCGACTCCGATGCCGGCAATCGCAATCGCCAAGCAGCAGCAGCGTTTCACTGCACGCCACCGCGGTTGGTGACCGGCCCGGTATATCCCTCGAAGCGCTTGCGCAATGCGATGAGCTCGCTCTCGTTGGTGACGAATTGCAGGTAGCCCGCGGCCAGGCGATAGCTCGAAAGCGGCTTGAGCCCAGCGGGTGGAGGCACGTCGTTGCGCGAGGAGTAGACGCCGGTCGAACTCTGCCATTCCTTCGACAGGAACCAGCTGACGAACAGCTTCGCCGCATTGGGATGCGGCGCGTCCTTCAGGATCGCCTCGGCCGTGAAGAATACCGGCAAAGCATCGCTCGCTGGCGCCACCAACGCGAGCTTGCCGCCCGCGCGCTGCACATTGACGGTGCTGCTCACCGTGTTGTCCAGACTCGCGAGGCTTTCACCGGAGCCGAGGCTGCGGGCGACGCCGAGATGGCCCTGCACGAATTTCGGCTGTTGCGCCATGTAGCGGTCCATGTAGTCCCAGCCGTATTTTTCGACGACGGTATGGAAGGCATAAAGCGTGGCGTCGTCGTCCGCCGGGTAGGCGCTGATGAGCTTGCCCTTGAACTGGGCTTTGAGAAAATCGGGCGCCAATTTCGGCACGTCCTCGGGGCGAACCCGCTCGGTGTTGTAGCCGTAGAAGATCGGATTCGTGTTCACCGCGATCCAAGCGCCATCTTTGTCCTTCGAGGTGGGACCGATCTTGTCGAACGCTTCGGGCTTGAAGTGCGACAGCAGACCGCGCTTGTTCCAATTCACGAAGTCCTGCACGGTCTGAAAGATCACCACGTCGGTCTCGATCTTCTTTGCCGCGATCTGCTCCTCGATCTTGGCATTGAGCACGTTGCTGAAGCCGCCCGTCAGGGCTACGGTGATGCCGGAGAATTTTTGCTCGAAGGCGCGCACGGCGCGCTCGTAAGCCGCGGTGGGACCGGCGGCCCAGAGCACCAGTTTCTGTTCGGGCTTCGCCATCGCATAGAGCTGGTCCAAGGTTTGCGCGCTCGCTGCCGCGCTACCGGCGGACACCGCGAGCGCGCCAGCTATCAGACCATTTGTGCGGCGAGTGCGACGCATACTCGCTGTGAGCATCATGCGTGGCTACCGCGGTCTAATCGTCGCTATTTGCGGTCAAGCATTGCGGAACGTCGGGGGCGGCAAGGGGCCCAGCACGGCTTCGATCGCCATGCCGAGGCGCAGCAACTGATCGTCCCCGCCGGGCAAGCCGTCGATCTCGAGGCCCGCCGGCAAGCCGTCCGGCGTAAGCCCCGCCGGAATGCTCAATCCCGGCGCGCGAAATGCGGGACCGGGCTGCGCATTGCGGGTGATGACCGTATCCGGATATTGGCGTCCGTTGAGCTCGAACGGATTGGGCACGGCGTCGCCGTCGGTCGGCAGCGGTGGCGCCGGAACCGCGACGGTCGGATGCGCGATGGCGACAATGTTCTCTCGCCCGAACGCATCCGCGTATTGCGGGCCGAGCGTGTCCAATGCCGCCAGCGCCTTGGCGACCTCCTCGCGCGGGGGCGGGTTGTCGCGCGCATCCTCTTCGAGCGCGCGCACGCGCTTGCTGGCGATCTTGGCGATGGCATCCTTCATGGTGATGACGGGATATTCTTGGGCAAGAAATTCGGCGAAATCGACGCGGAAGTTTTCCCGCCGCAGTACCGCGCGCGCCGCGACCGCCGCCTTGACGAGATCGCCGAAATCCACGTCGACGAAAACTGCGCCGGCGTCGCGCAGCTTGGCGAGCGCACCGTCCATGACTTTTGCGACGCCGGGATCGAGCGTCTCCCAGTAATAGCCGCGCGGCACGCCGATCCGCGCGCCGCGCAGATCGGCGGCCGACAGTTCCGGCCCGCGCGTGACCGCGGCATGAACCAGCGCGACGTCGGCGACGCTGCGCGCCATCGGGCCGGGCGCGTCGAAGGCGAGCTGCAGCGGAACGATGCCATCGATGGGATAGGGCTTGTTGGTCTTGGGATTGGAAGGGCGCAGACCGGCGATCCCGCAAAAATGCGAAGGCATGCGGACCGAGCCGGTGGTGTCGCTGCCGATCCCGATAGGGACGATCCGCGCCGCGAGCGCCGCCGCGGTGCCGCCGCTCGAGCCGCCCGGGATGCGCGCGAGATCGTAGGGGTTCTTCACGAAGCCGAACGTGGGATTGGCGCTCGTGCCTCCCAAGGCGAGCTCGTGCATGTTGGATTTGGCGAACAGGATCGCGCCCTGCTTGAACAGCGTGTCGGCGAGCGGCGCGTTTGTTTTCGGATGATAGTCTTTCAGGAATGACGTTCCGGCGGTGGTGGGAAAGCCGACCGTATTGATGTTGTCCTTGAGGATGATCGGCAGGCCGGCAAGCGAAGGAAGCTGTGCGCCGCGTGCCCGCGCGCGATCGACCTCGCGCGCGTCTTCGCCGAGCTTCGCCTCGTCGATATAGACCACGGCGTTGAGATTGGTGTGTGCCTTGTATTGGGCGAGCAGCGCTTGCGCGTAGCGTTCGGCGCTGAGCTCGCCGCGCCGGATGTGCTCAGCCGCGGCGCGCGCGGATAGCGCGACGATTTCCCCGTTGTTTGCCGGCGCTGCCGCGCTGGCCGAAGCCTCGGCAGCAACGGCAAACGCCGAGGCGCCCGCCGCAAGCTTTAGGAGGTCGCGGCGATCGAGATTGCAATCTGTTGAAACCGTGTCGGGCTCGTTCATGGGAGTCTCCGACGCTGCCGGAAATTGACAGGACTTTGCACGTCACGTTGGCAGCGTGCTGACGAAAGCTACCCCACTTTCTGCTATGCCCGGAAGGCCCGCGACGTCGCTAATTGGCGCCGGTCCGCTGCGAGACCTGCTATAGTTATGTCGTCATCCTTGAGCTTGGGGGTAAGCGATGAGACGGCGCGACGACAGCACGACAGCACTGCGGAAATTGACAACACGCGCAATGCGCGGCCACTTGGCATTGGCTGCCGCGGCGCTGCTCGCCGTCGCGGCGGCTCCAAGCCTCGCGCAGCCGCAGGGCGGCATCCCCGGCGTGCTGGCCCCAGGTGCCGTGCCCGAATTGGTACAGGAAGGCTTTGTCTTCACCGAAGGACCGGTGGGCACCGCCGACGGCGGTCTCTATTTCTCCGACATCCGGGTGAGCAAAACGTTCTACCTCGATGCCGGCGGCAAGATTTCGCCGGTGCGCGAGAACGCCAACGGCGCGAACGGTCTCGCGCTAACTCGCGACGGTGAACTCCTGTTCGCTGAAGGCGACGGCAAGCGCCTCACCAAGCGCAACAAGGACGGCAGCATCACGTCCCTCACCGAAGGCCCGCCGGGCGTGCCGCTGCTCGCGCCCAACGACCTGCTGGTAGATGCCAAGGGCGGCATCTATTTTACCGACCCCGGTCCGCGCCCGGTGGTGGCGGGCCGACCGACCTATGTCTATTACCTGCCGTCCGGTTCGCGGCAGCCGCTCCTGCTGGACGGTAGCATCGCGCGACCGAACGGGCTGACGCTCACGGCCGACGGCAAGACCCTGATCGTCGACGACACCCTCAACCCGACGGTGTTCGCCTATGACGTTGCGCCCGACGGCTCGCTCAAGAACAAGCGCACGTTCACGCAGCTTCGCGACATACCTGCGGGTGCGGAAAGCGGTGCGGACGGCATGGCGATCGATCGCGAGGACCGCGTCTACATCACCACGGTCACCGGCGTTCAAGTATTCGACGCCAAGGGTCAGTATCTCGGCACCATCAAGGTGGCGCGCCAGTCCGCCAACGCCGCATTCGCCGGCCCCGACAAGCAGACGCTTTATATCACGGCGCGCGAAGGCCTTTATCGCGTGCGCACGCTCGCCAAGGGCCCTGACCGGCTCGGCAAGTGAGGTGGCGGAGCGATCCCAGCGGGCGAGGGATCGGATGCAATTCGATCGAAAACGGCGGCGGTTCATCGCGCTCATCGGCGGTGCGACGGCTTTCCCGTTCGCGGCGCGCGCGCAGCAGGGCCAGCGCATGCGGCGCATCGCGGTGTCGATGAACTACGCGGAAGACGACCCGCAGTCGCAGGCTCGCCGCGATTCGTTGCTGCAGGGGCTGGAGGAATTGGGCTGGACCGCCGGACGCAACGTGCAGATCGAGTATCGCTGGGGCGTCGGCGATGCCGACCTTAACCGGCGCAACGCCGCCGAGTTGGTCGCACTCGGCCCGGATGTGGTTGTGACTTCAGGTGCCGCGGTCACGGCCGCGCTGCTGCAGGAGACCCGCACTATTCCCATCGTATTCGTGAATGTTTTTAACCCGGTCGGCGCCGGCTTCGTGCAGAGCATGGCACGGCCCGCTGGTAACGCCACCGGATTCACCCCGTTCGAATACGGGATGAGCGGCAGATGGCTGGAGCTGCTCAAGCAGGTCGCGCCCGGCATCAGGCGCGTGGCGGTCCTGCACAACCCGATCGTGGCATCGCGCAGCGGGCAATTGAACGCGATCGAGGCGCTGGCGCCGTCATTGCGCGTGGAGCTCACTGCGGCCGGCGCGCGCGATCCCAACGAGATCGAGCGGGCCGTCACCGCATTCGCGCGCGTGCCGAACGGCGGGCTGATTGTTGTCGGGGCGCCGTCGCTGGCAATTTATCACGATCTGATCGTCGCGCTTGCAGCGCAGCATCGGTTGCCCGCGGTCTATCCTTACCGCGTCTACGTCGCTGCCGGCGGTCTGCTCTACTATGGGACCGATCTGGTTGCGCAGTTCCGCCAAGCGGGAGCCTATGTCGACCGCATCCTCAAGGGCGAGAAGCCGGCCGAGCTGCCGGTGCAGGCGCCAAGCAAATACGAGTTGGTGATCAACCTGAAAAGTGCCAAGGCGCTCGGCCTCGACATGCCACCGCCGTTGCTCGCGCGCGCCGACGCGGTGATCGAGTGAGAGGTTGATTTGCGGCGACGCGCCACATGTAGGGTTGGCAAAATCGCTTCCGTCTCGCGCGCCGCGCGGGCAAAGGCGCGCGCGATTTTGCCCACGCCAATAGACCTCACTATGTGCCCTTTGCCCACCCTGCGCGGCTGCTGTATATTTCAGCAAACCAACTCGCTTTGACGGGAGGCGAACGTGAACACAGGCCGGTTCACTCGACGTGATGCCCTTGGGTTGATGGCGGTTGCCGGCACCACGGCTCTGCCAGCTGCGCCTACATTGTCGCCCGGGGTCGCGCATGCCGCGAGTGCGCCCGCGTACAATCCCGCCGGGCAGTTCGATCTTGCGGTCAGCGAAGTCGAATTTCGCCGTAACGGCGCCGGCCGCATGCTGATGGCCCGGATCTATCAGCCGAGAGGGCAGGGGCCATTCCCGACCGTTCTCGACCTGCACGGCGGTGCCTGGAATCGAAAAGACCGCTTCGCGGAAGAGCCGATGGACCGCGCGCTCGCTTCAAGCGGCCTCCTTGTCGTCGCCGTCGATCTGACGCTTGCTCCCGAAGCGCCGTATCCGGCATGCGTGCAGGACGCCAATCACGCGGTGCGTTGGCTCAAGGTGAATGCCGCAAGGTGGAACGGCGACACCGCCAAGGTGGGCGTCTACGGCTCTTCCAGCGGCGGCCACGTCGCCGAGCTTATCGCGATGCGTCCACGCGATCCGCGCTACAATGCAATTTCTCTCACTGCAGCGCCCAACGTTGACGCCACCGTCGCCTACGTCGCGACGCGCTCGCCGATCAGCAATACCTTTGCGCGCTATGAAAACGCTGTGCGGCGCGGCAACGAAGGCATGATGAAAAACAACAAGGTGTTCTTCAATCCATGGGAGACGATCCACGAGAGCAACCCGCAGGAAATTCTCGAGCGCGAGGAAAAGGTCAGCCTGGTGCCGTTCCTGATCATGCAGGGCGCGCTCGACGACAACGTGTTGCCAGAGGTGCAGGAAAAATTCGCCAAGACCTACAAGGCCGCGGGCGGCGTGTGCGAATATCGCCTGTTCGAAAATTCGGTTCACGAATGGGTCGCCGAGCCCGGTCCGCAGACCGACAAGGCGCGTGAGGTGGTCAAGGAATTTATCGCGCGCCAGCTGAAGGCTTGAGTGGCGGATCTTTAGTGAATCGAGACGCCCGCGCTTAGATTGGCGTGGAGGCGGGCAATCGCCTCGGCTTCGCTCGCG
>Ga0306924_10002050_pt1 | contig 18844 bp, 14 predicted proteins | sample sta12Can44000111_FD_203756 | JGI IMG/M metagenome (GOLD analysis project Ga0306924, IMG submission 203756) | Lab enrichment of tropical soil microbial communities from Luquillo Experimental Forest, Puerto Rico - statanox.12C.anox.44.000.111 (v2)... | ecosystem: Environmental > Terrestrial >...
GCGCCCGGCCCCAGCGGGTGGGGGCGATCACGAAGCCGATCAGGGCGGGGATCACGGTCACGACCAGGAACCATAGCAGCGAGAACACCGGGCCGACGCTCGCCGCGGCGCCGAGCCGGGCGAAGGCCAGCGCCGCGACCTGCTCGCGCAGCCCCAGCCCCCCGAAGGCGATCGGCAGGTTGCCGAGCAGGATGATGACCGGGAAGAGGAGCGCGAGCTGCGGCAGGTGCGCGGGAACGAGCTCCTGGAGCAGCAGCAGAGCGCCGGCGAAGTTCAGGACGTAGAACAACAGGCCGGCGGCGAGCCCGCGCGCGAACGCCGCGCTGCGCAACACCCCGGTCGCTCCGCCGCCCCAGGCGCCGAGCCGCCCGGCCGCCGCCGGAACGCGGCGCGCCAGCGCCTCGAGCGCGCGCGGACTGTCGAGCGCCGCCACGCCGGCCGCGGTCACCGCGACCACCGCGAGGTAGGCCCACAGCAGCGGGCCGCCGCGCCCGGTCGCGCCCGCGGCCCCCATGCCCAGCGCGACGAAGGCCGGGATCGACAACGCCTCGAGCAGCAGGATGTCGGCGAGCCGGTCCCAGATCACCGACGGCAGGGCGCGCGCGCCCGGCACGTCGAGGTGGAACGCGCGCGCCAGCTCGCCGATCCGGCCCGGGGTGACGAGGCCGTAGCCGATGCCGACCAGCGTCAGGCGGTAGGCGTCGCGATTCGTGATCGAGACCCCGGCGTGGCGCAGCAGGTAGGACCAGCGCAGCGCCCGCCCCCAGTAGCCGGCGAGCGCCAGCGCTAGGGCGAGGGCGAGGGTCAGCGGTCGCACGCGCGCCAGCGCGGCCCGCGCCGCGTGGGCGTCGAGGCGCGCCGCCACCCAGGCCAGCAGCGCCGCCGACACCGCGATGCGCGCCGCGATCAGCAGCCCGCGGCGCATCAGCCGCGCACCCGGCCCAGCGCCTGGATCCAGGGCAGCGGCGTGCGCACCGCGCACACCTCGAGCCGGGTGGCCAGCAGCGCGAGCAGCGCGCCGCGGCTCCAGTGCTGGACGTGCCCGGGGGTGTCGCCGAGCCGGGCGAGATAGCGCCCGCGCGCTAGGTTGAGCAGGCGCCACAGCGGCTCGCGCGGCACGCTCACGAACGCGAAGCGCGTCGCGGCGGCGATCGCCGCCAGCGCGCGCGCCGGATCATCGACGTGCTCGAGCACCTCGCAGGCCACGACCAGGTCGAAGCGCTCGCCGCGTGCGGCGGTGTCGTAGACCGACTGCGTCTCGAAGCGCAGCTCGGGATGGCGGGCGCGCGCCTCGGCCACGATCGCCGGCGAGAGGTCGCGGCCCACCACCGTGGCGGCGGGGAAGAAGCGGGCGAGGCGAGCGGTCATGTGGCCCTCGCCGCAGCCCACCTCGAGCACCGAGGACAGCGGCCCCAGCCCGGCGAGCAGCCCGAACATGTCGCGCTCGAAGCCGTTCTGCAGCCGGCGCGCGATCGGGTTGCGGGTCCCGTACTTGTCGTAGACGTTGCCCGCGACCAGCGCGGGCGCCGGCCGCGTCGCCCTCACGATGCTCCGCGGCCCTCGCGCAGCGCGGCCGGGCGCGCCCGTTCCGGCCCATCCGTCGCGCTGACGACCGCGTGGCCGTCGTGAGCGCGACGCCCGCGCGTGCGCACGGTGCGGGAGCCGGAGCCGAACCGCGTCACCCGCGTGTTGGTGAGGATCTCCTCGAGGATGCGGCGGTTCATCGCCATGAGGTCGCTGAGGATCCCGAGGGCGGCGATCAGCACGCCGATGATCGCCAGCGCGACCGCCACCACCACCGACTGGACGTGGCCGCTGGGTGCCGGGCGGCTGGTGAAGTAGAAGTACAGGAAGCGCCCGAACAGCACCAGTGCGCCGAGCAGGAACGTCCCGCTCAGGGCCATGAAGGCCCGCAGCGGCTGGTAGAGCACGGTGACGCGCAGCATGGTGGCGATCGAGCGCCTGACGTAGGAACCCATGCCGCGGAACAGCCGCGACTCACGGGTGCGCGGGTTGGTGCGCACCGGGACGTGATCGATGGCGAGGTTCTTCTGCGCCGCCTGGATCAGGGTCTCGAGCGTGTAGGTGAACCCGGTGACCACGGTGAGCTTGAGCGCCGCCTCGCGGCTGTAGGCGCGGAACCCCGAGGTGGCGTCGGACACCTGGGTGTGCGACAGCGTGCGCACCACGCGGCTACCGAGCTTCTGCAGGCGCTTCTTGAGCGGCGTGAACTCGGGGATGCGGTCGATCGGCCGGTCGCCGATCACCATGTCGGCGCGCCCGGCGAGGATGGGCGCGATGAGCTTCGGGATGTCGCGGCCCTGGTACTGGTTGTCGGCGTCGGTGTTGACGATGATGTCGGCGCCCATCGCCAGCGATTCCTCGAGCGCGCGGGCGAACGTGGCGGCCAGCCCCTGGTGGGCGGTGAGCCGCACCACGCGCGAGGCTCCGTGGAGGCGCGCCACCTCGCTGGTGCGATCGGTGCTGCCGTCGTCGACGACCAGCACCTCGATACGCTGCACACCCGGGATGGCGCGTGGCAGGTCCGCGAGCGTCGCGGGGAGCGTGGCCTCCTCGTTGAGACACGGAATCTGGATGACGAGCTTCAAGGCAGTGGCTCCCGGCGGCGCTGGCCGGCTCGCGGGCCAGGTCGCCCGCGGCGGGGCCGGGGGAGTGGGCGACGACGGGACCGGAGCCACCCCGGGGCGGCCCGGGGACGGCTAATTCTCGCGCATCCCGAGCAATGCGTCAAAGGCTCCCGATCCGCCGCCGGCGGTCGCGTCCGGTCCCCGAGCCAGGACTCACGGGACGCCTACCGCGGCGCGGGGCGGCGCTCCAGCTCCTTGACGCGTCTCAGGTTGAGCGCGGCGCTCGAGTCGCCGGGGTCGATCGCCAGCACCTGCTCCAGGGCCTGTGCCGCCGCCCGATAGCAGCTGTCGGCCATCGCGGCCCGGCCGGCGCGCCGCGCCGCCTCGGCCTGGTCGAGCAGCCGGCGCGCCCGCACCTGGGCCAGGTTGGCGCGGGTGTCGCGATCGGAGGGCGCGACGCGCAGCACCTCGAGGTAGAGCGACTCGGCCTCGTCGAGATGCCCGGCCTGCGCCGCCACGCTGGCGAGATTCTCGCGTACCGAGAGGTCGTCGGGATTGAGCGCCAGCGCCGCGCGGTAGGCGGACTCGGCGAGCGCCAGCCGACCGGCGTCGAAGTGGATGTTGCCGCGGTCGAGCAGCAGCGTGGCCCGCGCCGCCGCAGGCAGCGGCCGGGCGAGCGTGCGATCGATCCACCCCAGCCCCTCGCTGTCGCGGTGCAGCGCGTGGAGTCCCACCGCGAGGTTCGCGATGTCGAGCGGGTTCAGGTCCCTCGAGGCCTCGCGGTCGAGCCGCATCGACTCCTGGAGCGCGCGCACGCCCTCGGCGGGACGGTCGGCCTCGATCAGGCTGCGGCCGAGGCTTCCCCACGCCCGCGCCTTGCCGGGCGCGCGCCGCACGTCGTCCTGCCAGAACGCCACCGGGTCGCGCCACATCAGGTTGCGCCGCAAGGTCGCGACCCCGAGCAGCGTGAGGACGATCACGGCCAGCGCGGCCGGCGCGCGGCGCCCGAGGCGGCCCGGGGCGGCCACCGCCAGCAGCCCGGCCACGATCAGGCACCATCCGACATCGGGCAGATAGGCGCGGTGCTCGAACAACTGCTCGTGCACCGGCACCAGGCTCGACACGGCGTGCGCGAGATACACGAACAGCACGCCGAACGACCACAGCGGGAAACGGCGCCGGGCGGCGAGCGCGAGGCCGATCAGCGTGAGGTGCCCAGCCAGGGCGAGCCACGCGGCGGCCTCCCAGGCCGCCGCGACCGGCAGCGCCGCGTGGTCGAGATGGAGGCCGGCGGGCCACAAGAACAGGCGGAAGTAGATCCACAGCACCCGCACCTGGACACCCAGCGAGGCGAGGTGGCCGAACTCGGAGGTCTGGGAGGCCAGCCCGCCGATCGCGCGTCGCGAGAACAGCGGCAGCCGGTAGGAGACCACCGCCACCGCGAACGCCAGCGCCAGCACCAGCGCCATCGCCGCGCCCAGCACCAGCAGGCGCTTTCCGCCGGTCCCGAAGGCCACCCACTCGAGCAGCAGGATCGCGAGCGGCAACGTCGCCGCGGTCTCCTTGCTGAACAGCGCGAGCAGCGCGAGCGCGGCGCAGGCCACGCCCCAGGCCACGCGCCCGCCCCGGGTGGCGGCGAGTCGCGCCTCGATCCAGGCCGCCAGCGCCGCGATGTAGAAGAGCGCCACCAGCGAGGTCAGGCGCTGGACCACGTAGGTGACCGCCTCGGTGTGGAGGGGATGAAGGGCGAACAGGGCCGCGGCGAGCAGCGGCAGCGCGGTGCGCGCCGCCGGCGTCCCCGTGCTCGCGAGCCGCGGGGTGCGGAGCAGGGCCCGCGCCAGCCCGTAGACCGCGAACGCCACGAGGAGGTGGAGGACGATGTTGACACCGTGATAGCCACGCGCATCGGGCCCGAAGCGCCGGTAATCGAAGGCCAGGGTGAGGTAGGTGAGCCACCGCATCGGCGCGAACGCGTGGAGCGCCGCGAACCCGTGCCAGCGGGTGATCGCCGGGTTGTCGAGGATCGAGGGATAGTCGTCGAGGTAGAACGGCGCGCCGAGCGCCGGCAGGTAGACCGGGAGGGTGGCCAGCGCGAGCAGCGCGAGGTGGAGGCGGGGATCGGAGAGCCGGCCGCGCCACGCCGCCATTCGGGCGCCGTTCCGCGCGGCTACAGCAGGCCGAGACGCTTGCGGACCAGGAACAGGAGGTTGTCCCACCCGTCGCGCCACTTCTGGAGCTTGACCTCGCCGATGCGCGCTCCGTAGGGGATGTGCGCCTCGCCGAACGCGAGGCCGCGCAGCACCGCCTCGAGCTTGATCTCCTCGCTGAACGCCATGCCGTTCGAGGTCAGGCGCAGGCGCTCGAGGCCGGTGCGCCGCAGCACCCACATGCCCGACTGGCTGTCGCGGATCGGTTTGAAGAACAGCAGTGCGGCGGCCGCGGTCAGGACCCAGTTGCCGACCCGGTTGCTGAGCCCCATCGCCCGGCGGTCGCTGAGCGGGAAGCGGCACGCCGAGAGGAAGTCCCAGCGCCGCTCGACCAGCGTGTCGACCAGCCGCGGGATCTCCTCGGGCGGATAGGTGCCGTCCCCGTCCATCGTCACCACCAGATCCGAGCGCGCCGCCTTGAGGCCGGCCTTGTAGGCGGCGCCGTAGCCGGGGGTCTTCTCGGCCACCACGCGTGCGCCCAGGCCGCGCGCCACCTCGGCGGTGCGATCGGTGCAGTTGTTGTCCACCACCACGATCTCGTCCACGGCTCCGGGCATGCGCCCGATGACCTCGCGCACCCCGTCCTCCTCGTTGTAGCAGGGGATGACCACGGAGATCGTCAGCGATCGGTGCATGGGGGAGGCTCGGCGGTTGGAGGTGGGGCGGGAAGGAACGCGGAGTCTAGCAACCGTGTCGCGCGGACGGCAAGCCGCGGCTCAGCCGGCCGCCACCCGCGCGGGCGGCGTCCAGGCCACGGCGCGGCGCGGCGCGTGATCGACGAAGGTGCGCTGCCACAGCTCGAGGGTCAGCAGCGTCCACAGCTCGCGTGCGCGGTCGCGGCGGCCGCTCAGATGGTCCTCGACGTAGCCGCGCAGCACCTGCGGCTCGTAGAGGCCGCGCGCCAGCGCGGTGGGCGACAGCAGCGCGTCGACCAGCAGGTCGCGCAGCGGCCCGCGGAACCACGGCGCCAGCGGCACCGTGAAGCCCACCTTGCGGCGGTCGACCACCTCGCGCGGCAGCAGCCGGCGCGCCAGCCGCTTGAGCAGGACCTTGCCCTCGAGCCGCTCGACCTTGAGGCGGTCGGGCAGCCGCGCCGCCCACTCGACCAGCGGATGATCGAGCAGCGGCACGCGCGCCTCGATCGAGGCCGCCATGCTCATCTTGTCCATCTTCATCAGCAGGTCGTCGGGCAGCCACAGCCGCAGGTCGGCGTCCAGCATGCGATCGAGCGGGCGCCGGGCCGCGCTGTCGTCGAGGACGCGCCGGAACGCGTCGGCGGCGACGTGATCCCAGCACCGCGTCTGGGGCGACAGCAGGCGCGCCCGCTCGTCGCCGGCCAGGCCGGCGAACCAGGCGGCGAGACGCTCCGACTCGTCGCGGAAGCGCGCGCTGCGCGCCACCACCTGGAGCCGGCGGAACGCGAACGGCAGGCGCCTGGCGCCGCCGTCGAGCAGCGGATCGCGCAATGCCGCCGGCAGGGCGCTCATCAGCCGCGCCAGCGGCTCGGCGGCGTACTTGGGATAGCCCGCGAACAGCTCGTCGCCGCCCTCGCCGGTCAGCACCACGGTGACCGAGGCGCGCGCCAGCTGCGACACCAGGTAGGTGGGGATCGCCGCCGGCTCCGAGACCGGCTCGTCCTGGTGCCACACCAGGGCTGGCAGCTCGCGTTCCAGGTCGCGCGCGGTGACCACGATCTCGTGGTGATCGGTGCCGCAGTGGCGGGCGACGCGGCGCGCGAACGGTCGCTCGTCGTAGATCTGCCCGGCGGCGGGCGGCTGGTCGAAGCCCACCGAGAAGGTGCGCACCGGCCGCTGGATCACCCGGCTCATCAGCGCCACGACCAGGCTCGAATCGACGCCGCCCGAGAGCAGGGCGCCGAGCGGCACCTCGCTCATCAGGCGCAGGCGCACCGATTCGGTGAGGCGCTGCTCGAGCTGCTCGAGCGCCGCGTCGTCGTCGATCTCGAGCTTGGGCTCCCACTCGAGCCGCCAGTAGCGCCGCCGCCGGGTGCCCTCGGCGGCCACCGTCAGGCTGTGCCCGGGCTCCAGCTTCTCGATGCCCTCGAACAGCGTGGCGGGCGCGGCGGTGTAGCGCAGCGTCAGGTGCTCGACCAGCCCGGCCGGACGCACCGCCCGGGTGATGCCGGGGAAAGCGAACAGCGCCTTGATCTCGCTGGCGCACACGAAGGCGCCGTCGGCGCGCGCGTAGTAGAGCGGCTTGATGCCGACCCGGTCGCGGGCCACGAACAACCGCCGCCGCGCACGATCCCACAGCGCCAGCGCGAACATGCCGCGCAGGCGCTCGACGCACGCCTCGCCCCATTCCTCGTAGGCATGGACGATGGTCTCGGTGTCGCTGCGGGTGCGGTAGCGATGGCCACGTTCCTCGAGCTCGCGGCGCAGCTCGAGGTGGTTGTAGATCTCGCCGTTGTAGGTGATCCACACCGTCCCGTCCTCGTGGGCGTGCGGCTGCGCACCGCTCGCCACGTCGACGATCGAGAGGCGCCGGAACGCCAGCCCCACGCCGGGCTCGACGTGGAAGCCCGAGTCATCGGGCCCGCGGTGGGCGAGCGCGTCGGCCGCGGCCGCCAGCCATTCGGTGTCGGGCGAGCGCCCGTCGGGATGGACGTAGGCCGCGAACCCGCACATCAGCGCGGCCCGTCCGCGGTCGCGGTCATTGCCCTGCCGCCCGCTGCTGCAGCGCCGGCGCAACCGGGGCGGTGGCCGGCAGCGCCGCGAGCGTCGGGGTGGCGCGGGCGATCATCGAGGTCGCGGTCCACATCGCGAACATGACCCACACCGGGAACAGGTAGATGGGGTTGCGCAGGTAGTCGATCTTGACCTCGTTGATCGCGAACACCACCAGCTGTGCGCGGCACACGATCAGGAAGGACCGGGCGTAGTCCGGGTGGGTCAGGCTGTCGACCGGGGGGCGGGTGATGCGGGCCATGCGGAACAGCAGCCAGATGAACAGCAGCGCGCCCGGGAAGCCGATGAGGTTGGCGTAGAACAGGTAGACGTTGTGCGGCCACCAGAACTTGTAGCCCGGGATGTCCGCGTACGAGGGGCCGCCACCCAGCAGCGGGTGGACCATCGCGCGCCCGAACGCGTTGGGCCAGGTGTCGGCGCGGTCGTCGGGGATCCAGCCGTGGACCACGTGGGTCTGGAACATGCGCTCCATCAGGTCGCCGGAGCGGGTGTAGTGGCCCACGAAGTAGTTCATCGACAGGAACCCCACCACCACGGTGACCGCGGCGATGGTGAGCGGCACGAAGCGCAGGTGGCGCCGCGTCATCCACAGCAGGTAGAGCACGCCGATCGCCAGCGCGATGAAGGCGCCCCGGGTCACGGTCGCGAACAGAACGAAGGCGTTGAGCACCAGCATCCCGCCGTAGAACACGCGCCGGTTGAGGGAGCGGGCGCGCACGAACAGGAAGACCACCAGCAGGATCGTGGTCGCGCAGTATTCCGAGAGCAGCTCGAAGTCGTGGAAGGCAGATCCGATGCGCACGTTGCGGGTGTTGAACTCGGTGCCGACGGTGTAGGTGAAGTCGATCCAGCCCGGGACGAACACCGCGGCCGGGTGGTTGAGCTCGTAAACGCCGAGCCCGAAGATGGTGAGCGCCGAGATGATCATGAAGCCGTGCAGGCGCTGCAGATCCTCGGTGCGGCGCAGGTTGTTGACGATCAGGTAGAACATCAGCACCGCGCCCAGGAACAGCTCGGCGTTCTGGAGCCCGTGCTCCAGGTGGAATTGCTCGTGCACGTTGTAGAAGGACAGCATGTACATGATCAGCAGGCCGACGATCGGGATGTCGACCGGGGTGCGGCGCGGCAACGGGCTCTGGCGCTGGGTGATGCGCAGCAGCCAGATGATCAGGAGCACCAGGATCAGCGCGAGGTTGGTGTTGCCGAACGTCGTGCCGCGCGGGTAGGGCAGGGTCAGCACCAGCACGCCGAGCCCGGCCGCCATGCCGACCCGCCAGGCCAGCCCCGAGATGAGGAGCCCGGCCATGACCGGCACCACGCGCTTGTTGGGGGTGACGTACTGCTGACCGAGCAGCCATCCCGCCGTGACCACCACGGCCGCGGCGAGCAGGCGGCCGGGCCAGCGGCGGGTGCGGGGCAAGGGGTTGGCAGGGGCCGAAGTGGCGCTCATCGGGTCGAGTCGGTGGCCGGGCGGGCGAACGGGTCGCGGCGGGCCTTCAGTCTATCAGCGCGGACCGCGCCCGGGCAAGACGCGCGGGGCGTGGAAGGGGTCCCCCAGCCCCCTCGGCGCGCCGCTCATCGACGGGTCGCTACGACCCGGAAGGCACGCGCGAAGCGGAAGGTGGGCAGGCTTCGCAGCACCCGGTTGGCGGCCGCCACCAGGTCGTTGCGGGCGCCGCCGAAGTGCGGCAGGGCGCGGGCGCGGAAGCCGCGCCGCTCGAGATCGCGTGACAGGTCGCGCGGGTCGAACAGGCGCTCGACCACGTAGCCCCATTCGGGATCGCGCGGCAGATCGCCGCGTCGGTAGCGCGAGGCCGGGACGGGGCCGCCGGCGCGGTGGGTGCGGATGGCCTCCATGATCTGGGCGCGATCGAACCCCGAGGTGGTCTCGGCGTAGGCGCGCACCTCGGCGGGCGTGAGATCGGGGAAGCCGCCGCGGATGACGCGCTCGCGGCGCTCGACGTGGGTCTCCTGCACATCGTGGTCGCCGATCGGCCCGTGGGGGCCGATCTCGAAGCGCTCCCAGATGTCGTCGTTGAGCGCCCGGATCGCCGGGTTGGCGCCGTTGTTGCCGTCCGAGATCAGCAGCACGCCACCGGGCTTCAGCACCCGGGCGCACTCGTCGAGGAACGCCTCGACGTCGAAGTAGTGCGAGATCGCCTCGACCGACAGCACCAGGTCGGCCGAGCGATCGCGCAACGGCAGCCGGCTGACGTCGCCGCGCAGCGGCAGGACGCGCTCGCGGCCGGGAAAACCGCGGTCCAGCAGGCGGCGATGGGACTCGACCATCGGGGTGTGGATCTCGACCGCCATCACCCGTCGCGCGCCCCAGGCGGCCAGCAGGTTGGCGCCGATCCCGAAGCCCGAGCCGGCGTCGACCACCACCTTGTCGCGCACCCCGCCCGCCAGCGCCACCAGTTGCCACTTGGCGCGCGCGTAGGTGCGAAGATCGCGGTCACGCGCGAGATCGCCGCAGTAGCGCAGGAACCAGGGATCGACCCCGGCCGGCGGCGTGCCGACGGCGCGGCGCACCGCGGCCTCGAAGGCGGGCGGGACCAGCGGGCGCGGGGATTCGTTCACGGGGCCTCGGGGACGGGGGTCGCGTGCGCTCATGCGAGCGCAAGATTCTAGCACGGCGCGCGGTTGTGGCGCGGCGCGACCGGGGTATAGTGCGCGCGGTGAGCATCGACCCCGGGCGCGTCGCGATCGTCATCCCCGCATTCAACGAGGCCGGCAAGATCGGCACCGTGGTGCGCAAGGTGCCGCGCGCCTCGGCGGCGTGCGTGATCGTGGTCGACGACGCCTCGCGCGATTCGACCGCGGCCGAGGCGCGCGCCGCGGGGGCCGACGCGGTGATCGTCCATCCCCGGAACCGCGGCGTGGGCGCCGCGATCCGCAGCGGGCTCGAGGAGGCGCAGCGCCGCGGCTTCACCTACGCCGCCATCCTGTCCGGGGACGACCAGCACGAGCCCGACGAGCTGCCGCGCGTGCTCACGCCGCTGTTCGCGGACCAGGCCGACCTGGTCCAGGGATCGCGCTGGCTGGCGGGCGGCGCCACGCCCGGCATCCCGGCCGAGCGGCGCTGGCTCACCCGTCTCTACCCGTGGCTGTTCCGGATCGCCAGCGGCTACCCCTCGACCGACGGCACCAACGGATTTCGCGCCTTCCGGCTCGGGCTGCTCGACGATCCCCGGATCCGCCTCCACCAGGACTGGCTGGATCGCTACGAGCTCGAGCCCTATCTGCTCTACCAGGTGGTGCGCGCCGGGTACCGGGTGCGTGAAGTGCCGGTGACCGTGCGCTATCATTCGCGCGGCACCACCAAGATGCGGCTGGTGCGCGACGGCTGGCGGCTGCTGCGGCCGATCGTGTTCCTGCGCCTGGGCCTCAAACGCTGAACGGCCGCCGGCCGCGGCCGGGGCGCGGCCGGCCCCTCGAACCCGAGGAGACGCGATGACGAGCCTCGAGAATCGCCGCGTGCTGGTCACCGGCGGCGCCGGATTCGTGGGCAGCAACCTGACCCGGCGCCTGATCGACGACGGCGCGCGGATCACCGTGCTCGACGATCTGTTCACCGGGCGGCGCGAGAACCTGCCCGCGGGCGGCTTCGAGTTCGTCCGGGGCTCGGTGTGCGACGCGGCGCTGGTCGAGAGCCTGGTGGCGCGGCACGCCATCGTGTTCCACTGCGCGGCGCGCAACATCGTGGTCTCGACCCGCAATCCACGCGAGGACTTCGAGACCAACATCGGCGGCACGCTCAACGTGCTGCTGGCCGCCCGCGCCGCCGGCGTCGAGCGCGTGATCTACACTTCGTCGACCTCGGTGTACGGCAATCCCCGCTACCTGCCGATCAACGAAGACGACCACCTGTCGCTGCTCACGCCCTACGCGGTGTCCAAGCTGGCGGGTGAGAACTACTGCCTGGCGTTCTACGAGTCCTACGGCCTGCCCACCACCGCGGTGCGCTACTCGAACATCTTCGGCCCCGGCCAGGACGCCGCGAATCCCTATTGCGGCGTGGTGGCCAAGTTCATCGAGGCGCTGCTCGCCGGCCGCGCGCCGATGATCCATGGCGACGGCGACCAGACCCGGGACTTCACCTTCGTCGCCGACGCGGTCGACGCCACGGTGCGGGCCGCGACCTCGGAGCGCGCGATCGGCGAGGTGTTCAACGTCGGCACCGGAATCGAGACGCGCGTCAACCAACTGGCCGAGATCCTGATCCGCATCACCGGCGCGCGCGTCACCCCCGAGCACATCAACCGGCGCGACGTCGACAACATCCGGCGCCGCGTGGTGAACATCGAGAAGACGCGGCGCGCCCTGCGCTGGGTGCCGGAGGTGACGCTCGAGGAGGGGCTCAAGCGCACGCTGGAGTGGCAGACCCGCACTGCCGCGGAGCGGACCGGCGCCGCCGCGGCACCGCGCCCCGGCCCCTGAGGGTTCGGGCCTCACGATTCTTGGCGCCCGGCGGTGCCCCCACACCGTCTCGACTGCTCCCCTCACTCCGTAGTATCAGCCGGCCCCCACCGTGCACTTTAGGATTGGCGGGCTGGCGCCCATCATTTCCGCCCTCGGGACGGGGCGCCAAGACGGGTCTTGATTGGCTGTTAGGGCTTTGCTAAGATGGTTGGCGTCGGACCGGGTATGCCGCTTCCCGTGGAGGACGCCAAGAGAGCCCTACTGCTATTCAGGTTCGTTGGTTGAGACGAGCCAAAATCACCGGGCCGCGCAGGCGACCTGGCTACCTAGCGAGCCGCTAGGGTCTGCATCCGAGGTACGACACCGTGCCGTTCCCCCCGTTGCTCGTGCTCGACTCGACCGGACGCATGCCGACGAGGCGACCCCATCGCCGAGGAGTGATTCCATCCTCGGCATTTTTGCACGGGTGACACCACCGAGAGCCGCGCCATGGAGCCTGACACCCGCGCATCGCACAATGCTTCAGCCCGCGGCCCCGACCGGGTCGCCCCCATGGACGATCGCCCCGCGATGAGCATGAGCGCACCGATCGGCTTCGAAGGCGTCCCACGTGGCGCCGAATCAGGGATGCTCGCCGCCCCCGGACTGGCGCCCGCCCCCACGTCCCCCGCCCACTCCGTTTCGCCCGCCAACGGCCACGCGCACGGCGCGGTCCCCGGACGCGCGTCGGGCCAGGCCGGGCACGCGAACGGCCACGCCGGCTGGAACGGGGTGCTGCAGGGTGCGAACGGCTCGACCTACGCGGCGACCGTGCCGGCGATCGAAACCCGCAGCACCACGCTCTACCTGCGCGGCGGCAAGCGCGTGCTCGACGTGATCGGCGCGATCGTCGGCCTGGTGCTGAGCGCGCCGCTGCTCGTGGTCGCGGCGATCCTGGTCAAGCTCGAGACCCACGGCCCGGTGCTCTACCGGTCGCGGCGCGTCGGGCGCGGCGGCCGTCCCTTCACCTTCTTCAAGCTCCGCTCGATGGTCAACGACGCCGATCTCCACCGCCATCGGCTCTCGCACCTCAATGAGACCGACGGGCCGGTGTTCAAGATCGCGCGCGATCCGCGCGTCACGCGCGTGGGCCGCTTCCTGCGCACCACCAGCATCGACGAGATCCCGCAGCTCCTCAACGTGCTGCGCGGCGACATGAGCCTGGTGGGTCCGCGGCCGCCGATCGCCGAAGAGGTCGCCCAGTACGAGCCGTGGCAGAACCGCCGCCTCGAAGTGCGCCCCGGCCTCACCTGCCTGTGGCAGATCAGCGGCCGCAGCCGGATCGGCTTCCAGGAGTGGATGCGCCTCGACCTCGAGTACATCCGGCAGCAGTCGTTCTGGCTCGACGCCAAGATTCTGATCCGCACCATCCCCGCCGTCCTGTCGCGCGAGGGCGCCTACTGACGAGCGCGCATCCAGGGCCCCCGACGAACCTGCGCGCCCGACCGGACTCCGCCCCGCCCACTCCACTCGCCGCCGACTCGGTCTCAGGTTGGAACGTCGCCGCCGCGACCCTCGCGGCGGCGCTGGTGCGCGTCTACCACCTCGGCGCGCAGAGCCTGTGGATCGACGAGATCTACAGCCTGCACGCCGCGCGCATCGGGCAGCCCCTGGGGCCCGCCGAGCTGACGGGCGACATCCACGGCGCGCTCTACAGCCTGGTGCTCCACGTCGTGGGACGGGCGGGGGAGGCGGAGTGGATCCTGCGCCTGCCCTCGGCGCTGTTCGGGACCGCGCTGGTGCCGGTCATGGCGATGCTGGCGCGCGCCTGGGTGGGCCGCGAGGCGGTCATCCCGGCGGCGTGGCTCACCGCGTTCTCGCCTTTCCTGGTGTGGTACTCGCAGGAGGCGCGCAACTACATGCTCCTGATGCTGTGCGTCGCGGTGGCGGCGCTCGCGATGCTGCGGCTGCGCGATCACCCGGCGCTGGCCGGGGGCGCGGCCTGGCTGGCCTCGGCGTGGGCCGCGCTGCTCTCCAGCCTGTCGTTCGCCCTGCTGCTGCCGCTCCACCTGTTCTGGTGGATGGCCGCACCGGGGCCGCGGCGCGCCCGCGTCGTCGCCGCGGCGGTTGCGGGCGGACTGCTGCTGCTGCTGGTCGCGCCGTGGCTGATCGGCGCGGCGCGCACCTACGCGTTCGGGCGCCTGCGTCCCGGCGCCCCGACCGGGACGCGCGAGCTGCGCGGCGCCACCACGTTCCACGCCGCCGCGATCCCGTTCGCCCTCCACGCGATGGCGGTCGGCTACACGCTGGGACCGCCGCTGCGGGCGCTGCGCGCCGGCGATCCGGCGGGGGAGATGTGGCGGCACTGGCGCGAGGTCGCGGCGGTGGTGGCGGTGTTCGCCCCGCTCGGGCTGCTGGGGCTCGCGGCGCTGAAGCGCCGCGGCCGGCTCATCGATGCGACGCTGTGGATGGCGGTGCCGGCGATGCTGGTGAGCTACTTCGCGCTGCGCAATGTCAAGGTGTTCCATCCCCGCTATCTGGCGGTCGCGATGCCGGCGTTCCTGCTGGTGCTGGCCGCCGGGTTCGCCGATGCGAGACGGCGCTGGGCCGCGACGTTCGCGCTCGGGATCGCCGCGCTGTGGGGCCTGTCGCTGGTCCACCACTTCACCGTGCCCGCCTACGGCAAGGAGGACAGCCGCGGCGCGGCGCGCTGGGTCGCGGCGCGCGGACGCGCGGGCGAGCGCGTGCTGCTGCTGGGGGCGACCGAGGTCGTCTTCCACTACTATCGGGGGCCGCTGCGCGCCGAGGAGTTCTGGCTCGGCTTCGCCTCCGACCCGGCGCGGCTCGAGCGCGAGCTGGCCGCCGCGCTGGCGGGGGCGGGCGGGGCATGGCTGATCCTCAGTCGCGGCGAGGATCTGGACCCCGGGGACGCGCTGGGCGCGTACCTGGCGCGGCGCTTCCCCGACGCGGAGCGCTCGGTGTTCGAAGGCGTGCGGGTGTGGCATCTCGATGGACAGGACGTCGCGCGGCTGGAAGCCGCGCCGGCGCACTGAAATCCGGAGGTTCCTCGATGCGGGTGGTGGTGGTGGGACTGGGGTACGTGGGATCGGTGTGCTCGGCGTGCCTCGCGAGCCGCGGGCATCAGGTCATCGGCGTGGACACCAGCACTTTCAAGGTCGACTCGATCGAGCGCGGCCATAGCCCGATCGTCGAGACCGGGCTGGCGGAGCTGATCCGCGAGGGGCGCGCGCAGGACCGGCTGCGCGCCACCACCGCGATCGACGGGGCGATGCCGGGCGCGGAGATCGTGCTGCTGTGCGTCGGCACGCCGAGCGCCGAGGACGGGGGCCTGAACCTCGAGCACGTCAAGCGCGCCGCCGCTGAGGTGGGTCGCGCGCTCCGCAGCTCGGGCGTGTTCACCACCGTGGTGATGCGCAGCACCATGCTGCCGGGCAGCGTCGAGGGCGAGATCCTGCCGGCGCTCGAGCGCGCCTCGGGGCTCACCGCCGGGCGCGAGTTCGGCGTGGCCTACAATCCCGAGTTCCTGCGTGAAGGCACCGCGGTCGCCGACTTCTTCGGTGCCGAGCTGACCGTGATCGGGGCCGCCGACGAGCGCAGCGCGGCCGCACTGCGCGCGCTCTACGCCGGCATCGGCGGCGAGGTCGTGATCACCGGGCTGCGCAGCGCCGAGATGCTCAAGTACGTCAACAACGCCTTCCACGCGCTCAAGGTGTCGTTCGCCAACGAAGTGGGGCGCTGGGCGCGCCGCGAGGGCGTCGACGCCCAACAGATCATGGAGCTGTTCTGCCGTGACCACCGTCTCAACCTGAGCGCCTACTACCTGCGGCCCGGCTTCGCCTTTGGCGGCTCGTGCCTGCCCAAGGACCTGCGCGCGCTGCAGCACCGCGCGCGCGGGCACGGGCTCGCCCTCCCGGTGCTGACCGCGGTGATGCCGTCGAACGAGCTGCACATCGACGAGGCGATCCACCTGATCGAGCGCCTCCACCGGCGACGCGTCGGCATCCTGGGCCTGTCGTTCAAAGCCGAGACCGACGACCTGCGCGAGAGCCCGATCCTGCGCGTCATCGGCACCCTGGTCGGCAAGGGCTACAGCCTGCTGCTCCACGATCCCAACGTCGACATGGAGCGCGTGCTGGGCGCCAACCGCCAGTTCGTCGAGAACCAGGTGCCCTACCTGCCGGAGCGCCTGCGGCGCGACCTGGGCGAGGTGGTGGAGGGCAGCGAGGTGATCGTGGTCGCGAACGGCGCGCGCGAGTACCGCGCAGTGGGGCCGCTGCTCAAGCCCGGCCAGGTGCTGGTCGATCTGGTGCGGGCGGTCGAGCCGTCGAGCGTCACCCACGGGGAATACCATGGCCTCGTGTAGGCGGGTGCTGCACCTCTCCGAGAATCTGCCGCTGCCCTTCGACCGCCGGGTGTGGATGGAGCTGAGCGCGCTGCACGCCGGCGGCTATCAGGTCTCGGCGATCTGCCCGATGGGCGAGGACTCGACCGCACCCCACGAGGTGATCGACGGCATTCACATCTGGCGCTATCCGCCGCCGCCGCCCGCCTCCGGCTTCCTGTCCTACGCCTGGGAGTTCCTCTACTGCTGGCTCCACAGCGCGCGGCTGTCGCTGGCCGTGCTCTGGCGGCGTGGCTTCGACGTCATCCACGCCGCCAACCCGCCCGACACCTTCTGGGCGCTCGCTCTGCCCTACAAGCTCGCCGGCAAGCGCTTCGTGTTCGATCATCACGACCTGTGCCCGGAGCTCTACATCGCCCGCTTCGGCGAGAGCCGGCGCGGCAGTCTCGCCCACCGCGCGCTGGGCTGGCTCGAGCGCATGCAGTTCCGGCTCGCCGACCTCGTCATCTCGACCAACGAGTCCTACCGCCAGGTGGCGATCGAGCGCGGCCGCGTCGCCCCGGCGCGGGTGGTGGTGGTGCGCAGCGCTCCGAGCCGCGAGCGCTTCGCCACCGTGCGCCCGGTCGATCCAGCGCTCAAGCGCGGCCGCCCCTACCTGGTGGCCTACCTCGGCGTCATGGCGCCGCAGGACGGCGTCGATCACCTGCTGCGCGCGGCGCGCCACCTGATCGACCGGCGTGGCCGCGACGACGTCTCGTTCACGCTGGTGGGCGCCGGCGACTCGTTTGAGGACCTGCAGCGGCTGACCCACGAGCTCGAGCTCGACGGCGCGGTCCAGTTCACCGGCCGGGTGCCCGACGCCGAGGTCGAGCGGGTGCTGGCGACCGCCGACGTGTGCGTGTGCCCCGATCCCCTGAACCCGCTCAACGACCTCTCGACCATGAACAAGGTGCTCGAGTACATGGCGTGCGGGCGCCCGATCGTCGCCTACGACCTGCGCGAGCACCGCCGCTCGGCCGCTGAGGGCGCGCTCTACGCCCGGCCCAACGACGAATCCGACCTGGCGGGCCAGATCGAGACGCTGCTCGACGACCCCGAGCGCCGCCGGCGCATGGGGGACTACAACCGCCGGCGCTTCCTCGAGCGGATGTCCTGGGAGCACAGCGCCGGCGAGCTGCTCCACGCCTACGAGACGCTATGCGGACCGAAGCCGAACGCGTGAAGCTGGTGCTCGCCGAGAGCGGCGACTCGCTGGGCGGGACCGAGCGGGTGGTATGGGAGCTCGCCACCCGCCTGCCCCAGGCGCGCTTCGACGTCGAGGTGTGGCTGTCGCCGGCGCCCGGGGTCGACGAGCTCGCGGCCTCGCTGGTGGCGCGCGGCGTGGCGGTGCGGCGGGTGGCCGAGGTCGACTCGCGCTGGGACTGGGGCGGCATGCTGCGCACCTGGCGCGAGCTGCGCCGCTCCGCGCCCCGGCTGCTCCACCTCCACCACGTGTGGCCGGCCGCCGACCGCTACCTCGCGGCGCTCGCCGACGCCGCCGGCGTCCCGCACCTCGTGGTCACCGAGCACATCGTCGGCCGCACCCACTCCGCCCCCCAGCGCCGCCTCAAGCGCCGCGAGCTCGAGCACGCCGACGCGGTCACCGCGGTGTGCGGCGCGGTCGCCGACTCGCTGGCGCGCGACTACGGCGTCGAGCGCGCGCGCCTGCGGGTGGTGCCGAACGGCGCCGACCTGCCCGATCTCGAGGCCGAGCGTCCCGAGGCGCGGCGGCTGCGCGACCGCTTCGGCGCCGCGTTGCTCAAGCCGCTCTGGGTGTGCGCGGCGCGGCTCGAGGAGCAGAAGGGCCACGCCGTACTGCTCGACGCGCTGGCCGAGCTCCGGCGCCACGACCACGACTTCGTGTGCGCCCTGGCCGGCGACGGATCGCTGCGCCAGCCGCTCGAGCAGCGCGTCGAGGCGCTCGGGCTCACCGGGCGGGTCGAGTTCCTGGGCCGGCTCGACGAGGTGGGGCCGCTGCTGCTCGCCGCCGATGCCGTGGTGCTGCCGTCGCTGTGGGAGGGCCTGCCGCTCATCCTGCTCGAGGCGCTGGCACGCGCCCGCCCGGTGGTCGCGAGCGCGACCGGCGGCGTGCCCGACGTGATCGAGGACGGGGTGAGCGGGCGGCTGGTGCCGCCCGGCGACGCCGCGGCGCTGGCCGGCGCGCTCGCGAGCTTCCACGGCCGCCCCGACGGCGCGCTCAAGCTGGGCCGCGCCGGCGAGCAGCGCATCGTCGAGGGCTACACCTGGGAGCGGGTGGTCGAGGCCTTCGAGATGCTCTACGACGACGTCCTGGGGCTGGCGAGCGTCGAGGGCGGCGGGCGCGCCGGCCGCGCGCGCGCCACGCGGGAGCCGGCATGACGCTGGGCGTCGTGATCCCCTGCTACCGGCAGGAGCGCTTCCTGCCGCGCACCGTCGCGGCCCTGGAGCGCGCCCTCGAGGGCCGGTCGTGGCGTGGCGTGCTGGTGCTCGCCGCACCGACCCGCGAGCCGCTGCCGGCGCTGGGCGCCCCGTGGACCGTCATCGCTCCGCCGGTCAGCC
>Ga0306924_10002051_pt1 | contig 18843 bp, 20 predicted proteins | sample sta12Can44000111_FD_203756 | JGI IMG/M metagenome (GOLD analysis project Ga0306924, IMG submission 203756) | Lab enrichment of tropical soil microbial communities from Luquillo Experimental Forest, Puerto Rico - statanox.12C.anox.44.000.111 (v2)... | ecosystem: Environmental > Terrestrial >...
TGCGACATTGCGCAACAACTACAAAACCTTCTCCGAGGCATCACGATCGTACGGCAACACGGCCCCACTGATATGCATCTGCGATCCGACCTGAACAACACGCGTGGCGATGCGGTCCCATTGTTTGAGGGAGCGCGTTGCCAACCTTTCGCTGATCAGAATTGGATCACCCCCGCGCACAAGGTCCCGCGCGCGAAACGACGTGTCTCGGGCTATATCGCTGACCTCGTAGAGGCTCATCACCGAGGTTCGCAATGCCGACATGTAGGCTCGCGTCGTTGCACTTTCCTTCCAGCCTCGGCGTTTGAGATAGTCATCGACGATGTTACGGCCATCGGCGCCTTCTCTGGTCAAAAAGTCCTCGAACGCGCCGCCCCAAACCGTCGTCATGAACCAGTTTTCGCCGAGAATTGCCATAACCTCTTCAGCATCATCGAGCCCGGTTCGGCGGCAAGCCGGCAGCAGATGATGGTCATAGACCTCGGCGAACCGATCGCTGGTCATCGTTCGTGGTCGCTTCCTAGAATCGCTGGCTGCTGTCGCAGCAATTTTGATGGTGCAATGTATCAAAGGGCCGCTACGAGTCGACCGGTGGCCTATCTTTAAGCCGACAGAATCAACAGGAATTCCGCCCCGTACGGTGCTTGCTGATGGGATACCCTTAACCGAGTGACGGGGTTCATGAAGATCGAGCCCAAATCCTCTGACCGCGAGGTGCTCGCGGGATTGGTCGAGCGCATCACCTATCAGAACGCCGAGAGTGGCTTTTGTGTCGTTCGGGTTACGGTACGAGGTCTGGTCACGCGTGAGGCACCCCCTTGGTCCCATACCCAGTAGGGTCACGCAGCCCGACCCGGCATGTTTGCAGCATATGCAGCGCGGTCCGCACGCGAGATCGAGTTGCAGGCGCTGGCTTTGCTTGTAGCCCTCGCCCAGAATCTCCACACCACCATCTGCCGCTCATTTACTGAACGCTCATCAGCTCTTCGTGCAAAAGTTTGCGGCGGATCGAAATCGGCAAGAAGGCCATAGAACCCCAGGAAGGTCGCTTTGCATAATATGGAAGTTGTCCGCACGCGAGATCGAGTTGGAGGCGCGGGCTACGCTTGCAACGCGATGCGACCGTCACAGCGAGGCAAGCAGCGTGGGCGGCCTATTTCTCAATTCGGCCGAGCGGGACATTCCACAATGTCGCCGCTCGTTGATGTCCAGGCTGGCCATGCCGGCCTCGGGCTCGAGCGGCGTGCGCCGCCGCGCCGCTCAACTATCACACTATTCCAGGATAGCAGATGCGCGATGATGCGACGGTGCAATAGTCAGATAGGGGTCACGCAGCCCGACCCGGCATGTTTGCAGCATATTGCGCGGTCCGCACGCAAGATCGAGTTGCAGGTCGCTTACAACGCTCGCCCGCCATCTCCACACGATCTGCCGCTCATTTCCTAAAATCTTATCAGCTCTTAGTGCAAAAGTTTGCGGCGGGTCGAGATCGGCAAAAAGGGGCGTCTCCACCCCATTGTCTGTACGACCCTCGACCAAGCGTTCGGGTTACCCGAGGTGCTGGTGGCGGTCAGCACCTCGCGTCTGTCTTGCAAGAGCGCCGGGAAAACGCGAACATTGATGCCGGTTTGGGATTCATCTGGAGAATCTCGGTTGATAGAAATAGGGCCAAACACGCGGACGACCCGCCATGGCGAACGCTCAGGACAAAATCGAAGCACTCGTCCAGCGCCTTTCTAAAAGAGCTGAGACGCTCAAGAGCGAGGATGATCACGCACTAAGTGCGTTTATAGATACAGTTGAGCAGGCCCTGAGCGCTAACGGGGCTGCTTTGACCGCTACACAGAAAACAATCCTGCACTGGCTCGCCGCCAATGCGCTGACAAGAATGAAAGGACATGTCAACGAGGAGCGCTTGCACCGGACATTGATCCACCTCGATGCCGTTGAAGAATTATGCCCTCCGCCGCAATTACCATGCGTGCACATTAAGATTCTGATGTCTCGCGCAGCCGCGTTCCAACGCTTTGGCGACTTCAACTCTGATGAGACCATCGATAGGGCACTTCACATCAACCAGGAGCTGTTGCAGGCTCAGGCCGCCAATGGAAGCGATGCGATTGCCGGGATAGCCGCATACAACGCCGGTGAACTCCTGCTAAGGCGCAATGCGTTGACGGGCCGGCCAAATGATCTCGCGAGCGCGCGCTCTCTCTTCGAAACGGCATACGAGCGCTATCACAGAGCTGGCAAAGAAAAGGAGACAATTGATGCCGGATTTCGCCTAACATCCCTTCTTCTGGACCAGTTGCGCACTGAAACGGTGGAACTCGATGAGCGCCGACGGATATTCGAGAAGGCTTGGCGGCTCGCAGCAAACATTATCGTGGGTCTGGATATTACAAGCGACTTGCGCGAGTGGGGACTGTGGACCGAGCTCGCGGCCTCCCTTATGTCAGAGCGCCCCGGGCATCCCCCTGCATCCAACACTGAGCAAACTCGCAGGTACCTCGACCACGCCTTCAATTTATATCGGCAATTGGATGATCTTGACCTTGTCCGAGCTTCCGCAACTCGCATATTGGAAGAGATGGAGCGCCTTCCGGCCAACACCGAAGACTACGCTCGACGCTATGAATACTATTTCATGGCATGGAAGAACTCTCTGAAATCCTCCGACCAACAGCAGATCCTTGCCGCGACAATCCTCGCGGCGAACGTATGGTTCAATGTTAGCAACTCTGTCCAAGGGGAGCGTACGAACATCGCCTTGACGCGCGCTCGACATCTCGCGGAAGAAGCTCACTCACTCGCATCAAGCTTGGGCAACCACCGACTATGCGCCCTTGCATTGCTAATCGTCGGAAGATCACTCATCGGCCCAGGAGAAAAAGCAGCAGATTCACCTGCCGTTGGAGGAACGGTCCCTGATGCCCACTGCCAGCACCTAACGCATGCATCCGCGATTCTGGAAGACGCGATCCATCACGCGCGCGCGGCACATGACCGCAATCTCCTGGCAAAGGCATTGAAATATCTGTTGGTCGCCATGGGAGAGCGGATCATTTCGTGCGGTCATTCAGGCTTGCTTGAACAGTCCATCGGCGTAGCGCAAGAAGCAACAACTGTTTGTGCGGGCGTGGATCGTTCCGAAGTGTCGATTAACCTTGCAGGCTTGCTGATCCACGCGATACGGGATGGCCAGCAACAATATCTTCGAGCCACAAGGGATGTGCTCGCTAACGTACCGGTTAAGGAACTCCCCCCGCCGCTTGCTGCTTACGCGCAGTCACTGCACGATACTCTCGATGAGCTCGAATTCGTCGGACCGAGCGGTATGACTACAGCTGAAAAGCTGTTTACGAGTGATGGCGGGCTTTCGCTCGAGGTCATAAGACCGGAGCAGATATCGTTTACCATCTACAATATTCTACGAAGTACTTTGCATGACAACGCCGAGCCGATCAACGTTATCACCCTGTTATTATCTCTGCAGCACGATGACCGGGCGAGTGGTCGGATGCAGTTGACTTGTTGGAGATCGATCGTCACTGCAACTTTTTATATCGCTTGTCCTCACTGCGGCACTCCGCACGAAACGTCCTTCCCCGTGGCCATATCGATAGACGAAGATCCGTCTTTTGCGGGTAAGTTTGAGGCCTTGAAAAAAGGGGATGAAAGATGTGCCATTTGCAAAGAGTCATTGCAGATTCAGTTTTTCTTTACCGCGTTGGACCGTCGCTTTGCCGACAAGTTGGTTGTAGTCCATCCCGACATTCTACAAAACCGTGCCCCCAGGGTGTTTGCTCAGCAGTGGCGAATCGTTTGTGCCATACGCGAGACATGGCTTGGACGGCCTGCAGAATCCGCCATCCATGTCCCATGGAGCCAATTTATCGCAACGCCGCCTACAACAGCAGGTGCGGCAATCGATCTGCCTCGTGAAGCTGCGATAGCAGCGCTTGCTTCGGCCGTTCTTTCCCACGATATATCGCAAATAGAACGCGCACTACTGTCACATCCATTTTGGCGTAACGAGTCAAGATTACTGCAAGTCGATGAGATCAGCGCTGCGGTGCAGTCGCTGGGATACCGAAACTTATTGCACGCGGATCTCAAGGCCATTGCCGGGCAAATAGGACGTCTGTTATCGGCCGCTCGCGAGCAAGGGGTCGAAAATCTTATCAACTCATTGCAAGCGGCCGCGGAGTCTAGCGCCAACAAACATGTAGAGCTGCGCGAAGTGATTGGTATTGCGGCGGACACCAGGACGCGGCGTACGTATCTTAAAAATTTCATTGCAGAGACACCCGATTATAGCCCTGAGCGTTTAGTTGCCTTTTACTACATGTCCGGCTTGTTTGACTCTGAGCGAGTGCTAAAGAAAATGGTCAACGATGGCATAGGCGAGAATGATCCAAAATATCGAGGCGCCCGGGCAATGCTTTACGGTTTGCGCGACCAAATCAGAGCAACCGTGAATAAAGACAAGTTGGAAAATTCATCTGCAGCGGCAAAGTCCATCGTTATTGACAAGTTAGAAGAGCCTAACTTGAAATTCATCTTGTTGTTGAGGGCGTTTTCACTTGAGGTAACGTCTACGCCTTCGGCGGGTTATCGCGAAAAGGTGCGAGAGATGGATCCACGAATTGAATGGCGCCATTCCTGGTATAGCATGCGAAACCGACGCGCGATAAGCTCGATTGTGAACGCGACGTCAAACGATTTTCGCCTTATCATGATTGCCAATGTCAACGACTTACAGGCGCCTCCCGGGCCAAAGAAGTTGTTTGTCAGCGATATCGAATGGCGGCAGGTCGTCTTTTCGCTCATGGCCGAAGCTGGGGCGATTGTACTTCTCTTGCCCACTAACGTTTGGGATTTATCGCCGGGTGTCATCGAGGAAATCACCGCACTGCAACTTTTGGATCGGGTAGGCGCGACTATCATTGTGGTGATGGCAAGCGAGCCAACCGATGAAGAAACCAGGACGATAGAAATTCTCACGGGCGATCGCGTTGAAGCGAGACGGTTCGAACATGCAAGTACGTATTTGCGCGAAGCTGGATTTACAACTATTCTCTTTCAGGCAGAGTTAGAGGATAACCCTGGCAAATTGCGGGAATGCTTAAACGAGCGCTTGGGACGGCACTCTTAAGCGGCGATTCCAGATTGAAACGTGTCGCAAGATAGCTCTTTAGGCCCTCATAAGCGTCCTTGACGGCCTTTGAGGCGACCTCGGTCGCCGCAACACTGGCCCCCGCCACCAACGCACCCACAATCGCCGAAATTGGATCCATCTGGTGTTTCTCCCTTAATAGCGTCCGCGGGTCAACCTCAAGCATTTCGTTTGAATGCTGCCCCAAAGTCCTGTCACTGTGTCCGCAGCCATTCGGTCACTTGTCGCGCCAGCGAGGTATATCCCGCTTTTTCCAATCGTCGCACCGCCAATTCGATGGATCTTATGGCTATTGCTCTCTGTGTAGCTGTTGCTTCCGTGCCCGATGCGAAGACAGCTTTGTAGTTTTCTTGCGCCTCGGCCAATTCTTTCGGATCGCGCGACGATGGCGTGCCGGGCAAGGAAATGCCTTCCCGCTCCCGAATCGGCAGTAACGCCCTTAGCCCAGCTTGCAAGAGCAGGCCCGTCTCGAATATGTCGTCCCGCGCCGGTTCGGGAACGGATTCATCGCGCTGGCTCCCGGCGATTTCGCGAGCGATTTCGCCTGCGCGCAATTTGGCGGTAGCGACCGGGTCAAAATCGGAGCGCATTTGTGCTCGGATCGTGCCCAGCGAGCAAGCGCTGGCCATGGCTAACGCGATTACAAGTGCCGAGCGTCTACCGATGTCCATGGGAGCACTCCTGGATCTACACGTCCTGAAACGGCGGGGCCGTTTCGCGTGGGTCAAACTAGAGGATTTTTCACTCAATGACGCAAGGTATCCCTTGCGCTAAGTTGTATTGTCGTCGCCAAGGTGGCAACGGGAAAATCTTCGTTCGAATTCAACTTCAACCAGGGAAACGCTCCATGCCTAGACGCTGTTTTGTCATTGGCCCGATGAGTGGTCCGCATCTGGATACTCTGAACTGGCTCGCCAAGGAGGTGGTCAGACCCCTGCTCCCGCAGGACTTCGAGGTCGCAACTCCGGATTCGAGCCAGATTGGCAACATCATGACTCACGTCATCAAATCATGCGACCGCGCTCATCTGGTCATCGCCAACGCTACCGGCAACAACCCGAACGTCCTCTACGAGATTGCGGTGCTTGACGCGATGGGACGCGCCTGCATTCCAGTGAAAATCGGGGGCGCCGACGAGGAAAAGGAAAACCGAATGGCCTTCGACCGTGCGCAATACCGTTTTTTCACGATCTCTCGATCGCCGGATCGACGCGCGGAAACCAACCGCATCCTGGGCGAGTCGATCCGTGAGGCTCTGGCGATCCGTGAGGCGGGCGACTTGTTTCAAAACCCACTCACCGACTTTTTTGGCGTGCCGCTTAGCTCCTTCTCCTCTGCGTACGCACTGGCGCGTGGCTACTATCTCAATCTCCTCAAACCCGCTGTTAACGGACTTGCGGTTGGCAGGATCACGGGAAGTGCCTTCGACCCTGGCAAATACAGAAAGAAAGTCCTCCAGGTAATCATCCCTACCAATCTCAGCCAAGCTTCGCGGAAGAATGTTGACGAAATTGTCGCCGCAAGCAATTTGGTTAGAGAGGTAAAAATCGGAGCGCCGGGACGCTCCATCACGCTCCAGGAATGGATTAAGCAGGACGGTCCGGAATTCCACTGGCTTGACATTCCCACAACGATGGTTGGCTTGCGGGATACCGTTCTTGGCCGGCGTGGGCGAGACGCCAATCCTGATCCCAAACTTCCTGACTACCGCGAGCTGGAGTTAGATGAAATCGACCAATTCCAGCGCGCCCTTCTCGGCATCATGCACCGTGATCTGGATGCCGACGAAGCGAGGGGAATGATTAAACTGGTCCCCTGGTCCAGCACACCCTTGCCTCAGTAAATCGGACCTTGGCGTCAGCTTCAACTCACGACTGCGCGCGGGTTCATCGGGCGGCTTTCGCTGTTCGAAGACACGGAGCTCCATCAACCGTTTCACGTTCAAAAAGAGATCACCAACGAGTGTCGAGGCTGGCCCTGGCGCTCAGTGGGGTCCTTCGGGTCCAATAGTGGGACACTAGCCGACGACGAAATTGTTGTTGGGCACCTCGAACAAACCCGCTTTCCACGATCTCTGCCCTAAGCCAGCGCGCATTGCGTGCGGCGCGGCACTGGAACGGCTCACTGGGGGAACGGCGACGCGCGCGCGGCTGCAACAATCGACTGGATCCAGATGCCCTCGTTCGCCGGCCATTTCTCGGCTACTCCATTGAGCCGATCCATCGCTGTGTCACCGGCATGGTGGAGCGCGATTACGCGCCAATACGATGCATTGAACACCGGGCTGCCGGAGCTTCCGGGCTCGGTGGGAGCGCGATACTGAACACGACACACCGCCGGATTGGGGGGGTGGCCCTGCGGTGGCCCCTCGTGATCGAGAAGCTCGTTGTCCTGCAAGGAAAACGCCAAGTCACGTCCGCCGGGATAACCGATGACGTATACCCGGACGCGCCTGGCGGCGGGCCCATCGTCCTTGGGGACCAGCGGCAACGGATCTCTGGCGAGCACGAGCGGCTCGATTTTGTCCGGCACAGCATCGAGGCGCAGCAAGGCGCAATCGAGGTCTTCGTGCTCCCACAACACGCTCGTGAAGCCGTAGCGATGCGCGACGTCCACAGCCTCGAACGTGATGGTCGCATCGCGGGGTGAAACCGCTAAGCCGGAGGGCGGATCGCTGATCACGTGTGCGTTGGTCACGGCGATACGTTCATCCCCGAGCGCAAGGATGAAATCGCCGCCACGCACCATGAAGCCGGTCCCGATCCGCTTCCCCTCCGCGTCGCGGATGACACCAACCGCGCGGGCCGCGGTCAGGCCTTTGAGCAGCCATTCGTAGGTCTTCACGCCATCATAGCCGAGGATCTTCTGCAATTGAGCGTCAGAAGGCTTCGGATCGACGAGGGCCTGGCGAACCTGGTGGGACGGCAATTCGAGCCGACCGCCGCTCTTGAGGCCGAGAAGGGCGGCCCTGAGCGCCTGGATGATGCCACGCCCCCGTTCGCCCTGCTGGTCGAGCTGCCAAAGGTCGGTGAACTGGCGCAGCGTGCCCGCAAGCGCGAACGCATTGGTGGCTTCGCTCCGTACATACGCTCCAATGTGCATCTCGACCGCCTCGAGATCGCCCAATCCGAGGTACGCTTCTGCTCGTGACGCGTGATACCAGTTGTCTCGCTGCTGCGAAGGCGTCGCATCGAGCTGAGCAAGCAGTTTAAGAGCCAGGGCCCGCTCGTCTGGGGGGTCTTCAAGCGGAATCCCCTTTCGCCTTGCATAGGCGGCCAGGGCGAGCACGTTTAGGCCCAACCAGGTGTTCCCGCCCGGCGGTGCGTCATAGCCGAAGCGATAGTTTGCAAATGCATGCGCCAACGCCTCTTGCGCACGCGGGCTCGACTGATCTTGGGAATCGAAAAAAATCTGCTTCCAGGCGCGCCCGATAAGCCCCTTGGCCTCGCCGAACTCGGAGTCGTCGCGCGGAAGCCTATCGGCGAGAGCCGTGAGAACGGGTACCGCCTGCTCGCTCTGCCCGCCGTCGATTAGGCCTTGGGCATAAAGTCGAACGATCTTCGGGTCGTCGTAGCCGCCCTTCGTCAAGGCCTCCGCGATCGTTGTCAAAAGGCCAAACTCGCGCTCGTCGCGCAAAGCTTGCGCCAGCGCCCTGCCTTTCTCAACAATAACCAGGGTCATTGCACCACCCACCAAGCATTGAACTTGTCATGCTCGCTACATTCACAGCCGCACGTCTGCTAAACTGTGCAACACCGATTCAACACGCGTTTTGGTCGCGCGCTCCTCGTTCGAGAACCCATCAAAGCTCGATAACTCGCCGAAGTCTAGGTCGGTGAGTTCCTCGACCTGGCGAATGCTTCGCTGATACGTCTTGTAGACGCCGAAGGTAGCTTCCAGATTCTTTAGCTCGCGTTTCTGATCGATCATGTAGGCCGTTGCCGACGGGCGGCCCTGATCGTTGACGAACGCAATTACCTTCCAATAAGCCAGCGGAATACGCACCCCGCGATATTCGGGGTCGCGGCCGCCGAAGATCGGACCGGTAAAGACTGAGATCTGATCCTTCGAAACGCGGGCCTCGTTGAGAATGTAGTTCTCCAGCCCGAGCCAGGTCTTTTGGTTGAAGGCCGCCATCTGCGGCGAGCAATTTGTGAAGTGGAACGTATCCTGATTGGCGGTTTCAGCTTCATCGTGGCTGCCCCAGTTCGGGTCCTCACGGCGGACGAGGTGGCCACGGTCAAGATCGTTGTCGAAATAGAGCTCCTCGCCGATCTGCGCCTCGATCGGCACGCGGCCGTCGAGCGCCCAGACGTCGTTCGCACGTTCGATCTTCTTGGATTTCTGGCCATCGATATTGACCGCAACGAACACAGCCATCCGTCGCGATTTCGACAGCACTACCGAGAAGTGCTGATAATTCAGACGACCATCGGCACTGTGTTCGATAGGCAGCACATCCGCTCGCATGCGGGCGAGGGGCCTGGGCAGCGGTACCGAGAGTCCCTCAATGAACGCCGCATCGTAGCCCTCGCGGCCGGCGAATACAGCGGGCGACGTGACGCGCGGCTTCTTTGTCCTCGCCTCGAGCGCTGACTCGATCGCTGCTTCGATCCGATTGGACTCCGCTTCGGCCGGTCCCCCGAGGCGCTGCAAGTCCGCGAGCCGAGGCCGCGTCGTCAGGTCGACATCCATGAAACTCCTCCCTCGAAAATGCTCGGAAGCGCTACGCGTTCGAGCCTCATCACCGCAGTGCGTTTCCGCTCAAACCCAATCCAGGCCATTGAGGCGCGGCATCTCCCCAGAAGCCTTTACGGCCGCAACTGCATGCGCGTGGTTGGCCCGCAACCAATCGCCGGCAAAGTGCAATCCGATGACTGCAACAGGATCGGCAAAGTCAGCTGCGGCGCTTCCCGAATTGCCAGCGAGCGTGGTCGCATCGTGATTGAACACCCACGTTCGCGGGTCCCCTTCGACGTGACCAAGCGTTGTCGAAACCACCCCCGGGCTGAAGTACTTGACCCCGTATTTCAATCGGAAGATGACGCGTAGCCGTGCGACGACGTCCATCCTGACGGCTCCCGTGGGGTCGGTGGGCAGGATTTGTGGCTTCGCCGGATATCCGACGGTGAAGATCTGCCTCTCTTGGCCGGGCTTCTGCGCGTTGGCAAGCAGCGGGATCGGCGGGGGAAGATTTCCTGCTGCGTTACTGGTCTCGACCTCCAGCAAGGCCATGTCTAATTTGGCAAAGTCGAGTGGAAGATCGGTGATCGGCTCCTTGCCAGCCGTGATGATTGATTTGACGCGAAACGTCTTTACTCCTCCGCTCGCGTCGTCTGAGAAATCGATGACCACTTGATCGCTCTCCAGCACCCATTCCTTAGGATCGCGGCGTTTCGGCACGGGAGCGGCGAAGGCCTCGATCACATGGCGGTTGGTCATGACGACCCCGTCGTCGACGAGAAAACCGGTCCCGATGTGCTCGCCACCGACGCCAATGCGGCCAACCGACCGAAACACCGCCTCGATCTCCGGCTGCGCAAGAACGAAGGCCCCGCGCCACGGCCCGAGCTCGGGATGGTTGACGTCGATGGTGCCGTTCTCCACGCGGATCGCGGGTCGATCAGTGAGACTGACCAGCGCCTCGAGCACAGCCCGCTCCTGACCTCCCACGCGCGGCGCGCCTTCCCGGACGACCCGATTCAAGGCCTCCCCACCCTGCTCCAAGAATTCCCGCCGCATGCGGCTGGCGAGGGGATCAGGCTGGCCCTCTCGTTGCTCTATGGCCTGCAACCGCCGCTCGGCCTCATCGAGGACAGTCCGGATTCCTCCTTCCTTCAGGTTTCGCCGGGCTGCTTCCAACGTAAGCGAGCTCGCCGATTCAAGGCCTTCCGCCCGCGGTCGGCCGAGAATTTGGATCAGGCTCGGAGGCGCTGAAAAATTCCGTGTTCGCGGCTGCGAGACACCGGCGGCGCGTCCCGCCTGGCGTGCCGCAATTTCCCGCAGTCGCGGGTCCGGCGAACGCTGGGCAGCGGCGGCCAGTTCAGGCGAAGGCCGCACGCCCGGCGCCTCCGCCTCGGCCGCGAGCGCGGCGTCGCGACGGCCAAATCGAGCGTCGTCGAGGGCAATGCTCGCCACCTCCAGGCCATAGCGCTTCCAGTCGAAGCTCGGGTCGCGCGTCCTTGCATCCGCGATCTCATCCAGGACGTCGAGAATATGCTCGTCCTCGCGGACCGCGGCCTCGGGCGCGGCTGACGGAATGAGCTCGAGAGGCAGCCCGAGCAGCTGGTCCGCGTCGACAATGCCCGGACCGAAATCGTCTGGATCCCAGAGCGCCGGCTGGCGGGCGGTCGCCTGCAGCGCGGCCTTGAACAGCTCCTGCACCGTGGTGCCGCGCCGGTTGGCCTCCGCGCGCACTTGGTCGCGCCCGTGATGGGCGAGCCAGAGGGCGGCCACGCCAGCGGTCAAGGCGACGGCGAAGGAGGTCCCCTGCCCGCCGCTCACCGTCGTCGTTGGATCCTCGGCGCGATTCCGTTGTGCCCGCCAAACGAGTTCGGCGGGTGCTGAGATGTCGACGGCACGGCCTCGACTCGATCCACGCCATGGCCGGTCGGCGACGTTGACGCCAGCTACCGCAATGACCGCGTCGTAGCGTGCCGGATAGACGACAATGCGCACGCAGTTGCCCGCGGCGGCGAGCACGATCACGCCCTTCGCGACCGCCGCCTGAACGGCGGCCTGCACCGCGACGCTGGGCACGCCACCGAGACTCATGGTGATGACATCGCATCCAACCCGGGTCGCGTGCTCGATGGCGGCCGCCACGGGCGTGCCGTCGAAGATTTTCACATCGGTGGTGCAGCGGATCGGAACCAACATGGCCTCGGGTGCAGAGCCGACCATTACCCCCGCTTCTCTGCTGATGACGACGCTCGCCGTCCCGGTCCCATGACCGGGATTTGCCGTGCCGGGGGTCAAGGGATCCGTCGGATCCTTGTCGCCGTCCAGGATATCGGCCGCGCGATCGAGATCGAGCGCAGCGCGGTCGACCTCCCGATGCTCCGCGATCCCGGTATCCGGCTGTCCAATGAGAATGCCCTCCCCACGCGACGGAAACCTCACCCAGGCGCGCAGCACACCCATTGTTTCCAACGCCCATCGTTTATCGGTCGGGGTGTCGGCATCAACCCAGCAGAGCGGTCCCAGCACATCAGCCGCCTCGGGGCGCACCTCCACCCCGGGCGGAGGCGGATCAGCATAGATGCGCGACCCGATATCGGGCTCGGCCCGGATGAGCCCGCGCGCATCTGCCAAATCGTATGCGATCGAGAACAGCGTCTCCCGCGACAGAGTGCGCTCGATCGCAGGAAAACGCAGCAGCAGAATGCGCGCGAGTTCAGGCTCGTCGCCTGCAAAGAGCCGCTGAAGCGTGAATCCTTCGGATTCGAGCAGTTGGGCAATCGCGCGGCGCTCTACAGCCAGATCTGGCGGCACTGGATATTCGAGCGCGAACCGCAGCTCCAGCGGAGGAAATCGTCGCACAGTCTCCTGCGCGCTAGCACTGTCCTGTGTTTGCAGAAGTCGACGGAGGATGGAAAGTCCAGGCATCCGCCAACCCGCTATCGTTGACAGAGTGCAAATATGCTACTTATGCGCGAAGAAGAGTCAACCCCCCGCTTTGAAGAGTCAACCCCCGCTGTTGGTGTAACGATGGTCAGCACTGGCGATCAGCACCAGTTGGCTACGGCGGCAATCACATCGGCCGAGGTGCTGGTGCGTTGCCCGCGCCGCCGCCTGGGCAGGCGTATCTCGGTGTGGACCCCGCCAACCCAATGGATGAGCAGAGCGATCTCGGCTGCATCGCTATCGATATCGCGGAGGATGCGCTTCTTCAACCGTACATCGGTCGTGGGGGTGGTCCAAACGCTCTTGAGATCGGCTGCGAGCGTGGCGAACGATGCTGGATCGACGGTGGACGGGACCGTGGCGGCGTCATGGTCGGTGATCTTGGCTGTGCATCGTGTTCAAGCGAGACCATCTTCCTTCCTGCGGCATCCCACACAATAGCTAACCTTTTTCCAGCGTATGTCGTCACTTCAGTTGCTGCGAGAACTCGTTTTCCTCGCGGCTGAATTCAATGCTGTTGACCCTATTACCACCCTCCAGCGGCCACCACTTTTTGCTCTGAAGATCCCAAACCCGGCTGTAATTCTTGGGGTCGTCAATAAACGACGCTGAAACGGCCAGATCTCCCGCGCAAGCCGATCCCGACACGTCGCGTTCTTGAAGCACGACCATCAAATCCACCCGAGACAAAATCTTGGCCATCGTCGTTCATCGCCCCGGTCGTTAGGGGTAGTTAAAAGGCGAACCACAGACGGAATTATATCCCGACCTGAGTTCCAAATGCGCGCTGTTCTATCGTCGGACGGGGCTCACACGTGAATCCCAAGCCGGATGCAATTTTCGGAAAGACATCGGAAGCGTCGAGGAAGCGATCGCGCTTACAAGCCGATTTCAGAACGAGGGCACCTGTGACTGGTTCCGTGGACAGAAAAGAATGGCCACCCTATCCAACGGGGATCCGACTGACCAATCTCCTTGATTCAACAACCTTTCTTGCATTGGCCGATTTGGACCAGCTGGAATATCTGCCTAGGACCGTCAGCCCAGTAGGGAATCCAGAAGATCGATACCTTTTTGCAACTCAGGTAGCTCAGCAGACGCTGGTTCCAGGAGCCGTAGACTGTCGAGAAAGGTTTCGCCCTGCCAGTCATGCTCACTATATTTAATGCCGGCTTTAATGAGCTTTAAGAACGCCTCCCCATCGCCCTCATAGAGCTTGATCTCGGCCAGGTCGAAGAAGCTCCAGGGAGCATCGTATGGCGGCTTCTGCCCGGTCTGTACCTCGCGCACCTGCTCAGCCCTCATCAATGCCCGCCGATCTGCGGGTGTAAGTGCCAAGCGCCGCTGCACGAAGGCGCGCAGCTTTAGGGCATTCATGAGCGGATAGGGATGGCCCCCCGACACGTCAGTCGACTTTTCGTATGCGTCATGTGCCTCATCGAAGCGCTTGGCTCTCTTCAGAATTCCGCCCAATGAAGCCAGCGCGTCGAAGTCTTTGGCATTCAGCTCAATCGCGCGGCGTAGGCTCGTCTCCCCAGGCGCCGGTCGTGTTTCAAGTTGCTGTTTGTTTTTCTGCGCAAGCTTATTTTCGGCAATACCTTTTTCGCGGAAGGCCTCGCCATACTGAGGCGACACTTTGACAGCCTGTTCGAATTGTTCGAGAGCTTCCTCCCACATGCCACGATCTTTTAACAGAATCCCGAGTTTCATGCGCGGTAGCGGATTAGTTGAGTCGATACCGACCGCATCACGGAGGACATTGATAGCAGCATTCCAGTCCTCATTTCTGATTGCATTCTCCGCCTCTTTGAGCTTCTCGTCTGCATTACCCGACTTCTGCTGCGCCGTGAGTGCGATGCTTATCGGACTATCAACGCGGTTCTGAACGAGCGATTCGGTGAGGACGCGGGCGATTACTTTTCGCGATTCCTCAGCATTTTTCTCCGGTTCATACTCGTATGGGAATGCTTTGATTGAACTGATGTCGAAGGGTGGTAACGGCGCACGCGCCTGTCGGAAAATAGCTGTTCCCGACTCGCGGATGCGATGGCGAGCCCCAAGCTCATACGCAACATTGAAGTTAAGTCCGCTTATATCGGCAAGCGCGAATCGGGAATATTCTAGGAATTGAAACATCTCAAGCTTGATGTCGCCGGTAAAGAAGTCGGTGTCGGTTCGACGTGGCTCTAGCGAGCCGCCTTCCGGCAGCCGAACAGATGCAATGGCTGGCGCAAAGATCTCTCGGTGAATCTTATCAAAATCTACGTTTTTGCGTCCGACTTTTTTTGCCGAACGGCATGATCACAAAGCAGATCTTTGAATAATCCATGGCGTCACCCAGCAGTGGTCGATGCTAAGCGGTGAGCGGCTACTCTCACATGCAATCCGCGTCGCCGCTATCATCGCTACAACTAGGGACAGTACCACACCCCTGTTTAGAGGAGAAATTCCATCCGTGGGACCTTGTGAAAATTAGATTTCGCTCAATCATTTACCGTGCGATCGAGCAAATAACATCGTTTCTCGCAAGGTGCATGCTTACGGAAAACCGGCGATGGCGCGTTTTGCGAGGCGCAAGAGGGTTGGGCTTGGCGCTGGTGGCGGCCGCGGCGGCGCAATTACCGGCCTGCGCCGCCGAACTCAACGATTATCCGACGGCGGCGCGCGCCGACTACGTGTTCGCCTGCATGAAGACCAACGGGGAGACGCGGCCGGCATTGGAGAAGTGCTCCTGCTCCATCGACATGATCGCATCGATCCTGCCTTACGATCGCTATGTCGCAGCAGAAACCTTCTTGAGCATTCCGCAGGTGCCGGCCGGTTCCGAACCATGTTCCAATCGCCTGCACCAATCGCGGCGAGGGAGCGGCCGGGCCATTACGGCACGGCCATGATCTTCAAGCTCGCCGAGGCCGCCGAGAGAAGCTGGTGTCGTCTCGACGGTCACAACCTGCCGCCCAAATTGATCCTTGGAGTGAACATCGCAAGTTCAAGCCGCTGCCGCCTGATTCCGTCCGTCACGAACTTTGACAATAGCTCCATCGGAAATGACAGGTGTCGATCGGACGAGAGCTTTCTGAGGGTAGGAAGCGTCGCACTCGGTGCATCAACTAGCACTACGACGTGGGCTTAGACCCAAGTGGCCGAAGCAGCGTTCACCCTCTTACTCTTTCGACAACATCGAGGACCAAATTGAGTAGTTCGTCCACACGACTAGTGATCCCAAATGCGTAGGGCGGCACACCGCGCTCGGGCTCGTAGCGTCCGACCGTGAAGATGGTTGGACGGTGGATACCTGCCTTCCGGGCAGCATGTAAGAAGCGCAGCCCTTCATCCTGGATCGAGTCCCGCGCCATATCGGAAACAACTACATCAAAAGGCGCGGCCTTTAGGAGGCAGAGTTCAACCGGTCCTTTCATCTCCTCAGGCCGATCGTTCACGAGCAGCAGGCGCGCTCCAGACGTGAGTCGGCTAAGACGCGCCACCCGACGGGCTACCTGGGTTCGACCCTCAGGATTCGTCACCCTGTCGCGCCCCGGGATAGCCTCTAACGCTTGTGTCACTCGCTTCGTCAAGATGTAGCGTCCGAGCGAAGTCGCAATCTTGAATGCGAGATCATCGGCCGTAGTAAAAGTTTCGATCACGAGCGTCTCTGCGATCCTGCGCTTCAACGCTACCATTCGAGAGCGGCCGGGCTCACCTTCGATGTGGTGGGAAGCCACGGGTAGTTGTCGCCAATGATGAAGCAAAGAACTGTTTTGTTACGGATGGCGTGATCGAACTCCTGCTCGAGGATTGAGATATTGGAGCCAGCCGGAATGAAACCATAGCGATGCGCATAAACCGACCATCGCGTCGCACTCATCAATCTCGCTCAAGCAGGCTGCCGTGGCCTGAAAGGGCCGAGCACCGAACACTTCCATTCGGATACCTTGCTGGCCCAGCCGTTCAATGGCCGAGGGAGCCTTCATGCGATAGTCGACAGGATCCTCGTACGTGGAACTTAGAAAAACACGCACTTGGGAAGTACTCCGGCTGTCATCCAGTATTCTAACGCCTGCACGCTCATTAGTATGTCTCTTCCGGGCCACTCGAGAAATCCAAAATATCGCGACCTTAGCGAAGCCGCCAAAACGGCACGGCCGGGCTGACGGGTTAGGCGGCCGCCTAGAATGGCTTTGGGCCAGCTCTCCGACGGAGCGGTTTACCAAACGGATTAACGAAAGAAGAGAACACAGTCTTTATGGAGCACGGGAAATGTCGGATTGGCCGTGGCGCTTGTGTCGAAGGGGCTGAGGCGTATCGATCCGCGCTGCTAACGCCGGCTTTGTGCTCCAGATCGACGCGCCCGATCTGGCCTCCGCACGCAACAACCAGTGCGTTTTCGCGCAGCGGAGCCTAAAGCGGATCGGGCTGTCGACGGAGGTGCTCATCACGCCAGCCCTCATTGTCCACTGGACTCGTACAACTGGCGGAATGTCTCTGCTTTCATTGCATAGCCGTCTTTACGGTCGGGAGCATTGAACACGAGATAGTCGCCGGCGAGATACGCGGTGGATCCTTCCTTGGTCTGAATCGTGCCCGGTTCGGCGGCCACTTCCGCCCAAACCGGAGCCACCTTTTCGTACAGTCCTGGAGAGACAATTTGGTAAGTACGCTCGAATGTTTCTGCGTCAATCGTGTAGACGTCGCCCTGATTGTTTACGACCCAGTCCCCTCGTTTGCAGCGTTGGGTGCCACCCCATTTAAGGTACGTGAAGCCGTCCGTATTGAGGTCCAGGCGTACCGCGGTTACGAAAGTCCGCTCTTTCCGTCGGTATTGCCGCACAGTGAGGATCTCCAGTCCTAAGTGTCCACGCCTTCGGGCAGGTTACGATATCGGGGCACCCCGATTCAACTTGCTTCCGACTCATCCGATTCTCCGCAATATTGGGCGACACCCCTGGGGAAGGGATATTGATGACCGTCCGCTCCATGCTCGTTGAACCAGACCATCCAGTCCCGCAGGGTCTGACGATCTCGTCACGGAAGCATGCCGGATCACGAGCTGGCAACGCTTGCAGCGCTCGCCCAGATCTTCACACCGTCTGCCGCTCCCAAAATCTCATCAGCTCTTAGTGCAAAAGTTTGCGGCGGGTCGAGATCGGCAAAAAGGGGCGTCTCCACCCCATTGTCTGGCGCCGACAGCCCATCCGCCAGCAAGTCTCGCCACACACGCCTGGCGCCATAGGTCCGGTCGCTCGCCAGGAAGCTGGTGCGGACCTTCGCACCAAGCTCTTCGTCGCTGCGGCTGCGCTGACTGCGCGGGCGTGTCGGCCAGGCATAGAAGCCACCCCGCGAGACACCGAGCGCCTCGCACATCCAGTCCACGGCCCAGATCCCCCGGTGCTTCGCAATGAACGAGAACTTCACGTCGATTCCTTCGCGAAGTAGGCCGCGGCTTTTTTAGTATGTCTCGTTCAGCCTTCAGCTTGGCAACTTCGCGCTTGAGCCGCGCGATTCGAGCTGCTCCGGCTTCATCTGGCCGTGGCCAGGAAAAGCATGTTGCGGATCGTCGGCGAACTTCTTTACCCAATCGCGCAGCTGCGACGGATGCACGCTCAAGTCCTGTGACGCCTGAACATAGGACATGCCTCGGTTCCGCGCGGCCTCAAGCTTCTGGATGGAACGGAGAGTGTCGAGCCGCTGCCTGTGTTGCGCGCCCGATATCACCCACCACCGGATTGATGTCTTTGCGCTGAAACCAGACTCGCGCCTGGGACTCGTGATGGTCGGTCCAAGGTATGTCGGTCCAAGGTGTATTGAGTGCTGCCTTTTCCAGGGGCGGGGGCCTCCTGATGACGACGCGCGCACTGAATTCGTCGAAGCCAAGCACGCCTTTCCAATCTGGCGCGGCTGTCAGGATCAGAATTAGCAGTTTGCTGAAAAACCCTCGCCAGAACGAGAGTTCACTGATTCAATTTTTCTATCACGAATCAGTGGAGGCGAGGATGCGGGGCGCATTTACGGATCAAGGGCAGCTGTTTTCGTACATTTCG
>Ga0306924_10002056_pt1 | contig 18830 bp, 18 predicted proteins | sample sta12Can44000111_FD_203756 | JGI IMG/M metagenome (GOLD analysis project Ga0306924, IMG submission 203756) | Lab enrichment of tropical soil microbial communities from Luquillo Experimental Forest, Puerto Rico - statanox.12C.anox.44.000.111 (v2)... | ecosystem: Environmental > Terrestrial >...
TTCTCGACCGTGCGCTCCTGGGCGGCGGCGAGGTACGCGGCGCGCTGGATCGCGGGCCGACCCGCGTCCACGGAGGACCCGAGCGCCTCCACCGGGCCGTCCTCGCCCGCGACCGCCGGCACGGTCTCCTCCGCGAGCTCGTAGCCGGGCGTGCCCGTGAGCCCGAGCGCGCGGTGGAGCTGCACCCGCGCGAGCGACTGGCGCGACTCGGCCTGCACGAGCGCGAGCCGGGACTGCGCGACCTGGCTCCGCGCCTGCGCGAGATCGGACTCCGGCTTCGAGCCCACCTCCACGAACGCGCGCACCTTCTCGAGCTGGGCGCCCTGGTTCGCGAGCGTCTCCCGCGCGATCGCCACGAGCGCGCGCGCGGCGTGGGCCTCCACGAACGCGCTGCGCACCTGCGCGTCGATCGACAGCCTCGCCTCGCGCGCGGTCGCCGCCTGCGCTCGGGCCGACGCGCGCGCACCGGCGAGCCCCGCGCTCGCAGTGCCGAAGTCCCACACGAGCTGCTGAGCCGTGAGCCCCCCGGTCCACTGGTTCTCCGGCGAGACGCTGGAGCGGAACGCGCCGGAGCGCGACGCCTGCGCCGTGGCGGCAACCTGCGGCAGGAGCGGCGCGCGGGCCTCGTCGACGCGCGCCTCCGCGGCGCGGACGTCGGCGCGTGCGCTGCGCAGGGAGGGCTCGTTCGCCTCGGCGATGCGCACCGCGGCGGCGAGCGTGAGCGGAGAGGACGGCTGCAGGGGCGCCGCGGCGATCGCGGCGAGGAGGAGGAGGGAGGCGGAGGTCATTCGTAGCGGAGCGCCTGGATGGGGTCGAGGCGCGACGCGCGCCACGCGGGGTAGAGCCCGAACGCGACGCCGACCGCCGCGCTGAAGCCGAGCGCGATCCCGATCACGTCGGGGCGGATCGCGGTGAGCCAGCCGAAGCGCGCCGCGAGCTGGCGCGCGATGGCGACGCCGAGCGCGACGCCCACCACGCCGCCGATCGTGGAGAGCGCGGCCGACTCGGCGAGGAACTGGGCGAGGATGTGGTGTGGCTTCGCGCCCACCGCGGCGCGGATCCCGATCTCCCGCGTCCGCTCGGTCACGCTCACCAGCATGATGTTCATGATCCCGATGCCGCCCACGAGCAGCGACACCGCGGCGACGCTCGCGAGGAGGAGGGCCAGGATGCGAGCGCTCTCCTCCTGCGCCTCGGCCACCTCGGCGAGGTTGCGCACCGAGAAGTCGTCGTCGCGCCCCGGCTCGAGCCGGTGCCGCTCGCGGAGGAGGACCGCGATCTGATCCTGGGCCACCGCGGTGAGCTCCGCGGAGCGCGCGCTCACCATCACCGGTCCGGGGACGAACGACGAGAGCGCGCCCTGGATGCGGGCCTGGAACGTGGTGACCGGGATCACCGCGGTGTCGTCGAGGTCCTGGCCGAACCCCGACTGTCCCTTCCGCTGCAGGACCCCGATTACCTCGAACGGGACGCTCCCGATCCGGACCACCTCGCCCACCGGGCTCACGCCGGCGCCGTACAGCTTCTCGGCGGCGGTCTGCCCGAGCACCACCACCTTCGCGCGCGCCTCCACGTCCGCGGCCTCGAAGACCCGGCCCGTGGCCGCCGCCCAGGAGCGGATCCCGAAGTACTCCTCGCTCGTGCCCCACACCTGCGTGCTCCAGTTCTGCCGGTCGGAGGCGAGCTGGCCCGAGGTCCGGAGCTGCGGCGAGACGAAGCGGATCGCCGGCAGCTCCGAGCGGATCGCCCGCACGTCGTCCCAGGTGAGCGTGGACGCCGAGCCGAACCCGCCCTGCACGCCGCCGGCGGAGGTCGAGCCCGGGAGCACGATGAGCAGGTTCGTCCCCATCGCCGAGAAGGTCTGCTGCACGCGGGCGCGCGCGCCGTCGCCGATGCCCACCGTGGCGATGACCGCGGCGACGCCGATGACCACCCCGAGCATCGTGAGCGCGGAGCGCGTCTTGTTGCGGAGGAGCGCGCGCAGCGCCACGCGCAGGGTCACGAGCGGCGTCATCGCTCGCTCCCCGCGCCGGCCGCGCGATCCCGACGCCGCTCGTCGCGCTCGATCCGCCCGTCGCGCACGACGAGCACGCGCGAGGCCCACGCAGCGACGTCCGGCTCGTGCGTCACGAGCACGATCGTGATCCCCTCCCCCTGCAGCTCCTGGAAGAGCGCCATCACCTCGTCGCTCGTCCGCGAGTCGAGGTTGCCGGTCGGCTCGTCGGCGAGCACGACGAGCGGCTCGTTCACGAGCGCGCGCGCGATCGCGACGCGCTGCTGCTGCCCGCCCGAGAGCTGGCTCGGGTGGTGGCGCCGGCGGTCGGCGAGGCCCACGCGCGCGAGCGCCCTGCGGGCGCGCTCCCGCCGCTCGCGGGAAGGCACGCCCGCGTACACGAGCGGCAGCTCCACGTTCTCCTCGGCCGAGGTGCGCGGGAGGAGGTTGAAGCTCTGGAACACGAAGCCGAGCGTCCGGTTCCGCACCTCGGCGAGCGCGGCGCGATCCTTCTGCGACACGTCCTGCCCGTCCACCAGGAACCGGCCCGACGTGGGCCGGTCGAGGCAGCCGAGGAGGTTCATCAGCGTCGACTTCCCGGATCCCGACGGGCCCATGATGGCGACGAGGTCGCCGCGCTCGACCCGCAGATCCACGCCGCGGAGCGCCGGCACCTCCAGGTCGCCCATCCGGTAGGTCTTCGTGACGCCCTCGAGCTGGAGCAGGGAGGGCACGCGGTCCGCGGGCCGCATCAGAACATCCTCCCCGGTGGCGGGGGTGGCCCGCCGCCTCCACTGCCAGCACTGCTGCTGCGCCGCGCCTCGCCGCTCGAGGACAGCGCCTGGGTCGCGACGCGGGCCGACGGCTCCAGCGCGCCTTCCAGCACCTCCGTGTGGCTGCCGTCGGTGATCCCGGCGCGCACCGGGACCGCGCGCAGCCCGGTAGGCTCGACGACGTAGACGATTCGAGCTTCCGGCCGAGCATCGCGCCGAGCTTCCGAAAGCGCGTCGGGGCCGGCGCCGCGCGTCGCGACCGCCGCGGGCGCCGCGCCGGCCGGCGGCTGGAACCGGAGCGCGGCGTTCGGGATCCGCAGCGCGTCCTTCCGCTCCGCCACCACGAAGGTCACGTTCGCCGTCATCCCGGGCCGAAGGGTGAGGCCCTCGTTGTCCACGTCGACGACCACCGTGTAGGTCACGACGTTCGACACCGTCGTCGCCGCGTTCCGGACCTGCCGCACCGTCCCGGCGAGCCGCTGGCCGGGCAGCCCGTCCACGGTGAACGAGGCGGGCATCCCCTCCGACAGGCGCGCGACGTCGCTCTCCGACACGTGGGCCTCGATCTGCATCCGGCGCAGGTCCTCGGCGATCGTGAACAGCGTGGGCGCCTGGAGCGACGCGGCGACGGTCTGCCCGACGTCGAGGTCGCGCGAGAGCACGATCCCGTCGATGGGCGACCGGATCTCGGTCATCTCGAGGTTGAACCGCGCCTGCTCGAGCGCGGCGCGCGCCTGCGCGAGCGAGCCCTCGGCGGCCGCGATCTCGGCGCGCGCGGAGTCGGCGTCGGTCTTCTTCGTCTCCCACTCCTGGGCCGAGAGGAAGCGGCGGTCGGCGAGCGCCTTCGCGCGCGCGGCCTGCGCGTCGGCGTCGGCCGACTTCGCCTTCGCCTTCGCGACGTTCGCGCGCGCCACCGCCTCGTTCGCCACGGCCTGCTTCACCGCCGCCTGGAACGGCTGGGGGTCGATGCGCGCGAGGAGCTGGCCGCGCGCCACCCGCGTGTTGAAGTCCGCGCGCAGCTCGCTGATGCGGCCCGAGACCTGGCTGCTCACCGCCACGGTGCGGACGGCGGAGAGGTTACCGGAGGCGGTGACGCGCGCCGCGATGGGGCCGCGGTCCACCGCGGCGGACTCGTAGGCCGGCGGCTGCGGCCCGCCGCTCGCGCGGGCGCGGAGCGCGAGGAAGCCCGCGGCGGCGATGAGGGCGGCGAGGGCGGCCAGGGCTGCGATGCGCCGGCGCCGGGCGTGGAGGCGGAGATCCATGCGGCCTCGCTCAGCGCGCCTCGGGCGGACGCGCCGGCCTGCAGAAGAGCGTCCCCTCCGGCGACGCCGCGCAGGTGCCGGCCACCGTCCGGTCGGGCAGCGAGACCGAGCAGGAGTCGCTCTCGCTCTTCCCCTGACACGCGGTGAAGGCCTCGGGAGGCGGCTGATGTCGCGGCGGCGGACCTTCGGCCGCGCGCGCCGAAGCGGCGATGGCGACGGCGCCGAGCAGGGCTCCGATGGTGAGGGTGATCCGGGAGCTTCGGGTCGGTTGCATGGCGGGCTCTCCTTCCTTCGTCCTGGAGGATCGCGGTTCGCCTTGCCCGCGCGGTGAGCCCGCGGTGACCGAATGTGCGCGCCGCGCCTCACAATCGCGAACACGCCCGCAACGCGGCTGCGCAGGCCTGCCCGCATCGTCGCGCCCCTCTCTCGCAGGGGACTCGAAAGGCCACGATGCGCACCCGCTCCACGCTCCTCTCCCTCCTCCTCGCGGCGCCTGGGCTCGCCTCCGCGGCGACGCTCACCCTCGGCGATTCGCTCATCTCCCGCGCCGAGTGCACGGATCGCGCTTCGCAGGAGGTGACCCTCTCCTGGGACTTCAGCGGATCGAGCGGGAGCACGTACGAGATCGCCGCGTCGAACGTCTCGAGCTGCCCGGACTCGAGCTCCGACACGAGCGCGACGACCGCGGTGATCGTGACCGGGATCGCCGCGTCCTCGACCTCGGGGTCGTACCCGGGGAGCGGTGACCCGGCGATCCACCTGTCGGACGTGTTCTCGGCGGCCGGCGTCACGTCGTCCGCCTGCACCGCGGCCGACGACTCTCAGGCGTACGTGTGCGTCCGGCTGCTCGACTCGAGCGGCAACGTCACCGCGACCGCGAGCGCGCGGCTCCGGCTCCAGGTCACCGCACCGCCGCCGCCGGTGAGCGTCACCGTGGCGCCCGGGGAGAGCGCGCTCCACGTGAGCTGGTCCGCCGGCACCGCCACCGACGCGGCGCCCGCGTCCTCCAAGACCTACCGCGTGCTCGCGGCGGCGGGCGGCGTGACGAAGCAGTCGGCGGAGACCAGCGACACCTCGATCCGGTTCGCGGGGCTCGAGATCGGGACGACCTACGACGTCCAGGTGGTCGCCTACAGCGAGGCCGGCAACGCGAGCGAGCCGTCGGAGCTCGTGGCGGGGACGCCGGTGAACGTCACCGACTACTGGGAGGCGTACAAGCAGGCTGGAGGGACGGAGCCCGGCGGGTGCTCGCACGGACCGGGCGGGCTCGCGGCGCTGCTCGCGGCGCTGTGGACGGCGGTGGTCGTCCGCCGGCGCGCGCGGGTGGCGAGCCGCGCGGGCCTCCGCGTGTGGAGCGGCCTCCTCGCGCTCGCGCTCGCACAGCCGGCGCGGGCCCAGGTGTTCCCCGGGGGCTGGGACGCCGAGGAGCTTCCCGCGAGCCGGGGCGCCGACGAGCTCACCGGGAGCTGGGGCTCCGTCGAGCTCCGCCTGTCGGGATACCGGCCGCGCCTCGACGCCGAGTTCCACGGGAGCGCCTCGCCGTACGCAAACGCCTTCGGCGACGGCCGCGCCTATCTCGGGAGCGTGCACGTCGGCAAGGAGGTGTGGCGCCGCTTCGGCGCGCTGGAGCTCGGCGCCGGCGCGGGCTACGGCCAGCTCCACGGCTACGGCCTGCTCGAGGACGGGTCCCGCTCGGCCGACACCACGCTGCTCCGCGTGCTGCCGCTCTCGCTCACCCTGACCTACCGGCTCGACGACGTCGCGAGCCGCTGGAGCATTCCGCTCGTGCCGTACGCCCGCGTCTCGCTGCAGCGCTACCTGTGGTGGGTGAAGAATGGTTCGGGCGGCACGTCGTCGTGGTCGGGCCACGCCGGCTCCGGGGCCACCGACGGCTACGCCCTGACCGCCGGCGTCGCGCTCCCGCTCGGCGCCCTCGACCGGACCCTCTCGCGCGAGCTGCACCAGAACGCGGGCCTGAACGAGGTCTCCCTCTTCGCCGACGCGACGAAGAGCGTCATCGACGACTTCGGCTCGCGCACGAGCTGGGACCTCTCCGACGCGACGCAGCTCCGGTGGTCGGCCGGGCTCCTCTTCACCTTCTGACCGCCCCTACGTGGTGCGCGTGCGCGGAGCGGCCGCCTCGCCGGAGGCCGGGAGGGGCAGGACCACGGTCATCGTGGTGCCGACGCCGGGCGTGCTCTCCGCGCGCACCGAGCCGCCGTGCGCCTCGACGATGCGCCGCGTGAGCGTGAGCCCGAGCCCCACGCCGCCCGTCCTCCGGGCCCGGCTCCGGTCCGCCCGGAAGAAGGGCGCGAACAGGCGCTCGAGATCCTCGCGCGACATCCCCTCCCCGCGATCGATCACCTGCAGCACGAGCTCGTCCCCGCGCCGCGCCGCGCGCACCCCGATCTTCGTCTCCGGCGCGGAGTACTTCCGCGCGTTGTCGAGGAGGTTGTCGAGCGCGCGGCGCAGGAGCACGGGATCTCCCTCGAGCGCGGGGAGCCCCGGATCCACGCGGGCCTCCACCCTGCGTCCGGGGTGGGCCTGCGCGAGGCGCTGGATCGCGCCGGCGACCACGTCCTCCACCGCGACGCGGGATCGCCGGAGCGGCAGGGCGCCGTCGCCGGTCGTGTTCTGCGCGAGGTCCATCCGCGCGGTCGCGAGGATGTCGTCGACGAGCCGCTCGAGCTCGCCCAGATCGGTCGCGATCTCGGCGAGCGACTCCCGGGCCGCCGCGGCGTCGGCGCCCTCCGCGAGGTCGAGCGCCACGCGGATCCGCGCGAGCGGGGTCCGGAGCTCGTGCGCCACGTTCGCGAGGAGCTCCGTCTGCGCGCGCAGGAGCCCCACGACCCGGTCCGCCATGTCGTCGAACGCGCGCGCGACCTCGCCCACCTCGTCGCGCCGGTCGATGCCGGTGCGGGCCGAGAGATCGCCGGAGCCGAGCGCGTGCGCCGCCTGGGCGAGCCGCCCGAGTGGCCGCGCGATCGTGCTGCCGAGGACGGCGGCGGCGACGCCGAGCGCCACGAGCACGAAGAGGAACGGCAGCGCCCCCGGGGGCGGCGGCCGCCCATGCGGCGGACCGGCCGGCTCGAGGATCACGTAGCCCACCCGCGCCCCGTCGCGTTCGAGGGCGATCGCGTGCGACGGCCTCGGCCCCGGACCGCCCTCGCCGTCGCGCCCGCGCTCCATCACGCCCGCTTGCCCCAGCCGGTCGAGCTCCTCGCACGAGAGCGGCCCCGCGTTGGTCCCGTCCGCCGCCACGAGCGTGTCGTCCCACCGGTACACGGCTCCCGCGATCCCGGCCTGCGCGCGGAGCGCCGTGAGCTCCTCGCGGAGCCCCTCGGTGGACGGCCAGCGCTGCGCGAGCTTCGAGGCCGCGTACTGCGCGATCCCCGGGAACGGCTCGTGCCTCGGCGGCGCCCACAGGAGCTTCACGAGGAGGAACACCGCCAGCGCGGGCCCCAGCACGGCGACGACGGTGACGAGGTAGATGCGGACCGCGAGCCGGGTCGGGAGCGGGATCACGCCCCCTCCTCCTCGCCAGCGGTGAGCAGGTACCCTGCGCCGCGGATCGTCCTCAGGAGGCGCGGGCGGCGCGGATCGTCGTGCAGCTTGTGCCGGAGCCGCGAGACGTGCGCGTCGATGGAGCGATCGAAGGCCTCGTCGGCGGAGCCCTTCGTGAGATCGAGGAGCTGCTCCCGGGAGAGCACACGGCCGGCGCGCTCCGCGAGCACGCGCAGCAGCACGAACTCCGCGGTCGTGAGGTGGAGCGGGCGCCCGGCCAGCGTCGCCGCGTACTCGCGCGGCGAGAGCTCGAGGTCCCCGACCCGGAGCACCTCCCGCGGGGGCCCCAGCGTGCCGCGCCCGCGCCGGACGAGCGCGTGCAGCCGCGCCAGCAGCTCGCGCGAGGAGAACGGCTTCGCGAGGTAGTCGTCGGCGCCGGTCTCGAGCCCGAGCACCCGGTCGGCCTCGTCGCCGAGCGCGGTGAGCATGATGATCGGGGTCGCGCTCCGGCTCCGCAGCTCGCGGCACACCTCGATCCCGGAGAGGCGCGGGAGCATGACGTCGAGGATCACGACGTCGTGCTGCCCCTTCAGCGCCTCCGCGAGCCCGGCGCGCCCGTCGCTCACCCAGGTGATCGTGTGGCCTCGCGCCTCCAGGTAGCGCGAGGTGAGCGCCGCGAGGCGCTCGTCGTCCTCCACGAAGAGGATGCGGAATCGCTCGGTGCTCTCCACGCCCCGATCCTGACCGGCGGGCTCCCGGGCGCAAGGGGGCGAACATTTCGGCACGCGCCGCGGATCGTTCGCCGCGGCGACGGGAGGGGTGTTCTGGACGACCCTCAGTGCGCGGCGGCCGCGTCGCCCTCGTCCGCGAGGTGCGGCGTCGAGCGGGACGGCATCCCGAGGCGCTCGAGGCAATCCTCGCACGTCACGTCCCGGGCGTGCTTCGTGGAGCCGATCTGCCCAGGGGCACCACAGACGATCCGGTGCGCCTGCGTGTCGTAGCTGTGGACGACGGGGGTTCGGGCAGGAACACGGCTCGGGGTCTCGTTCTTCTCCATACGACCTCCAGTGATTCAGGCCGGGTGATGGAGCGAACGATCCAGGACGAGGCCCCACAGAAACTTGAGCACGGTCCTGGCGGTTTCACAGGTCTCCGAGCGCTCGCCTGCCGTCGAGAGGAGGAGGGAAAGAAGGGGCGGGAAGCCGCCCGGCGCCCGCCCGCTCTCGACATCCAGTGGCGAGATGGGCTAATTCACCGCGCTCCATCCGCTCATGGATGGAGCACGCGCGGCGCTCCTTGCCGCACGCAAACAAGAGAAGAAACGAGTTCGAGATACATGGCTACTGGTACCGTGAAGTGGTTCAACGACGCGAAGGGCTTTGGGTTCATCACGCAGGACGGCGGGGGCGACGACGTGTTCTGCCACCACACCGCCATCCAGTCCGACGGCTTCCGCAGCCTCGCTGAAGGCCAGAAGGTCGAGTTCGACGTCCAGCGTGGCCCGAAGGGCCTGCAGGCGGCGAACGTCCGCCCGGTGTAATTCGCGCCGAACACCGCTTCGAGCACGCGAGCCCGGCCTCCCCGAGGTCGGGCTCTCGGTTTTCTAGGGCCCCGGAGCTTCGAGCCGATGACCGACGACGAGCAGTTCGCGGAGCAGTTCGCGCGCCCGAAGCCGAAGCTCCGCGGCCTCTCGCATCTCGTCGCGGTAGCCGCCGCGCTCGCGGGCTGGGGCGTGCTGCTGAATGCGGCGCCGAGCACGCGCGCGACGGTGGCCGCGAGCATCTACGGCGCGAGCCTCGCGGTGATGTTCGGTCTGAGCGCGCTCTACCACCTCCCCACCTGGTCCCCCGCCCGCCGACGCTTCCTCCGCCGGCTCGACCACGCCGCGATCTTCCTGCTCATCGCCGGCACCTATACGCCGCTCTGCCTGCAGCTCGGACCGACCCGCGGCCTGGGCATGCTGACGTTCGTCTGGACCGGCGCGGTCTTCGGCATCTTGCAGGCCGTGCTCTACCCGGACGCGCCGAAGTACGTGGGCATCCCGATCTACCTCGCCCTCGGGTGGGCCATCGTCCCGCTCATCGGCTCCGTCCGCGCGGCGGTCGGGGGCGACGGCCTCCTCCTCCTCTCCGCCGGCGGGATCGCCTACAGCGGCGGCGCGGTCATCTACTGGCTGCGGCGGCCCGATCCGTTCCCGACCGTCTTCGGCTACCACGAGATCTTCCACCTGCTCGTCATCGCCGCCGCGAGCTTCCACTTCGCGGTGATCCTGCCGGTCGTCCACGGGCTGCGTTGAGAGGGTGAGGCTCCGAGACCCGCGCGGCGCGATCACTCCACGCGGGGCCTGCGCTGGAGATCCCTGGAAGGGCCCGGAACCGATCCGAGCCCTCGCGCGTCTCACCGCTCGACCCCAGGGAGAGATCGATGCCGACCCACCCCGCGCTCGTCCACGTTCCCCTAGGACTCGCATTCGCCGTGCCCATCGTCGCGCTCGCCCTGCTCCTCGCGCTCTGGCGCGGAGCCGTGTCTCGCCGGAGCTTCGCGATCGTGCTCCTCATGCAGGCGCTCCTCGTCGGCGGGGCCCTGCTCGCGCTGCGAGCCGGTGAGCGGGAGGGAGCGCGCGTGGCGCGGATCGTCCCCGACGCCGCCCTCGAGGAGCACGAGGAGCGCGCGGAGTGCTTCGTCTGGACGGCCGCGGCAGTGCTCGGCGGGTTCGCCGCGATCCTCGTCGTGCCGCGGCGGGCCGCCGTTCCGCTCGCCGCGGTCGTCACGGCTGGAGCGTTCGCGGCCGCGGGGCTCGCGTTCGCCACCGGGAAGGCGGGCGGAGAGCTCGTGTACCAGTACGGCGCGGCGAGGGCGTACGGAGGCGGCGCGACCACCGCCGCGCTCCGCGGATCCCCCGCGCCCTAGGCCGCGGACGAGGCGGCCGCGACCTTCTTCACGGCCTCGAGCTCGATCGTGATCTCGACCTTCTCGCCCACGAGCACGCCGCCGGTCTCCAGCGCGGCGTTCCACACGAGCCCGAACTCGCGGCGGTCGAGCGACGCCTTGGCCGAGAAGCCGGCGCGCTGGTTGCCCCACGGGTCCCTGCCCGTGCCCGCGAACTCGGCGTCGAGCGTCACCTCGCGCGACACGCCGTGGAGCGTCAGCTCGCCGACGACGCGGTAGCCGCCGCCCGCCTTCTCGATCCGCTTCGAGCCGACCACCGCGCGAAGCGGCCGTGCACCTTGGAGATGACCATGTGGCGCACCCAGAAGTGCCACGCACGGCGCAATGCGCGCCACGGCACATCTCCGTTCCCGCAGTGGAACGATCCCCGGGACTTTTCCGGCGCCTCACCGGCTCGGCGGCTGCAGCTCGCTCTCGGTCTCGAGCGCGGCCACGATCCTCTGCCGGCGCTGGTCGGGGATCCCTGCGGCGGCCGCGGCGCAGACCGGCGCCACCGACTCGGCGAGCCGGACGAAGCCCGTGATCTCGCGCCGCAGCCGCTCCGCCATCTTCTCGTCGCGCAGCCGCCCGGCGGCGTCGAACGCCTCGTTCGCGTGCGGGAGCGCGAACATGTCGGGGAACACCAGCGCGCCACAGCCCTCGAGCGGGATGCGCGTCTGCCACAGCCCGCGGATGCCGCCCATCGGCGAGGGCGACGCCGAGAGCAGGTACACGCTACGTCCGCGCCACGGCATCGGCCGCGCGCGCGAGACCCAGTCGATGGCGTTCTTCAGCGCGCCCGAGACCGAGTAGTTGTACTCGGGGGCCGCGAGCAGGAGCGCGTCGGCCGACTCCACGCGCCGCTTCAGCGCGAGCCCTCCCGGCGGCAGTCCCTGGGCGGCGTCCACGTCGCCGTCGTAGAGCGGCATCTCGAACTCGCGGAACTCCGCGAGCTCCACCTCCGCACCCTCCTCGCGCGCGATCTCCGCGGCGAGCGCGACGAGCTTCCGGTTGAGCGACCCCGCGCGGAGCGAGGCTGCGAACGCGAGGACCTTCATCGGCCCTTCCTCCTGCGGGCGAGGGCGCCCGCTCGATCGCGGCGCGCACGTCGCGCCCCGCATCGTCTCCGTGTGCGGGCGCGCGCCGACGCGCCACTCCCTCGCGTTGCGTGCTGCGAGGCTCGTCCGCTCGCACTATCCTCCCCATTTCCCCCGGAGATCCTTTGCACGGCGCACACGAGTTCCTCGAGGCCCTCGCGATCGTCCTCGGCGTCGCGGCCGTCACCACCGCGGTCTTCCAGCGGCTGCGGCAGCCGGTGGTGCTCGGCTACATCCTCGCGGGCCTCATCGTCGGCCCGCACCTGCCGGTGCCGCTCGTCGCGAACCGCGACATCGTCCAGACGCTCTCCGAGCTCGGCGTCATCCTGCTCATGTTCGCGCTGGGGCTCGAGTTCAGCCTGCGCAAGCTCGTGGAGGTGGGGCCCACGGCGGGGCTCACCGCGGTCGTCCAGTCGAGCATCATGGTGTGGCTCGGGTTCCTCGCTGGCCGGGCGTTCGGCTGGACGGTGATCGAGAGCGTCTTCGCGGGCGCGATCGTCGCGATGTCGAGCACCACGATCATCGCGAAGGTGTTCGACGACCTGCACATCCGCGGCCGGCTGCGCGACCTCGTCGTCGGCGTGCTGCTCGTCGAGGACCTCTTCGCCATCCTGTTCATGACCGTGCTCACCGCGGTCGCCACCGGGACGCACGTGTCGCCGGGCGCGCTCGGCGCGACGATGGCCCGGCTCGGCACCTTCCTCGTGGTGCTCCTCGGCGTCGGGATGCTCACGGTGCCGCGCGCCGTGCGCTGGGTCCGGCGCCTCGGCAGCCCCGAGACGCTGCTCGTCGTGAGCCTCGGGCTCTGCTTCGGGATCGCGTACCTCGCGCTCGCCTTCGGCTACTCGGTGGCGCTCGGCGCCTTCATCGCCGGGTCGCTCGTGGCCGAGTCCGGTGCGGCGCACGAGGTGGAGCACCTCGTCCGGCCCGTGCGCGACCTCTTCGCGGCGATCTTCTTCGTGTCGGTGGGCATGCTGATCGACCCCGCCCTGGTGGCGCAGCACTGGCTCCCGATCGCCGTCTTCATCCTCCTCGTCATGCTCGGGAAGTCCGCCGCGGTGGCCTTCGGCGCGTTCCTCACCGGCAGCGGCACGCGCCTCGCGATCCAGACCGGCATGAGCCTCGCGCAGATCGGCGAGTTCTCGTTCATCCTCGCGAGCCTCGGCACGTCCCTCGGCGCCACGCGCGACTTCCTCTTCCCGGTGGCGGTCGCCGTCTCGGCGGTGACGACGCTCACCACGCCCGCGTTCGTCGGCGCGTCTGCGCGGGTGGCGGCGCGCGTGGAGGACCGGCTGCCCGCCTCGGTGCAGACGGTGCTCGCGCTGTACGGGAGCTGGCTCGAGCGGCTCCGCGCGGCGCCCACGCAGCGAACGGTCGGCCGCCGCGCGCGCCAGTTCGCACGTACGCTCCTCGTCGATGCGGTCCTGATCACCGCCATCGTCATCGGCACCTCGGTCGTGATCGACCGCGCGGCGCCGCGGCTCGTCGAGCGGCTGGGGATGCCCGACAGCCTCGCGCGCACGGCGGTGATGGTGGGCGGCGCCGCCGCCGCGCTGCCATTCGCGGTCGGCCTCTTGCGGAACGGCCGCCGGCTCGGGCTCGCGCTCGCCTCGGCCGCGCTGCCCGAGGCGGTCGCCGGGCGCCCGGACCTCGCCGCGGCGCCGCGCCGGGCGCTCCTCTCGATCCTCCAGCTCGGCACGGCCACGCTCGTGCTCCTCCCGGTGGTCGCGGTCACGCAGCCGTTCTTGCCCGGCGTTCCCGGTGCCGCGCTCCTCGGCACCGCCATCCTGTTCCTCGGCGTCGCGTTCTGGCGGAGCGCGAAGAACCTCCACGGCCACGTCCGCGCCGGCGCGCAGGTGATCGTCGAGGCCCTCGCGAAGGAGGCGGCCGCGCCCGAGGGGCACGCGCAGCCGTCACCGCAGGGCGACGCGCTGGCCGCGTTCCGCGCCATGTTCCCTGGCCTCGGCGAGCCCGTCGCCGTCCGCCTGCCGCCGGAGAGTCCGGCGATCGGGCGCACGCTCTCGGATCTCGGCGTCCGAGGCGCCACCGGGGCCACGGTCCTCGCGATCTCCCGCGCGTCGGGCTCGGTGATGATCCCCACCGCCAGCGAGGTGCTGCGGGCCGACGACGTCCTCGCCCTGGCGGGGACTCACGACGGCGTCGAGGCCGCGCGCACGCTGCTCCAGGCCGAGGCCGTGGCGTCCCGTGCGGTTCCCGGCGCGGCCTGAGACGGGGCATCGGCAGCGCGCCGCGCGCGCCCTGGCTAGCTTCTGTCCATGGTCTCTCCGTCCACCGCAGGCCCCTGGCCGTCGCTGCCGATCGCCGCGTGGCGCCCCACCCGCGACACGCTCCACATGTGGTCGCAGATCGTCGGCAAGACGCTGCTCGCGCGCTGCCCGGAGCAGAATCACTGGTGGCACACCGCGTTCCGCGTCTCCCCGCGCGGCCTCGCGAGCCCGCCTGCGGTGGGCGAGGGGGGCTCGTTCGACATCGAGCTCGACCTCGTCGAGCACCGCCTCATCGTGCGCACCGCCGACGGCCGCACCCGCTCCATGCCGCTCGCCTCGCGCCCGGTCCGCACCTTCTACGCGGAGTACGTGGCGCTCCTCGGCGACCTCGGGCTCGACGTGCACCTCTGGACGCGCCCGGTCGAGGTCGTGGATCCGATCCCGTTCGACCAGGACGACGTGCACCGCGACTACGATCCCGCCTGGGCGCACCGGTTCTTCGAGGTGCTCCAGCACGCCGACGCGACGCTCCGCCGGTTCAGCAGATCCTTCGTCGGCAAGCAGAGCCCGGTGCACTTCTTCTGGGGAAGCTTCGACCTCGCCGCGACGCGTTTCTCCGGGCGGCGGGCTCCGGAGCGGCCCGGCGCCGATCCGGTGACGCGCGAGGCGTACTCGCACGAGGTGATCTCCTTCGGCTTCTGGCCGGGCGGCGTGGCGGCGAACGGCATCGCGGTGGACGAGCCGGTCTTCTACGCCTATGCCGCGCCGGAGCCGCAGGGCTTCCGCGAGGCCGCGGTCCGCCAGCCGGAGGCGCGCTACGACGAGCGGCTCTCCGAGCTCCTCCTCCCCTACGAGACGGTCCGGACCGCGGAAGACCCGGCAGAGCGCGTGCTCGCCTTCTGCGAGGACGCCTACGTAGCCGGCGCCACGCTCGGCCGGTGGGACCGCGCGGCGCTCGAGCGGAACGAGGGCGCGCCGGCGTATGGCGCGGGGCAGCAGGGCATCCACCCGTCCCCCTGAGCCGGAGGGCAAGCATCGCGCCTGCCCAGACTCAGGGCAGCAGCCAGCCCGCGCAGCAGTGACCGGGGCCTCCGGAAACGGCACGGCGGTCGCATCGAGCGGTCGCCGTGTCCGTCCACGTGCACCTCCCCGACGTGCGGGACCGGGCGCGCGCCGCGTTCCTCGGCCTCGCGATCGGCGACGCGCTCGGCGCGACGGTGGAGTTCGAGACCCGGAGCGAGATCGCCGCCTCGCGCGGCGTCCACCGGGAGCTCGTGGGCGGCGGGTGGCTGCGGCTCGCGCCGGGAGCGGTCACCGACGACACGCAGATGTCGGTGTGCATCGGCCACGCGGTCGACGCCGCCGGCGGCTGGTCGCTGCCGGCCGTCGCCGACGCGTTCGCCACCTGGCTGCGATCGGGCCCCGCCGACGTGGGGAACACCTGCCGGCGCGGGATCCGGCGCTACATCCTGGAGGGCACGCTCGAGGGCCCGCCGTGCGACGGCGACGCCGGGAACGGGGCGGCGATGCGGATGCTGCCGGTGGCCCTGCTCTCGCTCGCGAACGGCGAGCTGCTCGACCGGCTCGCGCGAGAACAGGCCCACCTCACCCACCACCACCCGCTCTCCGATTCGGCGTGCCGCACCGTGGGGCGCCTCGTCCAGCTCGCCTGCCTCGGCCACTCGCCGCCTCGCCTGCGGGCGGAGGCCGACGCGCTCGTGGAGGCGGACCGGCGCTTCCGCTTCGAGCCCTACCCCGGGCTCGCCGGCGGCTACGTCGTCGAGACGATGCAGACGGTGCTGCACCACCTCTTCGCGGCCCGGTCGTTCGAGGAGTGCCTCGTGGGGGTGGTGAACGAGGGCGGGGACGCCGACACCAACGGCGCCATCGCCGGCGCGATCGCGGGCGCCCTCCACGGCACGGAGGCGATCCCGCGCCGCTGGCTCGCCCGGCTCGATCGGCCCGTCGCCGCCGAGGTGCGCCGGCTCGCCGACCGGCTCGTGGACCTCTCGCCGCTCGCGCGCGGCGAGCCACCATCGTGATGAGGGCGCTGCCTCGCAGCGCTGCCTTTACGCAAGCACGCGCCGCACCCGCGTCTCCCCGCCCACCACGATCCACTCCCGCTCGCCCCTCAGGATCGAGCGCGGGAAGACGTCGGGGGCGAGGAACACCCGCGGCAGCGGGACCCGCGCCTCCCACACCGTCGAGCCGAACTCCCACGCGCGCTCCGGGTCGTCCGTGAAGGAGCAGAGGCTGTTCAGTCGAACGACGGCCTCCCGCCGCCCGGTCGTGCGCAGCACCTCGTGCTCTCCGGGGTCGTTCACGCCGCGCCACAGCGTCACCCACCGCTCCCCGGGGCGGCGCCGAGCGAGCTCGTACTGGTCGTACGTGTAGACGAGGTCGAGCTGGTCGTGGATCGCGCTCGTGCGGGCGCTCCCCACCATCCGGTCGTGCGCGTACCTCCCCCAAGCCTCGCCCTCCTGCCCTTCGATGCGCCCGCGGTGGAACGTGGGCGCGAGGCCGAGCCGGCTCTCCACCCAGGCCTTCAGCACCGCGCCCTCCACGCTCGACGCGTCCACTCCCCAGCCCCTCAGGAATCGCAGGTAGCTGTTCCGCAGGCTGCGCCGCGCCAGCTCGGTCGGTTGATCCTTCCACTGGTGGAGCTGGAAGCGGACCGTGATCCAGTCATCGAAGCGCCGCGCCCGTGCCGCGGGGTCGGGCTCGCGGTCGAGCGCGTCGAACAGGAAGCGGTTCGCGTCCCGCACGCCCTGGAGCTCGATCGGCTGGGGATCGTCGGCGAACTCGCACGACGCGATCACCCACGGGGGCAGGTTGCAGCGGTTGAACGACGTCCCTCGCATTCGCCCCCCGCAGCACCGCGTCCGGGCACGCCGGTGCCCGGGATGCGGGCACGTGGAGTCCCGCCGGCCGTGCGCTCGCGTCGCGACCCCGGCTCTTCGCGCCGTTCGTGCAAGAAACGGTGCCTCCGCGGGGTCGTGGCATCGTCGTTGCTCGCTCTCTCCTCGATGCCAGGGAGGGAGCTCTCCGAGGTCTCGCAGGTTCGGGCGCTGCACGACATCTCGCGCGTGCTGTGGCTGGCCGCCGACCTGCGTGACGCGTTCGCGTCGGTGCTCACGACGCTCCAGGTGGAGCTCGGGATGGTGAACGGCACGCTCTCGCTCTTCGACCCGGTCACCGGCGACGTCTTCGTGGAGGCGGCGCCCGAGATGACGGAGGCGGAGCGGATCCGCGGCCGGACGCGCCCGGACGAGGGGATCATCGGGCGCGTGTTCCGCACCGGGCTGCCGCTCGCCGTGCCCGACCTCGCGGAGGAGCCGCTGTTCCTGAACCGGACCGGGAGCTGGCGCGATCTCGAGGTGGATCGCCGCGCGCTCTTCGCGGTGCCGGTCCGCCACGGCCGCACCACCCTCGGCGTCCTCACGGTCGATCGGCGCTGGAACGACGGCCCGTTCTCGTTCGAGCGCGACCTTCGCTTCCTCGGCATCGTCGCCGGCATGGCGGGCGCGCGGCTGCGCCTGGAGGAGCTCGAGAACCCGCGCCGGCGCGTGGTGCTGGAAGAGGAGGCCGGCGCTCCCGAGGCGCGCCTGGCGGGGATCGTCGGCTACGGCCGGGCGATGCGCGAGGTGCTGGAGCGCGTGGAGCGGGTGGCGCGCAGCCGCGCCACCGTGCTCGTGCGCGGCGAGAGCGGCACCGGCAAGGAGCTCATCGCCCGCGCGCTGCACGACGCGAGCCCGCGCACCGCGCACCCGTTCGTCGCGGTGAACTGCGCCGCGCTCCCCGACTCGCTCTTGGAGAGCGAGCTGTTCGGCCACGAGAAGGGCGCCTTCACCGGCGCGGCGGCGGCGCAGAAGGGCCGCTTCGAGCTGGCGAACGGCGGCACGCTCTTCCTCGACGAGGTGGGCGAGCTCTCGCTGCCCGCGCAGTCGAAGCTCCTTCGCGCGCTGCAGGAGCGGCAGATCGAGCGGGTGGGTGGGCGCCGGCCGCTCGCGGTGGACGTGCGGATCGTCGCCGCGACGAACAAGGACCTCGAGGCGGCGGTGGCCCGCGGCGAGTTCCGGCTCGACCTCTTCCACCGGCTCTCGGTGGTCACCGTGACGCTGCCGCCGCTCCGCCAGCGGCGGGAGGACGTCGCGGCGCTCGCCGAGCACTTCCTGCGCGAGCTGGCGAAGGAGAACGGGCGCGAGGCGCGGCTGTCGCCCGGCGCCCTGGAGGCGCTCGTGGCCTTCGACTGGCCGGGGAACGTGCGGCAGCTCCGGAACGTGATCGAGGGTGCGCTCGTCTCGACCGCGGGGGACGTGCTCTCGGCGAGCGACCTCGGCCTCACCCCCGCAGCACACGGCCCGCCGCACGCCCGCCTTCATGCCATCCCTCGCCGCGAGGCCCCGCTGGCGGCCGAGCCCATCCATGGGAAGCTCGGGGGGAAGCTGGCGGGGGAGCTCGCGGGGGAGCCTGCACGCGTGCGCGACGCGCTCCTCCGCGCCGGCTACGTGAAGGCGAAGGCGGCGCGATTGCTGGGGATGACCGTGCGCCAGCTCGATTATCGTGTACGGAAGTACGCGATTCCCGTGGAGCGGCTGTGAACGTCCTCGTCCGTGGCGCCACCGTGAAGGACCTCGACGCGATGGTGCGCCTCCTCGGCGTCCTGTTCTCGATCGAGTCCGACTTCCGTCCCGACCCGTCCCGCCAGCGGCGCGGCCTCGCCATGCTGCTCGGCGATCCGCGGTCGGCGGTCCTCGTCGCCGAGGTCCAGGGCACCGTGGTCGGGATGGCCACCGTGCAGCTCCTCGTCTCCACCGCGGAGGGCGACCTCTCCGGGCTGGTGGAGGACGTGGTGGTCGACGAGAGCACGCGCCGCGCCGGCGTCGGCTCGCTCCTCGTGGAGGCCTGCGAGCAGTGGGCGCGCGCGCGGAACGCGACGCGGCTGCAGCTCCTCGCCGACCGCGACAACGCGCCGGCGCTCGCCTTCTACGCGCGGCGCGGCTGGCGCCACACGCGGCTCGCGTGCATGCGCAAGGGCGGCATCC